>MDSV01010968.1_pt1 | contig 84658 bp, 65 predicted proteins | sample 810851 | NCBI WGS metagenome assembly MDSV01 (sample SAMN05326640, study PRJNA326480) | marine metagenome | isolation source: seawater | place: Atlantic Ocean: North East | collected 2012
CGTGAAATTTCTTTAATTGCAGAGATAGGGTCTGGTATATGCTCAATCACTTCAGTACATATAATCACATCAAATGATTCATCAGCAACAGGAATGTCAAGAATATCACAAACATAATCTATTTTTCCATAACCCAATTGATCTTGAATCTGCTCCCCTGATAATTGAACAAAGTCTTGAGAAAAATACTCACAGTGATTGAATAATTTTCTATGTGGGCAGCCACCCGCTCCTACATCAAGAACTTTTGACCCATTAGGAATATTTATTGCCTGCTTCATAATCCATCTATCTCTCCTTTTTCGGTTGTATGCGAATATCCTTTCCAAAGGTTTAAACACACGAAATACAAATACTTTAAAAACAAGAACTATATTTTTTTTCATAATTTATTTTAGTTAGAGAATAATCTAAGTATTTCATCAGCATTTCTTAATGTGTTGAAATCTTGTACTACTTTATTTCTGCCATTTTTACCTATTTTTCTCCTGTAAACCGGCTTTTCGATTAATTCAAAAATAGAATTTGCAATAACCTCAGAATCATTCTGAACAACTAGTATACCAGTTTGACCATCAACCAATTCTTTAGTTCCACCACAATCTGACGCAATAACTGGAATTTCATATGACATTGCTTCCATTAATGAAACAGGAATACCTTCAGGAACTTTTGTACTTATTGAAGAAATGACAACGAAATCAACTTCACCATTTTCGTATTTACTTAGAAGTTGCTGGTGATCAATATTTCCAAGAAAATAGCAATGCTTAGTCAAACCTAGTCTTTTAACATCATCCTGTAAATTATCTAATAATGGACCATTACCAAAAAAGTACCACTTGAAATTAGTAACTCCTAAATCAATGAGTTTTTTTGCTGCTTCTATTGCATAGATATGTCCCTTACGATATGTCAACTCAGCAGGAGTAACAATTATAAATGGGTCATTCAAAGTAGTTTTATATTCATTTGCATTTTTAATATTTACACCTAAATGAACCATTGCTATTTTCTTTGATAAGGTAGGTCCAATAAAATCGGCTAAGTCATCAGCAGTTTTTTGAGAAATAGTTCTACATATTGTCGCAGATTGTGATTGAAAAAGAAATGATCTTTTGAATTTTGGTTTGAATTTTTCTGAAGTATGAATTGTATAACTCCAAGGAACTTTTATGATTGAAGAAATTATAAAAGCCATTACTGCTGACGAAGTCGTGGAAAACGAATGTATATGATCAATTGAGCTAAATTTGAGTATTTTGCTTAAGTAAATCGATTTTGGCAAAACAATAATACCTTTAGCAAAATCAATAATATTATTTGAGTGATTAATAATTGCAATAATAAGTTTAAAAAATAAAAAAAATCTGAAGAAAATAAACTTGAATAAGTAAATAAAAATGTTCCAGTTAATGAATGGTAAATCAATAACATTTGAACTGAATTTTCTTAAGTCAGAGTTAATTATTCTTCCTTTTCCGGTTCTTGGTATAATTATTATTTCATTATCTAAGTCTAATAGTGAGTTTATTTCATTGGCTGTCCATACTTCATACTTACCAAAAGGAAAATAAGATGTTAAATAAACAATCCTTTTATTCATTACTCAAATGATCTTTTTTGTATTTAATAAAGGCAATTGAAGAATTATTAGCCATGAGTGATAGAACTAGTCCAGGAAGTAAAATAAGCCAATAAAATTGTATGAAAGCAGATGTTTGACTTCTCATCACAAGCATTATAATTAAAACAGAGATAGACAGCATAAATCTATTATGTTTTTTATTATTTGATCTTGTCAATTGTATCCAAAGAATCATTCCGAGATTCCAAAATAATGCATTATAAAATATTCCAAGAAATCCTGCTGCATTATAACCTTCTACAAAATAGTGGTATGCCCAACCAGCACCACGTTCTTCTTTGGATCCAGTAACGCGTTCAGTAATTGTATAAGTCAAAAAAGGGTAATCGAGTTTAATTAGAGAATTAGCAAGATTAGATTTCAAAACTTCAATGGGATCAACTATGTCATAATGCATAGAAATAAATAAAGTATGAGATGGTACATAATAATCCTGCAACAATATGGTAGCAGCCAAGCCTTTACTTCTTTGAAGATTAAGCGAATCACTACTCTTATACTCCATTAATGTAGAAATGTTAATTTGTACTCCCATCGATCTAACTGTACGTAGAATGTTTAGTGTAAATAAGACAAAAATACTGCAAAAAATAATAACACCAATTTTGTATCTATAATGTCTTATTGATTTAATAAATGGGTATAGTTCATAAAAAATGATGCTTAGAAAATAGTATAATATAGTGCTTCTAACACCAGAAGCTACAGTGACATTAATGAAAAAATAGGTAGAAATTAAGAAAAAAATAAATGAGAAAAATCGTTTTTTTAAGTAATTAGACTTGTCACGAAATAGAGTGTAGGTAATAATATTAATAATTGTGAGCATCCAAAACCCAATACCAAACCACGGGCCACCCATCGGTGTTCCACCACCATAACCAAATAAATTTCTAAATCTAATAAAATAAGTATTCAGTACTATATATAATATAACAGAAAGTATAGAAAATATATAGTAACCATATTTAAATTGTAAAGACTTTACATTATAAATAATTCTGTTATATTTTTTTCGGTTAATTTTTTTATATAATTGAAAAGTAAAAAAAAATGAAAGAAACATGAAAAACCAATATTCATAAAATAATTTTTCCCCAAAATATGCATTATATAATTTTGAAAGCTCCGGGAAAAATACATATCCTATCTGAGCAAATATTGTATAGATGTAAAGTGTAAAAAAAGCTAATGCATGTAAATCATGTCCTTTTACTACCATGTATTTTATACAAAGAAATACATATATACTTAGAATTGTTATCAATAAGAGTGGAAGCATCAATCGCGATAAAAATATTTAGATTTACTAAATAAAAGTAATAATAATTCGTCAATCTCAACAAATTTAAATATATATTTACCAATTAATAGATATTCTAAAAAATAAATGAAAGACATAACAATAATAATAATAACAGGCGATTGTGATGCAATGTAGTGCCAATATGTAAGAATATAATATACAGTGAAGCATGAAACTAAAACAGCACTACTATTAAAAATAAAAAATCGTAAGAATTTGATACTTAAAAAATTTGTGTTTTTCTTTTTTGCGAAACAAACAGTCATAAAAAAAAGTGCTCCAAAAGTAAGAGAATACGCTATTCCTATCCCGACATAAGAGTAATCATATTTCAAAATAGTTGCAACAATATAGAAGATGAGAGGAAAGATTATACCAAGCTTAGCTATTATTTTGAATTCACCTTTTGAATAAAAAAAAGTTCTCAATAGATTTAAACCTCCAATAAAAACAGCTGCTACTAGATACCACGGTACGACTTTTGACAAATTAAAAACCGATTCTTTTGTAAAAGAGCCTCTTTCATAAAATAACGAAAGAACAGGTAATCTTAAAGATATTAATGCTCCAGCTGCAAACATAGCTATCAATATTACATACCTTAAACTTTTTTCAAACTTAATTAAATCATAATATCCTTTATTATTTGCAAGTTTGTCTGCTAATTCGGGAAATGAGACTATAGATATCCCCATGCTTGTAGCTACTGATAAAAATCCAGCAAAACTTTGCGAATATCCTAAATAAGAGATACTACCCGGCTCGAGATCGCTTGCTAAAAAAAAACTAATCGGTACTAATAATGTAAAAGGTAATAATGATAAAATGACAAAAAAAGTTTGTTTGATTAATAAATTTTTAAATTTTATCTCATTTATATTAAATTTTAGAAAGTTTATTGAGATATCTGTAGATTTAAAAAAGATTATAAATTGTAAAATAAAAGCGGTGCAGAATCCAAGTGTAATACTACGAATTCCCAATTCTTGATGAAATATTAAAACAATTGTTATCATGAAAGTAGCTGGTAAAAGTGATGTCCAAGCAACCTTAAAAAATTGTTTATTATAATTTAGAATAGCTGATAAATAACTCGACATAATGCTAAAGCCTGATCCAATCCAAATCATCAATGCAGCTTGTATACTAGAATTATGACGGTGGGATTCATTTTCTGATACAAAAAATTCTATATTATATATAGAAAAAATGGAGCCAATTATTGTGAATAATATTGCAAATATAAATATGATTTTCCATGTTGAATTGATAAAAATATATAATTCTTTTGAAGCTGTCCTGAATTTTGCAAAGGTTGGTATTAAAACAGATGAGAAAATCATTGGAGAAATGCCAGTCACAACCATAGGAACAGATAATAGACTAAAGTAAATATCCATCTCTCCTGATGCTCCAAATGATTGAACAAATACAATTTGTGAAGCAAAGCCAAATACACTACTTAATATAAGACAAATCGTAACTAAAAATGTGTTTTTTAACATTTATTATATCTTATAATATCTATTAATTTCGTTTTATAAAATGTGTTAATCCATGTACTATATAAAACATTATTGTATAAATATTGATATATAGAATTCTGAAAAAGTTATGTATTTGTATAGTATTTTCTTCCAATAAATAATCTTCTCTTTTCAAATAATTATAAGTTTTTGGAAGCCACTTTCCTTTAACTATACCATGTTTATAAGTCACTAATTTTGCGCTAAGAACAGAAAAGAAGTTATAATTTTCACTTCTTTTATTGCCATCTTTCTCGAATTGCCAGTTACTTTCACCTGATTTTAATAAATTTAAAAGAATGTCTTTTTTAATTAAATTTAAAAATAAGGAGTTACGATATTTTGCAGTGGAATTAATCTTATATATTTTTTCATTAAAACGTTTTCCTCTATCAAACACTCTTCTTCGAAGAGCCACAGAATCCATATCATTTTCAATAGCAATCTTAAAAATTAATTCTATTTCTTCTATATCAAATCTAGTAATAAAAGCGTCATCATAAAGAAAAAAGATGCTTTTTTCTTTAACTTTTAGCAGTCCTTTTTTTAGAGTGTCAGACCAATTAAGATCTTCACCAACTAATAGATTCTTTACTCTTTTATCCTCACAGGATTTATAATTATTCAATAAATAAACTGGATAAGGACAATTAGGCCAAGCATTGAATAAATGATCAATACATGGTTTCCAAGTTACTTTGAAATTATCAAAAGATAATATAAAGAAAGCAATATCAGCGTTTTTCAAAAATTTTTAGTTTAAGTAAAATTCTTTTATTTGTTTGCAAATAAAAATAATCTGTTCATCTTTTAATTGTGCAGCAGAAGGCAGCCATAAGCCTTTTTTTCCAACTAATTCAGAAACAGGATGTTCACCTGCTATTTGATAAGCTATTTGTTTATTTAAAGGCGGATACATTAAACGAGTACCAATTTGCTTATCTTTTAAGTATTTTTGGAGATTATCACGATCTGATACTAATACATCAATAAACCAAGGAGTTGTACAGCTTAAATCCTGTTCAAAAAAATTAACTACAGTGCAGTCTGACAATTGTTCTTTATATAATCTCAAAATATCTTTTTTACGTTCAACTCTAAATTTCAACTTTTTCATCTGTTCAATACCAACAACTGCTTGTAGATCAGTAAATTTGGAATTATATCCAATACTGTCATGAATATCATTTCCTCCACCACTACGCCCAAAATCTTTAATTCTTTTTAGACGATAAGCCATATCATCGTCATTTGTTATAATAGCTCCTCCTTGTCCAGTAGTTATTATTTTAGGAGAAGAAAATGAAAAACTACCAGCTAATCCAACCGTTCCCTGGTGTCTACCATCAAGGAAAAAAGAACCTAGTGATTGTGCAGCATCTTCTAACAAAATTAAATCATGTTCTTCACATAGTTTCTTATAAGCATCAATACCATTTTTAGGATATCTACCATTCGCATTTACATAAATTATAGCTTTAGTTTTCGGAGTGAGAGCCTTTTTTACTAAATTTAAATCCATACAAAGTGTTTCATATTCAACATCAACAAAAACTGGTACCGCACCAAACATCTTGATAGAATTAGGAGTAGCTACCATGGTATAGTTAGGAATGACCACTTCATCTCCAGCTTTTATTCCAGCAGCTATCGCCATCAATGTTAGACTTATTGTCCCGTTATTAACAGCAAAACAATATTTAGCATTGGTATAATCTGCAATATTTTTCTCAAATTCAGTAGTTCTCTTAAATTCAGTTAACCAGCCTCCCTCATCCATGTATACACTAAGTGCTTGTTTTTCCTCTGAACCAAACCAAGGTTCCATTTGATTAATAAACTCAATATTTGCCATAAAATTGTTTTTCGAGTTTTAAAATATTTGTTTTGTCTCTAGCTTTGATAAATCTAGCAGGTATACCGGCGTATAATTTATATTCATCTAGATCTTTATTTGCTAAAGAGAGTGCACCCAGGGTACTACCTTCATTTAAAGTCACATTAGGCAATATGACTGAATTTGCTCCAACAATACAATGCTTATTAATTGTAATCTTGCCAATAGTCGCATTTGCCTTAAATTTTAATGGTACCATTGGAGTAGCAATTCCATCTGCATAATCATCAGAGCCTGCAGATAAAACTACGTTGGGAGCTAATGTTGAAAAAGGGAACATCTCAACAAAAGAATCTCTACCACCAATAATCTTACATCCAGACGATATGTGAACGTTAGAATATAATTTTAGACTTGTTGAAATATATGTAAAGTCATCAATAATTACATTATCCTCTATTTCAACTAACTCTGGATAACGTATTCTGACTGTTTTACCAATAATGACATTATTGCCACATCTTTTTAATTTTGAAATATCAAAAAAAATATTTTCCATAATAATCAAACTTTACCCACTTTTGATTGAAAAGTAAAATATTTATTCATACATAATTATGTTAAATATATTTAACCTTATCTACATCTACACTTATAAAAGGTCCATTTTTAGTCTCAATAATTTTTGTATTATCCTCAAGAATTTTATAACTATGACCACCATATGCCATAATTGCCATATCACCATCATTTAAAATAAATTCTTCAATAAAATTCATTTCTTGATCAAAAATTGTTACTAACATAGATCCCGATTTCACATAAACCATTTCTTGAGTAATATTCGACTCCCGTGGAATTATGTTGTGTTTATGTTTTGCTATATTTTTACCATTTTTATACCACCAGCTACCTACTTGAATAAATAAACTATCATCTGTAATAAAGTTTAGCCCTTCAACCCAATCCTCGTCTTTGTAGATTATACATAGTAGGTTTCCTTTCGAGTCATTAATTTTTTTCATGTTAAAATTTTTATTTATCTCTTTTAGAAAGAATAGGATCTTTTATAGGCCAATCAATTGCAATTCTTTCATCATTCCACTTATATGTAAATTGTTTATCATAATCATTATAATCACCAAAATATGCTAATTTATAATTATACATAGCACATTCCGAAATAACTTGAAAAGCATTTCCAAAACCTGGCGGAAGTAATATTAATTTTGGGTCGTCATGATTTAATTCAAAGGATTCATAATTTAAAAATGTAGATGAATTTTCTCTACAATCGACAACTACTTGATAAATTTTACCATAAACACATGTAACTAACTTGTAAGAGTCATAATCTCCATGGATTCCTCTTAGAACTTTTTTATTGTTGTAAGCAAATTTACTGTGAACAAATTTACTCTTAATGTTTAATTCTGCGTAAAAGAATGAGTCTAAAAAATCTGTATATAAGAATCCTCTCTCATCTTTGAAGATATCAGGACAAATAATCTTTACTTGATCCCCAAAAACTTCTGAATTGTATATTTTAAAATCATTATACATAACTTAATGTATTACTCGATTGTTCTTTTATTTTTATAATTATCAATATTATTTATATACCATTTAACAGTTTCTTTTAAACCTCTATTCAAATTATATTCTGGTTTATAACCCAATAATGAGATTTTATTAACATCAGGACATCTTCTACTAGTTCCTCCCATATGTATATTCTTCCCAGGTTTAATTATTAAATTTTGGCCTATTTCATTCATTATTAATTTAGCTAAATCTATGATTTTAATTTCTTCATCACTATTCCCAATATGATAGATCTCATGATCAGCGCCACTTTTCATTAATATCTTTAATCCATTTACAACATCTAGTACATAACAAAAAGCTCTTGTCTCGTTACCAGTGCCAATAAGAGTTATGTGATCAATATTATTAGTATTTGCATCTTCAATCTTTTGAATTAATTGAGGAATAACATGTTTATATCCCATATTAGGTCCATAAATATTATGAGGTCTGAATATTAGAACTTTCTTAAATGCACTATTATTATAATTAAAAGCGACTAACTCAGAAAATATTTTGCTTCCTCCATAAGAATATCTGGGATTTTTTACATCAGGTATTTTTAAAGATTCTTCTTCAGGTGTAGGTATAGTGTTAGGAGTTTGATAAACTTCAGCTGAACTTGCTATTACTAAAGAAACATCTTTATCACCATAAAAATCATAAATATTCAAGATACTTTTTATCCCAACATTAAAAACGGTTTCATTAAAATCGTAAAAATTATCTGTTCCATTTACCGCTGCTAAATGAAATATCCAATCATAGTGTTTATCTAACTTAATGAAATCATTAATTTTGGTTAAATCTGCAGTAATCTTTTTAATATTTTTATTTAACCGGGTTTGATCGCCTCTGATAAAATTATCAACTATTGTAACAGAAAAAAATTTTGACAAGTCATTTGCTAAATATGAACCAATAAAGCCACCGCCGCCAGTTATTAGTATTTTTTTCATAATATTATATGATTAATATTATTTGATTTTGTTTTTGGGATTATTGACCAAAAATCGACTATAGTTAAACTTTTATCAATTCTATACTCATTTAAATTTATATCTGAGAAGATCTGGTTATTATTTTGTACAATGATTAGATCATGTGAACTAAAAACTTTTTCTAATGAATCAATTTTTTTAATATTATATTTTTCAAAATCTTCCTCAAAAACTAATGGATCAAATCCAGAGACATTAATATCTTTTTCTCTAAGAAATTTTATTAGACTTAATGCCATAGAATCTCTTACATCGCTAGTTCCAGGAACACCTTTAAAGGCAATTCCCAAAATACATGCGTTTTTAAAATTATTTTTTTTAATTACTGCATTAATAATATTACAACAGTATTCTTCATTTAACTTTCTGGCTGATAATATAATCGAAGCTCTATCAAAATCATTTACGAAAATGTATGAATCTTTTGATAAGCATGGACCTGCAACAGGACCTGATTTTGGAATTTTAGATCTTGGATATTTATAATTACAAGTTTCAATTACTTCTTTAGAACTAACTCCATGCTTAAAAGAAATTTGAGCTATCTCATTTGCAAAACCAAAACTTACATCTCTAAAAACATTACTTGATAATTTAATTATTTCAGCAGTTTCGGAGCTAGAAACACTTACAATTTCATTATGAAATAGATTAAAGTAGTTATTGAAAAAAATATTTGATTTTTCGTCATTGCAACCGTATATCTGAGGAAGTGTATTTAACTCTTCAATTGCGCTTCCTTCAATAGTTCTTTCAGGAGCAAAACAATAATATATATCCTCCTTAATTTCGCTACACATTTTTCGGGTTAAACCAACCCCGACTGTACTCCTTAAAATGATGGCATCATTTTTTTTAATCACTTGTTTAAGGAGTGAAAATACATCTTCAATTGAATTTAATTTAACATTAGTATCTTTCACGGGTGTACCGACAGTAACAATAAAAACATTGGTAGATTTTAAACTACTGTTTAATGATATAAATTCTTCTGTTGACATAGGTTTAAAATAGCCTGAGTCAATTGATTTTTCTAGTTCTATATCTAGGCTCTTTTCATAAAAAGACAGTTCTTTATTTCTTATTTTATTTATAGTAGTTTCATTAATATCAATTCCAATAACATTATTTTTTTTATTGGATATATATATTGAGTATGTCAATCCAACATAACCTAATCCAATTATTACTGTATTCATATTCTTTTTATTTATTTTTAATCAATACAATTTTGTAATGTAAAATAAGCGATTTCTAGCAGTCAAATATAACTATATTTTGGTAAATTATTTATAATTTTCTAAACAAAATTAATAACCATAGTACTGAGGCTTATAAGGAACATTAGGGGTTACACCAATGCAAGATATTTGATCTTTGGAATTAAAGAATATAAGCTACTCAGATTTGTCAAATCTCCGTGATGACTCTTAAAATTATTATGGGTTCAATACTTTTTTGTTATTCTTCCTGAGGTAAAAGCAGAAGATTTACTAATTATAGTATGAACCTGGTAGCCTTTGTTAATTAGAAATTCTAAAGAATAGGACTCATCTTGTCCTGTATTTACTGTGACAAATGCTTTTTCCATTAGTGTTTTACTATAGAACATTAATTCAAAAAAAAACTTTAGACGAAATCTAGTTATTTCTTTTTAATACAACACTCAATTGCATTTTTACTTGACGATAATCTATTAGAAGCTCTTCGGATACTAACTGATACCTGCCTCTTTACCAGTGAAACTAGGAACCATTTCATAGATCTTCTCGCGGATCTTTGTTTCATCTCCTTCCAAAGCAAGCGTGAGTAATTCATCCAGTTTCACAGAAAAATCTTCATCACTAAAATCATACCCATTCTTAGCAACAAATACCTTATCATATTTAGTCATACTAGTACCCTCTTCGGCAGTAAGCAGCTCTTCAAACATTTTTTCTCCAAGGCGAACTCCGGTATACTCTATTTTTAGATCCTTATCTGGCTCTAAACCACTCAGTCTTATCAAGTCTCGAGCCATGTCTGAAATATTCACAGGATCCCCCATATCAAGAACAAAAATTGATCCATTCTCTTTGAGTGCGGCAGCTTGAAGTACCAACTGAGAAGCTTCAGGTATGGTCATGAAATATCGAATCATATCGGGATGAGTGACTGTTACAGGCCCTCCTGATTTTATTTGATCTTTAAAGATTGGGATAACACTTCCTCTACTCCCTAAAACATTTCCAAAACGCACCGACACAAATATCTCACCTTTTTTAGCCTGTAATGCACCCCACTTAACCACCTGTTCTGAGATACGCTTGGAGGCACCCATGACACTTGTGGGGTTGACTGCTTTGTCCGTAGAAATATTTACAAAATAATTGACTCCGTAATCTACTGCTAGGTTGACTAAATTTCGAGTACCTATGACATTGTTCAACACTGCCTGTGCAGGATTTTCTTCCATTAGAGGAACGTGTTTGTGGGCCGCAGCATGAAATATAACTTCTGGCTTTTGTTCCTTAAAAATATGTTCTAATGTGGAAAAGTCTCTTATATCTGCAATTTTTGTAGAATGAGAAATGGATAAGAGCTCATTGCGCAGACTTCGTTTCATTTCAAAAATTGAATTTTCACCCCGTCCGATAAGTACAATATGCTTAGGGTTAAAGCGACATATCTGACGAACCAATTCCGAACCGATTGAACCACCTGCTCCAGTAACTAGAACAGTTTTTTCTGAAATATATTTTTCAATTTCGTAGGTATCCAAATTAACTGATTTACGTCTGAGTAAATCTTCTACCGCAACTTCCCGAAGGGCATTTATATTTACTTTACCGCTTATTAAATCATATATAGCAGGTATAATCTTAAATGGCTTTCCCGTCTTAGTACAAAATTCAACCACTCTTCGAATAACGTCACCACTTACCGATGGCATTGTAATCACTATTTCATCGATACGTTTTAGTAAAACTATATTTGGTATATCTTCTATCGATCCCTGTACCGTTATACCATACATTTTACTACCAATTTTTGCGGCATCATCGTCCACAAAAGCAACAGGCCTAAGGTTGGCATTCGACGATTTTAACATCTCTTTGGCCATCAAAACACCACTTTCTCCGGCTCCCACTATTAAGACATTTTTTAACCCTTTATTTTTTCTAAAGGTGACCATTCTATATTTAAGATAAAACCGAATAGCCGAATGTGTACCAACCCAAAGAATCACCGTAGTGAGCAGTTCAAGAACTGGTATTGAAAGAGGCAACAGTACTTGTGTAGGATTCAACACTGAAAATAGTAACAAAGCAAAGGAGCCAGTTCCCGCAACCATTATAAGCTTAAAAATATCAATGAAAGAAGTGTTACGCCAAGAATGGTCGTAGGTTTTCGTTGCTGCTACTATGAATAGTTTTAATAGCGCCGAGATACCGCCAAATTTTAACACTTGGGGAGTTATAGAAGAAAGTTCAAAATCAAAGCGCAAGAGAAATGCCAAAAAGAAAGCAAAACTCCAAATCGCCCAATCAGAAACAAACTTTAACGGTGTTCTATTTAATCTGCTATCCATGAAATTTTATTAATCCATAACCATTGTTCTTCAGTCATCTTACTGTGTCTCTTTCTTTATGACTGTCTTAACAAACTAATTAATGATACACAAATTTAAGAAAACATACGAATTCTAAAGAATTCATATTCTCTTAACATCACTAATATCTAGGCACATACCCCTCTCCACCTCTGCTACTCCACTCCTTTCTCACCGGGGTTCACCTCGAGACTACCCACATAAAAATTTGTCTCAATCTTCAATTTCCAGTGTATCATATTTAGAAAATGGCTTTCATCGTTCACCAGCAATCCGAACCGTGCAAACTCTTTCAAGGGTATGAGCTCCGTGATGTCTAATTCTTGCCACCGGTTTGTTGGCTCTAATCGAGTCTCTAGATCGACTAACAATTCGTGCTCACTTGGTCCGCTAATTTCCAACGTCACATCCAACGGCATCGCAAAATCAGCGCCAACCTGAGCGTAGCGATAGCGTAACTGTCCACCTCGGAATCCATACTCCAAAACCGGTAACCGGGTATCCTTAAGATATTGCCTGACCATAGGAGCCACCTCGAAATCTAACCTCTCTTCCATATACGCCACTAGGGCCTCCGTACCTACGGTCTGGTGATAAAACTCACGGTTCAACCCGAGTAGTATGTCTCTCCAAAGGGAGTCATTCGCCACAACGGCTCGAAGGGTATGCAGAAAATTGCTCCCACGGTAGTACATATCTCCAGATCCACGCTCATTGACCCCATAATCGGGGATCACAGGTCGGTCGTGAGAAACGGCAAATCGCAGTCCATGCACATATTCTTGCGCCGCACGCCACCCGAAATGATATTCCAAATACAACGATTCGGCGTAGTTGGTAAAACTCTCATGAATCCACATGTCGGCCACATCTTCATTAGTAAGTGAATTAGCGAACCATTCATGCGCCGCTTCATGCACAACAATAAAGTCAAATTCCATGCCCCAGCCACTGCCGCTCAGGTCCCGACCGCGATATCCATTTGCGTAACCGTTCCCATAAGTCACCGAGCTTTGATGCTCCATGCCCAAATAAGGCACCTCTACAATCTTAAACCCATCCTCGTAAAAAGGATAGGCTCCAAACCAATACTCAAAAGCTTCTAACGTGCGTGGTACTTCGGCGAACTGCCGACGAGCGGCTTCCAAGTTTTCAGGGAGTACGTAATAATCCACGCTTAGCGGACCATCTAACCCGTCAAACAGCTCCGAAAAGTGTTCGTAAGCAGCGATATTGATATTGACTCCATAGTTATTGATTGGATTCACCACCGCCCAATGGGTCGTATGGGTGCCGTCGCCGTGATTTTCTACCCCTCGCAGCCGGCCATTGGACACATTCATAAGGCTGTCGGGCACACGCACCGAAATTAACATAGAGTCAGGCTCATCCCATGGATGATCTTTATTGGGCCACCAGACACTGGCGCCAATGCCTTGATTGGCCGAGGCCACAAATGGGCGACCAGCGCTATCTTCCTGCCAAGTAATACCCCCATCCCAAGGCGGATTAGCCGCCACCACAGGCTGGCCCTCGAACTCAAGATCGACCGAATGCACACCAGGCTGGTTAGCCGCACCCGAAATAAACCAAGCCGAACCCTCTTGTTCAACCTCTAATAACTGGCCTTTTTGACGGGCTGAGACCAACTGCATTGGAGCCTGCAAATCTATTTGCAGACGACCTGCGTTAAGAGCCGAAACCACATCGGCGGCATCCACCCCGCTCCGCAGCATCAAGCGAGCAGTTTGCTCGTCCAAGCGTTCACGAACACGGTAACTCATCCGGTTCAACCCGGAAAGCGAACGATTTTCGATATCTACCCTTACCTGCAAGTGGTAATGGGTCAAATCCCACCATGCGCGCTCAGCGGTCACCCCTCCACGCAGGCTGTCGGCCCGAGTGTAGGTAGGCTGAGAAGCATCCGTACGCTGAAAGTAACGCTGCCCATCACCCTGGGCTAAGGTTACATCTGAACATACGATTAGTATAAAACAAAGAATTAAAGTTATACCCCAAGATTTATGCATGGATATAACCGAAAAATAACTGATAGAGTATATATCCACAAAATCACCCAAATAACTTGAGCATAAAGAATACCATGACTCCGGTAACCGAAACATACAGCCAAATTGGAAAGGTCCACTTAGAAACCTTGCGATGGGTACTGAACTTACCCGAGAAGGCAAACAAAAACGAGCTCAATACCAAAGGTACCACAAAGATAGAAAGCACGATATGCGAAATGAGAATAGAGAAATACACAGGCCGAATAAAGCCCTGCCCTTTAAAGGGAGTATCTCCTACAAAGTGGTGGTACACGATATAGCTCACCAAGAATAGCGCGGAGGTTATAAATGCAGAAATCATAAATCGCATATGCTTAGCGAAATTACGTGCCCGGATTTCGCGAAAGCCCAACAATAAAAATACCGTACTTAGTGAATTCAGTGCCGCATTAACCGCAGAGAGATTAGACACCCAAGCCACTTGCGCTGCTGCCGGAGCTTTTAAATAAATGAGCCATACCAAAAACAACAAAGCGGCGGCACTCACCGCCAGAATCAAGCCAAGAGCTTTGCGTGCATCAATCCCCTCCAAAGCGCGCACAGAAGTTGGCAGGGAATCGGAAAGTGAAGAGTGATCGTCAAGTGAGGTATTCATAATAATAAGAGATTACATTCATTAAGTAGCTTTTTAAAGAAAGCATATTTTTTAGAAATTAGTATTCTTTTGTACGCTTTAACCAAACTTTTTTTGGGAATGTTCTTATATTCTATAAATGATCTTTACACTTAAACCAATAGATTATTTAGAATGAGTACAAATACCAAGCATTAGGACGATTTGAATACTATAAATTCCGAAATAATGCTAGATTTGTCCGGCTTTAAGAGCCTAGCTTATTCAGCGATTATACAGAATACGTTTTTGACTAACCAGTAATCACTCATATATATGGCGCAGATTTTCCCAGAGTGGATAAATCACGTTCCTCGTAAATTACTTATCGGTCTCATTATGACCGTCAATGTGATCATCTTTGGAATTTGGTACTATTTCTCTCCAGAATATACTGACGTTGGCTACGCACCTGAACAGCCGGTTCCCTATTCACACCAAATCCACGTACAGAAATTAGGCCTCGATTGCCAATACTGTCATACTTCGGTATGGGATTCAAAGCAGGCTAACGTACCTCCTACCCAAACCTGTATGAATTGTCACAATCAAATCTTAACCGGCAGCGAAAAACTCGCGCCCATTCGTGAAAGTTGGGAAACTGGTAAAGCAGTGGAATGGGTTCGTGTACACAACTTAGCCGATTACGCTTATTTCAACCACTCTGCACACGTAAATGTAGGAGTTGGTTGTGAAAGCTGTCACGGACGCATCGACAAGATGGAAGTAGTGTACCAAGCCGAGCCTTTGAGCATGAGCTGGTGTATGGATTGTCACAGAGCACCAGAAAAATATTTACGCCCAGTAGAGGAAGTGACCACTATGGGCTACGAAGTCGAAGACCAACTCCTTCTTGGAGTGGAATTAGTGAAAAAGAACAACGTAAGTCCCCCGCAGTACTGTCAGGGCTGTCATTATTAATTCAACCCAAAAGTCTGAATCACGAACTAGCAACGAATTTCGGATTGAACACCAACAACGTTTAGCGTATATAATTTTTCTTACATGAGCGAATCATCCACCCAAGCAAACCCGAAGACCTACTGGAAGAGTCTAAACGAGTTAGCTCAAAACAAAGAATATCAGAATTTTGTAGAGCGAGAATTCCCTGAAAACGCTACCAAACTAAACGACGGCGTTTCTAGAAAAGGGTTTCTTCGCGTTATGGGAGCCTCTATTGCTCTTGCGGGATTTGCCGCATGTCGTCGTCCGGTGCAAAAAATTCTCCCTTACTCGCAACAACCCGAAGACATTGTACCCGGCATTCCTTTGTTTTATGCCAGTGCCATGCCTTTTCACGGAAACCTTGTAGGGCTTGTAGTCGAAAATCACGAGGGTCGTCCAACCAAAATTGAAGGAAACGACCTTCACCCAGGCAGTCATGGGAATACCAACGCCTACCATCAAGCAACCATGTTGGAAATGTACGATCCCGACCGCTCACGCTCACCGCGACGTAACGGGAGCAAGGCCAGTAGCCAAGATTTTATAGCATTCGCGCAGACCTTTTACGCCGACACTAACAAACGTGTGGTGGTTATTAGTGAAGCCAATTCTGGTATTACCTACAATGCAGGCAAGCAAGAGTTCCTGGACCGCTTTCCAAACGCACAGTGGGTGAACTACGAAAGTTTCAGCGAAGAGCACGTATTAGAAGGTAATAAAATAGCTTTCGGAAGTCGCCTACGCTCTCACTACAACTTCATGAACGCCGATGTAGTGGTTTCACTGGACGATGATATCCTTGCCGCTACCCATCCTAACACGGTGGAATATGCCAAGCAGCTAACCACGCGAAGACGCGTAACCAGCCGTGATGATGCAATGAACCGTATTTATAGCGTAGAAAACGGGTTTTCGATCACCGGCTCTTTTGCCGATCACCGATTGCGCATAAAAGCTAGTGAAGTACACGCCTTTGCCGAAGCACTTGCAGGAGCCCTATCAACCCGAGTCAATGGTCTTTCTGCTTATGCGGAAGTGAATAACGAATTTACGCATACCCCTTTCTTAGTAGCATTAGCTAACGATTTAGTGCAAACAGCAGGTCGTTCTGCCGTGTCTATTGGTTGGGATCATGCTTCAGAAGCGCACGCAACCGTTGCAGCCATTAATGTTGCCCTTAATAACGTCGGGCAAACAGTAGATTATTTAGACGTGCCGCACCTTGGAGACACCGATCAACATGCGGCCATGGCAAGCGCCCTAGCAAGCATGAAAGCCGGCGAAGTGGATGCGGTCATTATTATAGGTGGTAATCCCGTGTTAACGGCCCCTGCTGGTTGGGATCTAGAAAATGCATTATCGTCGGTTGAAGAGGTGATTCACCTTTCTACCTACAACGACGAAACTAGTAAAAAAGCCAGCTGGCATCTCTCTCGCACCCATTTCTTAGAGGCTTGGGGCGATGGGTATTCTTTTGGGGGCGCTCGATCGGTCATTCAGCCTCAAATTCAGCCGCTGCATGACAGCATGAGCGAAATTGAGCTGCTTAACCTGGTAGCTACTCAAAGCTACACCTCTGGTTTTGATTTGGTGCAAAATACATTTAAAAGCATCCATACAACGAATTTTGACAACAAGTGGACCTCACTCTTACACGACGGAGTGGACCGCGCAAATGACGCACCTAGCGCCGAAGCCGTAAAACAAAATGGCTACCCAAATAGTGGGCAAGCTGCTGCAGTCATATCAGGCGTAGTCATCGATTATAGCAAAGCCAATGTTCGACTAAGCAGCAGCCTGCGACCAGTCGCGCCGGCAGCAGTAGATGGAATCGAATTAGTCATCAAAGCCGACGCTTCGCTTTACGACGGACGCTTCGCCAACAACGGATGGCTACAAGAGCTACCCGATCCTATGACCAAGATTACTTGGGATAACGTGGCTTTAATGAGCTCGGCAACTGCGGCTAAATTAGGCCTTGAAAACGAAAAAGAAGTTACATTGACGGCTCAGAACGGTGCTACGGTTACTCTGGCATCGTGGATACAGCCCGGCCAAGCCGACGATTCAATTACCTTACATACCGGTTATGGCCGGCAAGGTGTTGGTCGAGTAGCGGACTACGATACGGAGCAAATGGCCGGCGGAAAAAATGTATTCCCAATGCGTCCAGGAACCAGCGCTGTAGCTGGAATTGTGCAATTGAGTGCAACCGGCAACGAATACCCTGTTTCATGCGTGCAGGATCACCACAGCTTAGAAGGCCGCGACATGTATCGTCAGGCTTCTTTAGAAAAGTACAAAGAGACTCCTAACTACGCCTCATTTGCCTACGTGCACAAATACGATGTACCGGGTATGAAAGAAGCCGCAGAATTAGGCGAAGATCAACCTATTTCGCTCTTTAATGAGCAAACGTATCCAAATTACGAGCCCCAGTGGGGTATGGCCATTGACCTGAACTCATGTTTCGGGTGTGGCGTGTGTATGATTGCGTGTCAAAGCGAGAATAACATTCCGGTAATCGGTAAAAAAGAAGTCGGTCGTGGCCGTGAAATGCACTGGATTCGTAATGACCGCTACTACATGGGCAATGAAAACGATCCTCAAGCAGTGCACCAACCCGTTCCTTGTATGCACTGTGAGCTGGCTCCTTGCGAGCAGGTATGCCCCGTGGCAGCCACCACCCACAGTGATGACGGGATGAACCAAATGACCTATAACCGTTGTATCGGTACGCGGTACTGCGCGAATAACTGTCCGTTCAAAGTGCGCCGGTTCAACTTCTTCAACTATCCTAAAGAGTATTTGACCACGGGCGAAGACCCAGATATTATACAGATGGCAATGAACCCTGAGGTAACTGTACGGTTCCGTGGGGTTATGGAAAAATGTACCTACTGTGCGCAGCGAGTAAACCGAGCTAAGATTGATGCGAAAATCAATACTGGTTCCGTAAAACCTGTCGATGGCGCAGTAGTAACGGCCTGTCAGCAAGCATGTCCGGCTGATGCTATTTACTTCGGTGATTTGACCGATGAACAAGCTACAGTGACGCAGATGAAGCGCAACGAACGTAATTACCTCATGTTAGAGGAACTTAACGTTCGTCCACGGACTTCCTACATTGCCAAACTAACCAACCCAAATCCAGCACTGGTGGACAACACCATGCCAGAGGCGGCTCACTAAAACTAAACGAATGACCGGTATCCCTTTCGGTACCCATCACAGCATTTATGAGTAAATACCAATACGTACCCGAACCCGCTCTCGTAAAGGGGGACCACGATTTTGCAAGTATTACCCATCTGGTGACCGACGTAAACCTACGTCCCACTCCTAAAGCATGGTATTTGTTAATGTTACCCGCCAACGCTCTGCTAGGGTTGTTACTGGCATCCATTGGATACCTCATTTGGGAAGGAACCGGTATTTGGGGACTAAATAACCCGGTTGGATGGGGTTGGGCGATCATCAACTTTGTATGGTGGGTAGGTATTGGCCACGCTGGTACGCTTATTTCAGCCATATTATTCTTATTTCGTCAGGATTGGCGGACCGCAATTAACCGTTTTGCGGAGGCTATGACTATTTTCGCAGTCATGTGTGCCTTAATTTTTCCGGGCATTCATGTAGGTCGTATCTGGGTTATTTATTGGGTATTCCCCATTCCAAATCAAATGGGAATGTGGCCTAACTTCAACTCTCCCCTGCTTTGGGATGTATTTGCGGTATCGACTTATTTTACGGTTTCGCTACTGTTCTGGTATGTGGGACTGGTTCCTGATTTGGCTACCCTACGGGACAAGGCCAGTGACAAAATACGTCAGATAGGTTACGGATTGTTTTCGCTGGGTTGGAACGGATCGAACCGTCACTGGTGGAACTACGAAAAAGCGTACATGATTCTAGCCGGTTTGGCTACTCCTTTAGTACTTTCGGTGCATACCATTGTATCCTTTGACTTCGCAGTTTCGGTTATACCAGGATGGCATACGACCATATTCCCACCCTATTTCGTGGCTGGTGCCATTTTCTCGGGTTTTGCCATGGTACTTACCCTTATGATTATTACACGTAAAGTGTACGGCATGGAGGATATCATGACCAATGATCATATGGAAAAAATGAACATCATTATAATGGTCACAGGTTCCATGGTAGGTTTTGCCTATATGATGGAGTTCTTCATTGCCTGGTACTCCGGAGTGGAATACGAAAAAGCTATTTTCATTCTCCGTGCCACCGGACCTTATGCGTGGGCCTACTGGATCATGATGACCTGTAACGTAATTTCACCTCAGTTTTTCTGGAGTAAAAAACTTCGCACCAATGTGACCTTTACCTTTATTATTTCCATTGTGGTGAACATTGGTATGTGGTTCGAGCGATTTGTGATTACGGTAACCTAATTGGCTAATGATTACCTCCCCTCTTCGTGGGACTACTATTCGCCTACCATTTGGGACGTACTCACCTACGTGGGTACCTTTGGGCTATTCGGAACCATGTTTCTACTGTTTTTACGATTCCTGCCGATGATTGCTATTGCAGAAGTAAAAGCGGTGCTTCCGCAGGCCGATCCGCACAACTATGATGAAAATGGTACGTATCATGCGCCAGTGGAAGAAATTCCCGAGCACGTGACGGTCGCTAAACCTAAGAACACTTAATTACACGAAATCCTATGTCTACTGAAACAAAAAAGATGTACGGAATTTTAGCCGAGTTTAACAACCCGAGGCAACTCATCGATGTGTCCAAAAAAGTGGTTGAGCTTGGGTACGATAAATTCGACACTTACAGCCCCTTCCCTATCCATGGCATAGATAAAGCCATGAAATTAGAGAAATCAAAACTGGGATGGATTGTATTGGGCCATGGCCTTCTAGGATTTTCCGGGGCATTAGCCATGATGTATTTCATGTCGGTCATCGACTATCCACTGAATATTAGCGGTAAGCCGTTTTTCAACGCCCCAGCCTGGGTGCCCGTAACTTTCGAGCTTACCATTCTATTATCGGCCTTTGGTGCTGTGTTTGGCATGTTCTTCCTGAACGGCCTCCCCCGTTTTAATCATCCACTGTTTACCATCGAACGATTCAAGCGCTCTACGGATGATAAGTTTTTTGTTTGCATAGAAGCTGCTGACAGTAAGTTTCATGCCGATCAAGTACACGAATTTTTCAAAGAGGCCGGTGCGGCTCATATCGAGAAAGTTTATGAATAAGATAGTTTCAACAACCCAAACGGGTGGTTTTTTATCGATTCTGGCACTCAGCCTTGCCTTAGGAGGGTGTCGCGGAATGAAATCGGAAAAAACACCGATCCATCCGAATATGAATATGGACCAGCAAGAGCGTAAAGAAGCTCAAGAAGTCAACAACTTCTTTGAGGACGGACGCTCTATGCGTACTCCGGTAGAAGGCACCGTAGCTCGTGGGCTTAGCCGACTCGATAAAGCGTACTACGAGGGAATTGACGAAAACGGTGAATGGGTGGCTAACATGCCCATCGACTTAACTAAGTCCATTGTGTACCGAGGTAAAGAGCGTTATGAGGTCTACTGTACTCCTTGCCACGGAAACGCTGGAGACGGTCAGGGAATCATCATGACCGGTCAATACGGATACGTACCAGCCCCTACCTTTCATCAAGACCGACTCAGAGAGGCTCCAGACGGTGAAATTTACTCCGCTATTTATAACGGTGTACGAAACATGCCTTCCTACCGTCACCAAGTGCCTGTAGAAGATCGTTGGGCTATTGTTTCCTATGTACGAGCGCTACAAGCTTCCCAAAATGCTACCCGCGAAGATCTTATTGCCGCTGGGGTAGATGTAGAAAGTATGGAAGCTGAATTTATGGCTGAGCAAGAAGCCATAGCCGAGGCTCGCGCCGCTAAAGAAGCTACTCAAGGCGAAATTGTGGCAACAGTAGAACGCGGCATGGAAGTATCTACCATGTATGCTTGCCAAACCTGTCATTCCAGTGACGGAACAGCTATTATTGGCCCCTCTTGGAAAGATTTATATGGAAGCGAAGGACTCGTTACCACTGAAGATGGCGAAAGGATAACGGTGGTCAAGGAAGATGAATACTTGATTGAGTCCATCGTGAATCCCTACGCAAAAATTGTGGACGGTTACGATCCACTCATGGCCGATGCCTACGGCGGACTTTCGCAAAGCGATTTACAGTCCCTAGTCGAATACATTAAAAGTTTAAGTGATAATTAAGAGGTCGAACCACCCATGAGTCACCAACCCACGATTACCGACAACCTCCAGTTTTCAGCCGACTCTAAGCTGCCCCAAATTCTATTTGGTGTGGGGATTGCTGGGTTACTCTTTAGCGCCTATGGCTACTTTACCAACGCCGATCAGTTCTTCTTTTCCTACCTGGTAAGCTTTACCTTTTTTACCGGTATTGCCATCGCTTCGGTCTTTATGGTCATGTTTCACCACATCACCAAGTCTAAATGGGGCGTAGTTGTACGCCGAATCCCAGAAACCTTCGGGGCAAACATCTGGGTTTGGGCCCTCTTTGCAATTCCAGTCCTACTAGGTATTCATAACCTCTACCATTGGAGCCACGAAGACGCCGTTGCGGCAGACAAAATCTTAAAAGGAAAATCGGCCTATCTAAACACCCCATTTTTTATCATTCGTCAGGTCATATACTTTGCTATTTGGGGTTTTGTAGGCCACAAGCTGTTCAAAGCATCCATCGACATGGACATAACCGGCGATTGGGGCATTTCTTCCCTGATGAGAAAAGTAAGTGCGCCAGCCATCCCACTATTTGGGCTTAGCATAGCCTTTGCTTCTTTTGACTGGTTAATGTCGCTAGATCCACACTGGTTCTCTACCATGTTTGGTGTCTACTTCTTTGCCATTTCCTTCCAGTCTTTCTGGGCGGTGATGATTCTTATGGTATTCTTTTTGCAGCGCAATGGCTACCTAAAAAACACCATTGGACAAGCACACATTTACGATATGGGTGCTTGGATGTTCGCCTTCACCGTGTTCTACGCCTACATCGCCTTTTCACAGTTTTTACTTATTTACTACGCCAATATTCCCGAGGAAACTATCTGGTTCTACCATCGCCTCGAAGGAAGTTGGAAATATATCACCTACGGCTTACTCATTTTCCGCTTTGTACTCCCATTCTTGATTCTACTAAACCGAGAACAAAAGCACCGCCGAAACATTTTGGCTTACGTAAGTATACTCGTAGTGATTATGCACTTTTTAGAAATTTACTGGATCGCCATGCCTACGCTAAGTGAGCATGGTATCCACTTTAGCTGGATTGATCTCAGCACCTTCCTCGGATTGGGCGGCATCTTTTTTGGTCTGTTCTTCCGTCGATTCAAACAAAACAGCATGATTCCCGAAAAAGACCCTAAGCTGGGTGCTTGTCTGGAAAAAAGCTACCATCAGTAATCTTAGATAGAACTTATCATGTCTGCTGACCATTACGAATTTTCTCGAGCTAATGTTACCATCGATGCCCAAAACGATGCTTCTGTTGAAACCTCCGACCAGGAATTATCCAATGCGATAACCGTAGGGGTGAATGACGACATCATGGACTTCAAAAAACTCATTATTTGGTCCGGATTAGGTGTGGGAATAGTGGCCAGTGTTGTGGTTATTTGGATTTTTGCTTCTCAAATGTTTTTTGAGCAGTCCAAAGCAAACGCCACTGCGACCAGTACCTATTATGCCATCGATAAGCTAACCGAAGACGCAAACAATCATATTCAGTCTTACGGGGTGTTAGACGCCGAAAAAGGAGTCTATCACATGCCTGTTGACGCGGCCATCGAGAAGATTGCAACCCAGGACTAAGCTTCCGGGCATAATCCCCTCCTATTTCGGAGACATAACCCTTGTAATACGTTATCTTAACGTTATTCTATGAAGTACTTTTTGCATGCATTGCCGAAGTCAGTTATTCTTGGAACCCTTATACTGTTCGGTCTCGCTGCGCAGGCTAATCTATTCGCTCAAAACAGTTACAACCGAATGAACTCAAGCTCCACAGGCTCAAACACAGTAAAATCTGCCCAAGAACCCGCATTCATACAGGACATAGGCATAGACGAACAACTCGGAGTGCGCATACCCACCGGATTAACCTTTGCCAAAGTCAATGGGGACTCCGTCCAACTGGTTCATCTACTCTCCTCCGGCCGGCCGGTCATCCTAAACCCCTTATACTACGAATGTCCTGTACTTTGTGGATTGGTGATCGACGGACTCTTCGACGCCGTACAAAACCTAGCCTGGCAACCAGGAAAAGAATTCGACATTATTTCGGTGAGTATAGACCCCACCGAAACCGACACCCTAGCCGCCCGCGTTAAAAAAGACTACATCGAAAGCGGAAGTTGGGGTAGCACACAAGGGACTGAGCAACACGCTGCCACCTTGGCACAAGTAAACGAAGGCTGGCATTTTCTCACCGGAAAACAAGCCGCCATTGACTCCCTTATTTCCGCTGTGGGATTTGGAGTGGCTCCCATCCCAGGCACCAAAGATTTTGCACATAGTGCCGCTATTATCCTACTAAGCCCAGATGGCACCATTACCCGATACTTGTATGGGTTGCGATACAACTCATTCGACTTTCGGACCGCCATCTTAAAAGCTTCGGAAGGCACCATTGGAAACACCGTTGACAAACTCATTATGTATTGCTATCAATACAATCCAAATTCTAATTCCTACGCCCTAGTGGCCAAGCGAATTATGAGCCTTGGTGGTTTGGCTACACTCATTTTTCTTGGTATCTTTCTAGGGTATTATTGGCTGCGTGAATCACGCAAAAATTCACTCAATTACTAATTAAATAAACATCTAGGTTCCTTCTATGGGAAGACTTTTTGATTTCATGCTCCCGGAAAACAAGTCGCCGCTAACCGCCGACACTACCGATGGGCTGTTCAACTTCATTAACGAGGCCAGTTTAGTCATCTTTTTGGGCGTTGTTCTCGCCATGATTTACTTCGCCATTCGCTACAAGCGAAAGTCCGAAGACGACAAAACTCCGGTTATTACCCACAATAACACCTTGGAAATTACCTGGTCGGTTATTCCCTTGCTGCTCACATTTATTGTTTTTGGTTGGGGCTACTCTGGTTGGTTAAATCTAAAAACCGTGCCCGATGACGCCTACGAAATACACATAACCGGCTTCAAATGGAATTGGAGTGTAAGCTACGACAACGGAGCGCAGACCATCAACGAAATTCACGTGCCCAAAGGCCAACCAATTAAACTGGTAATGCAGTCACGTGACGTATTACACTCTTTCTTTGTGCCCGAGTACCGAGTCAAGCATGACGTGCTTCCCAACCGCTACACCTATGTGTGGTTCCAAGCCGAAGAAACTGGTGAATCCCAAGTATTTTGTACCGAGTACTGCGGAACTAGCCACTCCAATATGTTAGCGAAAGTTATAGTGCATGAACCCGAAGAATTTCAGGCTTGGCTAGACGAAAATGGCGGCGGACCTAGTGGTTCTCCTGTCGAGCAAGGCGAACAATTAGTTTCTCTTCAAGGCTGCCAAACCTGCCATTCAGTGGACGGTTCAGAGTTAATAGGCCCGAGCTTCAAAGGCATTTGGGGACGCGACCGCAACCTAGCCGATGGCAGCAGCGTGACCGTGGACGAAAACTATATCCGTGAATCGATTCTGTACCCCGGCGAGAAAATCGCAGAAGGGTACCAAAATGTAATGACTCCTTACGAAGGAAGAATTAGCGATGAAGAAATCACCAATATCATTGAATATTTAAAAACTATTGACTAATCGTATGGCAAGTGCATCACCTACTGCAAACAACGCAGCAACGACCCCCACGAAGCTTAGGGTAAAACGATTTCCGCCGGCGCAGACGCCGACCAACACCTACTTAACCGACGAGAAAGGGTTGTGGGCATGGCTCACTACCGTGGATCACAAGAAAATCGGCCTCATGTACCTAGGTGCGGTAGCCTTCTTCTTTGCCCTTGCAGGGTTCTTGGCGATCGCGCTGCGAACCGAGCTTTGGACGCCCGCAAAAACCTTTATCGAAGCAGACACCTACAACCAACTTTTCACCCTTCACGGGGCTATGATGGTTTTCTTTGTACTGGTGCCTTCCATCCCTGCCGCTTTAGGTAACTTCATTCTGCCTATGCAGCTTGGAGCTAAAGATGTGGCCTTCCCTCGATTGAACTTAGCCAGTTTCTACATCTATGTGTTTGGGGCTATTTTCACTTTCTTATCCCTGGCCAACAACGGCTTCGATACCGGATGGACTTTTTACACTCCGTATAGCTCGGACAGTAACTCTGCAGGAATTATCTGGGTAACCCTAGGGGTATTTATCCTGGGCTTCTCTTCCATTCTAACAGGAACCAACTTTATCACTACCATTCATAAGCTCCGTGCTCCAGGTATTTCCTGGGATCGTTTGCCCTTGAATGTTTGGGCTTTGTATGCCACCTCCATTATTCAGGTGCTAGCGACTCCCGTCTTGGCGATCACTATCTTACTTTTGGCTATGGAGAACATTTTGGATATCGGTATTTTTGACCCTGCCCTTGGTGGAGATCCGGTACTCTACCAGCATTTCTTCTGGTTCTATTCACACCCTGCCGTGTATATTATGATTGTACCTGGATTCGGTATTATTTCTGAGGTCATTACCACCTTCTCGAAAAAAACTATTTTCGGATACTGGGCCATTGCCCTTTCCTCTCTTGCCATTGCCTTCATCGGTTTCTTGGTATGGGGACACCACATGTTTACTTCGGGTCAGAGCGCGGTAGCTACCACCATCTTCTCCTTCCTCACCTTCTTGGTAGGGATTCCAACGGGAATCAAAATCTTTAACTGGGTAGCCACGCTGTACCGAGGCTCCATCTCCATGAAAACCCCAATGTTGTATGTATTCATCTTCATTTTCTTATTCTCAATCGGTGGGTTTACCGGAATTATGCTAGGCGCGTTGTCTGTGGACATTCACTTACATGATACCTATTACGTAGTAGCGCATTTCCATTACGTGATGATGGGGGGTACTCTGATCGCCTTACTAGCCGGGCTGCATTACTGGTGGCCAAAGATGACAGGCAAAATGTACAACGAGCCTTTAGCTAAAATTGCAGCTGGGTTCATTTTTGTCGGCTTTAACGTAACCTTCTTACCTCAGTTTATTATGGGGGCGCAGGGGATGCCAAGACGGTATTACAACTATATTGATCAATTTACCCCTTTCCACCAGACCTCGACCATTGGTTCGTACATTCTGGCGGTAGGCTTCCTAATTATTCTATATTACTTGGCCCATTCCCTATTCAAAGGAAAGCAAGCGGGACCAAACCCTTGGAACTCACGTGGACTCGAGTGGCAAAGTACATCGCCCCCGGACTTCCACAACTTCTCGCATACACCAGTGGTTATTCATGGTCCTTACGACTATCACCAGCCAATGGAAGAATTCCAACTTGGGCTTGCCATAGAGCACGGACACGGCGAAGAGCATGCCGCAGCAGACGCGAAAAACTCTGAAGCGGCCATCGAAGCTGAGACAACCGAAGCCTAATTACGAAATTAACTAACTAAATAGACGTACAAACGCATGGCGAATCATTCTGCAACCCATCCGAAACACGTTCATCACCACTTTGTGAACTCCAACCAACAGTTCGAGTCCGCCAAGTTGGGAATGTGGGTGTTTTTGGTCAACGAAATCCTATTCTTTGGCGGTCTTTTCTGCGCCTACATCGTATTCCGGGCTTGGTATCCTGAACTCTTTACCCAAGCAGCCCTAGAGCTTAACACCTTCTGGGGCGCGGTCAACACCGTGGTGCTTATCGGTAGTTCTCTCACCGTAGCCATGGCTATTCGATCCGCTCAAAACAACCAAAAACGTGGGCTAGAAATTAACCTGCTCATCACCATCCTATTGGCATGTGTGTTCTTGGTTATAAAATACTTCGAATACGAGCACAAACTACACCTCGGTATTGCCCCTGGTTCGTTTTGGAACCCCACCCCAGAAATCGCTGCGGTCCTAGACCACCCAAAGGCGAATATCTTCTTTGGCATTTATTACATGATGACTGCGGTACACGGGCTGCACGTTATCATAGGGATTGCCCTCATGGTTTGGTTATACCTGCGCGCACGCAAAGGGCACTTTAACTCCGAATATTACACGCCGGTGGAAATCACGGGACTGTACTGGCACTTAGTGGATTTGATCTGGATATTCCTATTTCCACTCCTATACTTAATTGAATGATGCGTAACCACGCCTCTTAAACCTAATTTTAAATTCATCCCACGAAACAACGATATTTTACGAACATGAGTGAACATCACGGACATCACATCGCATCAGCTAAGCAACTTTGGGGCATCGGAATTGCCCTGTTGATCCTAACTGTGTTAACGGTCACCGTCGCTGGACTGGGCTTGCCCTCTCCTTTTGATATACTGTCGGCTATGGCCATCGCCCTAACCAAAGCATTTTTGGTCGCCGCTTTCTTCATGGGACTCTATTGGGACACTAAATTCAACTCCATGCTGCTTATTGGCGCGCTGGCCTTCTTCATTCTTATGGTCAGTATAACCTTACTCGATACGCTATACCGCGACGACGTAGTTCCATCCTTCTAAGATGGACACCCCAAGCCCCATCGACCTAAGCGTCCCCACTGCGAGCGCCATACAGGATCACCGATGGGTTCGCTTCGGCTCTTTTGAGCTGCACTGGATCGAAACCGGCGACCTTTGGCTAGACGGTGGCGCCATGTTCGGCGTAGTCCCCAAAGCCTTGTGGTCCCGCCAACTCCCTCCCGACGTCCAAAACCGCATTCCCATGACCATGCGGTGCCTACTCATTCGCTCCTTAACCACCGGCCGGCTATACCTAGTCGACAACGGAGCCGGCAACAAATTCAACGAAAAAATGTCCGCCATCTACGGCCTTGACTACGGCCCCCAAGGCGAAAAACGACTCGAAGCATCGCTAGTCCGCGCAGGAGTCCAGCCACCCGAAGTAACCGATCTCCTATTCACACACCTCCATTTCGACCACTGCGGCGGCACCACTGACTGGGCAGACGGCCAACTGATCCACGTATTCCCCAACGCACGCTATCACGTCCACCACGACCACTTCCGCACGGCCACCGAGCCCAACCCTCGCGAACAGGCCAGCTTCCTGCCCGACAACATTGGACCCATCGCCGCTGCCAGCGACCGCCTTTCACTGGTTGATGTGACCCGGGTTGATTCAAACCAGCCCGTTTACGAGCCCGGACTCGAAGCCCTTGTCATGAATGGTCATACCCTGGGCCAGCAACTCCCTAAAATTACCAGCGTGGACCAGCACCTGGTTTTTGTAGCCGATTTACTCCCGACCGCCCAACATCTACCGCTAGTTTGGGTAATGGGTTACGATATGTTTCCGACCAAAACCCTGAAAGAAAAGCAAGAATTTTTAGAGCAGGCCTCTGCCGAGCAGTGGTGGTTGCTTATGGAACATGACCGCTTCCACGAATGCATACAGGTGGGGAACATCGAAGGGCGCTGGAAGGTTGTAGCTACTAGTACGTTGAACGATTTAGCACTATAAACCACCGTGTCCGACATCAACAGCAGCAATCATAGCCCTCTTATTCGCAGCCTACAAAAGGCGCATCGGCAATCCCTGGCACAGCGGACAACCCTAGGACTATGGAATGCAGGTTTGGTTGGTTTAGCACTGTTTCTGGTGTTATTGCTATTGGAGCAGCAGTTCTACTTAGCTCCGTGGATCAAAGGTTTGAGCTTAACCGCCATTGCCGCTACCAAGCTATTCTCCCTCTGGTGGATTCGCCAGCATGACCGCACTACCCGATTCGAAGAATTTTACCGGCAGTTCAGTCGGCAATCGGGGCTAGAAGAACTTCGGTATGCGGTGGATTTGATGCAAAGCGAGGATGCTAAGAAAAAGGCAGAGGATAATTCTGATTCTTCTACTGCTTCTGTTTCAACCATACAAAAAGCCTTCATTGATGCGGCGATCTTGCAAAACCTAGAGCAAGTTCCCCAGCCCAAGCTCATAGCTGCCCTAGACGAACATATACGCAACTTACCCACTGCTCGCTTGGCTCGTCAGCGCCTGCAATGGATGGGCGTCTTTACCATACTTGGGGTGATCACCGCAATTAATTTTTCTAGTGGAACCCAGCGCCTGCTAAGCTTTTGGCAAAGCTACGAACAGCCAAATCCCTACCGGTACACTGTATTTCCTGGTAACACTATTGTGGAGCAAGGCGCCGAATTCACCGCCAGCATTGGTTTTGAGGGTACCACACCCGATGAGCTTATTTTATACTTTAAAACCGATATTGAATCCGAGTACCGGAGTCGATTGTTGAATGAAATAGCAAGCCTAATAAACACATCTTATACCGCTCAATACGTAGCCCCTAGCCTGGAACTCAATAATGCTCTAAGCTATTACCTGAGTATGGATGGATTCCGCAGTCCGATCTACCGTGTGGATGTACAAAACCGGCCTCGCTTCCTGGATTTAATGGCTGTGCTCACCCCTCCGCGCTACACCAGGCTACCCACCGACACCCTACGCTATCCTTTTGCACAATTGAACGGTTACCAAGGCACCCAACTCGAGCTGCTTACAAAGTTAAACAAACCCGTTGAGGACTTCCAGCTAATCCGCAGCGACCAAGGCCGCCTACCTATCGATTCCAGTTATTTTAACACGCTAGGCTATCTACCCCCTGATACCCTGCTCAGCATTATCAGCCTCCAACTCGAACGAGCCGATACCCTGCGACTAAACCTCAAAGACATCAGCGGGCTACAAAGCAGCCGGTCCGAAGCCGGGATGATTCAGTTCGTACTGAATGCAGCAATTGATGCGCCCCCACAGGTTTCTCTATTAGAACCTCCTCAAAATCTAAGTGAGGTGGCCCCCAATTCGCTGCCCATTCTCTACCGGGCCAGTGACGATCATGGTCTCGGTCAAGCTCGGCTCCGCTATGTACTGCAACGACCCTTTACCGAAGGCGCAACCACCCAAAACATTCCCCTAGGCCAAGCACGACAAGCTGCCATTGGTTCATTTGAATGGAGCCTTGAAGAATTAGCCCTTCGCCCCAAGGATGAACTGCTGTTTTGGATCGAAGTTCGGGACAATAATGGGTATAACGGTCCCAAATGGGGAAAATCGGATGAACGCGTGCTGCGCATCCCATCCCTGACCGAATTTTTCGATGATATTGGCGACAAGGAGGACGAAGTGAGCAGCGATATGGAGGATATATCGGAATCCTTCGAAGCCATTCAAAAACGCTACGACAAATTCAAAGAAAACCTGATTGACCAGCCCGAAGATAACTACGAGCAGCAGGTACAGCTGGAAAGTCTGCAAGAAGAACAGCAAGAGACAGAAGAGCGGATCAAAGAACTCAACGAAAAGTTTGAAGCAATCAAAGAAGAGCTTAGCGAAAAAAATCTGCTTTCCGAGGAGACTTTAAAGGCCTACGAGGAATTAGAGCAGCTCATGAAAGAAATTGACGATCCCACGTTTCAGGAGGCCCTAGAACAGCTGCGCGAAAACCTACAGCAGATGAACCCAGAACAGATGCGCCAGGCTCTCGAGGATGTAGAGTTTAACGAGGAGCGCTACAAAGAGCGACTCGAGCGTAGTATTGAGCTGTTTAAGCAGCTCAAACTCACCTCCGATTTGGAAAAACTAGCTCGTTCATATGAGGAACTGGCCAAAGAGGAAGCGGAGCGGAATAGACAGGTAGAAGAAACGAAAGAATCTACTCCCCTGACCGAGCAACAAAAACAAGCCCTGCAAGAAGAACTAAACCGTCTTCAGGAGCAGAACGAATCTCTGTCCAAGCAAACCACCCCTAAAAACGAACAATCTATTCAAGAGCTCCAAGAATTCTCCAAGGAAAAGCTCGAGGAAATCAAAGAACGCTTGGAGCAAGAAACCCAGCCCAACCTGCAGCAGGACTTCGAACAACTGGCCCAGGAAACCCGCGAACAGATGCAAATGATGGGACAGCAGCAGATGAATGTCAATATAGCTGCGCTGCAATATATCCTCCAAAGCCTACTCAATCTTTCGCTAGAACAAGAGAAATTGGTGACTGCTACCCAGGAAACTGAGAACCAAAGTCAGGCCTACGTGGACATGGCCCGCCAGCAGCAACGTATCGAGCAGGTGTTCAACAGTCTGGCCGACTCCCTGTACGAACTTTCCACTGAAATCCCCCAGTTTGCCAATCGCATTAATGAGCAAAAGGCCCAGACCCTCGAACGCATCCAATCTAGCCTCACTCAAATGATCGAGCGACAGCAAAATCACGCTAGTCTGGCTTCGCGTCAAAGCTTTGGGGGGCTGAACGAGCTTAGCTACGAACTAGCCAATCTCATGGACCAGCTCCAAAACTCCCAATCCGGCTCGGGCAGCGGCAGTGGGGGGATATCTATGCAGCAGATGATGGAACAAATGCAGCAAATGGGCGAGCAGCAACATCAGATGAATCAGCAAATCCAAGACATGATCAATTACTTGCAGGGCGAGCGATTGACTCAAGATCAAAGCCAGCGCCTTGAACAGCTCTCTCGCCAACAAAATGCCATTCGAAAGCAACTGCTAGAAATTCAGCAAAACGGCGGACTCGAGGCCGGCGACGAGCTAGGAAGCCAACTAGAGCGCATGATTGAGGACATGGAAGAGACCATTAACGACCTGCGAGGGGGCATGGTCGATCCCATTCTGATCGAGCGCCAGCAAAACATACTCACGCGTATGCTCCAAGCCGAGGATGCCCTACAAGAGCGCGATGAGGAAGAGCAACGAGAAGGTATCACCGCCCAAGAACCGCTTAACCGACCTACCCCGCCAATGAGCTTAGAAGAACTGGAGCAGCGCATACGTCAGCGCATATACGACCCTAATTTTACTCCCTTTAACCCTGATTACCAGCGATTGATTCAGCATTATTTCGAATTGCTTCAACAGCAGCAGGTAGATAGTTAGCTGCATACAGTTCGAAAAGCCTCGCCATTCCCTTAGCCATAACCGCAATTTTTTGTATCTTCACCAAAAACGAATTTATGTCATCTATTTCTTTTTCGGTAGTCGGTTTTGGTCGTATTGGACAGCGCCACGCCAAAATTATTTACGAGCATCCAGAATGTAAGCTCGCTTCAGTCTGTGATACGGACGCCCAAAACTTTGACCAGCGCAGCAGCCTGGGTTTCCCTGAACTCCCAACCTACTCCGACATTGATGAACTGATCCAGGCCGAACAAACCATCGGCCAACGCTCCGATGTGGTCACCATTGCAACCCCGAATAGCTTTCATGCTCCATACGCGATTAAACTACTACGCACCGGCTATCATGTGGTCATCGAAAAACCCATGGGCATAAAAAGTGCCAAATGCGAAGAGGTACTCATTGCCGAAAAAGAGACGGGCAAGCACGTGTTTGTTGTTAAACAAAACCGCTATTCTCCTCCAACGGTCTGGCTTAAAGACATCGTCCAATCCGGAACCCTTGGAGATATAATAATGGTACAAACCAACTGCTACTGGAACCGTGACCAGCGCTATTACTCCACTAGTCCTTGGCGAGGCTCGTTGGATCAAGACGGTGGGGTACTCTATACCCAATTCAGCCATTTTGTGGACCTCATGTACTGGGTGTTCGGCGACATTACCAACATTCAAAGCACCGTCCGCAACTTTACTCATCCGCATTTGAAGGACTTCGATGATTCCGGTTTTGCCCAATTCGAATTCCTTCGCGGAGGCATCGGCAGCATTAATTACTCCACTTCCTGCTGGGGTACCAACATGGAAAGCAGCATTACCGTGGTCGGCTCCAAAGGCTCGGTCAAAGTGGGCGGACAGTACATGAACGAAATCGAGTACTGTCACGTCGAGAACTACGAAAAGCCTACACTGCCCCCGACCAATCCTCCCAACGACTATGGCCCCTATAAAGGCAGCGCCGCCAACCACCACTATGTGTTCCAAAACGTAGTGGACGTACTCACCGGCCGAACCGATATCACCGCCACCGCCTTCGAAGGCCTTAAAGTGGTCCAAATGATCGAACAAATCTATGCCGCAACCCAATAACAAACCCATCCCTTTACTCGACCTCCAGGCCCAATACGAAAGCATTGCCAGCGAATTAGAGGCTGCTGCCCTCGGGCTAATGCGTTCTGGACAGTTCATTATGGGAGAGGCCGTAGCGAGGTTCGAGTCAGAGATTGCCGCCTACCTTGGCGTCGAGCATACCCTTGGCTGCGCTTCGGGTTCGGATGCGCTACTATTAGCCCTCATGTCCTTAGACATTGGCCCGGGTGATGCGGTGATCACCTCGCCCTTCACCTTTTTTGCCACCGGTGGCGCCATTGCCCGACTCGGGGCCACCCCGGTCTTTATGGATATCCGACCCGCAGATTTTAACCTAGACCCCGCCGGCGTTCGATGCTTTCTCGAGGGCTCCGACACCCGCTACCTAGCCCTCGGCGTGCTCCCCGAACAAGTTAAGGCCATTATCCCCGTGCATTTGTATGGACAAATGGCCGACATGGAGAAATTCCTAGCGATTTCCCATGAATTCAATATCCCTCTGGTTGAAGACGCCGCCCAAGCCATTGGCGCCAAACAAGCTTTTTCCGATGGCCGCAGAGTTGGCGCGGGCACGGAAGGAGACTTCGGGTGTTTTAGCTTTTTCCCTTCCAAAAATCTTGGCGCCTTTGGAGACGGAGGACTTATTACCGTTCGTGACCCCGAATTAGCTGAAAAGGTACACGTATTGCGACTTCATGGGTCCAAACCCAAATACTACCATCAGATGGTTGGGATTAATTCCCGATTGGATGCCTTACAAGCCGCTATTCTCAGAGTTAAGTTAAAACACTTGGATGCATGGTCTGTTGCTCGCCAACAGAAAGCGACCGTTTATAACCGTTTATTTACCGAAGCAGGTTTGGCATCTGAAACACCTAGTTGCTGGGGCCAGAGTTGTAGTGGGGATTGTGCGTGGCACGGGAAGGGTCTTATACTACCCGCTGAAACAGTTGCAAGCAATGGCGGTACTCATATTTACCACCAATATACCATTCGCGCCAAGAACCGCGACTCGCTAGCCCAAGGCCTGAGCGATGCTGGGATTGGAAACTCGGTCTATTACCCCCTGAGTTTACACCAACAAGAGTGCTTTTCGAACTTAGGCTATGCTGAGGTCGAAGAACTGTGCCCGAATGTCGCTTGCGCAGCTAGCCAAGTACTAAGCCTGCCCATCTACCCCGAACTCAGCGAAGACGATCAGCGCCGAGTAGTAGACGTGATTGGTAAATTGCTCGACTAGTCCTTCCCAAAAAGATCCCGAGTATATAACTTATCCGCTACATCTCTAATTTCGTCCACCATTCGGTTGGCGATAATGACATTGGAAATCTGCTTAAACTCTTCGAGGTTCTTGATCACTCTAGACCGGTAAAATTCATCCTCTTTTAGGTAGGGTTCATACACCACCACCTCGATGCCCTTTGCTTTAATGCGTTTCATAATGCCTTGAATGGCACTCTGACGGAAATTGTCAGAGCCTGCTTTCATGACCAGGCGATACACCCCGACCACTTTAGGGTTCTGACTCCAAATCTGACGTGCGATAAAGTCCTTCCGGGTTGAGTTGGCATCTACAATAGCCCCAATTATATTATTGGGCACATCCTTAAAGTTTGCCAATAACTGTTTGGTATCTTTAGGCAGGCAATAGCCCCCATATCCAAAGCTGGGGTTGTTGTAATGATTTCCAATCCGCGGATCCAGTCCAACCCCTTCAATCACCTGCTTGGCGCTTAGCCCTTGCGACTCGCAATAGGAATCAAGTTCGTTGAAATAGGCCACCCGCATAGCCAGGTAGGTATTGGAAAACAGCTTAATGGCCTCCGCTTCGGTGCTATCCGTAAACAAAACGGGGATGTCTTCCTTCGGCTTTTTAGCGCCTTCGATGAGCAACTGAGCAAAGACCTCGGCTCGCTTCGACTGCTCCCCCACCACAATTCTAGAGGGATATAGATTGTCGTATAACGCTTGGCCTTCCCGTAAGAACTCGGGTGAAAAGAGTAGATTCTCCGTTCCAAACTCCTCTTTAGCTCGCTGCACATAGCCGACCGGAACGGTAGATTTAATCACCATTCCAGCCTCGGGGTTAATGGCCATCACCTGCTGGATTACCGCTTCCACCGATGAAGTATCGAAATAATTGGTATCCGGATCGTAATTGGTCGGCGTAGCGATGATCACATACTCCGCATCTCCATACGCCTCTTCAGGATCCAGAGTCGCTTTGAGATTCAGCGCTTCATTCTTTAAAGAATACTCAATTTCTTTATCGGTGATAGGTGACTTCTTGCTATTGATAAGATCCACCTTCTCCTGGATGATATCCAAGGCAAGCACTTCATTCTTTTGAGCAAGAAGTACCGCGAGAGAAAGTCCCACATAGCCGGTACCGGCAATGGCTAATTTCATAGTCTTTTTTATATTTTTGTTTTATTACTTACAAAGTAGACAACTTTATCTTTTTTCTCATAAAAATCCCCAGTCTCCTCACACATCGCCATCCCCTCTTCATCAAATTCTAACCGAACACCCGCTCTGGACATCCACCCAATCTGCTTGGCGGGGTTTCCCACCATAAGGGCATATGCAGGTACGGGTTTGGTAACTACACTGCCCGCTCCGATAAAGGCATATTCGCCGATTTCGTTGCCGCAAATGATAGTGGCATTGGCACCAATACTGGCTCCTTTGCCGACATCGGTTTCGAGGTATTCGTCTTTACGCTCGACCGAGCTTCGGGGGTTTATTACATTGGTGAATACCATGCTTGGGCCGCAGAAAACATCATCATCCAGGATGACACGGTCGTAGATGGATACATTATTTTGAACGCGGACGTTGTTTCCGAGGACAGCTTTTCCTCCTATATAGACGTTTTGGCCGAGTACGCAGCCTTCGCCAATTTTGGCGCCAGAAATCACGTGTACCCAATGCCAGATTTTGGTACCGGCCCCAATGTCCACGGATTGGTCAACGATGGCGGTTTCGTGTATGAATACCTTGTTCAATGATTTGCTCATGATTATACCTTATATATAGCCTTAATTGTGCCTTATATACTCCATTATCTATACCCGCAAGTTGTGTTGTATGATCCAATGATAAGCTTCCAACACCCCAGTCGTTGCATCGGATTCCGTCACCAGGTGGGATGCTTCCTTGACCGCCTGCTGCGCATTTTGGGGGGCAAAGGCCATTCCTACCCGTTGGAGACCAGGGATATCTCCACTGGAATCTCCAATATAGGCCATTTGATCCAAAGGAATGTCCAGCGTTTGGGAAAGTAGCGCCAAGCCCTCACCTTTGTTGGCTTTTTTTACAATAATATTCACCGAAACATCGGTCTTATGCACCTCAAAAAGAGGAAAATGGACGGCTATTTCAGCAGTGGCAAGGGCGTAAATCTCATCGATGACCAGGAACTCGCGATGGATCAATCCCACATCGGTGAATTTGGTAAACTCGGGTATGGCACCTGGAAAGTTGGGGAAAATCTCACGGTGTGCCCATGTGCGAATAGCTTCGATGTCGGCCTTAAGGTCCTCGGTCACGATGGGGTTCCAGGTCAACGTGTTGGTCGTAAGATCGTACAGCCCGCCCCCACTCTCGAACACAAAGGGAAGCCGAATGCCCAAAAATTGGGCCTGCGCCTCCGCATAGGGCATCGGACGGCCGGTACAAATGCTTATAGGCGGAATACTCGGATCATCCTGGCTTTGGAGCTGCAAGGCTCTAATCTGCGAGTATTCCGGCCAGTGCGGGGTCTCGAAGGGCACCGTCATGCAGCCATCCAAATCGGTTACAAAAAGCAGAATGGGCTTAGTGGGTAAAGGTCGAGGGCTCGTGGATTGATTCGTCATGGTCGAGGGGATAAATAGCTTAGTGCGGGGAATTGAGGGCAGCGGATGCATCAATCCGAGGAGGAGTTTTTTGGGTTGATGTAACTGGGAACGAGCCAGCCGACCAGAAAGAAAAAGAGGCCCAGGCTGGCTAACCACTGGTACTGATCCTTGAAATCGGCGTACTCCTGGGAGGAAAATTCGCCTTGTTCGAGCTCACTCACGCGGGCTAAAAAAGCGTCTATGCCGGAATTCCCACGGTCAATTTGGTAGTAGCTCCCCGCTCCCTCAGTGGCAATTTGCTGGAGCGTTTCGCGCTGCAAAGCGGTGGTAACCACGCGGCCCTGACGATCGCGTTTATAGCCCACCAAGGCGCCGTTGCCTTCCTCGTATATGGGAATGGTAGTGCCAGCGGTGGTACCAATGCCGAGGGTATAGATGGATACGCGTTCGCTAGTAAGCTTTTTTAGGAGATCGCTGAATTCCTGCTCGTGGTCCTCGCCGTCGGAAATAATGAGCAGCACGCGAGCGGCGGAACTAGCGGGATTATTTTGCTCGGTGTTCTCCTCGTCCAAGGTGGAGAAAGCCTGGCTGGCAATGTCGAGGGCAGCAGCAAAATCGGTGGCCGAGCTAGGCATTTGATCGGTGCTCACGATATCCAGAAACAGCCGGAGCGCGGAGTAGTCCAAGGTCATGGGACTTTGTAGGAAAGCCTCGCCGGTGAACACGATAAGCCCCACACGATCGCCATCGAGCCGTTCGATCAGGCGATTGATTTCGAATTTGGCCTTTTCCAGCCGGCTAGGGCGCACATCTTCGGCGTTCATGCTGGCCGAAACGTCCAGGGCAATGAGCATATCCACCCCGCGTTGCTTGACCTCGCGCACCTCGGTGCCTATTTTGGGGCCAGCTAAGGCAATGATGACCAGAGCGGTGCCAAGTAGGAAAAAGGTTTGTTTTAGGCTGCTTCTACTGGCCTTGAACCCTAAGGTGAGTTGCTCTTTTTGCTGGTCGCTGAAATATCCGTGCATTTTGGTGCGGAGTTGACGGGCACGAAACCAGCTGGCCGTAATGAGTAACGGAATAAGTAGCAGAGAGTATAAATATAGCGGATGTTCCCAAACCATGGTTAAAGGTACACATTTAGATGGAAACTAGGAATGCTTAGCCGATTAAAACCACGCATAGATCCATAAGATTGTTACCCGTCGGCCCTGTTTTGACTAGGGTGTTCATCCGCTCGTGAAAATGATAACTATCGTTGGCTTGAATATAGGGCTCGGGTTGGATGTATTGTTTACGGGCGTTAAGGGTGGTGTAGCTATTGACCAGTGCCCCAGCTGCATCGGTCGGGCCATCGGTGCCATCCGTGGCAAGCGTTACTATGGATACAGTATGCTGACCTTCGAGAGAAAGCGCTAGAAGAAGGGCGAGTTCTTGGTTGCGACCGCCTTTTCCGTGACCGATAACCTGCGCATAGGATTCCCCGTGGTACAGTAATGCTTGTGGGGTCGTGGACGTAATCACGGATTGCCCATTAAGCACAGAAATAACCTCAGCCGCGATACGCTGAGCTTCTTTTTTAACCACATTTTGAATAGGTTCTGCGGCCCAGTGGACTCCAAACCCTTGTTGCTCTAGTAGGGTACTGAAAAAGGGCTGCATACTTTTGGAGCCGGTAACTAGCTGGATGGTATGATTCGGGTGATCATTCAACCCAGGTTTAGGAGTTTCGGGGTGTAAACCTTGAGCTCCTTGGTGAAGGTAGTCTAGGACTGAGCTTGGAATGTGCTGGGATAGATTGTAGCGATCTAGCACGCTCATAGCATCAGAAAAAGTAGTCGAATCGGCTACCATAGGTCCGCTTCCAATGACCTCAGGCTTATCATTGGGTACGTCTGAGAGCAACAAGCTATGTAAGCGGAGATGATGAGCTTTTTGGGCAAGATTTCCTCCTTTTACCAGACTAAAATGCTTTCGCACCGTATTCGTCTCTTCAATGCCCGCGCCTGAGTCTAGGAGTATTTGGTAGGTCTGTTGCACGTTTTGGATCGAAATGGGGTCCGGAGGCAAACACAATAGCGAGGACGTGCCACCACTGATTAAGCAGACAAGAGACGCACCCGCAGGGAGTTTTTGTATGAATCGAAGTATTTCGAGAGTGGACTCTTTGTTTTCAAGGGAAGGGAGCGGATGGGATCCGGTAAGAAAAATTAGTTTTTTGAGCCTTGCTTGTTCGTTTCCAATTGAAATTTGTTCTGGGCTAAGTACGATTCCATCCAAGATTGCTCCTTTATAGGAACGGGTAAAGGCCTCCAATAGTTTTTGGGATCCCTTACCTATGGCGAGGAGATAGAGCTCATCAGGAAGGTCTGCAACATCCAGTTTCAATGGTAAGGTATTCAGTGCTGAAACCACTTGATTAAGAGTTGCTTTATGCTGACTCAGAATACGCTTATGTTTATCGGAAATAGATTCCATCTTACTCGGTTTTCTTTTCTGTTCTGCGTACACAATAGCTACCCAGGATAAGGATACCATAGGAATAAGATAAACGATTATCAAATCAGATCAGAACCCACCCACCAGTTGGGATGAAGATATAAGCCCGCCATAAAAAAGAGCGTCGCAATTACCCAACCGCCAAAATGAATGAGGATCAATAGTTGTATGAAGTTTTTAATTCCCTTCAACGCCGACAGACCGAGTGTGGCGAATAGGTAAAAGGAATTAAAACTAAGCCAATAGGTGAGTTCCTTAAGGGTGTGTGCATCTTGGCTGCAAAGGGAAAGAATTACGGTAGTTGCTGCGTGTTTAAGTTCTACTCCTTTTGCCGCTATTATTGCTGGTTCTACATATTCTATAAGCATCGATATAAAACCCACTCGTACAGGGCGGATAACAAGAAATAAAGACCAATGATCTCAGCAAAGCCTTACCAGTGCACGAGTACGTTGAAATGAGCCTTGTGAAACATGGTGCTGTTTGGACTCATGAAAAGGCAGGCTTGGTAATTTGTGCCATTGAACCATCAAATCCTTCGGCGATACGCACCCAGAGCATCCAAAGCAGAAAAATGACCAGGTAGAAAATGGTGGTTGTGAAATAATCGTGGGTGAAGTCAAAAAAATGGGGAGCCCATTATTGCATGAGCATAAGGGTGGCAATGCGCAGAATATTGCCCAGATAGACAATAGCGATACCCAGGAGCGAAAAGTACAGGCGGGAGCGATTTTGGCCGGGATAGGCCCAAATAAAGCCGAGGAAAAGCCCAATGGCGGAAATGCCCGTACAGACGTCCACCACTTCGATGCCGTTGTTGCCTGCGATGGTGACCACTCGGTCTTGCATCCAAACTTCGAAGCCAAAGAGTCGGGTGATCATACTAGGCTTTAAAGATGTGCTGCCCGTTTTTAGGAGTGACGGATTTCATGGCGTTTCGGGTGTCGATTATACAGTCTGACCAATTTGCGAGCTGCGCGTAATCGATATCGGAGTGATCGGTAGAAATGAGTACGGCATCGAAGCCAGCCACTGTAGCCTGATTCCACTCAGTGGATTGCTTGCCCGTGTAGTGGGCATGCTCCCGCGTGGGGGGTATGGTCGTTATGTACGGATCGTAATACGCGATTTCAGCGCCTAGTTCTTCGAGCAGATGAAACAGTTCAAAGGTAGGCGATTCGCGCATATCATCTACATTGGGTTTATAGGCCAGGCCTATTAGAAGAATTTTGGACCCGTTCACCGCTTTTTTGTGAGTGTTAAGCGCTTTGGAGGTCTGCTCTATGACGTACTGCGGCATATGGGTGTTGATTTCCCCCGCGAGTTCAATAAAGCGGGTGTTCTCCTGAAACTCACGCGCTTTCCAAGTCAAATAAAACGGATCAATCGGGATGCAGTGCCCACCAAGGCCCGGGCCTGGGGTGAATTTCATGAACCCGAATGGTTTGGTATCGGCCGCATCGAGCACCTCATGTATGTCTATGCCCATTTTGGCGTAGACCACCTTAAGCTCGTTAACCAAGGCAATATTCACCGCGCGGAATACATTCTCGGTAATCTTAACCGCCTCTGCCGTTTTGGTATCGCTCACCGGCACGGTCTGCAGAATAGCCGTGTCGTATAAAGCTTGGGCCAGTTTTAACGCGTCTTCTCCATGTCCGCCCACAACCTTGGGAATCTTGGCGGTATTAAAATTGGGATTGCCCGGATCTTCCCGTTCTGGACTATAGGCCACATAAAAGTCTTTACCTGTAATGAGCCCCGAGTGCTTTTCAAGCAGTGGAATCATTACTTCTTCGGTTGTTCCTGGATAGGTAGTGGATTCTAAAATGACCAACTGCCCTTCTCTAAGGTGACGCGCCACCGTTTCGGTCGTGCTAATTACATAACTCATGTCCGGTTCACGGTACTGATTAAGGGGGGTAGGCACACAAAGGAGTACGGCATCGGCTTCTGTGAGCCGCGAAAAGTCAGTGGTAACAGCGCAGCGATCAGATTGTGACAAACTCTGCATCATCTCCTCGCCAAGATGTTTGATGTACGGGGTGCCGGACTGGATATTGGAGACTTTGGATTGATCGATATCATAACCTATGACTGGCATGCCTTCTTTGTGGAAGGTGTACATGAGAGGTAAACCTACGTAGCCTAGGCCTATGATGCCTACTGTATAGGTCTTTTCTTCAATTCTCGCTAATAGTTCGTTTATCATGAAATGGGTATAGAATCCTCTTAACCACTAAGAGTAAATTGGTGAAGAATCCTTACAGAGTTATTGCGTTGTAATTCGATCTATCAAAAAATACAGCGTTAAAGCAGAAGTGGTAATACTGGTCAGTTCTACAATGACCTCACGCATATCGAAAGGTTCACGCTCGGGTTCAAGTTCAAAAATAGCCCGAATAATAGCCCCCTCATCCACTATCGGGTTTCCCTTTAACAAACCTTTCCTTTTAACTCTAAAAGTGGCTCCATCAGCTTGGATAAGCTGGAAATATTGAGCTGTATTGGGTTGTAGACCACCGGCTCGATCTAAGTAATACTTCACTCGCTTTCCTGGTTCGTATTCAATGAAACCATCCAGAGCTACATTCCCGGTCACCTGAACCACCCTCGGTTTTATCGGAACGCTTATTTGATCCCCTGCTTTTACTAAGAAGTTATTGTCACCACCCTGTATGTTATCTTCAAAATCGATAATAACTTGAGTGCTATCTCTAATCAATCGTGAACCTTTGCCATAAGCCTCATCCGTAAGCCCACCGGCCCGTTCTATGATCGATCGTAAAGTTTCATTGCTTTTTAATATGGTATACAAACCTGGAAACTGTACTTCTCCGCTGACTTGAACGGTTTGTTGAGATTCAAAGTCAGGGTTCGTGCGTACATATACCTGATCCATATGCTTTAAATCAAAACGAGCAGCATTATCCATCAACGTCCAAAACAGATCGTTAGAATAAAATTGGTAGTGTTCAACAGGGTTTGAAATCAAATTATGGATATAAAATTGCGCCTTTTGCTGGTCATTCAAGAGCTCTTCGGTGCGAGTAATTTCAACCTGTCCAATGAATGAATTTTCATTAAAGCCTTGAGCCCTGAGTAACAGATCTTCCAGAGTCATACCTTCATGATAAGTATAACGCCCAGGATTTTTAACAGCACCTTCGACGACCACGAACTTACCAGTAATCAGTTGAACCGTGTTGGGATAAATTCGAATGTTGTCATAAGGCTGCAACGTCTCCAACCCAAAACCTTTCTCTTGTAAGGCTTCTTCCAAATTGAACGAAATTACTTCTGTGGTTCGTCCATCGGCATTGCGGCGAATAAGTTCGGCTCTAGAGACATGTACTTGTTCTAAATACTCAGAATCAAAAAGTCCGCCCGCTTTAAAAAGTAGATCATATACTCTTAAATTTTCTCTCCAAGGGTAACTGGCTGGGTTTTGAATAGCACCCCCTATACTAACCGATCCAAATTGACGAATATCATCTAAGGTATAAATAGTCAGCTGATCCCTCTTTTGAAGTTGCATATTTTCAGCCTCATTACCCGCAATAGCTTCTGCTAAGTTAACGGTAAAATAACTCTGAGCTAAGTCCTTATTTGTACGAATGAGTTCGGCTTGGCCCGTGTAAGCATTTTCCCTGAGACTGTCTGCCGCTAATATAAGATCTCGAATAGTTTGAAGTTTCTCACTTAATTCAAAGGTACCTGGTTGGTCTACCGCTCCATTAATTTCCACCACCTGATCGTTGATATCGGTGATCGAAAATAACTGAATACGATCGCCGTCCACTAAGGTGAGAGGGGTGTTTCCGGCAAGCACCTCATTTAAGTTAAAGTCTAGAACTTCACGTGCACGGCTGGCATCGCTCCGCTCAGCCATGGGAATGATTCTATTAACCTGAAGCCTATCGGTGTAGATTTCTGGTTGCAGCCCACCTGCAAAACGCAGCAGGTCCTCAAAATCCTCACCATCTTTAAGTTCGTAAATAGCCGCTCGCTTTACTGGGCCTTGAATTCGAATTTCATTGTTCCTTGGTGGGATAAAGATACGGTCATTATTAAGAAGGGAGATGTTTTCGGCTAGTACCCCATCTAAAAATAAATCATAGAAATCGATAGATCTTAGAATGCGTCCATTACGTATAATTCGAACATCTCGTAAGGATCCCGCCGTAATTGGACCACCTACCGCGTAGAGCACGTTAAACAAGGTGGCATTCGAAGTAACGGTATACGCACCGGGTTTGGACACTTCACCCAAAACAAAAATTTCGATAGGTTTGTACCGGGTAACGGTTAAATCCATAAAGATGGTTGGCGGCGTTTTCACCAAACCGGCATAGCTTTGAGCCAGTCGTAGTTTAAGAGAAGTACGCAATTCATTTAAGGTTTTTCCCGCGACAGTCACCAAACCTATGTTTGGAATGTTAGTTCGGCCTTCAATATCCACTCTGAGTTCATACTGAAATTCAGTTGCGCCCCATACCGTCAACCGTAGTTCATCATCGGGACCAACCACATACCCTTCATCTACAGGACCTGGAGTTCTTGGCTGAAAACTATCTGGGCCTCCACCAAATACATTGTAGCCAAAATAAGGCAGTCCCTGATTTTGAGGGTTAGCAATTGGCGGCGTGGGATTCGAAACCTGAGTAGGAGTGGGCTGCTCTTGAATATCTTCCAAAGCGACTACGGTCTCGGTTGAATCCTCAGTGTTGACGGCTTCGATGCCCTCATTTTCGCGCTGGCGTAATTGAACTAGATATTGCTGAATCTGACTTTCAGGCACCCCATTTTGCCTAGCAAAAGCAGCGAGCTCGTCTGGGTTATTAGGATCTATTCCCGCATTTTCAGCCATTTTTTGGGCTTGTTCAAAGCTGAGTCCTTGGGATTGGAGGAGTTCATCAATGCTTTGAGCTTGGAGGTGTTCAAGTGGGTGAAATAATCCCACCAAAAATAAGCTAGCTAATGCTAAAAAGATACGTGACAATTGAGGTGCATTCATATGATTTTTTCTAATTTTTTTGCCCAAAGAGTTATTCTTCAACTACGCTTATAAATTGTTCGACCAGTGGATGAACAAAAATCCAACCCACAGAACTGATACCCGATAGCATAATAAAGACTAAGAGGATCATGGCTCCTGACGTTTCATCTTCTAATGGTACTTGAACCGCTTCAAGCGTTTTGAACATCGGGGTCCCTTCCTGTACTTTTAGCTTGGCCTCTTCGTACTGCTGAGTGAGACTGTTGTACAAATTGAAAGCAATTTGATATTCCGAATTTAATCGCTGCTCTTCGGTCTGAGCTTTTGCAGATAATATGCCCTGGTTACTATCTCTAAATCCCGCTAAGGTTAACTGCGCTTCTTCGAACCGGGCTTCGGCCTTAGCAAGTTGCTCTTCGACAAAGGTTAAGTCTCGGAGTTTTTTTTCAGTGCGATACTCGGTAAGATAGTCCGTTAGCTCGGTAATGGTGTATTCGGTGACAGCGGCGGCGGCTATGTTATCGGGAAGGGTGACCGATACTGATACAATACCAGACTCCTCATCTAATGAGGCTGTGATTTTTTGGCGCAAAATGTTGATGACAGCTACTTCATCCTTGGAGAGATTAAGCACCATGGATTCTTTGGCCTCTCCAAGCACTGAGGTCATGAGTTCTTTTTTTGGCAGTATAACACCAAGGATTTTTCCTGGTAACCCAAAGGTATATTCCGAAAGTATTCCAAATACCCCTGGTGAGTTCAGCTCGGTGTAATAGTCGAACAAAGTTGCCTCGGCATCAATATCCGAGAAGTAGAAGGGTTCATCCATTAACTTCAGTTGAAAATTGGCGCTCTGAACGATATTTGGATACAAATCGACCCGAATAGCATTGCTATTGCTGTTATAAGATCCTCCGCTCACCCCTAACAATCCGCCATATTGGCGTAATAGGCTACTAGCACCCCCTTGGCTTTCGTTAGAATACTCGGGCATCAAAGTTGCGGAGCTCTTGTATTCTTTAGGGCTAATTAGAGCTACCACCACTCCTAAAATAGCGCCAATCCCCACCACCTTAACAATGAACATACGTTTATCCCAAATGGTTTTTACGAGTTCTAACAGATCAATTTCGTCTTCGTCGTATTGATACCCATAGTCAGCCGGTACAATTTTGTACTCTTGTGGGATGGTGGATGGAGTCTTTTGCTCCTGATTGGGTTGTTCGTCGTGTTGCTTAGCCATATTTATAATTTACCCAAATATACTTTCAAATACTTTTTGTATCAACTTATATAAAACCCTGCTATTTTGAGATGCATATTTGTTTATGGAGATAAACATAGCCATTATTGTTATTAGCTGTACTAAAAACAGTATCCAAATAATCTAGGGATTCTTTTCAAAAACTCAGCACTATCTGTGCCTTAATTGCGCATTGGATATTACTACCAATCTCCAAAGGTGGACTACCTATGCTAAACCTGTCCAAATACTCCAAATAGCTGTATTTAAATTACAACTGTATGTGAATTTGGTCTTTTTTTCTAGAACTATTGAGTGTGAGTAGTGCGTAGTAAGCCAAGCCCTGACCATGCCGCTGTCGTACTGAGAATTGATATCGTAGATCCTGTTCATATTCGTAGTGTCGTGCATGATGGCTTGGACTATTATATTGACTAAACCGAAGATCTATTCGTAGCCATGGGCGAGGCGCAAAGTACATCTCTTGGTAGAATAAAACTCCCGTATGCGTAAAAGGAATATTTGGCGGGTACAAAGCGTGGGATAACACATGAGTAACGCACGCATAGCCTAAGGCTTAGGATTTGGATTTATGGCCGCGTCAAGGGCCGGGCTCCAACCCGACATAGGGTTTCGATACAATGCCAAGTTAAACTGCAACCAGTGATAGTGGATTCCAAGCCCTATGCTAGTTGAAAGCGTTATTTTAGCCTAACATACTCGCAATCGTAGCCGCGCTTGAGCAAGGGACAGAACCTGCCAACTAAGGCCGTATCGAAGCTGGGCTTGACGCCCTAATTCCCATTCCACCTGTAACCACTGCTGCACCCGAAACTTGGCATTCGCGTTCCAAAGTGCCAAAAGTAGATCCCCCTCGCCGAGGGAAACGCTTCCTTTAGCTATAGGAGCGGCCCCTAGTCCATGGGCCATGAGGCCTAGCGCAAAACTCGGCTCAAGGCTTAATGTGAGGCTTAAAATGATAAAGAATACCCAGACTACGAGTCTTTTTTTCATTCGATTCTTGTATATTTTGAGAGCTCTGTAAGAATAGAATTAGAATTCATTGCTAGAACAAAGCTTGATTTCGTTGCAACAGAGATGTGATAAACAGAACCACCCAAACCCAATTCCTTACGTGAACTGCCGGATATTTTTTATAGCCACTACGATAACTCTTCTTTGGGGGCCTGGTCAGTCTTTTGCGCAGGAGTTTAGCTGCTCAGTCAATATTAATGATGAGCAGTTAGATGGGACCTCCTATGATTATGTGAAACAGACCTTGGCTACTGAGCTCACCGCCTACATTAATGAATACCGGTGGACGGAAACGGAGGTGCTCGAGCATGAGCGAATCAATTGTCAGATAAGCATCGTATTAACATCAGCCAGTACGGATTATACCTATTCGGCAGAGGCGGTGATTTCTGCAAGACGACCGATCTATGGGACTATGCAGGAAACCAGCTCAATCATTTTGAGCGATCAGGCGTGGCAGTTTTCCTATCCCGAGGGGCGTAGTTTGGTGCATGATGAATTGACCTTTGAGGCGCTAACGGGCTTTATTGACTACTATGCCTATGTGATGTTGGGTTTTGATTTTGATAGTTTTGCCGAGCTGGGGGGTAATGAATATTTTGCCAAGGCTCAGGATGTGGTGGATTTGGCACAGAGCAGCAATGCGATTGGTTGGGCGCGCTCTTCCAATAACCGCCGGAACCGGTTTACCCTGGTGGCCGACATGATGAATTCCAGCTATGATGACTTGCGGCGGGCTTATTATCAGTATCATCGAGAAGCGTTGGACGGCTTTACCCGGAATCCAGACCAAGCCAGACAGGCCGCCTTGGAGGCCTTAGAGCTCATTCAAACCACCAAGCGCCGTTCTACCAGTAATTTTTTGTTTGACTTATTTTTTGATTCTAAGTCGCGCGAGATTGCTGCCTTGTTTGCCGATGCGGAGAGCCCCACCCGCCTAGCAGCCTATACTATTTTGAGTGAAACTGACCAGGCTCACCTGAGCGATTACGAGAATTTGCAGTAATATTTGGTTGTGCTATTAGAATAAAAAAAGGGTGACAACCATTGGCTATAACCCTCTTATATTCGTTATCGGCACCTAAATTTAGTATCGATAATAATCTGGTTTGTACGGGCCTTCAACCGTAACACCAATGTATTCTGCTTGGTCATTTTTAAGCTCGGTTAATTCCACACCTAAACGCTCAAGGTGAAGTTTGGCTACTTTCTCATCCAAGTGCTTTGGTAACATGTACACCTGGTTTTCATAGTTATCACTATGTAGCCATAGTTCTATTTGGGCGAGAGTCTGGTTGGTAAACGAATTACTCATAACAAAACTTGGGTGCCCTGTTGCACAGCCTAAGTTAACCAATCGACCTTCAGCAAGAATAATTATGTCTTTACCTTCTACCGTGTATTTGTCTACCTGTGGTTTAATCTCAACTTTGGTATCGCCATAACTACCATTAAGCCATGCCATATCGATTTCGTTATCGAAGTGACCAATGTTACAAACGATTACTTTATCTCTCATAGAACGGAAATGCTCTTCACGAATAATGTCTTTGTTTCCGGTTGCAGTAATTACGATATCTGCAGTTTCTACAACGCTTTCGAGTACTTTAACCTCAAAACCATCCATACATGCTTGTAATGCGCAAATTGGATCAATCTCAGTGACTGTTACTATGGCACCAGCACCTCGAAAAGATGCTGCGGTTCCTTTTCCTACGTCTCCGTATCCTGCCACTACAACTTTTTTCCCTGCCAGCATGACATCGGTTGAGCGACGAACCGCATCTACTGCGCTCTCTCTACACCCATATTTATTGTCAAATTTAGCTTTCGTTACTGAATCATTTACGTTGATGGCTGGCATGGGTAGTGTACCTTTTTTCATACGCTCATATAAACGATGTACCCCTGTGGTGGTTTCTTCGGACAATCCTTTGATGCCCGCAATTAGTTCTGGAAACTGGTCTAATACCATGTTCGTCAGGTCACCACCATCATCTAAAATCATATTTAATGGTTCACGTTCCTCACCAAAGAATAGTGTTTGCTCGATACACCAATTGAATTCTTCTTCATTCATTCCTTTCCAGGCATAAACCGGAATTCCGGCAGCAGCAATGGCTGCAGCAGCATGGTCTTGAGTTGAAAATATGTTACATGAACTCCAGGTCACATCGGCACCTAATTCTACCAATGTTTCGATAAGTACAGCCGTTTGAATGGTCATGTGTAAACAACCAGCAATACGAGCACCTTTTAAAGGTTTTGAGTTTCTGTATTCCTCGCGTAAAGCTATAAGCCCTGGCATTTCTGCCTCAGCTAGCTCAATTTCTTTTCTTCCCCAATCGGCTAAAGCGATGTCTTTAACTCTAAAGGGTACGTATGTTGTTGTGTTGGTAGTAATCATGATGTAAGGTTGAATAGTGATTTAAAGGTTTCTACTAGATCTAACTTTTCCCACGTAAATAACTCGACTTCTTTTTGAACCTGGCCGTTATAAGGTGATTCAAAGTATTTTGTAACCGTTTGAGGTGTTCTCCCCATGTGTCCGTATGCTGCTGTTTCCAAATAAATAGGATTTCGCAACTTTAGACGCTGTTCAATCTGATATGGGGTTAATGATAAATGCTCTTTAATCGTTCGTGCAATTTCGCTATCACTTAAATTGATTTTAGACGACCCGTAAGTGTCAACAAATAAAGAGGTGGGTTCCGCTACACCAATGGCGTAGGATATTTGAACTAATGCTTGATCACATACGCCAGCAGCGACTAAGTTTTTTGCAATGTGCCGAGTAGCGTAGGCGGCAGATCGATCTACTTTTGAAGGGTCTTTACCAGAGAATGCTCCTCCTCCATGGGCTCCTTTTCCTCCGTATGTATCCACGATAATTTTACGACCAGTTAACCCTGTGTCACCATGTGGCCCCCCAATGACAAACTTACCTGTTGGATTCACGTGGTAGGTAATGTCGCCATCAAAGAGTTTTTGCACATATTCTGGGTAGTGTGCTTTTACCCGATGTATAATGTAAGCTATTATATCCGATTTAATTTGAGCGAGCATGGTTGCATCACCCTGATCAAAAGCATCATGTTGCGTTGATACGACGATGGTATCAATTTTAATGGGTACGTGATCGTCGCTGTATTCAATAGTAACCTGGGATTTGGCGTCAGGACGTAGATAGGGGATGCCTCCCTCTTTTCTGCGCTCTTCCGCTAACTCTTGAAGAATTTTGTGGGAAATATCGAGCGCCAATGGCATGTAGTTATCTGTCTCATTGGTTGCGTAACCAAACATCATTCCTTGATCACCAGCCCCCTGCTCTTCTGGTTTTGAACGATCAACCCCTTGGTTGATATCCTGAGATTGCTCATGTATCAAAGATATTACGCCACAAGAATCTCCATTGAATTGATATTCGGCTTCGGTGTACCCAATTTTGTTGACAACATCTCGGGCAACCTGTTGAAGATCAACGTAGGTGTCGCTTTTCACTTCGCCAGCCAATACAATTTGACCAGTGGTTACTAAGGTTTCGCATGCTACTTTAGACGAGGGATCAAAAGCTAAAAAATTGTCTAAAAGTGCATCACTGATTTGGTCGGATACTTTATCTGGGTGGCCTTCACTCACAGACTCCGATGTGAAATAATAGGACATGTACCTTAATTATTTAAAGTTATAAGCTTTAAATATAAGACTTCTTTGGTAATTTTACCCTTATAATATCTTTACTAGGCTTCGTTACTTAAATAGAAACATAGCTCTACTTCATTTAAAGTTATATTTTACCTGTATTTTGTTTTTTTCGTTTTTTTGGAGGATAAAAAAGGCATTTCCGACGCTATTTTGTATATTCCCAATAGTGTAATTAAGCGGTCCTGAAAGGGGCTTTTTTAATTGATAAAAGCGGTTTTCTTAAACCTAACACAACAGACTGAGCTATGAAAATTTTCGTGAGTGTTAAGATGGTGCTGGACGTCTCGGCCCCTATGCAAATTAAGAATGGCGAGCTGATCATAGATGCCGATCGGGCAGTCCTTAATGCCTATGATGCCTCGGGGGTTGAAGAGGCGTTAGTGCTCAAAGAAGCGCATGGTGGAGAGGTCATTGTGGTGAGTGTGGGCCCAGCCAAAGCGGCAGAAACATTGAGGAAGGCTCTGGCCATGGGCGCAGATTCGGCGATTCATATTACTACCGAGGGCTTGGATGGCGTTGAATCGTTGGATTCCTATAGTTATGCTAGGATTTTAGCCGCTTATTATGCGGATCAGGTGTATGATGCCCTGTTTTTTGGCAAACAATCGCAGGACACCGACGCCGGACTTACGGGAAGTATGGTGGCCGAATTATTAGGGGTACCCTACGTATCGAATGCGGTAGGCATTATCCGCGAAGCTGATGGCGAGTTTTTGGTGAAAAGGCAAGGCGACAGCGGCCAAGAAATGGTGGGCGCCGGGGCCGGATGCTTGATCACCTGTTCCAACGACATGAATGAACCACGCATTCCGAAGCTCAAAGGCATTATGGCCTCGAAAAAAAAGCCGTTGGAGGTATTGAGCCTGGATGATCTTGGCCTGAATGCGGTCGATGTGCAACCCAAAACCCACGTCACCGCCTATGGAGAAATCCCCGCTCGACAGGCTGGGCAGAAATTTAGCGAAGGTGCGGTGGAAGATGCGGGAAAAGTAGCTGAACTTCTTGAACAAAACGATTTACTCTCATGATATTTCTACATCTACTTACAGTTCAAAATGGTGGTATTAAGCGCTCTTCGCTCGAGGTGTTATCGCGAGGCCGGGAATTGGTAGACAGCGGTGGGCAAAGCGCCGGAAGCCAGGCCGAACTACACGCGGTGGTATGTTCCCCCGAGGTGGCCGGTTGGGACGAGGCTAAATGGGCCGCTGAATTAGGTGCCTACGGCGTCGATACCCTTTGGTCGGCGAAGGATGAAGCTTTCAAAGAGCATAACAACCAAGCTTTGCTTTCTGCGGTGCAGTCGGCTCATGCCCAAGCTACTGACCAAGGCGCCAAACCCAGCGTGGTGGCGATGGCCTCTACCGAAGGTGTGAAAGATATTTTAGGGGCTTTATCGATGCGATTGGGTGCAAGTGTGGTTGCCGATGTTTCGGAGTTTGGGGTGGTTGCAGAGGGTGATGGGGTGCAATTAACCGCCACTCGCCCGGTCATGGCTTCAAAGGCGAACACGCATGTTCGGGCTCAAGCCCAGCACGTGATGGTGTCGGTGCGGTCGGGATCTTATGGTATTTTGGAGAATGGAGAAAATCAGAAGGCGAAGTCGCTTAACCATCAACCCGTTGGGATAGAACATACCGATTCGAAGTTGCAGACGCAGATTAGAGAAATCATTACCGCGGCGGCGGATACCATTGACTTGAACGAGGCCGAGGCTATAGTAGCGGCAGGTCGCGGGGTTAAAGACGAGGCAGCAAAGGCGTTGATTGCGGAGTTGGCCGGGGTATTGAATGCGGGAATCGGAGCCTCCAGAGCATTAACGGAGGCGGGGATTTACGATCCGAGCGTGCAGATTGGGCAGACAGGGAAGGTAGTTTCGCCGCAGCTGTATATTGCGGTGGGCATCTCAGGAGCGATTCAACATGTGGCGGGGATTTCCAACTCGAATGTGATTGTGGCGGTGAATAAGGATGCGAATGCGCCTATTTTTGAGGTGGCAGATTTCGGGATTGTAGGTGATTTGTACGAGGTACTTCCGGCTTTGATTGCCGAAATTAAACGCGTAAAGAGCTAGCATGGAAGATGAACGCTTCGACGCAATAGTGATTGGTGGTGGAGTGGCTGGTTTATCGGCGGCCATGACCTTGGCGCGGGCGAACGCGAAGTTTTTGCTGGTGGAGCGTGGGGAGTTTGCAGGAGCGAAGAATGTGTCGGGCGGAGTGTTATGGGGGAGCGATTTGGCGAAGCTGGTGCCTGAGTACTGGAAGGAGGAAGACGGCGGCTGGGAGCGTTTTGTGAATCATCGCCGGCTTAGCTTGATGGACAAGCAGTCGGCCTTTACCCTGGATTTTAAGTCGAGTCATTGGAACCAGCCCCCCTACACGGGCGTCGTGGTGCTTCGGGCTCGTTTTGATAATTGGCTGGCTGGAAAAGTGCAGAAGGCCATTGACGCGAGTGAACATGCCGAGGAGTCCTTTATTGCCACCGATATTAAAGTGGATCAGGTCCTCATGGAGGGTGGTCGCGCAGTAGGGATTAAAACCGGGGATGAGGAGTTTCATGCGCAGGTGGTCATTATTGCCGAGGGCGTGAATAATTTGTTGACGCGGCAAGTCGGATTGCAAACCGACTATGTGCCTGCCGATCATATGCTCACGGGTATTAAGGAGATTATCCGCTTTGATCAGCAGCGTTTGGAAGATCGGTTTCAGCTGCGTGGGCGCTCGGGCATGAGTAATGAGTTTGTGGGCTGGGCAACCGATGGCGTGGAAGGGGGAGGCTTTTTGTACACCAATAAGGATACCATTTCGGTAGGGTTGGTGCTGAGCATAGCCGATTTACGGGCGCAGAAAAAATCGCCGCACGATATTTTGAGTCATTTTAAAACGCATCCGGTCGTGGCTGATGCTATCGAGGGCGGCGAAGTGGTGGAATATTCGGCCCATGTGGTTTCCTCGGGAGACAAACGTACCATGCCGCGTGAGGTGTACGCCGACGGGGTGTTGATTGCGGGCGAAGCTGCAAATTTGTTGTTGAATGCAGGCAAGGCCATTCAAGGGATGGATTATGCCATGCGGTCGGGGATTTTGGCGGCGGAAACAGTGATGGAAACTAAAGCTGCGGGTGATTTCTCGGTTAGCAAACTGGCGGACTATCGAAAAAAACTGGACGCGAGCTACATTATGAAAGATATTAATGGGTTTCAGGATGCGGTGCACGTATTGCACGATCCTATTATGCAGCATAAAGTCCCGAATATTTTATGCCATTTTGGACGTTCATTTTTCAGCATCGATAACCAGCCTACGGCTAAGTCGAAGGATATGTTGCTGTCTGCGGTTCGGGAGCATTCGAGTCTTTGGGAAATGGCGAAATTTGGGTTTAAAGCAGGGAGGGCATTATGAGTCAGGAAGGAACGACGAGAAGTGAAAAGGTTAGGGAGAAGATGGAAAACATGTCGCTAGGGAACAACGAGCCAACAAAAAAATCGGGTCTTTCATTAGCCGAACGCTTGGGCTTGGTAGGTTACCGAAACCAAAGCCGCAGCGAAATAAAACCCCATATCTTGGTGGATACCGATATTTGCAACAGCACCTGCCCTCATAAGTGCACCACCTGGGTCTGCCCTGCCAATTGCTACACGATGGACGAGAATCAAAAGGTGCATTTTCAAGTGGAGGATTGCATTGAGTGTGGGACCTGCATGTACGCCTGCGATCAGGGAGCGGTGGATTGGAATTTTCCAAACCCAGAGATTGGCCGCGGGATCAACTGGAATTTTGGGTAATGCTGTGTTTGGTAATAGTGAACCCAATGATAAACTGAAAAAAGCAGCTGAACATTATAAAGCAAACATCACATCAATTGAAGCTATCGAAACTGCAGAGCATTCATAAACGAGAATTTTTTGAATGTGAAGAACCATCGTTAATACATTACATCAAAAAACAGGCGCATCAAGATGAGAGAAAAAAACTAGCTATCTGCTTTGTAGCTACTAACAAAAGAGATGAAGTGATTGGATATTATACGCTCAGTTCTCAAAGCCTCAGCAGTCAAAGAAGAAAAAATTAGGCGAAATTTTTTTACTCGATGCTTTAATGAGGTCACTCAAAATTTCAGAAAAGAGTTTGGGTGCTTTCGCAGTTGTTGATCCTATTAACGAATATGCAAAAACTTTTTATGCTCAATTTGGATTTATTGAGCTACTTGACTCTAAGAAGATGTTTCTTCCTATGAAATCCATTAAAGAACTATTCTAATACTTTTAAACAAGTATTTACCGGTTGAGTACATGTAAACGCTCTAAAAACGGTGATTAAAAATATTAAACCCTCAAAAGACAGCCCGGGTCCGTGGAGATTTAGCGCTAGTCGAAATGGAAAAAGATTTTGTAGTGTAACCCAACATTTACCCATCTTTTTGCTACATTTAGCAGTAGTATTCATTTAAATGTTAGACGCCTAATTGACTTAAAATCAACGATATCATGTCAAAGACTTTATTTAATATCGACGATGCTTTTTTGTTCGAATCGGAACTAAGCGAAGAGGATCGCCTGATCATGGAAACGGCTCGAGACTACGCTCAAACATCTCTCGAACCGCGTGCATTAAGAGGTAATACCGAAGAATTCTTCGATATTTCAATTGCCCAAGAAATTGGTGAAATGGGGTTGCTAGGAGTTAATATTCCCGAAGAATATGGGGGTGCTGGAGCGTCTTATACTGCCTATGGCTTGGTAGCTCGAGAAGTAGAGCGCGTAGATTCAGGCTATCGCTCGTTCATGAGCGTGCAGTCATCGCTAGTCATGTATCCTATTTCTATTTTTGGAACCGAAGAGCAGAAGCATAAATACATTCCTCGCCTAGCTAGCGGCGAAATTATCGGCTGTTTTGGGCTTACTGAACCCGATCATGGTTCTGACCCTGGCGGAATGGTCACCACGGCCATGAAAACAGACGGTGGATGGATCATCAACGGGGCCAAAATGTGGATTACCAATTCCCCAATTGCCGATGTTGCAGTTGTATGGGCCAAAGCTAAAGAACATAAGGATGACCCCGGCGTAATTCGAGGTTTTATTCTCGAAAAAGAAATGAAAGGGTATAGTGCACCGCATACCAAATTCAAGATGAGTTTACGAGCCAGCGAAACCGGCGAGCTGGTGTTTGACGACGTATTTGTGCCCGATGAAAATATGTTTCCTGATGTTACCGGCCTTAAAGGTCCTTTTATGTGCCTGAACTCTGCGCGGTACGGAATTGCTTGGGGAACCGTTGGAGCCGCCGAATTTTGTTATCAACGTGCACGCCAGTACGTATTGGATCGCAAGCAATTTGGCCATCCTTTGGGAGCCAATCAGCTCATCCAGACCAAATTAGCCAATATGCTCACCGATATTACTTCTATGCAGCTATTGGCGCTTCGCCTGGGTGAATTAAAGGATTCGGAGCGACATCATCCCGGGATGACCTCCTTAGCCAAACGTCATAATTGTGGAAAAGCCTTGGAGATTGCCCGCATTGCTCGGGATATGCACGGCGGAAACGGAATTACGGGCGATTACCGGGTCATTCATCACATGGTAAATCTGGAATCGGTGAACACCTATGAGGGAACTTACGATATCCACGGTCTTATCCTAGGGCGTGAAATCACCGGAATTCAGGCCTTCACTCCAAAAGGAAACTAGGTTTGGCTAGAAATAATCAGCTTTGAACCGCCTTTCTATATACATAGCTCACTCTTTATTAGGTTATATTTTTGTCCTACTATCAACCCTGACCATTGGATTGTTGTTTATTCCAAAAACCGAACTCCAGGCTCAACAGCGCCAAGACGTCTGGTTTCAGTCGAGTAATATGCTCAGTCGGCAATTTGCCTTAGAAGACACTAGCCTGCGCACCCGCCAAGCTGAGCGCAAATACGAGGACACAATCTACGAACTGCATGGGGAATTGGTTTGGCCGAAGCCCATTGACAAATCTAACGGCGAATCTAAAGGCGTAACCACCCTCGACCAAAACACCCAACTCCACCCCGCCATCGTATTTTTAGTTGGCAGCGGACCCAATTCCACTCATACCGGTTTATACGCCAATTTTGTTCGTGAAAATCTGGAACAAATATTCCTGCAACACGGCGTAGCTCTATTGTATTTTGACAAACGCGGGGTAGGCTTGTCCGAAGGACGTTGGCATCGCACAGACTTATACGAACGGGCCGATGATGCCCGCGCCGCCGTGCGATTTATACGCCAACAACCAGGTATTGACCCAAAGCGCATTGGTGTGGTAGGACATTCTCAAGGCGGGAGTGTTGCGCAAATATTGGGCCATCTTTACGGGGATTCAATAGCTTTTATCGCTTCCCTAGCCGCCCCGACGTATGAAACACAGCGCCGACTCACCCACGAGTATTACAGTATGTATCACTGCTCGGGAGAACCTCAGGATATTGCTCTGGACAAGGCTCAAAAGAAAGCCATTTCTGATTTGAATTGGGTGAATGCCTTTCCGCTGACCAAAACCTGGCGTCATCTAAGCGAACTAAGTGACTTTAATCCCACCCCTCATCTAGCCATGCTTCAGTTGCCCGCCTATTTCGCCTTTCCAGAGCTTGATTATTTTGTTTCGGATGAATGGGGAGTGGAAGCACTAGAACAAGCGACAGAACAAGCAACTACCCCCACCCAATACATAACCATTCAGGTGTTCCCAGGGCTAGATCATGATTTCATACCAACACCGGATGTTTGCACCGGCGCTGCAACTGTATCAGAACAAACCGATGAACTCAGCCCAAAAAAGCCTGCGTATTCACAAGAATTTCAGCAGAATTTTCAACAGTGGGTGCTGAGCCATTTAGGTCTAGGTGTGCTTTAAAACCCCGCCACTAAAGCTCGCGAATCCAAATATTTCGAAACTGCACTGGATCCCCATGATCTTGCAGAGCTAACGGCATTTTTTCGAAATGCGGCGTATAGTGCGAAGCGCCAATATAGGTAGTGGGACCCAATAGCTCCACACTATTTTGCACCAACACGCCATTATGAAACACAGTGATCCGAGCGGGCGAAACCAAACTCCCCTTCTCCGAAAAACGCGGCGCCATGAAAATAATATCATAGCCTTGCCACTCACCCGGAGCCCTAGATGCATTAACCAACGGTATGTACTGTTTATACACCGAGCTGGCCTGTCCATTATTATAGGTCTCATTTTCGTAGGAATTCAAAATCTGCACTTCATACAGTCCCATAAAAAATACCCCTGAATTCGAATATCCTTGTCCTGATTTCCCCTCAGTTACCGGCGCATTCCACTCTAAATGCAACTGCACATCGCCGAAAGCGCGCTTAGTTTCGATCGCTCCCGAGCCTGGGGCCACCGTCATAACCCCACCAGCCACCTCCCACTGCGCTGGCTCAGTCGCCCTCCCCGGCACATAATCAGCTATACTTTCTACCATACCCGGCATATCCCCTGCTATCCGAAGCTGCATCGCTTGCCACCCCGCCAAATCTGTCCCATCGAAGAGCACTATAGCATCAGACGGAGCCTCCTGAGGCGTCAAACCTGGGCTCACCTGCTCCAAATCCACATATAACTCCGTGGATTCAGGCGTCATGGCCGCCCCCTCCTGGGCCTGTACTGACCAACTTATTCCAACAATAATACATGAAAACAGAGCGGTTATCCGCCCAAACCGCGAGCAAAGGTGCTCAATGTTGCGAGAAGTAGGTGAAATTAAAGACATATTAGCTTGGTTAATTCAGAATTTGCAGACACCCCCTAGGAATGAAGCGGGCTTTAGTACCGACTCTACCAACATAATGAAATTATAAGAGCATTTCGGGTTGATTTTTACACATATATTACACATTATGTATGATATACGTGCAAAGTACTCTTTGAGTCTGATATTTTTGCTAATTTAATAGACCATTGATTCTACTTTTCACACCCAAATTACCTGCAATTAAAGCTATATCATGGATTTAGTACATTTGACACGAAAACAACGAGAATTTTTTGACTACATCGTCGAGTATAAGAAGGAAAATGATATTTGGCCTACCTACCGCGAAATTGCCGATCACTTTGGCTTTAGATCCCCCAATAGTGTCACCCAAAATATACAGGCTCTCCTAAAAAAAGGATACCTGATCAAGGGAGATGAGGAAGAGTATGACTTACCGCCCGATAAAAAAGAATTACTTGGTAATGTCGATGGTGCCGGAATTCCTATACGAGGACTTATCGCTGCAGGGTATTTGCAAGAAGCGGTAGAAGCCGATTTAGGACAGCTAACCATGAACACTCTGTTCCCAAACCTAGACAAGTTATTTGCTCTACGAGTTTCCGGATTCAGTATGAAAGATGCTGATATCTACGATGGGGATTTTGTTCTCCTAATGGATACCGAGTTAAATAGTGGGGATATTGGTGCTGTCTTATACAATGGCGAAACGACCTTAAAACGTATTTTTTGGGATGATCAGGGTCTCCGGCTAGAGGCCGCTAATGAAGAATACGACGACATCTATGTCTCCCCAGATGTGTTTGAAGAAGTGCGTATCATCGGAAAGTATATTGGCCACGTAAACCGTCAAGGCTTTCAGCGTGCCCCTGCCAAGGTAGCTTAGAGTATCAAAGAGTACTTTTAATAATAAAAGGTCTTTTTTTTATAAGAGGATTCTCTTATCTTATCAAGCTCTGAAATAATTGAATTACATAATTAAATTATCCGCATCATGTACGCGATTGTAGAAATAGGTGGACATCAATACAAAGTAGCCGAAAACGATACATTATTCGTTGATAAGCAGAACGTAGAAGGGAATAAGCTCAGCTTCGATCGGGTACTTTTAGTTAAAGAAGACAGCGGCGTAAAAATAGGTAATCCTGTTGTGAAAGGCGCAGAAATCACTGCAACCTTGCTCGATACCGTAAAAGCCGACAAAGTATTAGTCTTCAAAAAGAAAAGACGTAAAGGATATCAGAAATTAAATGGTCACCGACAGGTAATGTCGCAGATTCAAATCGACAGCATTACGCACGGTGGAGCAAAGAAAAGCAAAGCTAAAGCAGCTGCAGTAACTGAAACAGTAGCAGATGCAGCTCCAACCCAAGTAGATGCTCCTAGCAGCGACCTTCCTTCAATGAAAGTGGCTGAGTTAAAAGTTTTAGCGAAGGAAAGGGGTATCGGAGGATACAGTAGCATGAAAAAAGCTGAGCTCATCAAAGCATTAAGTTGATAGAATTTAGTTAATAGTAACCGACTCAAAAGAATACGACAATGGCACATAAAAAAGGTCAAGGTTCAACCAGAAACGGACGCGACTCAAACTCGAAACGACTAGGTATTAAACGATTTGGTGGAGAATTTGTACGCTCTGGCGGAATCATTGTTCGTCAGCGTGGAACTAAATTTCATCCAGGTACCAACGTAATGCGTGGTGGAGACGACACTCTATTTGCTGTATCAGAAGGAACGGTAAGCTTCTCCAAATCAAAAGGCGGACGACGTTTCGTACACGTAGACGCATTAGCTAGCTAATCCGAAGCTAAACTGACTTAGTATATTACTAATTTTTTTTGCCATAACTGAATATAGCTACAATCATCTTGCAAGCTCTGTTTCCATTTAGGAATCAGGGCTTTTTTTATAATCTCGATTATTATGTCCAAGATTATCCAGCGATTCGTATTTTAGAACTATGAATAGGAACGAATTTCACCCAACTTGGCCGCGACTCTACGGCCTAGAAACCCCAGATGGCAACGAGCTCTTAGCTGGCACCATTTACTGTATAGGGCGTAACTTTGCTGACCATGCTGTGGAAATGCAAGCTCCGATTCCTTCCGAACCTCTAGTCTTCACCAAACCCATTGGGTCATTACTAGTGAGTGCGGAAGCCACCATTAACCTCCCTGCTCAAAGCCAAGATGTACATCATGAAGTAGAGTGGGTAGTTGCCTTATCAAAGGGCGGAAAAGATATTTCAATGGAGCAGGCTTGGAGTCATGTGGCAGGCTGGGCGGTGGGTATCGACTTTACTGCGCGCGACCTACAAGCCGCAGCCAAAAAAGCCGGCAAGCCTTGGACTGTCTCTAAAGGATTCGATGGATTTGCTCCGGTGAGCCCCTTCATACCAGTATCCATAGGAAAAAAACCTACACATCAAAAACCAGTAGATCAAAACTCTGAATCTTACAAGCACCTTCAACTAAAGTTGCTGGTAAATGGACAACTACGCCAGCAGGACCTGTTATCGAATATGCTATTCGACCTTCCAACGCTAATTAGTCACCTCTCCGACTTATTTACCTTACGCGCCGGAGATATAATTTTTACGGGCACCCCATCGGGAGTATCGCAGGTTCAGGCAGGTGATCATTGTTCGGCTTGCATACACCAGCCAAATGGCGAGTCCCTTGCCCAACTCGATGTGTACCTCGAGGCTGCGTCATAATCCCTCAACTATGTTAGATCATCCGCGCTCTATTCGTGAACACACTCTTTATAAATTCTCATTTTATAAATACTCTCTATTCGGGTTCGCCCTGTCTTGCTTGCTCTGCTTAGTCATTAGTACGACAGCGCTCTTTAGTAAGCCCACTCAAGCAGCGAAGGATACAACTTTTGTGCCCGACTACCGATGGCCGGTTGATGTGTCTCGTCACCTTTCGGGTACCTTTGGTGAGACTCGATCGGCTCATTTTCATAGTGGACTGGACATTAAAACTTGGGGCAAAGAAGGCTACCCCGTATTTGCCACCGAAAAAGGCTACATAAGCCGCATGGCCATTAGTGCCAGAGGTTATGGCAAGGTGCTCTATGTGACCCACCCAAATGGTTACACTAGCGTATATGCCCATTTACAACGATTTTCTCCCGAGCTACAAGACTATATTGACTCTATTCGAGTGGCTCAAGGGTACCGCTTTGAAATGGATATTGACTTAGGGTATGCCGTCAAAACCCATAAGGACAGCGGCTCGAATCCACGATTCCCTCTACAACGTGGCCAGCGCATCGCCTACACCGGATCCACCGGAGTTGGCCCTCCACATCTCCACTTCGAACTCCGTAACCCTCAGGAACGCGCGTTAAATGCCCTCGAATTTGGTATACAAGTCAAAGACAGAGTCCCCCCCACCATTCGCTCCCTTATGGTCATACCTTTAGCTGCCAACAGCCGGGTTCATGGACAAACCCAGCGAAGAGTATTCCATGCCATCGCTAAGGGCAAAACGGATAATACATCCGTCAACTTTGGCCGTATTAGGGTGCAAGGCCCCATAGGTGTTGCTTTTGATATCTTTGATGGAGCGGATGAGGTCAATAACAAATATGCTTTTTACCAGGCTTGGTTAATCGATCATGGCCCAGAAAATAATAACGAAACCAGCACGATACCGCCTAATATCTTGCCTGACACGCTAGTACACCAACGCATAGACGCACTTGATTTTGATGATGGAGGAGCGATATTTTTTGATCGTCTAGCAGCACCAAATTCAAAACTTCGTAGTTATCAGGCTTTTTTCCCTCAAGATGGCCCTGAAATTCCCTTTTATAAAATCATGAAGGCTGGTCCAGGCGTTGGACTTGCCTTGGATGCATCAACCCGAAGTGCCCGGCGATATGAGCTTATTGTACAGGACTATGCCGGTAACGAGTCACGCGCAAACTATCTGCTAGAGGCGGACTCTGAACATCATGTTCAAGATGAAACTATCCACAACTATGCCACAAAAATTCACCCAAGTGATTGGACGTGGAAAACCAATTGGGTGGCAGTGAACGACTCACTGAGTTGGTCCTTGGATCCTAGCCATACCAAATGGCCAAAAGCTCCATTTATCCAATCCAGTAAAGGTCATTGGTTTCAAGATGGGGTTTTGCATACCATTACGCGGCTCCTACCCGAAACGAATCAGCGAATAAAAACCGAGGACCGGCGCATCCATTGGTTTGCCCAAGAAGGTAGTTTTCCAGATACCCTTAGCCTAGGGATGTTTCATGACCAGATTCAACCACCCGACAGTGCAGGCCATCCCATACCCCTATTAGGTATTCTTCCCCTTCCGTTGCCCCAACAAAAACCTATCACCGTGGAATGGTTCGTAGGTGATTATTTAAAGGGGTATAAAAACAAGGATGGACAGCTTCCAAGCCAGCTGGGACTTTTCCTATACAATCCCGAAGACCAAAGTTATTCACGGGTGGCATCTACCTTGCATGGAGGCAAGATCAGAGCCCATATATCGGGTAGTGGTCTCTTTACTCTTTGGGCGGACAGCCTCCCACCTAGTGCGTTTAATGTGGCCATAAAACCGACAGTCTTTGGAACTACTGGGGTTAGCTTACGTTTTGAGGAGGAGCATTCCGGCATTGAAACTTCCCAAACAACCATCTTAGTTAATGGGCAGAGAGGCATCATCGAATTCGATTACGAGGACGATTCCATGCTTTATTACCGGCCAAACTGGACGGCCAACAAGGGAGATACTCTCGAGATTGAATACCGGGTGGTAGATGGCTCTGGCAATCGCATTCAAGAGCGAATTACCCGAGTTTTCCGCTAAATATCCATAACCTAATTATTACCCATAATACCTACCCCTTTGAACACCAAACAATCCTATCCGCGTACTATATTGAAGCGATACAGCTTATCTCAACCAACACATTCTTGGGCAAGGTCTGAACCGCCACGGTTTCCCGCGCAGGAGGGTTCTCGGTAAAAAATGCTCCATACACCTTGTTGACCACTCCAAAGTCATCCATAACATCCAAAAATATGGAACATTTGATCACCTTAGTGAAATCAGATCCCGCTGCACTCAACACTTCTCCCAGATTGTTCATCACCTGCTTGGCCTGAGTTTCGGCATCCTCCCCAACAATCTCCATGGTGACCGGATCCAAGGCAATCTGACCGGAACAATACACCAACCCACCGTGAATCACCGCTTGACTGTATGGGCCAATGGCAGCCGGAGCCTGATCCGTTGACACAATTTTTCTGGTTTCATTTTTGCTTTGATTGGGTAAAGAAGTTGCCATATCTAGCTAATTAAGTGAATATTAAATAATTAGATTGCTTTCGCGTTATTATTGCACAAAGTACTATATATACTTACTTTATAAAACAGCAAAGAATTCAATTTTTTATAACAAGTTTTAATACCATGAAAATCCTTTTCTCACGTCTGTTTTTTCTAACGCTGATAGTATACGTTTTTGCCAATTGTACCGGTGATTCACTCCTCAAACCAATTAAGGATGGCATCGATGCCAAGAACTATGAAGCTGCCATCATAGCAGCTGATTCTGCTCTTTTGACCGATCCAAGTAATACCATGGCTCTTTATTATCGCGGCCTTGCATTGAATATGAAGGCCGGAGCAACCGATGATATTTCTACTCGCGAGGCCATCTACGGCGAAATGCGCTCCAACTTGGTTGATGCGCGTGCCGCCTTTGCCGCCATGGAAAAAGCTCCTGCAGAATCTGAGCAGGTGACCAACATTATTCTAAATGCGTGGGGCCGTGAGCACAACAAAGCGATTGAATATGCACTGGACGATTCGGTTATGGCTACCGTCCAAAATCCACTTGATTATTCCATTCAGCATTTAGTTAACGCCACTACAGCCAATCCAGATTCTACTCTTTCCTATGATGTACTTGCTCAGGTGTACTACATGAACAGCGATTACGAGGGAGCTGCCTCGGCGATGTCACGAGTAATAGAACTAAAGAATCCAGGTGAAGCATCTGAATACGATCGATTAGCTTCATACAACTTTCTAATGGATAAACCAGATGTGGCGGTTAACGCACTTGAAGAAGGTTTGGCTTTATACCCAGACAGCACCTCACTCATCCAAAAAATGGCGGATGGCCTTTTCCAAACTGGCGACACCGATCGCGCTCTTAAACTGGTAGAAGGACTAATCGAAAATGACCCAAACAACGCGCAATACCGCTTGGTAATTGGTACACAAATTTACCAGCGTGTAATGACATTATCGGATTCTGTTAGTGCAAATAGCGATATAATTTACGAAATTCGCGACGAGGACGAAGTGCGAGTAGACGAGCTTAATGCCGTAAATGAGGAACTTCGTGAGCAAATTGATATGCTTACCAAGCGCGCTGAACAAGCATTAGTTGCTGCCGCCGAGATTGAGCCAGACAATCCAATGATCTTTAACACCCTTGGTGTGGTTTACCAGAATAAAGCTGCTGCTTTATTCGACCTGCGAAACAACACTTTGGACAACGATGATGCTATGCGTTTAGACGAATTAGCCAAAGCTGAGGCCACTCTTGCGATGAAAAATTATGAGCGCGCAGCTGAGTTAGATTCAGAAAATACCAACTACTGGGAATCCTTATTCCGTATCTATACCTCGCTTGGGATGCTTGAAGAAGCTGAAGCAGCGATGGAAAAAGCGGGCATGTAATGCCGGCCTTCGAGCCAATGACTTATTCGCTGTGATTTTTTTTCACAGCAACCCATAAAATTCTCTTTATGAAGATGATATCACTCACCCGATGGGCAGTACTCGTTGCTCTCGGGTTTTTTTTAGGATGCTCTAACACACTCAAAACCGTAGAGTCCTTGGTGCAAGAACAAGCCTATTTTCAAGCATTAAAAGAGCTGGAAGAAGGCTTAGAAAAACGTCCCGAAAACGAGCAACTCTGGCTCGAGCAAGGGCGTATTCACCTGATCTATTCCGAAACCGACGAGCCAATTCAGCGCACCTACCACTACAAAACGGCCTACTTTTCTTTCGAAGAAGCTCAACGGTTAGGTGTGGATTCCACCCAAAACGCCGAAATAGACAACCTACTCCAGCGTTACTGGACTCAGGAGCATAATGCGGGGATTCGAGCACTCGAAAGTGGCGAATACGACGACCGATTACGCGACGCTTCTTCCCACTTACGAAATGCGGTTGAATTGAAACCCAACGAAATTTCTTCCTATATCGCACTCTCTAACTCATATTACTCCGCAGCAAAAATAAAACTAGCCTTTAAGACATTGCGAGATGCGGAGAAAAATCTTGATACCCCAAATGCTCAGATTTACGAAAAACTAGGCTTCCTATCGCTCGAACAAGGTGACATACAAGAGTCGATCACTTTTTACCAACGTTCCATCGAAATCGCCGATAATAAAAATGCCGCTTTTGGATTGGTAAACGCTTATATCTTATCAGGCGAACCCCTTATGGCCCTAGAACTCCTCTCAAGTTTGCTGGAGCACTATCCCAACGATACCGAAATTAACCATGTCTATGGCGTTCAGCTCAACATTGTACTCGATGGCTATCTAAGTCAACTTCATCGGGCCTATAAAGACGACAATTCCAAGGAGATTGAGCGTCTTCGTGAAGCCATCGCCCTCATGATGGAAGGCGCCGAAGGTCAACTAACCCAAGCCTATCAAAATGATATCTCCAACACCGCCTTTGTAGAGAGTCTGGCTATTTTCTACAACAATCTAACCTCGAAGTATCTCGAAATGTTAGAAGTGGCTTACACCGAGCACGTAGATCCCATGAGTGATTCTGCGGCGGAATATTTGGACAAAGCCATCACCTATTACATGCGAATGCAACAACTCCGCCCCAATGATCCTGAATACTCGCAAAAAGCCGAGAATTTAGGTGAACTACGTATTATCCTTTTTACCTATTAAACCATGAAATTCAACACTAAAGCCATTCACGCTGGCCAGTATCCCGAGCCCACTTCCGGCGCGGTCATGCCCCCGATTTTCCAAACATCCACCTACGCACAAGTCGGTCCCAATGACCATCAAGGTTATGACTATGCCCGGGTAGGTAATCCAACTCGGACCGCACTAGAAAAACTCATTGCTGGCCTCGAGGGCGCCGACGAATGCGCTTGCTTTGCCAGCGGGGTAGCTGCCATGGACGCCCTGATTAAAATGCTCCGCCCCGGCGACCATGTTATTGCTAGCAACGATCTTTATGGGGGATCTTACCGACTTTTTACCCAAGTCTTCCAGCCCTATGGCATCGATTTTTCCTTCGTGGATATGACCGATCTTTCCTTGGTTCAACAGGCCTTGCACCCATCCACCAAAATGATCTGGATCGAGACTCCCACCAATCCCTTACTCCGTATTGTGGACATTCAGGCACTTAGCACCATGGCATGTGACCGCGGAGCGCTGTCTGTGGTGGACAACACTTTTGCATCACCCTATCTCCAGCGCCCACTCGAACTGGGTGCCGATGCGGTGCTACATTCGGCCACCAAATATCTAGCCGGTCACTCCGACGTCATTCATGGCGCGGTTGCCAGCTCTAACACGACCATTATCGAGAAACTCCGTTTTCAGGTCAAGTCTACCGGCGCCGTCCCAGGCCCAATGGACTGTTATCTAACCCTTAGAGGCATTAAAACTCTCGCTGTCCGGGTCGATCGGTCCGTTTCCAACGCCAAAATTATTGCACAGTGGTTAGACGACCATCCCAAGGTCGGCCACGTAAATTATCCCGGCCTCCCGCATCACCCGCAGCACCAACTGGCCAGAGAACAAATGGATGATTTCGGGGCCATGCTCTCCTTCACCTTATCCGATGATACCCAAGAAGCTGCAGCGGCCTTCATGGCTCGCACCCGATATTTCACCTTGGCAGAGAGTCTGGGCGGGGTCGAATCCTTGATTTCTCATCCAGCCTCGATGACTCACGGGTCTATTCCCAAAGAAATTCGCGAAACTGCTGGATTAAAGGATTCACTCATCCGAATTTCCGTTGGAATTGAAGATGTTGAAGACTTACTGGCCGATTTAGACGCCGCCTTTGCCTAGTTTTGTGGCTTACATTAAGCCTGTTTTTTTCTAGATGATGTTTGAGACTTAGTTTTGTGGCCTACATTACGTCGAGGCCGTTGCCTAGAGATAGCCTTTTTTGTAGGTTTAAACTACACGCTTATCCGCTGATTATTTTTCGCTGATTCTTTACATGTACTCTACCAACTAACCATCGCAGGAATTATCATGAACAATGTTGTCATTGTTGCCGCCAAACGAACCCCTATCGGTACTTTTGGAGGCGGCCTCGTCTCCCTCACCGCTCCTGAATTAGGCGCGACCGCCATATTAGAAGTCATAAAATCCACCAAAATTACCATGGATCTGGTTGATGAAGTGGTCATGGGCAATGTACTAAGTGCAGGCGTTGGACAAGCGCCGGCTAGGCAAGCAGCCCTGAAAGCGGGCTTGAGCGAGCGAACGCCCGCCACCACCGTCAACAAAGTCTGCTCCTCCGGCCTCAAAGCCGTGATGATGGGCTTCGACCAAATCCGACTTGGGGATGCCGAGGTGGTGGTTGCCGGCGGCATGGAGAGCATGAGCAACGTGCCCTACTACCTACCAAAGCAGCGGTTTGGGAATAAATATGGGCATGTTGAGGCTCAGGATGGTATCGTTAAGGATGGGCTTTGGGATGTTTATAATGGGTATATGATGGGGGATGCCGCCGAGCATTGCGCACGGGAGTGCGCAATTGGGCGTGAGTCTCAGGATAAATACGCCATATCGTCCTATAAGCGGGCTTTAGAGGCGTACGAGATGGATTATTTTCGAGATGAGCTCATTAAGATTCACGTTAAAGGCCGAAGAGATGAAACCATTGAAATTACCCGGGACGAAGAGCTAGATCGGGTCAATTTTGATAAGATACCAGGACTAAAACCTGTGTTTCAGGCCGACGGAACCGTAACGGCTGCCAATGCCTCTAGCATTAACGATGGCGCAGCGGCTGTGCTGTTAATGAGTGAAGATAAGGCAGCTGAATTGGATATTCGCCCACTTGCTCGCATCATTAGTCATGCCAACGCCGCCTTAAAACCTGAATGGTTTACTAGGGCTCCCTCGGAAGCTATGCCGAAAGCAATTGCAAAAGCCGGCCTAAGTATTCAAGACATGGATCTTTTTGAAATTAACGAAGCTTTTTCTGTGGTGGCACTAGTCAACGAGCAAAAGCTCGAATTAGACTCAGCTAAGGTTAATATTCGTGGGGGGGCTGTTAGTATGGGGCATCCTATTGGGTGTTCGGGTGCACGTATTTTAGTAACCTTGGTGCATGCACTCCAGCAAACCGGTGGTCGTTATGGCTGCGCGGGTATTTGTAATGGCGGTGGTGGGGCTTCTGCTATGGTTATTGAGCGGCTTTAAAAGGCAGGAACCTAGAAATAATCAACCAGAAAAAAATGAATCACAGCAGATCTGAACCACACAAATGCGAGAATTATTTCTGATGCTACACCTTAACTTTTTCGCATTTGAACTCTCCTCTTGCATAAGGTGCTTTTTAAGAGCTAAGTTTTCGTCTTTTAGTTGACTTTAAGCTGGCAGGAAGCTAATTTTCCATTCGTTTTGTATATTAGTCTACTTTTGCTTGAAACCTGTTCGGATGCAAACAAACAACTGCATTGAGCGCAAGCATTGATCTTCAGAATTAACCAACTATACGTCTATATCGCACCGCTACAATATTCCACACATTATTTCTGTTCGCCCTAGGGCTTATTTATGGATGGTAGGTTTTGCTTTCCAAAACTCATTGATAGACGACAAAACGTATGCCTAAACAACATCGAGAAGTCAGAAAGTCTGGGAATCAGACTAGAGCTGCTTGGTTATTGCCTGTAAAAAAGGGAGTGTCTGGATGGCTATGTCTTGCAGTTAGTGTGGTGATATTGGGAGCTTCAGGGGGCAAGGTTTGGGCACAGAATACGAACGTTCAATTGGTTAAGGTGGCCGAAACCGCCACGCACATCGAGTACCGAATTTCGAACCCTGAATTAGAGATTTTACCCCCCTTTGAATTACCTGTAGCTGTAAGTCGGGGACGCGCCAATATACAGATTTTGCAGCAACAGGTTCGAAGTATTCCCACGCCTATTGACTCGGTTCAAGCCAAAGCATGGTCGCTAAAAAGTACGCAAGTGCCTGTGGTGGAAACAGGGTTTATTGGCTCGTTTCGGGGGCAAGATATTGCTTCGGTGGTACTTAACATGGCACGATTTTCGCCAAATTCTTCCAATCAGACCAATTCGCTAAATTCATCAAATTCGACTAACTCAGCCAATAGCCTGGATGCATTAGTCCAAGGGGTTGCCCAGACCGAAGTGACTCGGGAGTTGCATATTCGAGTGGGAAAAACAGCAATATCGCCTGATATAGATCGATGGGACAGGCCACAACTAGCTCAGCAGCCGCAATCATGGTCAAATAACGCCGCCAATGCTGGGCAAATAGGCGCAGAGTGGAAGCAGCAGGATAGCACTCCACTGGCCAGCGGTGAGTGGTATAAAATTCCGGTTTCTCGGGAGGGTATTCATGGAATAAGTGCGGATTATCTCGAGGAATTAGGCTTGGATTTAAGCCGCGTTGATCCACGTAATCTGCAGATGTGGGGCACCGACGGGAAGGTTCTACCGGAACGTAACAATACAGCACGGCAAGATTTTGTACAGATTCCTGTACTGGTTCAGGGCGAGGCCGATGGTGCCTTTGATGCCAGTGATGTGCTGCTATTTTATGGGATTTCACCCGATCAGGAGTTTCGTAATTTGGGGGAGTTTTCGCATAGCATTCATCCCTACTCGGATTCTACTTTTGTTTTTTTAACCGTGGGGGAACAGATGGGGCTTCGCATGAAAAACGAGACCGATTTTTGTGCCCCTTGCGCCAACCAGGTGCAATTCGAGGATTTCAACTGGTTGGAACAGGAGCTGAATAAGTCGGAAACGCGTCAAAAGACCGGGCGCTTTTTTCTTGGCCAACGAATCCCCGCTACTGCACAAGGACAGAATGTGTCTATTTATAAGGACACCTTGGTTCAGGTGAATCCAAACGAGCCACTGTTACTCTCTGGACGAATCTATGTTCGCTCTGAAAGCCGCCCCACCCTCCAGCTCAAGGCTAACGGAGAAGTACTGAATACCTTTTCGGTTAATTCGCTTACCTCAGGGTATAATTCCTATGAATTTGAGTCGGCAAGGGCGTATAGCTTTAACCAATTACCGTTCAGCCTGAATAGTTCAGACTTTATTAACTCCGGTGATGCGGTTATTGAGCTTAGCGTAACCATGAGTAATGGGGATGCAGGGACCGAGGCTTTTATGGATTATGTGCGCGTAGCTAGTACCCGAGCTCAATATGCCGATAACGGAGAAATATCCATGTTCGCGCCCGCCGATTCCGACGGGCAAACGGTGCGCTCATTTACCGTTTCTGGATTTACGGCTCAGCCACAAATCTTGGAGATTTCCAACCCGGTCCAGCCGGTCACGGTGCCGATTACCAATAGCTTTGGAACTGGAATCACAGCGACGCATACCTTCCAGCATGGCAGTGAACCATCGGACCGCTACTGGGTGCAGACTGGTTACTATACGCCGGTCATGGGACGAAAGGTCCCCAATCAAAACCTTCGTGGGCTTAGCGGATATCCCAATTATATAGTAGTTACGGCTCCTACTTTTTTGCCCTATGCCCAAGAACTTGCCCAATATCGTTCTCAGCAGGGGTTCGAGACAATGGAAGTTACGCAAGAGCAGATTTTTAATGAGTTTTCAGGGGGAGTCACCGACCCTTCCGCCATTCGAGATTTTCTAAAATATTTATGGGATCGAGCCTTGGCTCAAGACCAGCAACTGCCCGAACACCTTCTGCTGTTTGGTGACGCTACCTTCGATACTAAAAATATTAAACGGGGCTTTACTAACTTTGTGGTTACCTACCAAAGCAGTGAATCTATTCATCGGACTAATAGTTACGGTACCGACGATTATTTTGCTTACATGGACGATGGGGAAGGTATTTTTGGCTCGTCCGACCGGGTAGATATAGGGGTAGGACGTATTTCGGCACAGTCTCGAACCGAGGCGCGCATAGCTTTGGACAAGATTTACCGCTATGAAGATCCCGCCAATGCTGGGAATTGGCAGAATCTGTTTACTTTTTCCGGAGATGATGATTTCCCAGAACCGGATCGTAACCGAGATTTGCATGTACTCAACGCCGATGGAACCGCCATCCGAATGAACTTGAATGAACCAGGTGCCCGCCTTAAGAAAATCTATCTGTTTGCCTATCCTGAGGAAATTACCGCTGCCGGTCGGCAACTCCCTGCCGCCACTCAGGATCTGATCGATACCTTTAATCGGGGCATGCTCGTATTCAATTATTCGGGTCATGGGAACGCCCAAACCCTTACCGATGAGGAATTGTTTCTCTCGGATTATATCCCCCAACTCAACAACCGAAACAAGTTGGCGCTCGTGGTTACCGCCACCTGCCAGTTCGGTCGCTACGATGACATTGATGCGCAATCTGGAGCCGAAAAACTGGTATTGGCCGAAAACGGAGGGGCCATTGCCAGCTTCACTACCACGCGCGTGGTGTACACTTCTTCGAGCACTTCCGCATTGAATTTCGGGTTAAACATTGCCCTCTCCCAAAAAATGTTGGAGCGCGATACCGATGGGCGCCCCCTCCGACTGGGTGATATTTTTGTGCGCACCAAAAATACTTCTATTGGGAATGAGCTTAACGCACGCAAGTTTATCCTACTAGGAGACCCGGCTCTTCGATTGGCCCTACCTGACAAAAAAGGGATTTTCACACACATCAACCAGGTGAAACTGGATACCCTAAGTGATCCATTGAGTCTTCGGGCGCTGGACAATGTAGAGTTGGAGGGCGAAATTCAGTTGGCCAACGGGCAGCGTCATAGCAGTTTTAACGGCGAGGCGGTGTTCACCCTGTTCGACGCCAAACGCCGCGTGAGCATTCCTCAGGATAGAGAATGGATATCGACCTATGGCTGTTATTTGAATCGCGGAACGGCCTTGGAATGTACTTATGAGGTCGAGAGTGATGTATTGTTTCGCGGGAAAGCGGAGGTGCAGAATGGGCGTTTTTCTACCCGATTTATTCTGCCTAAGGACATGAGTTTTTCTCAAGATCTCTCTCGCATGATTGTCTTTGCCAAGAGTTCAGAGGAAACCGCCGGTGGGTCGTTTACGAGTTTGCGTTTTGCCGGGGTGAATCCCGATGCCGTTAACGACGGACAAGGGCCCCAAATGGATGTTTATTTGAATGACCCGTCGTTTTTTAATGGCAGTTTGATGAATTCGAGTCCCACCGTTTTTGTCGAACTCAGCGACAGTTCGGGAATTAATACTACGGGAACCGGCATTGGCCACGAGATTATCGCAACCTTAGATACCCAACCCCCTCGTGAGTTTGTGTTAAACGATTTTTATGAAGGAGCACTGAACGATTTTACCCAAGGTAGAATCGAATATCCACTACAGGACGTGCCTGAGGGGGCCTATACCCTAAAGGTTCGGGCGTGGGATGTGCACAATAATCCATCTGAGCAAAGTGTAGCCTTTGAGGTGCAATCTGAGGAGGATTTGGTGGTGCGTGATGTGTACAACTACCCCAATCCGATGAACAATTTTACGCAGTTCGTTTTCGAACACAATCAACCAGGGAGTCCTTTAGACGTGAGCATTCGCATTTACACACTAACCGGAGTTCCTGTACAACAAATCCAAGAAACCATAATAGGAAATAGTTCATATGCCAGTATTCCATGGGATGGCCTTGACCGGGATTTTGATCGCCTGGGCAACGGTACTTATGTTTATGTGCTCAGGGTTACAACAGACACTCCCGAAGGCCGAAAAACAACCGAACAAATTGAAAAACTAGTAGTCATTCGCTAAATGCTATAACGCTATTTGCTTTGATTCACCTAAAAAAACATAATTAATGAACCAGACTCTTTATATTCCTACACAGAATGTTTTGAGAATTATACACACTATGAAAAAATCTTTGTTTTCAGCACGTTTCAATCCATTTATCCTAAGTCTTACCCTACTTCTTGGGGTCTCGTTTTCTACCCAAGCTCAAGTGGCCATTACCGCCGTGCCGTTTTTACAGATTGAGCCCGATTCTAGGGGTGCCGCCATGGGAAATACCGGTGTTGCTATTGCCGATAACGCATCCGCTATGTTTTGGAATCCTGCTGGCTTGGCGTTTCAACGAGGCAATCAGACAAGTATTACTCACTCGAACTGGTTGGCTAACTTTAATGTGGATGACTTGTTCTATGATTACCTGGTAGGTAAGTACTATGTGGAAGGCATTGGAACTATTGGCGCCCATCTCACCTATTTGAACCTAGGCGAACAAATCCAAACCAACGAGGATAGCCCCGATATTATCTCAAAATTCAATTCCTATGAATTGGCTCTGGGCCTTTCCTACGGCTTTGAGGTAAACAAGAATTTAGCCCTTGGTACTAGCTTACGTCTTATTTATTCCTCACTGGCGTCTGGAACTACGGTAAGTCAACAGAAAGTAAATCCAGGAAGTAGCGTAGGAGTGGATTTGGCCTTGTTGTACAAAACCGATCCCTTTGTTTTAGGTCAAAACAACGCCCGATTTTCTGCGGGCTTTAACCTTTCCAATGTAGGCCCTGGGATGCAGTACACCGATAATGCCCAAAAAGATCCGTTGCCAACTACTCTACGTGCCGGCTTTGCCATTGAATACAATTTAGATCCCGAAGGCTATAACAGCATTACCCTGGCCACTGATGTTTCTAAAATTATGGCCCGCAAAAAAGAACTCATTTCTACCCAAGCCGGCGTTTCGGACACCTCTTATGTGGCAGCCGGCCCTATCGAAGCCTTGTTTAGCTCTTGGGATACCTTCCAGCGTTTCGATGGTCAGGAATACGTCGATGTGAGTCTGTTCCAACAGCTTATGTTTGGCGCCGGTATGGAATACTGGTACAACGACCTTTTTGCTTTGCGCAGTGGATTCTATTATGAAGACCCAAACAACGGCGACAGAAAATACATTACTTTTGGCGCAGGCTTACGCTATAACGCCTTTGGTATCGACTTTAGTTACATCAAGACCCTTGAATCGGATCACCCCTTGGCGAATACTCTCCGCTTTAGCGTGCTCCTGAACTTTTAACTTCCATGCTGCGCATCCGCTGGCCTTTTTCGAGTAGCTTGACCGGTTGTTCCGGCCTCGTCGTACTCTGGTTCTTGCTAGGCCTAGAAATCCTGGGCGCTCATGGACTCGCTGCGCAGGTCATTCGACCCGCTATAGGACAGGTTAATGTGATTGCGGTTCGCGTAGAATTTTTAGCCGATACAACTGAGCTCACCTCTGGCACGGGGGTGTTTGGTCCGGACGGTTTCGGTGGTTTGGATTATCTAGCCCGTGAGCAAGATACTCACATTGACCCTCTACCCCATAACCAACAGTATTTTGAGGCCCATCTCGAATTTGCTCGTAATTATTACCTCAAAGCTTCCGATGGGCAGTTAGAATTAGACTATCATGTACTTCCAGAAGTGGTGCAATTGGATCATCCCATGTCGTTTTATTCACCCATTGGCGAAGAATTCACCTTGGAAAAGTTGGCGGTTTTGCTGGAGCATGTATGGGCCAAGGTAGATGAATTCGGGCAGTTCGATGCCACCGGTTTGGACCCTAAAACAACCGCCTTTATCATTTTCCACGCAGGTGTTGGACGGGATATTGAATTAACCGGCACCAGCCTTGACATTACCCCGTATGATCTCCCTTCAATCTACCTCAAAGAAGATCAACTCGCTCGATTATTAGACGATCCCACCTTTGAAGGCTTTGCGATCAACGATGGGGCTTTTCGTGTAAAAAGCTCCATGATAATTCCACGAACACAAAGCCGGCGAGGAGAAGACATTGGAGGAAACGAAGTGGTGTTTCCACTTTCGATCAATGGGCTGCTTTGCGCCTCCATAGGAAGTCATTTAGGCCTGCCTGATCTATTTAACACCACCGATGGCTCGCCTGCTATCGGAAGGTTTGGACTTATGGACGGGGCCGGTTTTTTTTCCTACAACGGCCTCATTCCCCCTGAACCCTCGGCTTGGGAGAAGGTCGCTTTGGGCTGGGTTGAACCGGCAAACATTACCGAGTCTGCAGGGGCGTTGGAAAACCAAGGGAGCATCGGCCCTTTCACCCTAGCTCCTGCTTCTATGGATAGAAATGCCGATCACCCGCAACTCTATCGGTGGGATATATCCAGCAACGAATATTTTTTAATCGAATACCGGAACCGCGATGTGAATACTAGCGGAGTTGAGCTAACCATTCGTGAACCCGATGGGGGCCGAGTGCGCCAAAAATTCACCAACAGCGATACTGATTTTATCTATCAATATGCCGGATTTGATACCTTGTTAACTGCCGGAACCCTATTGAATGTGAGTAATTTTGATTGGAGCTTACCAGGTGGATTGGACCTTGGTCCGGATGAAGAAGAAGGCACCGAAGATGATCGAGAACTTAATGGAGGCCTACTCATTTGGCACATTGATGAAGGGGTGATCCAACGTGCTTTTGATGTCCAAGCTCAAGGGGGCGACCGTGGAGTCAACGAAGATCCGTATTATCGCGGGGTAGATCTAGAGGAGGCCGATGGAACCCAAGATATCGGCTTAGATGCTGGGCTATTGGATAACTCACCTAGCTTTGGCTATGCCTTTGACTTCTGGTGGGAAGACAACAACTACCGCGTAATCACCGAAAATGGGAGTATTGATTTGAATCCCGATAATGTGTTTGGACCCCAGACCTATCCAAACAATGCAAGTAACGCAGGTGCACGTCAGTATTTTGAATTATATGACATTCAAGCTACCGGATCGACTGCTCAGTTTTCTATTCGCTATGCTGCCCCAGATGATCGCGCACCAAAGCTAATCGTTCATGCCCAAGATTTTCTTCCCTCAGGCGTAGTACCCGATGAGGCATACTACCGGAATTATCCCCTGTCGATCGGCCGTGTTATTGTGGGGGCAAATGGGGTCGATGCGTTGGGCGGACCAGTGGCTACTGCTACTGACACCTTAATTAGTGTGCAAGCAGAACAATCCCTACATCTTCTCCCTTTAAGCCGTCTAAAAACCCAGCAAATGCTAACACGCGACGACTGGGTTCAACGTTCGGACATGGAAGGTTCTTTGCAACCTGTATTAGAAGATCGAATCATTACCGCCGAACGTCGGGCAAGTGACTCACAGCTACTCATTCGCTCGTGGAACGTTGTCCCCGATGATGACAGTCTAATTCAGCGATGGGAGCAAACGGTGTTGTCTGAATTAGCTGGGAGAGGATTTGGCGAACAGTTGGGTTACGTGAGTAGCACGGGGGGAGTAAATTCACTGATATTACTCGAAGAAATAGGGCTACAAATTGACATGACTGGCCAGGTTTCTGCTTCGGATTGGCTGCTGGAAAGTGCCTTAATCGAGGATGTGAACCCTGGGAATGAGCAGGCTATATCTTTTCAAGCAAGATGGAACGATGACGAGCTTCAGGTAGAGGGTTGGAGCCCAGATGAAATTTTGGCCCTGGAGCAAAGTGGCTTACTAGGAAATGAGCAGTACGCTCAATGGATACCCATAGTTGAGGGAGTACAGCTACGGCTTATTCGACTTAGTGAGCAGGAATTGGGGGTTTTTGACCCTAATGCTGCCAATGTATATACCTTAATATATAGCAGCCAAAACAGTGACTTTGCGGCAGAATGGCCTGCAATCTCTAAAAAAGGGACCATTTTTCGGGTTAATCGTAGCGAGAATACGATAGAGGGGTACCATCTAAGCGGGGCTATGTTGGATTATTTTCCGTTGCCTGCACCCGATTCGGTTCAATGGGTGGCAAGTCCCCTGCTTGGAGATTTTAATGGTGATACTGAGCAAGATCTGCTTGTGATTGGGCAAAATCCCTATGCCACTATACTTTATGGATATTCGCTCCAAGGCGAGTTGATGCAGGGATTTCCACTGCTAGTAGGTGCCGGGGGAGGTAGTTCGGGCGGGGATCACGACTCGCGGATACATCAACCCGGGATAATCGGGTCTTACCTTACGGCTATCGCCCCTTCTGGGGAACTCTCTATCTGGGAATTTCCAGCAATGGGCAGCGCAGACTGGCCCTCGCGAATGGGGCCTTGGGGCTGGAATCGGGCGGTTCAAGTTGGGGAAGAATCGAACGTTGGTGGTGGTGATCGGACAAATGGGGTTTTAATGCGCAGCGAAACCTATAACTGGCCCAACCCCGCCAAAGAGCTAACAAATCTGCGTTTTCAAACTTCCGATGCAGGGGAAGTGCATGTCCAAATTATTGATCTTAGCGGTCAACTTATTTGGGAGAAGCAGATTCAAAGTCGCGGCGGTAGTCCAGAAGAAATTGAAATCGATACCTCACAATGGCCGTCGGGGGCGTATATTGCACTAGTCAAGGCCACTGTGGCTGGTAAAACAAGCAGTAAATTAGTTAAAATGGCCATTGCAAAATAGGAGCTCTCTCTACCATTGAAGACGTTATTTTTTCATATCGCCGCATCGTTGCTATTGCTCATCGGAAGTTCGATTTGTGGTGCCGCCAAGATCTCCGCGCAAACCAACCCGATGTACTACGATTATTCGTATAACCACCTGGATTGGTTTACGGTGGAAAGCGAGCATTTTATGGTGCATTTTCAAGATGGTAATGATCGTAGCGCGCAGGTTGTTTCCCGTATAGCCGAAGAGATTTATGGGCCTATCACCGAGTTGTATGAGCACGAGCCCGATGAAAAAGTGAGTATTGTGTTGAAGGATCGAGAAGATTATTCCAATGGAGCTGCTTACTTTTTTGATAACAAAATCGACATTTGGGTACCGGCCTTGGACGCTCCCCTGCGTGGCACACACAGTTGGATGCGCAACGTGATAACCCACGAATTTACCCATATTATTCAGATCCAAGTCGGTCTTAAGCGCGAGCGACGTACTCCCGCCACTTATCTGCAGTGGCTATCCTATGAAAAAGTGCGCCGCCCCGATGTATTGTACGGATTTCCCAATGGCATTGCCTCTTTGCCTTTTGCTTCGCTTAACATCCCAGCTTGGTTGGCGGAGGGAACCGCTCAGTTTCAGCGCAAGGAACTGAGTTACGATAAATGGGATGCTCATCGAGATATGATTTTGCGAAATCGGGTGCTTTCTAATAGTTATTTTAGCCTCCCAGAAATGGGTACTTTTGCCTCCAAAACCTCCATTGAGCGAGAGACGGTGTACAATCAAGGCTTTGCTTTTACTCGGTACATGGCCGATCGCTTCGGAGAAGTGGTTTTAAAGGATATTTCCTTGGCCTTGGGGCAAGACCAGGTATTCGATGTGGCAGAAGCCATCGAAATAGCCACCGGTATTCGGGGGGAACAGGTTTTTGAGGAATGGATTTACCGTTTAAAAGAAGAATATTCGATTGTAGAAGCCCAGATAAATCATTCGCCCTGGGCTGCTGACAGCACAAAGGTATCGGCGATAGAAAGGGAAGGGTTTTATAATTTTTACCCACGAATTCACCCCAAATCTGGAACCATCGCCTATGTGTCTAACCGCGAACGGGCAACATCTCGCGTGTCACTGTACACCCGTGAGCTGAATGCTCTGGCTCAGGAAGAAGATGCCTCAAATGGAACGGGTGTTGTGGATGGAACGAACTTGAGTTCGAGCACCGGTTCGAGTTCGGGTGCGAATTCGAGTTTTGGTTCAGCAACTCCGATTGTGGAGGACCTCCAAGCACCTGCATATAGCCCAGCTGTTACCGGTCATGCACACATGCATGAACTAGAACCCCAAGTCAAATTCATCAACAGTTCATTCGATTGGAGTCCATCGGGTAAACAGCTCGTATATAGCGTAAACAAGCACAACCAGTATGGAGAGAATTACAAAGATCTATTTATCCACGATTTATCCCATAAAACAGACCTTCGCTTAAGCCAGTCTGCTCGCCTGGAATCACCAACTTGGCATCCACAGGGTCTTGGATTAGTGGCCGTTAAACAATCCAAAGGCACTCAGAATCTTGTTTGGTCAACCCTTCCCGATTCTCAAAGCTGGAATGAACAACTAGCCAACGCATTCAAAGAAAAAAAGCCTGAAATACTACTTGACGAATGGGAAAATTGGACCAGCTTTGAAGACGGCCGAACTATCTTCAGTCTTATTTGGCATCCTAGTGGTCAAAAACTGTACGGAGCCTTTGCATATTTGGGCGAACGGCAACTCTTTAGCTTGGATCCTGAGAATGCCGCCTTCATGCCCCTAACAGCAGCCAATTTTGATCTGCGTGACCCTTATGTCGATTCCTCTGGTTCTTACATGTATTTCAGCGCCGCTCCAAACGGTCGTTTCAATATCTACAGGGTGGCCTTGAATTCAGAAGGGCTTCCTATTCCAGACCGTATGGAACAGCTCACCGATGTAGTTGGGGGTGCTTTCATGCCGATTGAGTACGATGACCGACTTTATTACTCCGAATACATTGCCAATGGATATACAATCCGGTCTCGACCCATTCGCGCTATTTCAGTATCCGAGAATGAGCTAGGCTTTGAATGGCTCATGTACGATATGAGCCGACAGCAGGATAATCCTCAACTCATTCAATCGTCAAATGCTCAACTAAGCCAGACCATCTTGTCACCCATTGCCGCTTTAAATTACTTTAACGACTCCGATTTAACCACCATGCCGGATATTGCTTGGACCTATGCCGACACCGGTTCTTATTCATTTGACCTACCTACTATAGGGCAGCCTGATGAACGGTCCATGCGCCGCTACACCGATACCTACACTCAAACCTCGTTCTTCCCTCTCATCCGCTTCGATAACTATACACAACGCAACGGCCGCAACGGACAGCTTCTAAAAGCCGGACATTTCGGTGATATCGGGCAAAACCTATGGCGAGATATGAAGCCGGGGGTTTATATGGCTTCTCGTGATGTTATTGATCGACTATCTATATTTGGTGGTATTATGGTGGGTTTAGGCTCCAAAAGTGCCGGTACCGTTGGCGAATTTTTTCAGCCAAGTCGACTCACCGAGTTAGACAGGGATATCTTTTTTCAGGCAGAATATCGTGGACTTCCATTTATTCAGCGCAGCTGGTCACCTACAATATCTGTAGAAATTTTTAACCTACATCGAAATGTAGATGACGGTCTGTCCATCACCGAATTTCCATGTACCTCCTGCCTTCCAGACACCACCCGCGTTGACATAGGCTATGAAATCTGGCAGGCTGATGTATATTTTCGATCCAAATTATCTCGTTTTAGCCTCCTAGAACTTGGCGTCGGCTACTCTCCATACAGGGTAAGCACGGACAATTTTTATTCACGCGAGCTCAAAGCATTTATTACTGGTTCATCCTCTGAATATTTCAAGGGCACAACTCTCTCGGCCTCCTATACGTTTAACTACTACCAGTACACAACCGATTCCGATATTGCTCCCTTAGGCTTCAAAGGGTACCTACGATACCAATATCAGCCGTCTAAATTATTAGAAGAGTACGAAATTAAAGAGGGCTCACTTGTACCAATTTTCAAAAAATCGCGCAACCACTCTACCGAACTTCACCTACGCTACGGATTTCGAACCTTTGGGCAACAAGCTTTCCAAGCGCGTGTGCGAGGGTTTAGCTATTTCAACAATCCGAAAGATTCTTTTTATACCGACTATGTGGGTGGATTCTTGGGCCTTCGAAGCTACCCATTTTTTGCTATTGGTGGGAGTTCCACTGCCATGACCTCTCTCAGCTGGTTTGTGCCTATCCTTAAGAAAATAAACAGTCAAATTGGTCCTTATACTTTAGACAAAATGTATGCCCGGCTCTTTTTTGAAACGGGCAATGGTTGGTATTTGGGAGACTCCAACAATGTGCCCGACAAAATATATAGTGGGCCTTCACTCAAAAGCGGCATTGGTGCCGAACTCCGAATTGCAACATCCGCCTATTATTTATTCCCCATCAAATTCTTTGTGAGTGGAGCCTATGGCTTCAACCGATTTTCTGTGCAGCTTCCGGATGATTTTGTCACCCCTGCAACTGGGAACCGGGTCAATTATGGGGGTGAATTATTGTTTCACTTTGGTTTAACCTTTGATTTCGAATTATTGTGATCCGTACATTCATTCATACCATAACGCCAGCGAGAACCAGATTTCGGGTCGCTAAACAGCTTGGCATGAGTCTTTCTGTGGCTATTTTTTTTGGGTTATTTGCGATTACATCAATCCGGGTGGAAGCCCAATCTAAAGAGCTAACGAGCAGTTTGGAAAAGGAATTCCGGCTAGTTGATAGAACCAGTCCTTCTTTGTTGCCTGTGCGGAGTCTGCGTGAATCCGATGAAAAGATGAGGTCTAAAGATTTTTTACAGGCACAGCTGTCCAGCCCTTCGCCCACAGAATGGCAACAAACACCCCTGCTCAATGCGTCCCGAAGCAACTCACCCGAGCTTGCTTTTTGGTCTTCGGCCTTGGTGCCTGGAAGTGGGCAGGCAATGCAGGGAAACTGGGGAAGAATGGCTATTTTTGCGACCGCAGAGATCGCATCCTGGGTGTTTTATTCGAAGAGACAGCAGCTAGCCAAGGATAATGAAGCCGCTTATGAGCGCTATGGTAACAACTATTGGAGCCCTGTGGCTTATGCGCAATGGTTGGTCGATTATTCCAAAGCCAATAATTTAGTAAATGGCTATGAGGCCTTGGATGCAATAGTGGGTGGATTAACGCCGGCTTTTGGGGAGACGACTCAGGATTGGGGGAAAATTACGGAAGAAGCAGTGCGCGCAGTGGAAGTTCGCACGCGGTTTATTTTCAACATCCCAGAAGGTTGTGGAAGTTTGGAGCCCTTCTCTTGCGTGACTAGGTCGGAATTTTCGCATGTCCTACAGGATTTTGGTTCGCAGCAATATTACGAGCTCATGAGTAAGTATTATCAGTTTCAACCTGGCTGGCAGGACTTTCATGAACAGCGTTTGGCTCAAGGGGCTAATCATGTGTATCAATATTCTTGGGATGCCACGATGCTCAGCGAACGTTTTATTGAAGGCAGTGACCGGGCGGAGGAGTTCAACAACCAATACCGTGATGCGGGTAATATGTTGAAACTGCTACTGATTAATCACATGATTTCTGCTTTTGATGCTTACTTTAGCGTCAAACTAGCCCAGTCCAGACTGCAGATGGAAACAGGCTCGGTCCTTTCGGAAAGAGCGGTGGCTCTTGTTTGGCATTTTTAGGCTGAGTGATTTACGATTGGTTTTTTCGCGCTTGTTCATTTTGTGGACAGCATTTTTTGGCCAAGTGATTTATTTGTGGCTAAATCGCCGTATTTTGTGATTTGAATGAAGAAATGTTTAATTGAATCATCCTTATCCCCACTTAATCGATATGATTCGTAGTCTGCTTACCAACAAATACTTTTATTTACTTAGCCTAGGAGTTATTCTATTGGGAGCCTTAGGTTTGTTGGTCTTCGATAAGGTTTTAATGCCTCGGTATACCCAATACAACCGAGGTGTAACGGTGCCCGATCTTACAAGAGTTTCTTTGGAGGAGGCGGTGGCCACCATTAGTTCCCTTGGGCTTCGGTATGAAATCTCTGACCGCCGATCCAACGCGGCCTTTCCTTCAAATTATGTTCTGGATCAAGCACCTGTGGCTAATACCATAGTGAAACCAAATCGTAAGGTCTATTTAACAGTGAATGCCGCCGTCCGCCCTACCGTGGTGGTTCCTAACGTCACTAATTTGTCACTTCGAAATGCGCAGGTACAGTTGCAGAATTATGGTCTTGAAGTGGGTACTATTAGTTATGAGAGCTCCCGTTTTAAAAATGTGGTGCTCCAACAATCCCTCCCCGCGGGCGGCGCAGTAGATAAAGGGGTAGTAATAAACTTGATTGTAAGCGATGGTCTGGGTGATAAAGTGGTGGTTGTGCCTGAGATTGTGGGACTCCTGTTACCAAATGCTCAACTAAAACTCCGTGAAGTAGGACTTCGAGTAGGCGAGATAC
>MDSV01189333.1_pt1 | contig 84253 bp, 85 predicted proteins | sample 810851 | NCBI WGS metagenome assembly MDSV01 (sample SAMN05326640, study PRJNA326480) | marine metagenome | isolation source: seawater | place: Atlantic Ocean: North East | collected 2012
AGTAACAGCGTTACCTGCTTGTTTGTATAATTGAGTATTCGCCATATCTTTAGGAAACTTAAAAGACTTTGGAAAACCTTGTAGATTAAAACACTCTCTAGGAGTAAGCTTTCTAATTCCCAAATCATCTTTTAACAAAGGGACATTATGCCCTCCTGTTCCCATATTAGCTGTTAGCGTCGGACACATATTGCTTTTATTTTTACGAACATAAACACGCCTCCATTGATAAAGAGTATCTTTTGATTTTATAGATTTACTTAGTTCAGGATACATATATTTGTCCTGGTGATAGTAATAATACTCATCTACATCCTTTTCAAAATATTTTGAAATATGATTAAGCTGTTTTGTTTTTTTAGGAGGGAATACTTCTGAAAAATCTTTGCTATATTTATTTTTTTTTGGATAAAAATCCCAATCTTTCTCGTCACGAAAACAAATAAGGAAAGTTCGCTCCCTATTATGTGGAATAGGTGTGTAATCAGCAGTATTTAGTACATCACTGAAGACTGAATAACCTAATTTATAAATTTCCTCACAAATACGCTTAAAAGTATTTCCTTTATCATGCGATTTTAAATTCTTTACATTTTCCAAGAATAGAACTTTTGGTTTCTGCTTAAGTTCTTTTATCAACCTTATAATTTCAAAAAAAACATTACCTCTATCATCTTCAAAACCCTTTTGATAACCAGCAATTGAGAAGGCTTGGCAGGGAAAACCTCCACATAATATGTCTACGGGTTTAAGTTTTTTTCCAGAGAGTTCTTTGATATTTTTTTCATAAAGATGATGCTGGTAATTGTTTCTATAAGTTTTTGCACAGTTTTTATCTATTTCATTAGCCCAGAGAACCTCGAATCCAGCATTAATAAAACCTAATTCAATTCCTCCTACTCCAGAGAATAATCCACCTACTGTATAATTTTTTTTCAATTTACCGATTTACCTTCCAAACATTTTATTAAGTGGATTTAAGAACATGAAGTAAATTATCATACTTTAGTCTTATTGATAATGTTAAGTTTTCTTATTTCTATGGAACTACTTGAAAATCCCCCAATAACAATTATAAACAACTCCGTAACGGTAGAATAGTGGTGTGGGGGTGCAGAGAATCTGCCTTTACCAATCCTGCAACTAACGAAGGTGTAATCAATTAAATGATAGATAATAAAGAACATTATATAAATTTATCAACTCTAAAGAGGAATGGAGTTTCTGTTAAAACCCCTGTTTGGTTTACTCAAGAAGACAAGGAAAAAATATATTACATCTATACTCTAAAAAAATCAGGAAAAGTAAAGAGAATACGGAATTTTTCAAAAGTGCAATTGGCGCTTTGTAATTTTAGGGGGAAAGTCAAGGGGAAATGGATGAATGCTCATGCAGATTTAATTAGTGATCCTGAGGAAATCAAATTAGCTTTTTGGTTATTAAGAAAAAAATATGGTATAATTTTTAGGATCGGTGATTTTTTTTCATTGCTTGCTGGTAATTTTAATCATAGGCAAATTATAAGAATATCTTTAGACTGGTAGCAGTCAAAAAAAATATAAAAACATAAAAAAGGGAAATCAAAAATAAAACTATTAAGTGTGCTTGGGTAGAGAGACCTGAATATTAACAGTTAATTTTAATTTGAAGCAGGGAATAGGAGTTAAGATGTTTAATATATATTTATCAGGAGAGATTCATTCTAATTGGAGAGAAGAAATTATTAATCTTTGCAAAGAAAAAGGAATGAAAATTAATTTTTTTTCTCCAAATACTGACCATGAATCATCGGATAATTGTGGGGTAGAAATATTGGGTGATGAAGAAAAAATTTTTTGGAAAGATAATAAAGGAGCAAGAATAAACTCAATAAAAAATAAAAAATATATAAATGAATCAGATTTAGTTATAGTGAAATTTGGAGAAAAATATAAACAATGGAATGCTGCTTTTGATGCAGGTTTTGCATCTGCACTTAATAAGCCAATTATAATAATTCATAGTGATGAGCATCAACATGCTTTGAAAGAAGTGGATGCTTATGCTGCTGCTGTTGCTAAGGACAACCATCAGGTAGTTAGAATATTGAAATATGTATTAGAGGATTCTCTCTTATAAAAAAGGACTTAAGATGGAAAATTTTTTTTTACAGAAGTTTGAGGCTATAGGTTTTGATGCTGACGATACTTTATGGGAAAATGAAACTTTATTCCACAATTCTATAAACCATTTGAAAAAAAAACTAAATAATAATCCAAATAACGTTGAGCAAGAGTTATTGGAAATAGAAAAAAAGAATATACCATATTATGGTTACGGAATAAAAGGTTTTATTCTTTCAATGATAGAGACATACATAAAGTTATCTGATAAAAAAATAGATATTGAAGATATAGAGGAATTTTTAGATATAGGAAAAAAAATGCTTTTAGAGCCAATAAAAATTCTTCCCGGAGTTGAATCTGTTTTAGGTCTTATGTCAAAAAGCTACGTCTTGATTTTAATTACTAAAGGCGACCTTTTGGATCAAGAAAGAAAAATAGATAAATCAAATTTAAAATTATATTTTAATCATATTGAGGTTGTTCCGGAGAAAGATGAGGAAACATATAAAAATATTTTAAAAAAACACAATATAGATCCAAAAAAATTTTTGATGGTTGGCAACTCTTTAAAGTCAGATATTATCCCTGTCATCAATGTAGGGGGCAAGGGTGTTTTTGTGCCTTCTAAAATTTCATGGGATTACGAGGAAGTTGATTTCAATTTTAAAAATAAAGGTTGTGTTCGGCTTAAAAATATTTCTTCTTTGAAGTGTTATTTATAAAAAAATTGAATTTGAATTTTAATATTCAATAATATATATATTACAAATTGGAGTCCATATTTGATAGCCTTGTGATTATTTTTTCTCTTTTTTTGTTACTATAATTTGACCAATTCTTAATTTCTTTTTTAGTCCGGCCGCATCCTATACATATTTTCTCTGAATTTAAACGGCATATAGAAACACACGGGCTTTTAATTTTTTTTTTCATAGAATTAGGCTTTGTTTTTTTTAAAAAGGACAATCATTATATTTGGTTAAAATTTATTAGTTTCAAGTGTAAATCTATTGTTTTAGGTGGTTTTTTAAAAATTTAATGTTAATTATGGCATGAGTAAATAATATTATTTATCTATTGATAAATCATTTATTGTGCTTATATATGGCGTATGATCATGCTCACAGCTATCTCTCTTCATATTTTTTTGTTGGGATCAATGATTTCATTTCTGATAATTACTACTCCTGCCGTTTTTAAAACATTAGACGAAAAAAACGCTCAAAAGTTTCTTCGATATATATTCCCTGTGCTATTTAAGTATTGTCTTATTATTGTAATTATCGCAGGGTTACTATTTATTTTAGGCAACAGTTTCTATGGAAGTATAGTCAGTATAATTATTGGTTTCGGTTTCATTATTAATGTTTTTGTGCTTACACCAAAGATAAATAAATATAGAGACTATTCGTTATCTGGGGTCAAAGACGCCAAAAAAAAATTCAAACAATTACACTTATTTTCTGTAGTAATATTTCTAGTTCAGTTATTTTTGTCCTTTTCTATATTAATATTTTATTCACAAAATCATTTAATATTTTTTTTAAAAGGTTTGATCTGAAATAAATCTAGATAATTACACTAAATCCCTCAAAAACAGGGTGGCCTAAATACATATTAGAATTTTGACCAGCATTCTTATGGGCATTTCTGAATGCATCGGATTTAGTCCAATTTATAAAGTCTTTTTCGGTTGTCCAAGTTGAATGTGAGGCATAAAGTGTAAAATCTTCATTGCTTTTTCCTTTGATTAAATTAAAATTTTTAAATCCAGAAAAACCTTCAAGGTGTGTTTCTCTTTTTAGCCATATTTTTTCAAAATCTTTTTCAAAACCTTTTTTTATATGGAATCTATTCATTGCAATATACATTTGATGTTCCTAACTAAATTACGCCTTCAAGTAAAAGTATATTATTTGTTTTACTCGAGTTCTCTCTGAGTTCCTTCCAGGTCCTATATTCTGGATCTTTTATAAAGTCTTCGTAGGCTTTCTTTGACGGAAATTTAATCATAACTAACCTTTTTGGGTTCCATTCACCTTCAATTATATCAATTTTTCCGCCTCTAACACAGAATTCTCCCCCATGCTTAGTTACAAAAAAAGGAGATTTTTTCTTATATCGATTATAATCCTCCTGATTGGTTATATCATTATCAAGAATCCAGTAAACAGACATTTTTTAGTTCCTTTCTTCGTTAAGCTCAAATATTATTAAAGAAATATGAGGTAAATTATATGCTTTTAGTTACCGGCGCTACAAGTCATACTGGTAAAATTTTTTTAAACTTATTAGAAGAAAAAAAATACTCAGGAAAAATAAGGTGTTTAGTAAGAGATCGTTCAAAAATTGACTGGTTAAAATCTTTATCTTTAGAGATTGAGATATTTTTAGGGGATCTTAATGAAACAGATTCATTAGTTGGCTGCTTTAAAGAAGTAAAAACTATTTTAAATATTGCTGGAATCCACTTTACCCTTATTCTTTTGGAGTTGGGAAAAAAAGAGCATGTAGACTGGTTCATTTGTGTTCATACAACAGGTTTATATTCGAAATTTAAAACCGCTTCAAAAAAATATAAAAAAATAGAAGAATCAATTTCTAAGCAGTCATCTTGTGTCACAATTATTAGGCCCACTATGATTTATGGTGGATCTAATGATAAAAATATGTGGAATTTGATAAATTATTTAGACAATAATTATGTTTTTCCTATATTTGGTTCTGGAAAAAATTTATTTCAACCAATATTCGCTGGTGACTTAGCAGATGCTTATTATAAAGTTCTTTCCAGTAGAAATGCTGTGATTGGTAAAAATTATAATCTTTCGGGTGGTTCGGAAATTTCCTATAATAGTATTTTGCAAATCATTTCTAGTCAGTTAAATCGAAAAAATCTTTATATTCGTATTCCAATTTGGTTTAGTTTAGTATTATTGTATTTTTATAAATTTTTGAAAAAGAATGGTGTTACTGTAAGTAAAGAGCAAATACTTAGGATGAAGGAGGATAAAATTTTTTCGTATCAAAAGGCAAAAAATGACTTTGGTTTTGATCCTATTTCTTTTAATAAAGGTATAATAATTGAAATCAAGGAATATAAAAAATTAAAAAATAACCAACCAACCAACTAACCAGTAAGAGTGATTTTATGAAAATTTTTGATTATGACTTGTTTGTTTTAGGCGCGGGGTCTGGAGGAGTTAGAGCTGCAAGACTAGCGTCATCATTAGGAGCAAATGTTGCTATATGTGAAGGAGATAGAGTTGGAGGAACTTGCGTAATCAGAGGGTGTATTCCAAAAAAATTATTGGTTTATGCTGCCCATTATTCTGAAGATATTGAAGATAGCAGGTCTTATGGATGGGATATTAGATTAAATTCGTTTGATTGGGGGAAATTGATTGATAACAAAAATACAGAGATAGATCGTTTAAACAAAATATATAAAAATATTTTATTAAATAATAAAGTAAAGTTATATGAAAATAATGGGTTTATAATTGATGAACATTCTATACAAGTTGATAATCAAATAATTTCAGCAGAAAAAATTTTGATTGCAACAGGTGGTGTTCCTTACCTGCCTAAAATTGAAGGTATTGATGAAGTTATAACTTCAAATGAGGCTTTTCATTTAAAAAGTTTGCCAAAAAAAATTGTTATCGTTGGCGGAGGTTATATTGCAATAGAGTTTGCCACAATCTTCAATGGCCTTGGATCTGATGTGACTCTTGTATATAGAGGCAGTCAAATACTAAAAGGTTTTGATGAAGGTTTAAGAAATTTTCTTGCAAGTGAATTAGAAAAGAAAGGGATTGCTCTAAGGTTATTAACAAACGTTGATTCGATATCTAATTCAGATAAATGTAAGATTGTAAATCTTGATGATGGTTCTAAAATTAATTGTGAGACTGTTATGTATGCAACTGGAAGAATTCCAAATACTAAAAATCTTGGTTTAGACAATGCTGGTGTAAGAGTTAACTCAAAAGGAGCTATAATAACTGATGATTGGCATCAAACATCTAATTCAAATATTTATGCCATCGGAGATGTAACAGATAAATTTAATTTAACCCCTGTAGCATTAAATGAAGGTATTTGTTTTGCTGAAACAGTATTTGGAAAAAGACCTAAAAAAATGGATTATTCATCGATTCCTACAGCTATTTTTAGTTTGCCGAATGCTGCAACAGTCGGAATAGATGAGGAATTAGCAAGGGAAAAATACTCCAGAATTGATATATATGAGTCAAAATTTAGAAGCCTTAAACATACTTTAACTCAAAGAAATGAGTTAACTTTTATGAAAATTATAGTAGAGTCAGAAACTAATAGAGTAGTTGGATTCCATATGGTTGGACCAGAAGCAGGTGAGATTATCCAAGGTATGTCAGTTGCTTTAAAAATGGGGGTTACCAAGGCTCAATTAGACTCAGTAGTTGGTGTGCATCCTTCATCTGCTGAGGAATTTGTTACTATGAGGGATAAACTTAGGTGATTTTAAATTATTAAGTTTATATTTTTAATTTTTCCGTTATTTTACCTTCTTTGGTTAAATAATTTTTTGGGATAAAAAAATGAATAATGTTTGGTCTTTAGATAGTTGGAAAAAAAAACCAATAAAGCAGCAGCCAGATTATGAAAATATAGCTGAATTGGAAAATATTGAGGCTAAATTAAAGTCGTATCCCCCTCTTGTATTTGCAGGAGAAGCAAGAAGTTTAAAAAAAATGCTCGCGAAGGTTTCTGTAGGTAAAGCATTTTTATTGCAAGGAGGTGATTGTGCTGAGAGTTTCTCAGAGTTTCATCCTGATAATATAAGAGATACATACAGAGTGCTTTTACAAATGTCAGTAGTATTAATGTTTGGAAGCTCATTACCTGTAATCAAAATTGGAAGAATGGCAGGTCAATTTGCAAAACCTAGGTCATCAGATACTGAAACACAAAATGGAATTGATTTACCTAGTTATAGAGGTGATATTATAAATTCCATTGAGTTTGACCCAAAGATGAGAGAACCTGATCCAGCTAGACTATTACAAGGTTACCTTCAGTCATCTTCAACATTAAATCTAATTAGGGCTTTTTCGCAAGGTGGGTATTCTGATTTAAGAAGAGTTCATGGGTGGAATTTAGATTTTGTGGATGAGAGTCCCCAGGGAGAAAAATATAAAGAATTAGCAGAAAGAATTGCTGAAAGTTTAAAATTTATGGAGTCTTGTGGTATTAATGCAGAGAATGTTCCATTGCTTAAACAAACAGAGTTTTATACCTCCCATGAAGCACTTTTACTGGGTTATGAGCAGGCTTTAACGAGAAAAGATTCAACAACAGGCTTATGGTATGGAACCTCAGCTCATTTTTTATGGATTGGTGATAGAACTCGTCAGATTGATGGCGCTCACGTAGAGTTTTTAAGCGGATTAGATAATCCTATTGGAATAAAAGTCGGACCATCAATGGACCCTGAGGAATTAATTCAAATTACTGAGAAGCTTAACCCAAAAAATGAACCAGGTCGTATAACCTTGATTGTTAGAATGGGCGCAGAAAAAATAAAGAACTCATTTCCTCCTTTGCTAAGGAAAATAAATGCTGAAGGTAGAAATGTTGTTTGGGTTTCTGACCCTATGCATGGCAACACACTTAAAGCATCAAATGGTTATAAGACAAGAAAACTAGATGACATATTATTGGAAGTTAAAAATTTTTTTTCATGCCACTTGTCGGAAGGAACTTACCCCGGTGGAGTCCATTTTGAAATGACTGGTCAAGATGTTACTGAATGCTTAGGTGGTGAACAAGATATTTCTGAAGAAGATTTAAGTAATAGGTATCATACATTTTGTGACCCTAGGTTGAATGCTAAACAAGCACTAGAATTATCTTTCTTAATTGCAGATATACTTAAAGATCAAAAGAAAACTAATGGAAAACTTTCCATGTGATATGGAGGCGATTAAATGCCATTTGATGTTTTTAAATCTGAGAAACTAATTCATAATTATACTGATCATTATTTTAATCAAACTAAAAAGATTGTAAATAAGCATGGTGATTTTGAAGTTAAATATGCTTTATTTATGAGAAGACCTGTGATTTTCACACCTAGGTTAATGGTTGAAAATCTTGAGTATGTTGCAAAAAAAAGAAAATTCCCTATTCAAATTGATATGTGTTACGAAGAAGGAGACTGGGTTGGAGCAGGCGATCCTCTTGTCTTTATTACTGGTCCTCTATCGCAGTTAGTTGATTTAGAAACTTTATACCTGCAATGTTTAGGTCCAGCATGTGTAGCTGCATATAATGCTTATTTAATGTGTAGAGACTTGCCGAAAGTAGGATTTTTGGCAATGGACGCAAGGCATTGTGCTGGAACAGAAATGTCTGAAATTATGTCATATGCAGCAAGTGTTGGAAGTAAAGTTGCTCAAAAAGAATTTGGGTCAATTGGGTTTATTGGAAATGCTACTGCAGCTACTTCACATTATTTTGATAATAAAAAAGCTTATGGTACCATGCCACATTCTCTGATAGGGTATGCTGGATCAACCTTAAAAGCAGCAGAACTTTATAACCAAACATTTCCAAATGATGATATGACTGTCTTAGTTGATTATTATGGGAAAGAAATAAGCGATAGCTTGGAAGTTTGTAATAAATTTAAAGATCTAGCTTATTCAGGTAGACTTTCGATAAGGCTCGATACTCATGGTGGGAGGTTTGTTGAGGGTTTAGATACAGAAAAATCATATGCAATTTTAGAATCTGCAGCGCCAAAAAGTATAAGGCAATATAGATCTGGAGATGAATTAAAATGGTTAGTAGGAACAGGTGTTTCAGCTGCAGCTATTTTCCACTTAAGAAAAATTTTAAATGAGAATAGTTTTAATAAAGTAAAAATTGTTGCGAGCTCCGGCTTTAATCCGTCAAAGTGTAAGGTTATGGCGAGCGTTGATGCTCCTATTGATATTATAGGCACAGGTTCCTATTTGCCAGAAATATGGGATGAGACTTATGCTACTGCAGATATTGTTGAATATAATGGTTCACAGTCTGTAAAGAAAGGTAGAGAGTTTTTATTCAGATAATGTTATGTGTTTTCTTCTAATGAAATTGGAAGTCTAATTAATTGTTTACCAATATTACCACCATTAAGCATTGAAATTAGGGCTTTTGGAGCTTTATCTAAACCTAATTCAATAGTATTGTCATATTTTAATTCCCCACTTTTAATTAAATTTGATAGTTTTTTTCTTGCTTCATTAGCTCTGTTTTCAAAATCATAAACAATAAAGCCTGTTACTTTTGAGCGGGTTCTCATAATTATATTTTGCAAATCTTTTCGAGGAAGCTCCTGTAGTTGATTATTTTGAGAAATGTTTCCTACCAAAACAACTCTAGCATTTTTATTCAAGTTTAAATAAATTTCATCAGCTAAAGGCCCTCCAGTATTATCAATAAAAACATCGACACCTGGATCGGCTATACTTTTTAGTTTTTTCTTGAATGATTTTTCTCTGTAATTAATTGCAAAATGAAATCCTAATTTTTCAACTAAATATTTAACTTTTTCATCACTTCCTGTTACACCTATAACTTTGCAATTGTATGATTTTGCTAATTGACCAGCTACTGATCCAACAGCGCCAGCTGCAGCTGAAATGATTACTGTGTTACCTTTCTTGAGCTCTCCGCTTTCAAATAAAGAAAAATAAGCTGTTATGCCTGGGAATCCCATAACTCCTAACCAAGCCGAAATTGGAGCAAGATTTTTGTCTATTTTTGTGATTCCTGGTGCATATTCAGCTCTTTGAGTGCTGCCATCTGAAATAGCGTATTCTCTCCAACCAAGCATCCCTTCCACAAAGTCGCCAACCTGAAATTCAGAATTTTTAGATATTATTACTTTTCCTACTATTCTTCCCTTGATTGTATCACCTAAATTTATCGTTTTCCCATATCCTGAAGAAGAGTTTAATCTCATTCTTTGAAAAGGGTCAGCAGACAAATAATGAGTTTGTACTAGAATTTCTCCATTTTTTGGGAAAGTAACTTGAAATTTAGACATTTCAAAGTCACTTTCTTTAGGTAATCCGTGAGGTCTTTTAGAAAGTATAATATGATGAGCAAATTGGGGTATATCTTTTTTGTTCATATTCTCATATACCTTATTTTTTATAGAAATAAACTATATACTAAATGTGAAAATAAAAAAATAAAAACTCGAAATGACAGATAAATTTAAAACATATTTAGCGCAATTAAACCCAACTGTAGGTGATATTTCTAATAATATAGAATTGATAAACAAATCCTGGGAAGATGCAAGAAAATTGAAAGCGGATATATTCATTACTCCAGAGCTGGTTGTTTGCGGTTATCCTCCGGAGGATTTGCTTTTACGCCCATCATTTTTAAAAGAAATAGAAACACAGGTACAGTTACTTATAAGAAAAACAGAGGTTGGAGGTCCAGCTATTATTCTTGGCGCCCCATGGATTAAAAATGAAAAATTATATAATGCTTCATTAGTTATAGATTCAGGAAAATTAGTGGAAATAATTTTAAAAAATAAACTTCCTAATTATGGTGTTTTTGATGAAAAAAGATTATTTAGTCCATCTAATATAATTAAGCCAGTAGATCTAAAAGGTATTAAATGTGGAATTATGATTTGTGAGGACATGTGGTCTCCAGATGTTTCATTAAAGTTGGCTGGAGCTGGAGCAGAAATTTTTATTGTAATTAATGCCTCTCCCTACGAATTAGATAAAACTTTTGAGAGAGAAAAAGTTGCTCTTGAGAGAGTGAATGAAAATCATGTGCCTCTTGTCTACATTAATCAAGTTGGAGGGCAAGATGAATTAGTATTTGATGGTAAGTCTTTTGCTATTAACGAAAAAGGAGAGAGAATAATTTCTTTTCCAACTTGGAGGTCTTATGGAGAAATTATTAGCTGGGATAAAACCCATACAGGAAAGTTAACATTTGAATCCAAGAAATGCCAAACTAATAAAATTAATAATAATGAAAATATTTATTCTGCTTTAGTTGTGGGTTTAAAAGATTACATAACGAAAAATAAATTTGAAGGTGTCATTATTGGAATGTCTGGTGGAATTGATTCAGCTGTTACGGCATCTATTGCTGCGGATGCTTTAGGCAGAGAAAAAGTTAATTGTATAATGATGCCATCTATATACACTTCCAATGAGAGTTTGACCGATGCAAAAAAATGTGCTGATCTTTTGGGTGTAAATTATGAAATAATTAGTATCAAAAATATAGTAGAAGAATATGGTTTGATTTTCAAAGATTTCTTTCATGGACGGGGAAATGATGTAACTGAAGAAAATATTCAGTCTAGAATAAGAGGCTCTCTTTTAATGTCTTTAAGCAATAAATTTGGCAGTATGGTTTTAGCAACAGGAAATAAGTCAGAAATGTCAGTGGGTTATGCAACACTTTATGGTGATATGTGTGGTGGCTTCGCTGTTTTGAAAGATGTTTATAAGACGGTGGTTTTTGAAATAGCAAAGTGGAGAAATATTAATTATTTAGAAAATTTCTTGGGCAATAAAGGGAAAGTGATACCTGAAAGTATAATAACTAAAGCTCCAACTGCAGAATTAAAACCTAATCAGCTAGATGAGGATACTCTTCCAAGCTACGATATTTTAGATCACATACTTATTTCTTTAATTGAAAAAGAGCAATCACTTGAACAATTAATTGACATAGGTGTAGATAAAGAAATACTCATGAAAGTTTATAAATTATTACAAATGGCAGAGTATAAAAGACGGCAATCTCCTCCTGGAATTAAAATAACAAGTAAATCCTTTGGGCGAGAGAGAAGGTATCCAATTACGAATGGATTTTTTGAGAAGGTAAAAAGTTAATGACTCTAAGATTCGCGCCTAGTCCAACCGGTCTGCTTCATGTTGGCAACTTAAGGACTGCAATAATTAATTGGTTAATAGCGAAAAAAAATAAACAAAAGTTTTTGCTAAGAATCGATGATACTGACTGTTTAAGATCAAAAGAAGAGTATGTAACGCAGATAAAAAAAGATCTTAGTTGGGTTGGGCTAAATTGGGATGAGTCTTATTCTCAATCAAGTAGAATGGATTCTTACAATGAATCTTTTGAATATTTAAAGAAAGAAGGCTTAATTTATCCATGTTATGAAACGGATGAAGAATTAAATCTTAAAAGGGCCCGCCAAAGAAGTGCTGGCTTGCCACCAGTATATGACCGATCATCATTAAGTTTATCAAAAGAACAAATTAATGAATATGAATATGCTGGGCGTAAACCATACTGGAGGTTAAAACTTCCTAATAAGCCAATCATTTGGACAGATAAAATTTTTGGTGAAATTAAGTTTGATACACAATCTCATAGTGACCCAGTTGTTGTTAGGGCAGATGGCAGGTATCTATATACAATTACCTCAGTAGTTGATGATATTTTTTCCAAAATAGGCTGTATTGTTAGAGGTAGTGATCATCTAACAAATACAGGTGTACAGGTTTATCTTTTCCAAATCTTAGGATCAGTAGTGCCAGATTTTGTTCATCATCCTCTTATGACTGGTTTGAATGGAGAGCCGCTGTCTAAAAGAATTGGTAGCCTTAGTATTGACAAAATAAGACAAGATGGAATTGAACCAGAGGTTTTGTTAAATTATTTAACATTTATTGGAGGTGTAACAGAACACAATAAATTTTATCAATCACTTGAATTGTCCAGAGTTTTTGATTTGTCTGTGTTTAGTAAGTCAAATTCGCCATTTGACGAAAAATTGATGAATAGTTTAAATGCCAATTTTTTGCAAAAGCAAAATTCTATTTTTTTTAAAAATAAATTAAGTAAAGAATCAAATAAAATGTATGATTTATCAGAAGAATTTTGGGAAGCAATAAAAAATAATATAAAATTTTTTAAGGATATAAATATATGGGCTGAAGTTATTTATGGAGAAATCCAACCTATAATTGAAGACTTAGATTATATAAATATTGCATGCAGTCAGATTCCTGATGGAGACTTTAATACCTCAACATGGGAAGCTTGGACTAAAAAATTAAAAAAAGAGACGGGAAGGAGCGGCAAAGGTTTGTTTTTGCCCTTAAGGCTTGCTTTGACGGGAAAGAATTTTGGACCAGAAATGCCAAAGCTTCTAAATCTTATAGGTAAAGAAAAAACTATAATTAGATTATCTGGAAAAAAAGGATAAATCAATTTTTTGAAGATATGAAAGAAAATCTACAGCCTATAATTATTCTAGTTAGACCTCAACTTGGTGAAAATATTGGTGCTACTGCTAGAGCAATGCTTAATTGTGGTTTAGAAAAATTAAGGATTGTTAGCCCTCGTGATGGTTGGCCAAATGCAAAAGCAATAAGAAATTCATCAGGTGCCGAGAAACTCATTTATAATGCTGGACTATTTGATTCAACATTAGATGCTGTGTCTGACTTAAACTATGTAATAGCATGCACCACAAGAAAAAGGGATTTGAGAAAGCCACAATTTGGAATTGAAGAAGCGCTAGACGAATTAATTATTAAAAATTTTCAAGGTAATTTATGTGGAATATTATTTGGGAGTGAAAGTTCTGGATTAATGAATGATGATTTAGCTTTTGCAGACTTAATTTTATCAATTAATACTAATAAAGACTTTTCATCTCTTAACTTATCTCATGCCGTATTATTAGTCTGTTATTATTGGTTAGAGAAAATTAAAAAAGAACTTAATAATTATAATAAAAGAAAATTACGTGATATGAGTGATGCAGCTACTAAATCTGAATTATCAAGTTTTTTTAACCATCTTGAAAAAGAGTTAAAAAAGGGAGGTTTTCTGTATCCGCCTGAAAAATCTCCTACGATGATTAAAAATCTTAGGTCAATTTTTCTTAGATCAAGTATGAATGCTCAAGAAGTAAGAACGATGCGAGGCGTAATAAATGCTTTGAAAAGGGCTGGAAAATTGAATTAGTATTCAAAACTAGGGCAGAAATGCTTTTTTTTTGATTTTTGCTTATTTTAAACTAAGGAGTATTTGACATTAAGCTGGATGGGGTGTAGATACGGCTACTTAGTTGAATGATTAAGAGAAAAATATTTGTTTAATGTCAAAAAGAATTAAGTCAAAATATAAGATTAACCGTAGATTAGGCGAAAATTTGTGGGGTAGACCTAAAAGCCCTGTGAATAGAAGAGAATATGGTCCTGGTCAACATGGTCAAAGAAGGAAAAAACCATCTGATTTTGGGGTGCAGTTAATGGCTAAGCAAAAGCTTAGAGGGTACTATGGGAATATTACAGAAAGACAGTTCAAGAGAACTTACGAAGAGGCATCAAGAAGGAGAGGTGATACTTCTGAAAACTTGATTGGCTTATTGGAGTCTAGGCTTGATGCTGTAGTGTATAGAATGAAATTTGTCCCTACAGTTTTTGCTGCACGACAATTCGTAAATCATGGTCATGTTAAAGTTAATGGAAAAAGAGTTAATATCCCTAGCTTCCGATGCACACCTGGAGATCAGGTGGAAGTGAAAGAAAAGTCTAGGACTATGGGAATGGTTATAGAATCTTCATCTTTAGCTGAAAGAGATATACCCGAATATCTTACTGTAACTGCTGAACAATATAAAGGCACATTCGTAAGAGTGCCTAAATTTTCTGATGTGCCATACCCTGTTATGATGGAACCAAATTTAGTAGTGGAATATTATTCCTCTAGGTGATTGGTGCCTCTGTTTTTATTCCTTTGCTGTTGATAAGTTCTACTAGTTCTCCAGATTGGAACATCTCAGTTATAATATCGCATCCTCCAACGAACTCTCCTTTAACATAAAGTTGTGGAATTGTTGGCCAGTCACTAAATTCTTTTATTCCTTGTCTAATTTCAGGATCGCTTAACACGTCAATACTCTTGTATTTTAGACCCACCTGCGACAGGATTTGAACTACTGTAGATGAAAATCCACATTGAGGAAAAATAGGAGTCCCCTTCATAAAAAGAACCGCCTCTGCTGCTGATATTTCATTCTTTAAGAATGTTTGAATATTATTTTCACTCATTTTTCTTTACCTTCTTTTTTATATTAATCTTTCATATTATGTTTTAACAGAAGTTTTTAAAGCCAAAGCGTGGAGTTCTTCTCCCATTTTTCCTTTTAAAGCTTTATAAACCATTTGATGTTGTTGTACTTTATTCATATTTTCAAATACCTTAGAGGTTACAAGTGCTGAATAGTGATCACCGTCGTCTTTTAAAGCTTCTATTTCAATTTCAGCATCGGGAATAGACTCTTTAATTAATTTTTTTATTTCAGTAACATTCATTGGCATTGAATTTTTCCTTAATTTCTAATTAATTGGGGAAGAACATCTTCATGCACTTTCTCAATTTCTTCTATAGAAATAATCACTTCTTTGTCTATTTGCAAGGTTTTTCCTTCTACTACACCTAAATTCAGTAAGGGTATATCAAATGAACTAGCCTGCTTTTCAAGAAAACTTCTATCTTTTTTATTTATTGAAATTATATATCTAGATTGAGTTTCAGAAAACCACCAATGTTTTTGAATATCACTAGGTCTTTGAACTTTTGCGCCAATCTTGCTTTTAAGGGCTAGCTCAGTAATTGAAATTAGGATCCCTCCGTCGGAAATATCATGACATGTCCTAATGTAACCTTCAGATATTTTCTTTAGAATAAATTCACCAGTTTTTTTTTCTAAATCCAAATTAATTGAAGGAGGTGAATTAGAATAAGACTGTTCAATTAATTCTTCAAACATTGAACAGCCAATTTCTATGTCATTTTTTCCGATTACATAAATTAAATCTTTTTCGTGCCAATTCTGGTATGCAATTTTTCCTATATCCTCAATTATACCAACTGCACCTATTTGAGGAGTGGGAAGTATAGCATTGCCATCTGTCTCGTTATATAAAGATACATTTCCAGATATAACTGGAATATCTAAAAATTCAGTAGCTTCTCTGATGCCAGCAACTGATTCAACAAACTGTCCCATAATTTCAGGCTTTTCTGGGTTGCCAAAATTAAGACAGTTGGTAATAGCAATGGGTTTTGCTCCTACCGATACCAGGTTTCGCCAGGATTCAGCAACAGCTTGTTTTGCCCCTTCTTTTGGATTAGCTGAAACATATTTTGGGTTACAATCTGTAGTAATTGCAAGTGCTCGATTACTATCCTTAATCCTAATAACCGCAGCATCAGAGCCAGGCTCAATTATTGTATTTGTTATAACCATGTGGTCAAACTGTTCCCAAACCCATTTCTTTGAGCAAAGGTTTGGGGACCCAATTAATTTTAATAAAGCTTTTTTCAAATTAAAATCTCTAAGGTTTTGCTTCGCTCCACTATTCTTATTTATGAACTTTACCCAGTTTCTATCATATTCTGGAGCTGAAGATACAAGTGGGTCAATTGGAAGATTTGCAGCTAATAAATTATCTTTATATAAGACCATATTTCCTGTGTCAGTCAATTTACCAATAATTGAAAAAGGTAACTCCCATTTATTAAATATTTTTTTAGCTTCATCCTCTCGCCCTTTTTTTAGAACAATAAGCATCCTCTCTTGGCTTTCAGATAGCATCAATTCAAAAGCTTCCATGTTAGATTCTCTCTGAGGGACTTTATCAAGGTTTATTTCAATTCCTAGATTTCCTTTTGAGGCCATCTCAAAAGCGGAAGAGGTTAGTCCCGCTGCTCCCATATCTTGTATAGCTATGATTGAATCACTTTTCATTAATTCAAGACAAGCTTCTATTAAAAGTTTTTCAGTAAATGGATCTCCAACTTGAATGGTTGGTCTTTTCTCTTCAATTGACTCATCAAATTCGGCGGAAGCCATAGATGCTCCATGTATTCCGTCTCTTCCAGTTTTAGAGCCAACATATAAAATAGGATTGCCAATTCCTGTGGCTTTAGAATAAAATATTTTATTGTTTTCAGCTATGCCAACAGTCATTGCATTAACTAAAATATTATTATTATATTTTTTGTTAAAGTATGTTTCTCCTCCTACAGTTGGTACTCCAACACAATTTCCATAACTTCCTATTCCTGAGACTACGCCTTCCAGAAGATATTTTGTTTTTGGGTGGTCTAAGGATCCAAACCTTATGCAGTTTAGGTTGGCAATCGGACGTGCTCCCATTGTAAATACGTCTCGTAATATTCCTCCAACTCCTGTTGCTGCACCCTGAAAAGGGTCTATGAATGACGGGTGATTATGACTCTCCATTTTAAATACAGCAGCTAAACCATCTCCTATATCAACAACCCCGGCATTTTCCCCTGGACCGCATATCACACTATCATTTGTATAAGTGAGAGTTTTAAGCCATTTTTTAGAGGATTTATATGAGCAATGCTCACTCCACATTGCAGAAAAAATACAAAGTTCAGTGAAATTGGGGGTTCTAGAAAGAATTTTTTCAACTTTTGTATATTCTGAAAAAGTTAAACCAAGTTCTTCAGCTACAGAATTGTTCACTTTTCTGGGTTTATTTGTAGAATTCATATTAATATTTTTTCAATTACGCTTAAAAAAATTTTAGAGCCATCCGTTCTAGATGTTAAACTATCATATGCCCTTTCAGGGTGAGGCATTAAACCTAAAACATTCTTCTTTTCATTGAAAACTCCTGCAATATTGTTAACAGAGCCATTTGGGTTGGTTTTTTTTGATACATTTCCGTCTGTATTGCAATATTTAAATGCGATTCTCTCTTTATCTTCTAAATTTCTAATAGTTTCTTCATCAGCGTAGTAACTTCCATCATGGTGAGCTATAGGCATATGAATTATTTCATTTCTCTTAAATTTTGAAGTAAAAATAGAGTTATTATTTTCTGTTCTAAGAGAAACATTTTTACATATAAACTTTAGATTTAAATTTCTTATAAGTGTGCCAGGTAATAAATTTGTTTCTGTAAGTATTTGAAAGCCATTACAAATACCTAGGATTGGCACCCCTGTTTTTTGTTTATGTATTACATCGCTTAATATTCTAGATTTACTAGCTAGTGCGCCAGGTCTTAAATAATCTCCATATGAAAATCCGCCAGGCAAGATAATTAAATCTACATTAGGCAAGCAGCTATCTTTATGCCAAACCATATAAATTTCTGATTTGCATAAATGCTTAAGTGCGATTTTTGTGTCTTCATCGCAATTTGAGCCTGGAAATATGATAATTGCTGCTTTCAAAATACCAATTTTTTTTAGTCCAAAATATCTATTTTATAATTTTCAATCACTGTATTTACAAGTAATTGCTTACACATATTATCGACGTCAGAATATACATCTGTTTTATTGCTGTTATTAATTTCAATCTCAAAAAACTTTCCCTGACGTACATCTTCTATTTTTTCAAAGCCCATATTATTTAGCGAAACATTAATTGCTTTGCCCTGTGGGTCAAGAACGCCTTCTTTAAGAGTTATATGTATAATAGCCTTCATTAAATTACTTCTCTTTAATATCTTTTGATGTTGTAGTGTTTTCTGGCAAAATTCTTAATCTTTTTGCTACCTCTTGGTATGCTTCAGCAATATTTCCAAGGTCTTTCCTGAATCTATCTTTATCCAATTTTTCCCTAGTTTTTAAGTCCCAAAGTCTACATGAGTCAGGGCTAATTTCATCTGCTAAAATTATTTGAGTTTGGCTATCATTGAAGATTCTGCCAAACTCTAACTTAAAATCTATTAATTTTATTCCGACACCAAAGAAAATACCTGATAGAATATCATTTACTCTCATAGCTATAGATACGATTTCATCCATTTCTTGCGGGGTAGCCCATTCAAAAGTTATTATATGTTCCTCAGTAACCATTGGATCATTCAGTTCATCAGATTTGTAAAAGAATTCAATTATAGACCTAGGGAAAATTTCGCCTTCCTTTATATTTAATCTTTCTACAATAGAACCAGCGGCTACATTTCTTACAACAACTTCTATTGGGACAATATCAACTTTTTTTACCAATTGCTCTCTCATATTTAATCTTTTAATAAAGTGAGTTGGCACACCCATTTCCGCTATTTTGATCATTAGAAATTCTGATATACTATTATTTAGCACTCCTTTTCCAGTGATGGTCCCCTTTTTTTGATTATTAAACGCTGTTGCGTCATCTTTAAAATATTGGATAACTGTTCCTTGTTCTGGGCCCTCAAAAAGAACTTTGGCTTTTCCTTCATATATTAGTTTTCTACGTGACATTTAATTCTCTAAAATAGTAGCCTTTTACAAGGTATTAATTTCTATCATAACATGAAAGGGCGCAAATTATCTAATATATCTGAACTAAGTCATATATAAAATTATTCAAAATTATTAATAAAGAAACAATTATTTATCTTCTTTATAAAATAGACAAAACAATGGTTGAAATTTTGTATAAATGCCTTAATTCTAATGTATTGATTATTATGATTTCGAGGGAAAAATATGAGTTCGCCACTAGATAAAAAAGAAAAAGCTGAAGAGACAAAGTATGCTAGAAATGCTGATTTTGAATTTAAAATCATTGCTCGAAGAAATAAGCTTTTAGGCTTGTGGGTTGCAGATATCCTTGGTCTAACTAAAGAAGATGCGGAATCTCTTGCTAAAGAGACTGTCATGTCAGATTTTGAAGAGCCTGGAGATCAGGATGTTTTAAGAAAAGTTGTCAATGATTTAAAAAAGGCAACAGACGGTTTTACTGAAGACGATGTAAGAAAAAAAATGGACGATTTGCTTGTTACAGCAAAATCTCAAATAGAATCTGAGGGTAGTTAATTAGCTATTCGAAAACCTTTTTAAATATATAGTCCACATGCTTAAGGTGATATGAAAAATCAAATAGATCTTCAAGATTATTCATTGGAATAAGTTTTGTTACTTTCTCTTCTTTTTTAAGCTGATTAAGAAAACTGTCTTTGTTTTTCCAGCTAATCATTGCATTCTTTTGAACAATATCATAGGCTTCTTCTCTTGAAGTTCCATGCTCAATTAAAGAGAGAAGGACTCTCTGTGAAAAGATTAACCCCCCAAGCATATTTATGTTCTCTAGCATTTTGTCTGGATAGACAATCAAATTTGCAATCACTTTATCTAATCTATTTATTGCAAAATCTAAGGTTATGGTGGAGTCAGGCGCTACAATTCTCTCAACTGAAGAATGAGAAATATCTCTTTCATGCCATAATGCAACATTTTCTAATATGGGAAAGGAATAACTTCTGACTAATCTTGCTAATCCCGAAAGATTTTCTGAAAGCACTGGGTTTCTTTTATGAGGCATAGCTGATGAGCCCTTTTGACCATCAGAAAAAAACTCTTCAACTTCCATCACTTCAGTTCTTTGAAGGTGTCTAATTTCTGTAGAAACTCTCTCTATTGATGAAGCGATAATTGCCAAAGTAGAAAAAAAATGAGCGTGCCTATCTCTAGGAATTATTTGTGAAGAAATTTTCTCAGCTGATAAACCCATTTTTTCTGCAACATATTCTTCAATTCTTGGGTCTATATTTGCATAAGTTCCAACGGCTCCAGAAATTGCACATACTGATATTTCATTTTTGACAGTCATTAATCTTTCTTTGTTTCTATAAAATTCCGCATAAGCTTGAGCAAGTTTAAGACCAAAGGTTGTCGGTTCTGCGTGAATCCCATGACTTCTTCCAATGCAAAGGGTTTGCTTATGCTCATATGCTCTTTTTTTTAAATTATCTAAAAGCTTATTCAATGATTCTAATAGTATATCTGACGCTTTCAGAAGTTGAACAGAAAGACAGGTATCTAAAACATCAGATGAAGTCATCCCTTGATGAATAAACCTAGCTTCTTCGCCTATATTTTCCGAGAGATTTGTTAGGAATGCAATAACATCATGATGAACATCTTTTTCTATTTCATCAATTCTATCAATTTCAAATTTCCCTTTTTTCCAAATTGTTTTTGCCGCTTCTTTTGGGATGTATCCAAAGAGAGCTTGTGCGTCACATGCATGCGCTTCAATTTCAAACCAAATCTGAAACTTTGTTCTTTCTGTCCATATTTTTTTCATTTTTTCTGTTGAATATCTTGGAATCATTTTTTTTCCTAAAAAATAAGGTCTAATTAATTAGTCAAGTATGGCGGTTTATCCATTTTTTTTGGTGACTCTGTAAAAATTTCAAAACCATTGTCTGTAACACCAACAGAGTGCTCAAATTGAGCGGATAAGGATTTGTCTTTAGTCACTGCGGTCCAACCATCATTTAACATTTTAACATGTAACTTACCTATATTTATCATTGGCTCCACCGTAAAAAACATTCCTTCTCGAAGTTCCACTCCAGTGCTTGGCTTGCCATAATGAAGAATATTTGGCACATCATGAAATACTTTTCCTAACCCATGACCACAAAAGTCACGGACTACTGAATATTTTTTTGCTTCAGCATATGATTGGATTGCGTAACCAATATCACCAGTTGTTATGCCTGGCTTAATAATTTCTATTCCTCTCATCATAGCTTCGTAGGTTACATCAGATAATTTTCTAGCTTTTATTCCGACTTCTCCAACAAAAAACATTCGGCTAGTGTCGCCATGCCATCCATCGAATAATACTGTAACATCGATATTTAATATATCCCCTTTTTCGAGAATTTTTTTTCCAGGAATTCCGTGGCATACGACATGGTTTACAGAAGTACAGATTGATTTTGGAAACCCTCTATAATTTAATGGGGCTGGAACACCACCTTCTTTTATAATATATGTTCTACAAATGTCATCCAATTCTTCTGTTTTTATTCCAGGTTTTACAAAATCTGATATAAGGTCAAGAGTTTGGGCAGCTATTCTACCGGCAGTTCTCATGCCATGAAAATCTTCTTCAGAATGAAGTTTAATCAAGCCGTTATTTATAATTTTACTCTCCGAAGACCTTATATATGTCATTTTATTCTCAGTTATTATTTTAAATCCAAAATTTTTAAAGGTTTACCAATTGAAATAGATTCTAGTGAAATTCTACATGAATAACATAAAACTTCTACGCCTTTCTTAACTGCACTTAAAAAGCCTTCATAATACTTTGCATCAATATCTGAGGCTAATTTAAATTTTTCACAATCTTCTCTTTGCACAATATATAACATAATAGCCCTTTTGCCTTCATCAACAATATTGCCTAACTCTTTTAAATGTTTTAATCCTCGGTCTGTAACAGCATCTGGAAACATTGCAATTCCATTGCCTTGCGTATAATGGACATTTTTTACCTCTAAATAGCATTCTTTATTTATGCCTCCATTTAAATAAAAATCAATTCTTGAATTTTGACCATATTTAACCTCTTTTTTAATATGTTTATATCCGCTTAATTCTTTAATGGCTTCATTCTCTAACGCTTCGTAAACAACTTTATTAGGAGTATGAGTGTTTATTCCAATAAGGGATTTGGAATTATTGTCTAGTAATAATTCCCAAGTGAACTTTAGTTTCCTTTGTTTGTTATTTGTTTCTGATATCCATACAGTATTATTTTGTTCTAAAAGTCCCTTCATACTTCCAGTATTCGGGCAATGTGCAGTAACTATTCCGTTTTTTGTACTAACATCCACAAAAAACCTTTTGTAACGCTTGATTAATTGACCTTTAAGCAGTTTCGATTGGTATTGCAAGATACTTACTCATAATAATAATTTAACATATTGGGATTATTTTATAGTAATGGTATAATAGTATTATGAAAAATTTTAAAGAAAGAATCTATACTTCAGGTCTAATTATTATTGGAAATGAGATACTGTCTGGTAGAACCAAAGATGAAAATATATTTTACGTAGCTAAATCATTAAATAATGCAGGAATAAGATTGCATGAAGTTAGAGTGGTTCCGGACATAGAAGAAAATATAGTAGAAGCAACAAATAACTTAAGAGATAGGTACGATTATGTATTTACTACTGGTGGTATTGGTCCCACACATGATGATATTACCACTGAGTCAATAGCTAAAGCATTTAATGTAGAGAATGTTCTTAACAAAGAAGCCTATGATATACTATTAGATTATTATGGTACTCCAGAAAAAATTAATGAATCAAGAATAAGAATGGCTTATGCTCCAGAAGGGTCCGAACTAATTTATAATGCAGTAAGCAAAGCCCCCGGGTTTAGAAAAGAAAATGTTTTTATTTTAGCTGGGGTCCCAAATATTATGCGTTCTATGTTAGACATAATTATTCCGACTTTATCAAAGGGTAAGCCTTTAAAATCTATTGAAATAAAAGCTGAGGTGCCAGAGGGTTCTATAGCTGAAGAACTACGTGCAATACAAAATAAATTTAAATCAGTTGATATAGGCTCTTATCCATATTATACCGAGGGAAATATTGGGACTAACTTGGTCTTAGTATCAATTGATGAAAAGATGCTGGAAATTGTAAAAATTGAAGTTGAGGAATTGATAAAGAGATTTACTTAAGTTTCCTAAGGTAATATAGATATAATTTGAAATTTGCGAGCGTGGCGAAATTGGTATACGCACCAGACTTAAAATCTGGAGGTCTTTTAGACCGTGGGGGTTCAAGTCCCCCCGCTCGCACCACTTCAAAATGTAACCTGCAAATAAACTTTACCTTGGGTTAAATATAGACTTCTTAGTAAATAACCCAAAAAAAATCCAAATGAACTCTTGAAAACAATTAATATGTTAATAAATATATAATGTTGGTTCGGAAATTCATTTTCAATCGCCAAGCAAGTATAATTCTCCAGACGTGTGGAATATTCTCAAACCTTTGGCATGATGATAATCTGGATCCTTGAGAAATGCTTGGGCAGTGTCTTTAGAAGGAAACTCTATTAGCGTAGCTTTTTCCCAATCTCTAGCTCTCTCTGCATTCTCAGGTTTACTGCGACTAAGAATTTTAGCGTTGTATTTAGCTAGCAACGGTTTAACTATTTCGCCGTAAGTTTTGTTCCAATCTGGATCGTTACTGTGTTGACTTGAAAAACTAATTAGATAAGCAACCACGTTAACCTCTGATTAAATTTAAATTAATTATTTATACATCAAATTAGTTTACATAACAAATATTGTTTATGTATTGAAAGGTTTTAAATGGATAAAGATCGTTCTATAGAAGAAAGAAGAAGACCTGGACTAGATTTTGAATTTAGAGCTGAAACAGACCGTCCCTCTAAAAGAAAATGCATGAGTTGTTCTAAGCCCTTTGATAGTCAAGGTTGGCATAATAGGCTATGTAATACCTGTAGATTAGTTTCTTCACCTTATGAATAAATATACTAATATTTGATAATCGGTAGAGTTATATCTTCTTTTTTAAGTAAGTAATTAAGTAAAGTTAGGTTAGTTATATCATTTAATATTATATTGATTAGTGTTTTCTTCAAATCATAATCCTTTATTTCAATTAAAGCCTCTGAGTACCCTTGTATATTGGTCTCCTCTAGGTCGATAAGGAAAAGTATAATTTTTTCTTTAGTGTCAAACTCTCCAGGAGGTATTTCATAATCAATTAGGCTGTCTTTTTCATTTTTAAAGGGTTTGTATTTGCTAATTTCTTTTTTATTGATTTGGTGATTATGGAGAAATTTATTTAAAAAAATTGTTGTTTCAGAGTGGTTAAAAGTGTTTTTGAATTCTTTATATGCCTCAATTGCTTCGTTTTGAGTAGCAAGCACAGCTTCAATTATCTCTTTCTCTAATTCGTTGTGCCTTTCTTCAGCTGATAATTGTTTGAAATCACATAACATGGAGCAAAATAAAGTAATTATTAATAATATAATTAGTATAATATTTGAATTAAAAAACTCGTATTTTAATTTTATTAAATGCATAAATGATTTGCGCCTCTAATGTAAAATTATACTTTTTTCTAGTATAATCAATGGCATATCCAACAAATTTAATTAATTAATTAACAATTTATATTTTTTAATGTTTTTATGCAAATTAAGGCTTTTATTTTTTGAAAAATATAGCACTCTATCTATAATATAAGTCAAAAGTTTTATGATAATTCGATTTTTTGATAAGTGTATTTAATGGTACTGATTCAACAAATAATATCTGGTTTAATGTTAGGCGGTATATACGTGATGGTTGCAGTGGCCTTTACGTTAGTTATTGGCATGCTTAATTTTTTAAATTTCACAATTCCTCCATTGTTTATGTTATCTGCTATGATGAGTTGGGCATTAGCAAAATATGGCCTTCCCTTTGGTTTATCTGGTGGTCCAATTAATTGGTTACTTGCTATCGGTATAGGAATAGTTATTACAATTATTGCTTCTCTTATTGTGGAGCGTTTTACATATAGATATCTGAAAAATCGTTATGGAGATGCAACAGAGCATGCAATTCCATTGGTGAGCTCGATTGGATTTCTTTTGATTTTTACTAATATTATTATTATTTATTTTGGGTCTGAGCCAGTTAGGTTCCCACTTCCTTTTGAAAATGTAAGCATAAAATTTTTTGGTTTGGTCCTTGGTATACCTCAACTAGCCAGTCTTATAATTTCTGTTAGTATCGTCTGGTTCTTATCTTATGTTTTAAAAACTACAAAAATAGGAAGAGTTTTAAGAAGTATAGCGGAAAATCCGGATACTGCTCTGATTTTAGGGGTTAAAGTCTTTGCAATTGTCCCAGTAATATTTTTGATTGTTGGTTTGCTGTGCGGAGTAGCAAGTGCGCTCTTTACAATTAATTATACTGAGGTTAGCGCCTTCATTGGAGATGAAGTAGCAGCTAAAGCAATAGCTGGAATGGTTATTGGAGGTTTAGGAAATATATGGGGTGCTGTGGCTGGAGGACTATTGGTTGGGGTTTTGGAGGTATTGTCAATTCACTTCTTTGGAGCAGACACTGTTAAGGTTTCTGTTTGGGGGGCGTTACTTGTTATATTAATTATTAAGCCTCAGGGAATTTTTGGTCATGTAAAAATCGGGAAAGAAAAATTTTAAGATGAGCGCATATTGGTCAGGTATACTTGGAATTTTATGTATTAATATCATTTTTGCATATGCTGTTTATTTTACAGCAGCAGCTGGGCAATTAAACCTTGGTGGTGCTGGGTTTATGGCAATTGGAGCATATTCAGCAGGTTATACAAATACCATTTTAGGCTTGCCTTTATGGATTTCAATACCGGCTGGTGCAATTTTTACAGGTTTTATAGCATTTCTTGTAGCGTTTCCTATTTTACGAACAAGAGGAGTTTATATGATTCTAGCAACGTTTGCATTTGCTGAAGTTGTGGCTGGAATAGTTTTGAATATTGATTTAATTGGTGGTCCGATAGGTTTTCCTATTAATGATTACGTGGGTTTAAACGTAATTATCCCTATAACAATTTTTATTACAGTATTTATAATCTATTTGATGTCTTCAAGAATTGGTCTTTTGATGAGAGCGATTCATGACGATGACAGTGTTGCTATGCTGTTCGGAGTAAATATTAGAATGGTACAAGTATTTTGTTATGTTATAGCTGGGCTAGTAGCTGGAGTAGCAGGTGCTCTTTACGCACATCAATACAACTATATTGAAATTCAGTATTTTAATGTCCTCCTAAGTATTTACGTTTTGCTTTATGTTTTAATTGGAGGAACACAGACTCCTTATGGCCCTTTATTTGGGGCAGCTTTTTTTACAATTGTCCCAGAAATACTAAGGATAAATGAAGAGTGGAGATTCTTTATATTTGGCTGTTTTTTGGTTCTTTTCATGGTTTTACGCCCAGAAGGTGCGGTTACTAGAAGTCAGCTAGAAAGTATAAAAAAACCATTTAGAAATTTCATTAAATGAGTACAAATGATATGGATAAAATACTCGAAATAGATGAGATTTTTAAAAATTTTGGAGGTATTGAAGTCATAAAAAACTTTAGCCTGTCAATAGAAGCTGGTTCGAAGGTTGCCTTGATTGGTCCTAATGGTGCTGGTAAAACTACAATCTTCAATCTTATTAGTGGTGTCTATCCTATAGATAGTGGTTCTATCAAAATTTCAGGAATTGATATAACCTCTTATCCTGCTCACAAAAGAATCGGTTATGGTGTTGCTAGAAGTTTTCAAAATATAAGATTAATGCCTCATTTAAGCGTTATTGAAAATGTTTTAGTTGGACAGCACAAATTAGCATCTAAATTTAGTACATTATTTCGACCTATACATTTGGGTGCAGGTATTGCTGATAAGGAAGAAGCAAATAATCTATTAAATAAGTTCAATGTAAATGTTGCTCCAGAGGAAATAGTTTCAAATCTTCCATACGGATTACAGAAAAGGATCGAAGTAGCTAGGGCTCTAATGGCTAAACCTGAATTATTACTTCTAGATGAACCAACCGCAGGTTTAAATAAAGAAGAATCAGACCAACTATCAGATATGCTAGATCAAATTTCAAATGATGGTACAACTATTTTGTTAGTTGAGCATAATATGCGTTTTGTTAATAACTTCGTTGATCATACTGTGGTCATTAATTTTGGAGAGAAAATATACGAGGGTCCGCCAAAATTAGCTCAAAAAGATAAACTTGTAAGAGAAGCATATTTGGGAAAATGATATTATCTGTTGAAAAACTTGTTGTTCGTTATGGAGCAAATATTGCAGTAAAAGAAATTGATGTAGAAATTAATTCTGGGGAGGTGGTAAGTATTCTGGGTGCAAATGGTGCTGGTAAGAGTTCTCTGCTAAGGGCTCTTTTGGGGCACACTAAGTCTTATGGAAAAGTGATTTTTAATGGTAATGACGTATCCTCTCATTCAACTACACAAAGAGTTAGAGAAGGACTTGTTTTAGTGCCCGAGGGGCGAAAAATTCTTACCTCTTTGACTGTTGAAGAAAACCTTTTAATGGGAGCGCATCTTAGAGGTGACTCAGCTGTTAATTCTGATATACAAAAAGTATATGATATTTTCCCTAATTTATCATCAAGAAGTTTAATGCCAGCATCAGTTCTGTCTGGAGGTGAGCAACAAATGCTAGCTGTAGGAAGAGCATTACTTGCAAAACCAACCCTACTTATGTTGGATGAGCCATCATTAGGGTTAAGCCCTCTTATTGTCGAGGAGCTATTTGGAATATTCCAAAACTTGAACAAAGAAGGAATGTCTATATTAATTGTTGAACAAAATGCACGTAAAGCTTTACAGGTCTCAAATAGAGCGTATGTTATGGAATTAGGTAAAATTGTTCAAAAAGGCACTTCTGTGGAGCTTTTGTCTGATGAAAGAATTGTGTCAGCATATCTTGGAAGTGATTAGTTAATTTTTCTAGGGAGGTATATATGATAAAATTAGAAAAATCTTTAAAGTATTTTCTTTCAGTATTTTTTTCACTTGGTCTTTTAATGTCTCAGCAATCTGTTTTAGCTGCAGACACTATAAAACTAGGACTTAACTTTACTAATAGTGGCGCTCTCAAAACACAAGGTGAAGGCACCGAGATTGCCGTTGATATAGCAGTTAAAGAAATTAATGCTAGTGGAGGTATTAATGGTAAAAAAATTGAACTTATAAAATATGAAACTGGTAGTGATCCAAAACAAGCAGTTGTTGGAACCAGGAAGCTAGCTGAAGATGATAAAGTCCTTGCGATAATTGGTCCTTTTTCATCTGGCGAAGCAGCGGCAGCTTTTCCAGTTGGTGAGCGATTAGGAATTGTTCAGATACCTAATGCTTCATCTGCTCCAGGACTAACAAAAGATAAATCGTACGGTTTTAGGCTTACTGAAGATGAGGGCAAACAATTCGCTAGATTGATGCAAGCCATGAAAAGAAATAATGTACCTATGTCTAGGGCAGCTGTTGTTTATGCAAGTGATAACAGAATTACTTCAGTGGTAGGAAAGTTTATTATGCCTGGTCTATTGAAAAAGTTTGGCGCAACAGTATCTGAACCTATCGGTTTTACTGTTGCATCCTTTGATGTTGCTCCTCAAGTTACTAAAGTAATGGAGAGTAATCCTGAAGTTGTAGGTGTAGCAGGTTTTGGAGTTCACGCTGCAGCTTTTTATAAAGAGTTAAAAAGGCAAGGGTTCAAAGGTCGCGTTATTGGTTCGCAGCTATTTGCTGATCCTGTTGCTTTAGACTCCCTTAAGTCTGCTGAAGGGACTTTGTTCGCAGCTGGTTACTGGAGGACTCAAGACCCAGCAGCTTCAAAATTTACACAAAAGTTTGTAGCTGGTACTAAAGATGCAGGTATTGCACGTCCATTTCCACATCATGTTGATGCCCAGGCATATGATATTGTTTATCTTTACAAGCAAGTTATTGAAGCTTCTGGTGTAACAGGTGACCCTTCTAAACTAAAAGAAGAGAGAAATAAAATACGGGATCAATTGTCAAAGACTGTTTTCACTGGTGTAACTGGTTCAGGCACATGTTTTGATGAGCATGGTGACGCTGAGTTACCTGGTTACATTATTGAAATTAAGAATGGTGACTGGAATAAATTTGATGAGTTTCCAGCTGATAAATGTAAATAATTTTTAAAAAAAAGGGGGTATAAATTTTATGCCCTCTTTTTATTTTAAATTTTATTTGTTTCTACGTTTTTTATTACCACTCCGTCAATTTTCCAAATATTAGATTCAGTTTTTACGAAAAAATAAACAGCAGTTGATGTGTGGATCTCATTTTCATAAAATTTTACAATCTGTATATATTTATTATTATTATTTTGTATTGTATCTCCAAAGATGTATTTTTTTGAATTATAAATTTGGGGATAAAATTCTTTTACCATTGAATAAAAATTATTTGCATTTGCAAATTTATTTTTAATATTAGGCGATGCAAATGAGAATGCAAGGTTTTTGTCCCCGCTTTTTAATGCTTTAATTTGCTTTATAATTATATCTTTGAGATTAAAATGATATTCTTCATTTTCTAAATTTGTAGCATGGCTGTTGAAAATAAGTAAGTATATAAAAGCAAAAATAAAAATTTTATTTTTATGAAAAGCAAGACTCATTTTTTATAAAGGCCAAAAAATTAGTATTGTTGGAATTGCAACAATAGTTACAATAATTTCTAATGGCAAGCCTAGTCTCCAGTAGTCTCCAAAGTGGTATCCGCCTGGTCCAAGAATTAAGGTATTATTTTGATGGCCTATTGGTGTAAGAAAAGCGCAACTTGCCCCTACAGCAACTGCCATTAAAAAAGGATCAGGGTTCACATTAAGTTCTGTTGCTATTCCATATGCAATTGGAGCTGTAACAACAGCTGTAGCCGCATTATTCATTATATCAGATAAAGTCATAGTAATTACTAATATTACAACAAGCATAAAAATTGGACCAGTGCTGGATCCTAATATAGCAATATTTGAAACTAATAATGATGTAGCCCCCGTACTTTCCAAAGCATTTCCTAAAGGGATCATCGCGGCTAAAAGAACTATGATAGGCCAGTCTATCGACTCATACAATTCATGAATTGGAACTATACGAAAAATTACTACACAAATTGCGGCAGCAGCGAATGCTATAGGCAAAGGAATTATTCCCAGCGCAGCAACAAGTATAGAGATTGCAAATGTAGCTATTGTAATTAATGATTTATCATTGATATTGCTTGTAATTTTTCTCTGGGCTAGTGGCAATAATCCAAGTGAGGTAATAAGTGAAGAGCTTCTCTCTGCTGAGCCTTGAAGTAATAACACATCGCCTGGTTTAAATCTTACTTGTCTAAGTCTTTCTCTAATAGGTTTTCCTTGTCTTGATATTGCGAGCAGATTAACCCCAAACCGTCCAGTAAAACCAACCATTCTAGAATTTTGGTTGTTAATCATCGATTGAGGGGTTACGACAGCTTCAAGGGTTTTTTCTGTTTCAGTATTTAATTCTACAGGTTTAGTCTTGTCAGTACCAATTAAATCAAAACCTTGTATGCTTGTATATCTAGAGATAGAATCAGGAGAGCCTTCAATGATTAAAATATCGTCTAACATTAGTGGTTGACTTCTAAAATCAGAAAACATTCTTCTTTCTGCTCTAACTAAACCAATTATTGAAATTTCTTCTTCAGAGGCAGTCTCTTCGAGTTCGTTTATAGTTCTGCCAATAATTTCACCTTTGTCATTTATATGAACTTCGGTTACATATGCTTCAATTTGATAAAGTGCTTCAGCTAAATCGGCTGGTCTTCTTGCTTTAGGTATTAATCTCCACCCTATAACTATTAAGAAAAGCACACCGCAAAAGGCTACTGCAAAGCCAACGGGTGTGAAATCAAACATTTTAAATGGCTCTCCCGTAATTGTTTGTCTATAATTTGCAATAATTATATTTGGAGGTGTGCCTATTAAGGTTATTAACCCTCCCAGTATTGAAGCAAATGACAAAGGCATTAGGATAATTGAAGGAGATCTTTTTGAATCAAGAGCTGATTGAACTGCAGCTGGAAGCATTAGTGATAATGCTCCGATATTATTCATGAATGATGATAAAGCTGCGCTTACCAAAGAGTATGAGGCGATGTGTTTTATTTTGGTTAATGTCAAAGGCTCTAAAATTTTTGTAAGGTAACTCACAGCTCCGGAGTTACTTAGTGCTCTGCTAAGGACTAAAACTGTTGCTACTGTTATTGTTGCTGGGTGTCCAAAACCGTCAAATGCATTATCAGAAGGAACGACTCCAAAGATAATTGCAATTACTAATGCAGTAATTGCAACTATATCATATCGAAGGTAACCTAATATAAAATTTGTTAACGCAACAAAAATGATTAAAATAATTATTATTTGATCAATAGACATTATATAATTTAAGGTTTGACTTACCTTAAGTTGCTTCTTGTTTTTTTTGTCTCATTCTCATTTATCTTCCCATTTTGAATAATAACCCCATAATCAATTTGAGCATCTTTTTCAGAAATAAATCCATCTAAAACGTCATCAAGAACTTTTATTGGATCTCTTTCTAAAGGATTTCCATATCCACCTCCGCATGGCCCAACAGCTACAAATTTATCTCCTGCTTTAGCTGGTTTGTATGGAAGCTTAGATGGTAGGTCTTCAGATTTACCATCATGTCTTTCAAATCGTAAACTTGCAGTTTCTCCTTCTGCTCCGTTTTCAAATCCCCATGGTTTAAATAAATGACCTTCACCTTCTACTGAGTAACCACCGTCATTTAGAAAAGTAAATTCTCTTATAGCGCCAATACCGCCTCGCCATTTTCCTGGAGGTACATGCCCCTCTCTCATTTCATACCTGTTTACTCTTAATGGTAAATGAGATTCTATGTCTTCTATAGGATTATTTCTGGTATTAGCATATAGTGTATCAACCGCATCCATTCCATCTTTTTGATATCTCCCTCCATAAGCTCCTTCAAAAATTTCCATATGTACCCAATGTTTTTCATTTTCTAATCCTGAAAAAGCAATTACCTTTAGATTTCCAACACCGGCACTAATTTGTTTGGGCACTGCTGGAGCCAGAGCATGCATTAAAGTATCTGCAATTATTACCCCAGGTGAAAACCTTGCAATGACTGGCGCAGGAAATTTTGGATTTGCTAAAGTTCCAAGTGGAGCCACAATTTTAATTGGTTTCGTAAGGCCGCTATTTTGAGGAACATTCCCTATAGTAGCAGTATCACAAAGTACTGAACGAACAGTCAACCATATCGCTACGTCTACTGTTCCCGCAAGAGGCATATTTATTGGAAGATCAATTTGTTCCGCTGTTCCAGTAAGGTCTACAATCATATCGCTACCTTTTACTTCGACAGAAACTTTGATTGGAAGGTTTTTTTCTTTAGGGTTTTCGCTAAATTCATAACCATCAATATGACCAAGAGCTTCATATTTACCATCAGGTATTTTTGAAATTGCATTTCTCATCATTTTTTCAGATGCAGACATCATCGATTCTGCTGCAGATAGAACTGTTTCAATACTATATCGGTCAATTAGTGCTATGAATCTCTCGGCTCCAATTTTGGCTGCTGCTATTTGCGCTTCCATATCTGGGACAACCAAGTGTGCAGCTCTAATATTATCTCTTAGCATATGCCAAACCATATGATTTTTTTTATTTTGGTCATAAACTTTTATAGCTTTGAATTGCAATCCTTCTGCGTAAACATCCATTGCATCCACAATTCCACAAGAACCAGGACTTAGTGCGCCGATATCTAAATGATGAGCAGTAGTTGCTGACCATCCAACTAACTTTCCATCAAAGAATGCTGGGACAGCAAATAGAACATCTGGTCCATGAGACGAACCTCCATAAGGATCGTTATGCATAATAACATCTCCTGGGAGAATTTTTTCACCTCTTTTTTCTAATTCTTTACAGATACCTCTTATATATCCAGGTATAGGTCCTGATTGAAGGGGTGTACTCTGTTTTGATTCACATAATTGTCTAAATTGGGTATCAACAATTGCTGCGCCAAAATCTTCAGATTCTCTAATAATAGAGGAATATGCCATTCTCATAAGTTTGAAGCCCATTTCGATTGCAATATTTTCAAGAGCACCTTGAATTACACTAGCAGTTATTGGGTCAATAGAGTTTTGGTTTATATTATTCTGTTTCATTATTCTCTTCCAATACGTATAAATAGATTTCCAGACTTTTCTTGGGTAAATTTACAATTAGGAGGTACAACTGTAGTAGTATCTTTTTGAAAGATAATCGCAGGTCCAGCTATACTCTCCCCTATAGGGAGCAAGTCACGGTTATAATAATTTGTGTCAAATGCTTTTAGAGCTCCATCAACTCTGAATATGCACTCATCAGATTTTACAAGGGCAGAATCTAAATTTCTTTCATTAGCATTCTCAATTTGGTTGTTAGCAATTTTTGGCATTTTGCCGATACCTGTTACTCTTGCATTTACTAGCTCTATTGGACTATCAGGGTAATTTTGTCCATATTCGAGTAAATGATTTTCATGAAATTGTTGAAAAATTTCTGTTATATTTTTTTCGTCAATCAAATTATTATTTATATCGATTCTTAATTCGTAACCTTGTCCGGCATATCTAAAATCTCCAGATTTAATGAAGTTCATATCTGATTTATCTACACCTTGAGATGAGAATTGCAAAGAAAGTTCCTTTTCCATAGTCATAAAATCTTGATTCAATTTGTTGAAGTCAATATGACCTTCTATTTGAAATTCAGTTTTTATGGCATCATACTTATGATCAGTAGTTAGAAGCCCTACAGCAGAGGTAATCCCTGGGTATGGAGGGACTAAAACTTCTTTTACACCCATTTCTGCAGCAACCTCAGCTCCATGGAGAGGACCAGCACCACCGAAAGCAACTAGAACATATTCTCTAGGGTCAATTCCTTTTTGAACTGTTCTTGACCTGATTGCATTCGCCATATTAGCATTAAGAATTGTTAATATTCCCTCTGCTGTTTCATTTTCTGATATTTGAAGTTTGTTAGCAAATTCTTTTATCACATTTTTTGCTGCTTCTTCATCAAGAGTCATCTCACCACCCAGAAAATTATTTTTGCTTAGCCTTCCTAAAACTACGTTAGCATCAGTTACTGTAGGAAGTTTTCCACCTCTTGCGTAAGCTGCTGGTCCAGGCTTTGAGCCAGCGCTCTTTGGTCCTACTCTAAAACTACCGCCTGCATCTTCCCAAGCAATACTTCCTCCTCCGGCACCAATAGTATGAATATCAATCATAGGAACCATTAAAGGGTAATCTGCTATGGAGGTGTCTCTTGCGCTAGCTTCACCAAACTTACCTTTTGTTATTATGCCAATATCTGCGCTTGTGCCACCTACATCAAATGTTATGAGGTTCTTTTTTTCAGATAAACTTCCACACCAAGCTCCTCCTAAAACTCCAGCTGCTGGACCAGAGAGCAATGTTAGTACAGGTTTTTCCTCTACCAAATCCGCTGTAGCTACACCACCATTAGATCCCATAATATGAAGTTCAGATTTAAGTCCTGCTTCAGAAATAGAAGTTTTTAAATTATTTATATAATTCCTTACAGCGGGGCCTACAAATGCATTCATTGCTGCAGTAGTGAATCTTTCAAATTCTCTAAATTGAGGTGAGATAGAAGATGATGTTGTAACAAAAGCTTCAGGAAAAACCCTTCTAATGATTTCTTTAGCTTTATCTTCGTGTGATGGGTCAATATAAGAAAAAAGGAAACATACAGCTATAGATAATACACCCTCATTTTTTAACTCATTAGCAGCAGATATAATTTCATCTTCATTAAGAGCTTCTAAAACATCTCCGTTTGGAGGAACTATTCTTTCAGAGACGACTTTTCTATGCCTCCTCTTGACTAAAGGCCTGTCTTGCCATGGGATTTCTTGCATAATTGAGTAATGTTCAGGTCTTTGGTGCCTTCCGATATGTAGAATGTCCCGATAGTTTTTAGTTGTAATAAGGCCTGTTAAAGCTCCATTGTATTCCAGAATAGCGTTTGTAGCTATTGTTGTGCCGTGTAAGAAATGATCTATGCTTTCCTTATTAACATTATTTCTCTTACAGATTTCTAAAACTCCATTCATGATGCCTTCTGAAGGATCATCGGGGGTTGTAGGTACCTTGTGTATAAAACTTTCACCAGTTTCAGTATTAGTAAAAACAATATCAGTGAATGTTCCACCAACATCTACTCCAATTAATTTCATTTTTTTTGTAACTCCCGATTGATTTTTCTTTTATTATATTATTTTAGTAATATTGATTCAAATTAAAACCCTAGTATTGCTCTTTTGCATTATTTGCACTTTAATAAATATGAAGAATTTATCTACATTAATAACGGCTTTTTTTTATTTTTATTAGTTTTTTATAGATGGAGAACCATAAATGGCAGAAAAATCGATTGCAAATGCAATTAACCAAAATAGACTTTGGGAAAGGCACATGGAGTTAGCTAAAATTGGCGCTACTATAAAAGGAGGTGTTAATCGTGAGGCTTTTACAAATGAAGAGATAAAAGCAAGGAAATTGCTTGCAAAATGGACTCAAAGTAGAGGTTTTTCTTGTTCAGTTGATCCCATAGGTAACCTTTTTTTTAGAAGGGAAGGAAAGAACCCTGACGCAAGTCCAGTTGTGACAGGTAGCCATATTGACAGTCAGCCCACGGGAGGAAAATTTGATGGTGCTTATGGCGTTTTAGCGGGTTTAGAAGTTCTCGAATCAGCTGAAGATATTGGTCTAGAAACAGATAGACCGATAGAGTTTGTTGCATGGACTAACGAAGAAGGAGGCAGGTTTCAACCTGCAACAATGGGTTCAGGGGTGTATGTAGGGGCTATGGATTTTACTAAAATGTTAGAAGTAAAAGATACTAATGGCATAAAAGTTAGTGATGTCCTTCCTGAAACATTAAATGCAATTCCGGAAGCAAAAAAAAGAGACTTTGGAAGTCCTATGTCAGCTTATATTGAGGCCCATATTGAACAAGGTCCTATTTTAGAAAAACAAGATAAAACCATTGGAGTTGTTACTGGCATTCAGGGATGTAGATGGTTTGCAATAGACGTATTTGGCTCTGAGGCCCATGCAGGGTCTACTCCATTTGCTCTCAGGAAAGATGCTTTTAGGGCAGCCCATTCAATGATTAACAACATGTATGAAATTTTCAAAGATGATGAGGATATTTTGAGGTTCACCGTTGGAAGATTTGAGGTATCGCCCAATTCACCTAATACAATCCCAGGAAAAATATTTTTTACTGTTGATTTCCGGCATCCTGACTCTTCAGTTCTTACTAAATTAGGGGATCAAATAGAAGAAATTTGTCAGAAAAATTGCAATGGTCTTGATTTCGAAGTTAAGGAGACATATACCGTTCCTCCTACTATTTTTGATCCCACAGTAGTTGGGACAATTAGAAGCTCTGCAAATGGGCAAAATTTTTCAGTGATGGATATTACTTCAGGGGCGCTCCATGACGCAAAATATATGAATGACATATGTCCAAGTGGTATGATTTTTATTCCATGTGAAGGGGGCTTAAGCCATAATGAGCTTGAGGCAGCTCAATCTAGTGATATAGCGGCTGGTGCAAGGGTTCTAGCTGAGACAATGATTTCCCTAGCAAATAAATGAGATACTTATGGCCAGAACATTAAATATTGGTGGAGCACAATTAGGTCCTATAAATAAAAGTGATACAAAAAAAAGTGTTGTTTTAAGAATGATGGAACTTTTAAAACAAGCAAAGAGTAGAAATTGTAAATTTGTAGTTTTCCCTGAATTGTGTCTGACAACTTTTTTCCCCAGATGGTTTTTTGAACAAATATCTGAAATTGAAAAGTTCTTTGAGAGTGAAATGCCTAACAAAGAAGTGAAGCCTTTGTTTGATCTGGCTCAAAAATTAGATATGGCTTTTTCATTTGGGTTTGCAGAACAGACAAAAATTGGTGATGAGAAAAAAAGATTCAATTCTAGTATAATTGTAGATTCTGCAGGTGATATAAAGCTTAAATATAGGAAAATACATTTACCAGGTCATTCAGAATATGACCCTAGCAGATCTTTTCAACATTTAGAAAAGCGCTACTTTGATATTGGCGATTTAGGTTTTCCAGTTGCCAATATAATGGATATAAATATGGGAATGTGCATATGCAATGATAGAAGATGGCCAGAAACATATCGTGTAATGGGATTGCAAGATGTTGAGCTAATAATGCTTGGATATAATACACCTTTGCAAAATCCACCTGCGCCAGAACATGATCATTTAACATCTTTTCATAATCTCTTGAGCATGCAATCTGGAGCCTACCAAAATGCCACATGGGTTATTGGTGTAGCTAAAGCAGGTATTGAAGAGGGTGTTCATCATTTGGGTCAAAGTTGTATTATATCCCCTTCAGGTGAAATAGTGTCAATGGCTTCGTCATTAGAGGATGAATTGATATCAGCAAATTGCGATATGGACTTATGTGTTTCATATAAAGAAACATGGTTTAATTTTGCAAAACACAGACAGCCCCAACATTATAACTTAATAACTGAGAGGATTGGCGCAATTTCTCCAAAAAAATGATTAATTTTTTAGATGAGTATATTGTTATTTTTTTTCGAAGTTAAAGGTGATATTCTAACCTTTGTAAAATAAGAATTTTTTCTATTATCATAATTAAAACAATATCATGAGCTTAAAATGGAAAATGATGCTTCTGTGATTATTAAAGACGAGGTTCCTCTGAAAGATAAAGAAATTTTGCATTTGAAGGAAACAATTTCAGCATTGAGGTCTGAGCTTGAAGAGTTTAAATTTCAAAAAGAGAAAGCTGTTCAAGAGGCTTTAGCATCAAGTAGTGATGAGATAAAACATTTAAAAACCACTGCGCAGGCTCTTCGCGATGAATTAGAAAATCTTAATTTTCAGAAGGATAAAGATGTGCAGAAGGCAAAGGCAGACTCTCAAGATGAAATAAATCAATTACATAACACTATTCAAGCTTTAAGAGAAGAGACTGAAGATGTTAGGTATAAAGGAGAAACTAAAAATCAAGAGTCTATCGCGTCATTCACAGATGAGGTTAAACAGCTGAAAGATACCATACAGTCTCTTAGAGACGAATTGGAGAATGAAAGGTTTGATTTTCAAAAGAAATTACAAAAAAAAGAAGCAGATAAAGTTGCTGAAGTTAAAGTCTTGCAAGATGCAGCGCAAGAATTAAGAAAAAAATTAGATGAATTTAATTTAGTTACTTAAAGGTTCTGAAAATAAAATAAAATGATTTTATTTATAAAAGGTAAATTTTTATGGTTAAAACAGTTATAAAGAAGAAAAAAAGCACTTCAAACAGACTTAAAGATGCTGAGTTGTTATTAAAGGTATCGAAGCTCTGTGCTTCATTAGATTCATTAGATGAAGTTCTTGAAAATCTAGTTTTAATTACTTCGCAAGAAATAAAATGTGAAAGGGCTACTCTTTTTCTGAATGATCCGCTAACAAATGAATTGTATTCGAGATTTGCTCAGGGTGATTTAACCAGAGAAATTAGAATTTTGAATAATGTAGGTATAGCCGGGCATGTATTCTCTTCAGGTGAAGGGTTAATTGTTCCAGATGCATATAAAGACCCTAGGTTTAATAAAGATGTAGATCAGCAAACTGGTTTTAAAACTACGAATATCTTATGCGCCCCGATAAGAACTGCTAAAGGAAATATTATTGGAGCAATGCAGGCTCTAAATAAAGGCTCTGGGGTCTTTGATGAGGACGATTTATATTTGTTAGAGCAAATAACTATGCAGGCAGCTGTTGCATTAGAAAGCAACATATTTAATGAAAGAATGAGTAAAAAAAGAGAGCAGGAAATGAAATTCTTGGACCTCGTTGCTGATGTAACAGCAGAGCTTGATTTAGGAACCTTGTTACAGCGAGTAATGTCTGAAGCAACAAGAATGTTGAGCGCTGAAAGGTCTACTCTTTTTTTAAATGATGAAAAGTCGAATGAATTATTTTCAAGAATTGCGCAAGGAGATTCTGTTGGAGAAATAAGACTCCCTAATCATCTTGGTATTGCGGGAACAGTTTTTACTTCAGGTAAGAGTGTAAATATTCCTCATGCTTATGCTGATTTAAGATTTAACCCATCTTTTGATAAGCAAACAGGTTTTTTTACGAGGTCAATATTATGTGTTCCTATAACTAATAAGGATGGAAAAGTAATAGGTGTCACTCAAGCTCTTAATAAGAAGGGAGGACCTTTTACAGATGAAGATGAGTCAAGGCTTAAAGCTTTTACTGCTCAAGTTGCGATTGCATTAGAAAATGCAAAGCTTTTTGACGATGTTCAACAGATGAAGGAATATAACGATGCTGTATTAGAAAGTATGACTAACGGTGTGGTAACAGTAGATGATGAAGGTAACATTGTTACTTGTAATAAAGCAGGTTTACTAATATTTAAAGTAGAGAATACAGAGATTATAGGTAAAAAAGTAGAGGGCTTTTTCTCTGGTGAAAACTCTATTGTCCTAGACAGAATGAAAGTTGTTAGAGAGCAACAACAGACAGATATTCTGATGGATGCGGCATTAATTTTTAACGAAGAGCAAATTTCTGTAAATCTTACCGTCATGCCATTACTCAGTTCAGATACTAATGATCAAAAGTTAGGTTTAATGTTAATGATTGAGGACATCAGTAGTGAGAAAAGAATGAAATCTACAATGTCAAGATATATGGACCCAGGTATTGCTGATCAACTTCTTAACGATAGTGACGGCGGTGATATTATGGGAGGAACTAATACTACAGCTACTGTTCTCTTTTCTGACGTTAGGGGTTTTACTACTTTAACCGAGGAACTTGGTGCTCAGGGGACTGTGTCTTTTCTTAATGACTATTTTACTGTAATGGTTGATTGCATCTCAAAAGAGGAAGGGATGTTAGATAAATTTATAGGTGATGCAATAATGGCAGCTTTTGGTCTTCCTATTTCTCATGAAGATGATGAAGATAGAGCAGTTAGAGCATCTATATCGATGATTTCTGAGCTTTGGAAATGGAACAAAGAGAGGGAAGCTAAAGGTCTAAAGCCTGCAGATATGGGAATTGGTCTGAATACTGACTCAGTAGTTTCTGGGAATATAGGCTCGCCTAAAAGGATGGATTATACATTGATTGGGGATGGAGTAAATCTTGCTGCACGACTAGAGAGCGCTTGTAAAGCATACTCTGCAAGAATTTTAATAAGTGAAAATACAGTAAAAAAATTAAAGGGAACTTATAGAATTCGAGATGTGGATTTGGTTGTAGTAAAAGGAAAAACTGAACCAGTTGGTGTTTATGAAGTTCTGGATTATCATAATGATGAGACTTTCCCTAATTTAATGGATGTTGTTAGCCATTTCAACGAAGCTATGAAGTATTACAGAACTGCTAATTGGTCTAAAGCTATTAATCAATTCAATGAAGCATTGAAATTTAATCCCACTGACAATTTATCTAAAACTTATATTGAAAGATGCAATCATCTCTCTTCTAACCCGCCTGAAGGAGAATGGAATGGAGTTTGGGTTATGACATCTAAGTAAATTATTTTTTTATTAGTGGTATAATTCCAGGTAAAGTTTTACCTTCTAACCATTCAAGGAAAGCACCACCAGCAGTTGATAGATAAGTAAATTTATTGCCGCTATCAGATTTTTGCAGAGCCGAAACGGTATCTCCTCCACCTGCAACACTAGTAAGTTTCATGTCAATCGTTAAATTTGCTACGTGTTTTGCTATTTCATTAGTTGCATAATCGAAAGGTTCAAACTCAAAAGCTCCAAGAGGGCCGTTCCAAACAATTGTATTTGATTTATTTATTTTATTAATTAAGTAATTAATTGACCTTCTCCCTATGTCAAGAATCATCGATTCTTTGGGAACATTGTTTACATCAAATTCTTTTGTAATAGCGCCATTATTAAGTTCCTTAGCAGTGATTACATCTTCTGGTAGTATTATTTCACAATTGTTTTTTTTTGCTAAATTAATTATTTCTTTAGCCTCGTTAATCATTTCTAACTCTACGAGACTTTTCCCAATATCAAAACCATTTGCTGCTAGAAATGTATTTGCCATGGCTCCACCAATCGAAATACTATCTGCTTTTGGTATGATATTTATTATTGTTTTGAGTTTGGTGGAGACCTTTGATCCTCCAACGATGGCTATCAAAGGTCTTGCGGGTGTTTCTAAAGCGCCATTTATATTTGAAATTTCATTTTCAAATCCAATGCCTGCAAATGAGGGTATGATCTTTGAAATTCCAACTATTGATGCGTGATTACGATGACTGCAGGAAAAAGCATCATTAACATAAATGTCTCCATTGACTGATAATTGTTTAGCAAAGTCAAAGTCATTATTCTCTTCACCATCATAGAATCTTAAATTCTCTAAAAGGCATAGTTCTCCAAAATCTGTTTCATTAATTACTTTTTCAGCCCTAGGTCCAATACAATGTTTAGAGAATTTAATATTTTGTATATTGATAACTTTTGATAAGGCCGGCAACACCCTTGAAAGAGAGTAATTATCATCAATAGATCCTTTAGGTCTTCCCAAATGAGAGAGAAGAATCACTTTACATTTTCTAGAAAGAAGGAAATTAATAGTTGGAACAATTCTTTCTATCCTAAGCAGATCACTTACTTTATCATTTTCGAAAGGGACATTAAGGTCGACTCTTAATAATACTTTTTTTCTTTCAACATTTGTATTTTGGATTTTTTTTAATTTAGACAAATCCATATTATTTTTTACTCATTTCTTTAATATAAAAGATAACATTTTCTCGGTCTGTTTCTTTTTTTAAGCCTGCAAAAGCCATTTTAGTGCCTTTTATAAATTTTCTTGGATTGATTAAATATGATGAAATATTTTTTTCGTTCCAGGTAATTTCAGAACTTTTCATTGCTTTTGAGTATCTGTAATTCTCTGCAGAGCCAGCTTTTCTACTAATCACTTTATATAGATTTGGTCCAACTCTATGCTTAGCTTCAGGTGCTAATGTGTGACAGGCTTTGCATTTCCTATATACTTTCTTGCCTTTATCAAAATCTTGTGAAAAAGCCTCAACTGTTATAAGGGAAGAGATAAAAGTGATCAAAATAAAAAATTTTTTCAATTAAAAGACTCCTGAAATATAATATAGTTATACAATTGAATTATGTATTAAAAAAAATTTTTCAAGAATTACTCCTGATTTTATATGATTTACTTTTTTTTGTGAAGGTATCTCTAAAGCTCTTAGTCATTGCGGAAAATTGCTCAAGTCCTACTTCACCATCAGAAGGATATTCTTTTTTAGAGTGGGTAATATTTAGAGAGAGCATAAGTTCTAAATACTTATAACCTACAGTCATAGGGTTGAGGATGGGAACAGAAATTTTTTCAGCAATTTTAGAAGCTATAGGAGACATACAAGTGCACCCAAGTAAAATTGTATCAGCCTTATCTATATCTATTGCTTTCATACATTGAGATATTATTCTTTCTTGCTGAGTCTTTTCTCCCTCTCTCATGTCAGTTACAAAATTATTTTTTTCTGACAAGCTCTCTAATTCATCATCATCACTTATACATCTTATGGACACACATTGATCGGATATTTTGTATAAATTTAGTAGGTTTTCATAGATAAATTTAAGTTTAGTTGGCCAAATTGAAACTATAGAAAATTTTTTTCCTAATTGCATTGCTGTATACATTGAAGCTTGTCCAGCTCCAACTACTGGGATTGTAAGAGCAGACCTCAAAGAGCTCAGCCCATAATCTCCAACAGTATTAATAAAAATTCCATCAAAGTGATTGCTTGAGGCTCTAAGACCAGCTTCAACAATAGCTATTTCAGAAATTTGTCTATTTATTTCATTTACTGGAAAGGATGGCAGGTCAGTTTCTATAAGTTTTGTTTCAAACTCATCTCCTTTAACTTCAACTATTTCATTTGGAGGTATATCGTTTCCTGAAATTCTAAAACCTGTACCAATAACTGCAATTTTTTTCATATTTTTCCCATTTAATTATTTTAACCTATTGTCCCGTCAAGTTTATTCAGTTGTTTAGCTAAAGAAATTATATAATCAGAATTTTCTAATCTCGAAACCCAATCCTCAGGAATTTTTTCAAACCCAAGATAAGCGCCTGACAAATTACAAGCTATAGCCCCTAAAGTATCCTGATCACCTCCATTTAAAACAGCACAAAATAAACAATCTTTAAATGAATTTTTATTCTTTAAAAAAGAAAAGATTGCGAACGGTATTGTTTCATCAACCCTTTGAGAAAGTTTTAATTCATTAGCTGCATGGGCTTCGCTTTTATTGTCAGCCAGAAGCTCAACAACTTTAACAATTTTAGCTCTCATTTCTTTTGACTTAGCAAAATTGACTATTCCAGAAATAAAGTCATTAAGTGGAAATTTTTCATTTGGATTAATATTCACTAATTTACCTACTGCATAAGAAATTATACAAGCGCCGTCTATGCCTAAAGGGTGAGAGTGGGTTACTTTTGCTGAAACCTCAGAATACTCACGTATTTTCTCTGAATTTCGGTAAAGGGCGCCCAATGACGCAATTCTCATTGCTGCTCCATTTCCTAATGACCCCTTTCCATCATATAATTGTCTTGCCGCATCAGAATAATTTATTTGGAACCTTTTTACTTTGGCAAAAATTGCTGGGGTGCTTGGGCTATATGACCTCCAAGGTTCCTTGGCGTAATTTTTTTGGAATTTTTTTCCAATAATTTCTTCTTTAACTCCCTGAGCTTCAATAAGGGCTTCTGATAATCCAATGCTCATTGCTGTATCGTCAGTATATCTTAGGGTGTCTCCTTCGTCGAGCCAATCTTGAAGACTCTCTTTAGCTATATGGACTGCAGCCAGCTCGCCTATGGCATCTCCAATTCCGCCGCCTATAAGCATACCTTTAAATTTATCTATATAGGACAAGCTCATCTCCCTAATTGTAAATTATAAACCTTATTAACAATTTTTTATCGATTAAAATTTTTTCATTTCATTGATATTATGACAATAAGGTTACTTTCAGCAAATATTTTTTACAATAAGCAAAAAAAAATGATTTATTAGGGGTTTTTTATAACTCATGATATAGTTTTACTATTATTATTTAGTTTATTCAGTCGAAATTATGTTTTTTCGAATTAGTAGTCGTTAGATCGAAAACCAAATTAGTTTGAAAAATACATTAGATTTAATTTGTTGGCTTTTGTCTGTTAGATTTAATTAATTATAGGCTTAGTGTATTTAAATTTAAGGCGCAGGTTATTTAAATATGCTTTGAGGGGGGGTAATGGCAAACTCTATTTCGATAGTAGTTGTAGGTGCAGGTCCAGCCGGATTCTATGCGGCAGATGCTTTAATTAAAAAAAAAATAGCTTGTAAAATTGATTTGGTTGATGAACTTCCAACTCCATATGGGTTGATTAGATCAGGTGTAGCTCCTGATCATCAAACAACGAAAAAAATTATTAAAGCCTTTGAAAAAATAGCGTTAAATCCAATATGTAGGTTTTTTGGTAACGTAAATATTGGTAATGATGTATCAATTGAAGAATTAAAAAATATTTACGATGTAATTATAATTTCTAATGGGGCCAACTCAGATAAGAAGTTAGGAATTCCTGGAGAAGACCTTGAAGGAGTGATTGGCTCCGCATCATTTGTAGGTTGGTATAATGCGCATCCAAAGTTTGTAAATATTAACCCAGATTTGAGTTGTAAAAATGTTGTTGTAGTAGGCAATGGAAATGTTGCAATAGATATTGCAAGAGTGCTGGTAAAAAATAGGGATGAGATGGCCTCTTCCGATATTCCTGAATATGCTTTAAAAGCAATTGAGAATTCAATGATATCAGATGTTCATATATTAGGAAGGAGAGGTCCACATGAAGCAAAGTTCACCAATGTTGAATTAAGAGAAATGGGCGAATTGCAAGATGCAGTTTCGCTAGTTGATCCAAATCAAATACCTAAAGATGTGGGTTGCTTAGAAGACTCCAGAGAAAAAAGACTCAAAGAAAAAAATCATAAAACTTTTCTTGAGTTTTCAAAAAATAAATATCAAGATGCAGACAAAAGGGTTAATTTTCAGTTTTGGGCTAAACCTGTAAAAATTATTGGAACTAAAAGAGTTGAGTCAATTCTAATGGAGAAGACCGTTTTGATTGATGGTAATTTGTCATCAACGGAAGAATTCTTTGAAATTAAATGTGGTATAGTAATACCATCAGTCGGATATAAATCTACTCCAATTGATGATCTTCCTTTTGATCATAAAAATAATATTCTTATAAATGAAAATGGGCGAGTATCAGAGGGAATTTATGTGGTAGGCTGGATGAAAAGAGGTCCAAGTGGAGTAATTTCAACAAATAGACCAGATGGTGTTTTGGTTTCGGATCATATATCTAAAGATTTTTCGGATGGTGGGGGGAAACCAGGTCGAGAAAAATTTATTGAACTATTAGAGAGTAAAAATATTAGATATATTAAATTTGATGATTGGAAATTAATAGATAAAGCTGAAATATCATCTGCAGAAGGAGTGGCTCCTCGCAGAAAAATTGAAAAAATTGAAGAAATGTTAAATATTGCTTATTCAGAATAATTACAAACATTTAATTATATAATATAATTCTTAATTATAAGCATATAATTTTTTTTTAATTATAGTTATATAGGCATAAGAGGTGTACATGGTAGTAAACCATTTCAAAAGTGAAAATAAAAATATTAATACAATAGAACTGGAATCTGTTGTTGTAAGATTTGCAGGGGACTCTGGTGATGGAATGCAGCTTACAGGCGGTCAATTTACAAATGCAAGTGCAGTTGCTGGTAATGATTTAAGTACTTTTCCAGATTTTCCTGCTGAGATAAGAGCCCCAGTAGGAACTACTTTTGGCGTCTCCTCATTTCAAATAAATTTTGGGCAAAAAAAAATCCTTACAGCTGGTGATGAGTTGGATGTATTGGTGGCAATGAACCCAGCAGCATTGAAGGTTGAGAGTCAAAGTTTAAAAAAAGGTGGTTTATTAATTTTAGATACAGGCTCATTTAATGATAGGAATATAAATAGGGCCGGTTTCAAAGCCAATCCATTGAACGATAATTCTCTTGAAACATTTAAACTATTAAAAATAGATATCTCAGCTTTGACGATGGAGTGTGTGAAAGAATTTGGATTAGGGAAAAAAGACTCTCTAAGATGTAAAAATTTATGGACCCTGGGTTTAATTTATTGGATGTATGGCAGAAGTCGTGAGCAAACAATAGAGTGGCTTGAGAAAAAATTCTCAAAGAAAAGTAACATTGCAGCTGCAAATATAGCAGCATTGAATGCAGGTCATGCTTTTGGTGAAACTGCTGAAATATCTGGAGATATATCTCAGCAAATTGTTCCTCCTGCTAAAACAGATCCTGGTAACTATAGAAATATATCAGGGGCTGAAGCCCTTGCTTGGGGACTACTTACTGGAGGGAAAAAATGTAGCTTAAAGATATTTTTTGGTTCATATCCAATTACTCCAGCATCGCCTTTACTTCATATTCTTTCCAACTTTAAATCTTTATCAGTTACAACATTTCAGGCTGAGGATGAAATAGCTGCAATATGTTCAGCTATTGGTGCATCATATGCTGGGTCTTTGGGTATTACATCTAGTTCTGGTCCTGGAATAGCTTTAAAAGGAGAGGCAATAGGGCTGGCAATAAGCGCTGAATTACCATTAATAATTGTTAATTCTCAAAGGGCCGGTCCGTCAACTGGTTTACCAACAAAAACCGAGCAGTCTGATCTTTATCAAGCTGTGTATGGAAGAAATGCTGATGCTCCATTAGTTGTTTTAGCTACGAGGTCTCCCAGTAATTGTTTCGACGTAAGCATTGAGTCTGTTAGGTTGGCAGTAAAGTTTATGACCCCCGTAATGTTATTAACAGACGGATACCTAAGCAATTCCTCTGAACCATGGTTGATTCCAGATATAGATGAGATTGATGAGTTCCCTGTTAAACATACAACGCAAGTAGAAGGGTTTCACCCCTTCCTTAGAGATGAGAAAACTTTAGCCAGAAATTGGGCTATTCCTGGGACCCCTGGTCTCGAGCATAGAATTGGCGGGATAGAAAAGGACTATAATAGCGGTCATATTTCATACGATTCGGAAAATCATCAAAAAATGACAAATGCAAGAATCAATAAGATAAAAAAAATTGCTGATTTTATTCCTTTACAAGAATTTGAAGAAGGAGGTCTCTCAGATAAATTGATTGTGGTAGGTTGGGGATCCACATATGGTCCAATTAATAAGGCAGTATCAAATCTTAGAGATGAGGGGTATGAAGTTGCTCATGTTCATATAACATACTTATCTCCATTTCCAAAAAATCTTGGTGAAATTCTAGGAAAATTTAATAAAATTATTGTTCCGGAAATGAATGCTGGTCAATTAGTAAATATTTTAAGATCAGAGTTTTTGATACCTGCGAAAGGTTATAATAAAATTGAAGGAAAGCCATTTAAAATCTCTGAAATTGAAGAAGCAATCAAAGAAAACCTGAAAGGTTAAGATATGAATATACAGCCCGAGAAATTATTAGCTAAGGATTTTGCCTCAGATCAGGAAGTTAGGTGGTGTCCCGGCTGTGGTGATTACGCAATTTTAAAAGCACTTCAAAGAACAATGCCTGAGTTAGGGGTAAACACAAAAGATACTGTTTTTGTTTCAGGTATTGGTTGCGCTGCTAGATTTCCATATTACATGTCGACCTATGGTTTTCATACAATTCATGGAAGAGCACCGGCTTTTGCAACAGGAATAAAAATTGCAAACCCTGATCTTGACGTATGGGTGGTTGGCGGAGATGGAGATATGTTGTCTATAGGAGGAAATCATTTACTTCACGTTGTAAGAAGAAATGTAAATTTACAATTATTAATTTTCAATAATGAAATTTATGGTTTAACTAAGGGTCAATATTCCCCAACCTCACGGGTAGGAACGCAATCCCCATCTACCCCAACTGGTTCAATCGAGAGACCTGTATCGGCCATTAGTTTTGCTTTGGGGGCAGGGGCAAGGTTTGTGGCTCGTTCTTTAGATACTGATCAAAAACATTTACCTATGGTGTTTACTAGAGCGCATCAGCATAAGGGAACTTCTTTAGTTGAAATATTTCAAAATTGTATTGTATATAATGATGGGGTTTTTAACAATTTTACAGAAAAAAGTGTTGCAGCAGATAGACAGATAAAATTAGAAGATGGCAAACCTCTAATTTATGGAAAAGATAGGAATAAAGGCTTGAAATTAAAAGAAAATACATTTGAAATTATATCTGTTGAATTAGGAAAAAACTTTAGTGAGTCTGACTTATTAGTGCATGATGAAAAAAATAAAACTTTAGCTACTATTATAGCTGGTATGGATTCGCCAGATCTTCCAGTTGCAGTTGGTGTAATCTATTGCAATCCTGATGAAACGTACGACGATCAAGTAATAAGTCAAGAAGCTCAGGCAATTGAATTAAATCCCGAACAAAACATAAAAGATATTCTCAATTCGGGGTATACTTGGAAGGTATAAATTTTAAATATTTATTTTGAATTTTTATCTTTATATGAGATAATTAACTTTAAGAGTTTTAGTGGAGGGTTTAATGGAAGAATCAAGTTTAACTTCAAGAGAGTATTTCTTAAATGTGAAGTCAAACCCAAATAGAGCTAAATTTGGCTTTGGTAAAATGCCGATTTTAGTAAATGTAGATTTACAAAAAGCTTATACAAGAACCGATCTTTTTAAAACTGCTTATGAAACAGATCCAAACCAATTGGATTACATTAGTAATTTATCAAAAATATGCAGGGACAAGCATATACCTGTTGTTTGGACTAATGTAGGTTATTTAGAATCAGGGGAAGATGCTGGCGTTTGGGGGACTAGAACTGATACGCCTGACAGCTTGCAAAATATAAAAATTGGAAGCGAAAGAAATGAGTTGGATGAAAGGTTGGATGTAGATAAGAATAAAGATATTTTTTACCTTAAGAGAATGCCATCTGCCTTTTTTGAAACTCCTCTGCAATCCCTTTGTGTTTGGCATAAAGTAGATACTGTGATTATAACTGGTGGTTCAACATCTGGTTGTATCAGAGCTACTTGTGTAGACTCCCTCTCTAGAGGGTATAAAACTATTATTCCAGAAGAGTGTGTGGCCGATAAACACGAAATACCTCATTTTTCTAATCTAGCTGATATGCAGTTGAAATATGGAGATGTTGAAAGTTATGAAATTGTAAAGAAATATTTAGAGAGTTTGTAACGAGGCTTCTAATCTATATTTTCAAACATTTTGTAATAAGGAGTTTTTTTTGAAAAAAGATTTAAAACTTTATGATTATTTGCCATGGGATCATAGACCCAAATTGAGATGGCCTAATGGAGCAAAAATAGCTTTTTGGGTAGCTCCAAATATTGAATATTATGAAATTGATCCTCCATCAAACCCGCTCAGAACCCCTTGGGCTAAGCCCGTTCCAGATATAGTTCCTTACTCTGAGAGAGATCATGGAAATCGGGTTGGACACTGGCGGATGATGGAGGTAATGGATAAATATGGCGTTAGAGGATCAATCTCACTAAGTGTGGCTCTTTTGGATCATCACCCAGAGATAATAGACGCTTGTAAAGAGAGGAATTGGGAATTTTTTTCTCATGGTATTTACAATACTAGATATTCTTACACAATGAATGAAGAGCAAGAATTAAGAATTATTGATGACTCGATCGAAAATGTTAAAAAACATACTGGTCAGAGGATCGCGGGTTATTTGGCCCCAGCTTTAACTCATACTGAAAATACTATGGATTTACTGGCTGAAAGAGATATTTTGTATACTTGTGATCTATTTATTGATGATCAACCGTTTCCAGTAAATGTAAGAAAAGGTAAATTTATATCAATTCCTTATTCTTTAGAAATGAATGATATTATTGTTTATAATTCATATATGATGCCGCCAAGGCATTACGCGGATATGTTGAAAGCTAACTTCGATAGATTGCTTATGGATGGAGAAAAATCCGGTACGGTGATGTGCATCCCATTACATGCTTATGCAGTAGCTCAGGCGCACAGGCTAGCAGCATTTGAAGATGCATTAAAATATATTACATCTCATAGTGATGTTTGGGTTACTACAGGCAAGGAAATTGCGGAATATTACTATGAAAATTATTATGATGAATATATTGAGGCAATTTCCAATTTTAAAAAAAAATTTTAGGTAATGCATTATGACTAGACCCCCGATTGAAGAGAAAAAAAATAATGGTGAAAAATTATCTGAAGACTATTTTGTATATCCTCATAGGTCATATGGAATGGATCATGATAGATATAAATGGTCAATACTAAAAGATAGAAATTCGGTTTCTTGGCCTTCGGGTAAAAAAATCGCTCTTTGGATAAATATTTCGATGGAATTTTTCCCATTAGATATGCCTTCCAAGCCATTTAAAGCATTAGGAGGTACTGTAACATCTTATCCTGATTTGAGACATTTTACTTTAAGGGATTATGGTAATCGTGTTGGTTTTTTCAGAGTGTCGGATGCTATAAAATCTGCTGGTTTTGAAGAAGTTACAATAGCTTTCAATTCAGAGGTTGCTGAAAAGTACCCTTACTTAATTAATTGTGCTAACAAAAAAAATTGGGAAATAATGGCGCATGGCATCAATATGTCACATCTTAGCTATTCTGGGCTTGGACAAGAAAAAGAAGAAAAAAATATCGAAGAGTCTATATTATCATTAGAAAAAATTAGTGGTCAAAAAATTAAAGGATGGTGGTCCCCTGGAAGATCTGAGTCATGGATTACTCCAGATATTTTATCAAAAAAAGGGATTGAGTACTTTTGCGATTGGATAAATGATGATATGCCTTATGATTTTAAAACTAATAATGGAAGTTTAATTTCCATGCCACATCAGCATTGGATAAATGATGCAATGTGCTATTTACATTATAAGCATAAAGAGCAAGATTTTATCGATCAGGCAAAAGATCAATTTAACTTTCTACTTAATGAGGCGTCTAAATATGGAGGAAGGATAATGGCGATAACCATTCATCCATGGGCATCAGGGCAACCTCATAGAATTAAGGCTCTTGAAGAAGTCCTTAATTATTTTTCAGAAAGCAAAGAAGTATGGAATGCAAATGGTTACGAAATCATGAAAACATGGAAAAATCAGCAATAGATAATTAATTTTATGATTCCTAAAAAGGAGATCCAAAAAAAAATTCTTTCATCCAAGTATAATTTTTCTGAATGTAAAATAGTAAAACTTAAAAAATATTTTTCTACGAATTTAAAAGTTTATGCCTTGCCTGTTCCAATGCAAAGAAAACTTTTGTGGGAGGGCTATTCTTGGTCTGAAAAAAGTTTTAACTATCAATTAGAAGTTTGGGATGAGGTTTGGAATCAAGGGGAATCTATAGAAGAATTATCTCAGGCATTATTCTGGTTACAATCAATTCAAAATGATAATCAATTATTTAAATCATGGTATAAAACTTATAAATGGGTAAACAGGGTTGATAATTGGGTGCATTCAGATAATTTATCTCATTCTTATTCAAGGTGTTTGGAAGTCGAACAAAGTGCCGTATATTCAAAGTTAGTTTATTGGAGTAAGTCAGCAAACTCATGGAAAAGAAGGCAGTCAGTTGTTAGTTTGTTTTTTTATTCACGATTAAGAAAAAAATTTTTAAAGACTGATAAAATTTTTCCTTTATTAAATATCTTAATAGAAGATGATAATTATTTTGTACAAAAAGGCATTGGTTGGTGTTTGCGTGAAGCTTATAATGTATACCCTGAAAAGACTTTTAAATTTATTGAAAAAAATATAAAAAAAATTAGCACTATTGCATTTTCTTCTTCTACTGAAAAAATAACAAAAAAGAAAAAAAATTATCTTAAAAAAATTCGTAGAAAAAAATTATAAAATGATAAAATTAAAAATCATTTTAAATAATTTTTTAAAAATTTTATCTTTATTATTTTTGCTATCATGTTGTTCTTTTAATAAGCCATTACTTGAAAAACAAATTAATAATTTGAAGAGTACTTATAATATCTTTGGCGTTATAGAATCTTTTTCTCCTCTTATGATTTCTGGAAACCAGTTCAACATAAGTAAAGACTTATTAGAGGGTATAGATAATAAAAATAATTATATTACTAGTCTGAAAGTAGGTAACTACGTATTTGGACAGTATGAAATCTCAAATGAGGTAAATCATATTATATATTTAGATAAGAATATTTCTATTATTGGCCCCATAAGTTTAGTTTCTGAGAATCAAATAGTTGTTTTAGGGCAAACAATTAATTTATTAAGTTTAGTTTCTAAAGAGGTAAATGAATATATGCCCGGTTATTGGGTTTTAGTCACTGGAATTCAAAAAAATGAAGGTAATATAATTGCCACGAGTATTGATTTAATCCCAAGTCAACCATTTGGCTATTTGAGAGGCAAGGTGTCTGAGATAAACGATAAAAAAATTTTTATTGGCAGTCAAGAATTCTCTTTACGTTCTCCCTATGGTGCAACTGTGAGTGGTGATATAGTGGGAGTTAAGTATAGTTTAAAAAGAGATAAATTTATAATTTTTGATATGCAAAATTTTTCAAACCAATTTATGGATTTTAACTATAAGAAGGTTGTAATTGATGGTTATGTTTCAAAAGGTGACAACAAAAAATTAAGGATTTCTGGGTTTCCTTTCTTCATCAATAACAGTGATTTTTTGGAAGAAGGGATAAGAATTGTATCAAAAGGTAAAATTCTTCCTGGGTCAATCTTTCATATTGAAAGTTACAAACAATTAAGCGTAGACAGAGAGTTTATTTCCAAGCAGCAAAAATAAACCATTTACCGTTTGGTGTAATGTTAAAATTATTTTCATCCGTTGGGCATACTAAAGGGGCGAAAGTTTGAATTATATTTTTTTTATGAAATCCTGCTTTAAGAGCAACTGATTTCAAATCCATATCATGCATTGGCCCCCAAAATGGTTCATTATTATTATGCGTATCCCAATCGCCAATTAATTGATCAAAAGGGTCTTTAATTTTTTCAAAAGGAGGTTGCTCTACATGTATCATTAAACCTCCCTTTTTTAAAATTCTGAAGGCTTCATTAAAAATATTATGAACTGCTTTGTAGGAGGTTTCGTGAAGAAACATTGTTGAAACAACTACATCAAAATAATTATTTGCAAATTTTGTTTTTTCTGCATTTTGTTGAGAAAAATTTATTTTATAACCTAAGCTTTCCGCTCTTCTATGAGCGTATCTTAAAACTGGAGCGCCTATATCTATCGCAAAAACTTCTGCAGATTGCCAAACTTCTTTATACGGCAATGTATTGTGACCTACAGTACAGCCCTCGTCTAATACACGTTTAGGTTTAAAGTTTGGGTAGTTTTTGTTTAACCAATTTACAACAGCAAAAGCAGCTCCATTATTGAATTTTCCAAGCATGTTGCCGGTGCTTAAATATAATCCTCCGCAGTCATACATAGCTCCTCCAGCAACTTCATTTTCATTGAAAGAAGTGTGGTAACTTCCTGGCATCCAATGCATATCAAGGCTTTTTTGGTACTTAGGCTTAGTAAGATTTGGATCTAGTTCTATTCTCCCTAAATCATTCTTTTTTGGTTTTGCTTTTTCTATAAGGGTATCTAACTGCCTATTAACAATATTTCTTCTCTCAGAATATGTATTTTCTTGTGCAAATATTCTTAAGTTGCTCCATGTTTTGAAGTAATAGTCTTTAAGCATAGCTTTTCTTATTTCATGTCTATTTTTTGGTAATCTTTTATTTTCTTGTTTAAATTTTTTTTTAATTTTATTTTCGTAAATCTTTTTATGATTTGGTAGCATTTCTGAACTTAGGTATTTAAAAAAATTACCCATAAAATCTAAACGGGCTGACTCATCATGTGTCGTTTCGACTAACATTTCATGTCTTCCATAATTTCGCCAAGTGTTATTACTACTTTTTGTTTCCATAATTTTTTCTCAATTAATATTACGCCAATGAACTTATTATTTAGGGACCCTTATATTATAAATGAAAAATTATTTGTTTATCAATATTTATTAATAAAAAAAGTTTATCTTTCAAATTTTTCCCCTCTACCAGGCCCAAATAAACAATTACATTCCCTTTGAAATAATGCTCCACTGATGATTGCAACCATAGCCCCTAAAAGAATATTATTTCTATTTGAGAAGTTTTGAGAGTTGTAAAATTTTTTACAGGCTTCAAACTGAGAATTTTTGGAGGATATTCCCTGTTCTTGACAAATTTCACCTGGTGTTGAACCATTGCCAAAAGATCTGGTCATTAAATTTATTTTATTGCTGCATGAACTAAGTGAAATTAAGATTAATAAAAATACAGTAATTTTCAATATTTTTTGCATAGAACTATTTTTCATTTGATAAAGGGTTAATCGTATTTTTTTCCAATATTGATGATTTCATTAGTTCCTAATAATTCGTTAAGTTGATTAAAATCAAGCATTTTTGAGTAAAATGGTTTGTTAGAGCCATGTTTTTTTAGAGAATCAAAATATTCTAGAGCCATATGAGTAAAAGCCCTTATTAAGCCTCCTGGAAAAATAACAATTGAGTAGCCAATTGATTCTAACTCAGAAGCATCTTTAATTGGAGTAGATCCACCTTCAACCATATTTGCAAGAAGGGGTATTTTATTTTTAAAAATTTTTGGAATTTCTTTTTGTTGTCTTTCATCTTCAGGTGCCTCAATAAAAAGAATATCAGCTCCAGCATGCATATATTGCTCAGCTCTTGCTATCGCAGAATCAAAGCCCTCTACCGCTATAGAATCAGTTCTTGCAATTATAAGAAAATCATTACTCTTACGTGTGTCTACAGCAGCTTTTATTTTTCCTACCATTTCTGAAGTTGGTACTAGAGATTTTCCTTTCAAATGACCGCATCTTTTTGGTAGCGTTTGATCTTCAAGTTGAATTGCGTTTGCTCCAGCCATTTCAAAAACCTTTACTGTTCTTATTACATTTAACGCATTTCCAAAACCTGTATCTCCATCAACTATTAGCGGTATATTTGTCCTTTCTTTAATTAAGTTAATTGTATTTGACACTTCTGTCATTGATACAAGTCCAATATCCGGTCTACCCAAACGTGTGTAAGAAATTGATGCCCCTGTTAAATATGCAGCCTCAAAACCAGCATTACTAATTAACATAGCTGAAAATGCATCATAGCACCCTGGTGCTAGAATAATGTTATTATCTAATAATTGATTTTTTAGACTTTTATATTTTTTTGTATTTTTTTCGAGGGAATTCAATTGTCTTTCCTATGTCTAAGTGTTTTTATTGATTTATTACGAATTTTATCCTTTAGTTCTTCAAGAAGCCCTCCTGCTCTAACAATTTTAAGTAAATGTTCAGGAACTGAATTAATACTATAGGTATTTTCTTGTGTTAAATTTGTAATGATACCTTTCTCTGCATTAATTTTTAGAATATCTTGTTGATTGATTTTAATGTAATCGTCGCATATTAGTGGAGTAAGTCCAAGGTTAAATGCATTTCTGTAAAAAATTCTGGAAAAATTCTTTGCTACAACGTATCTAACTCCTAAAATTACTAAGCTAGCTGCTGCCTGTTCCCTTGACGATCCGACTCCAAAATTTTTTCCACCAACAACTATATCCCCTGGTTTAACATTTTTAACGAAATATGGGTCAATTGATTCAAGGCAATGTTTGGACATTTCTTCTGGGGAATATTTAAGGTAAGCTCCTGGAGCAAGTACGTCGGTGTTTATATCGTCTCCAAAAACAAAAGCTTTACCCATATTTAAATTTTGTTCAGCCGAGTCAATCATCTGATTCAACCTTAAGTAATATCTCTTGGGTCAATTATTCTTCCTGCAACAGCTGCTGCTGCAACTGTGTAAGGAGAGCCTAAATAAACTTCAGCTTCTTGATCTCCCATTCTTCCTTTAAAATTTCTATTTGTGGTTGATATACAAACTTCCTTATTTGAGAGAATTCCGGCTCCTAAACCTGCACAAGCTCCACAACCCGATGGAAGCATGATTGCTCCAGATTCTGTTAATGTCTCTAATGTCCCATCTGCTGCTGCTGCTGCTGTAATTCTAGCAGATGCTGGAGCAACTAATAATCTCGTATTTTTAGAGCAATTTTTGCCTTTTAGAACTGTTGCGGCCATTTGAAGGTCTTCAAGTTTAGCTCCGGTACAAGCTCCAATATAAGCTTGATCTATATTTGTTCCTTCAAAGTTACTAAGATTTTTGCTATTAGCTGGGCTATGGGGAGCTGCTACTTGTGGCTCTAAAATATTTGCGTCAAACTCTTGAATTGAGGAATAATTTGCGTTTTTATCAGATGCTAAATCCATATCAATTTTTTCAGAAACCTTTGAAGATAGAAAATTCAGGGTTGTTTTATCTGGTTCAATTATTCCTGTTTTTGCACCAACTTCTGCGGTCATATTAGTTAGGACCATTCTTTCATCCATTGACAAATTTTTTACCGTTTCACCAGTGAACTCACAAACCATGTAGTCAGCACCAAGTAAACCTATTCTTCCACACAATGCAAGCATCATATCTTTAGCTGTAATAAAATTATCTAATTTTCCAGTCCAATTGACTTTCATTGTTTCAGGAACTCTTACCCATATTTGTCCAGTAGCTAATACAGCGGTCATATCAGTTGCTCCCACACCAATCATGAAAGCGCCAAATGCCCCTCCAGTAGGAGAATGTGAGTCTCCTCCAACACAAAATAAACCTGGTTTTAAATGGCCTCTTTCAGGAAGTACAATATGACATATTCCTTGTAAATCATAAAAATGTTGAATACCTTCTTCGTCAACCCACTCACGTGTAATTTTCAATATATTTGCAGAAACCGAATCAACAGCAGGCACATAGTGGTCACTAATTACGACTATTTTTGCAGGGTCCCATACATTCAAACCTAATTCTTTTAATCTAGGTCCTTGTCTTCGAGGTCCAGATGAGTCGTGAATCATTGCTATATCAACATCACAGGTTACTATTTGACCAGGGGTAACAGAATCTAAACTAGCCGATTTAGCGATAATTTTTTCTGAAATTGTCATTCCCATTCAAATTACTCCTACTCAAAATGCTATGTATAATATAAAATTTTAACACAAAATTAAAATTTTCGAAATGAAGCTATTGGTTTCTATAAACAAAAAGGCATATAAGTGAGCGAAAATCGATACTTTTCATGGCGTATAGGTGTTGCATTAGTTATTTCCGGGCTAGCTTCCTCACTAATAATAACCATGTCAATTTGGTGGTACTTTGCTCTGGGCAAAGAATGGTTATCTAGCAAAAGCCTTTCAATTCTAATTCTTCCTGGATTAGTAATTTTAATGATAGGGATTTGTTTTTTTTGGTTTTGGGTTTTTTCTTCATTAGCAACACTGTTGGGTGCGGATGAAGAATAGGAAAAGTATGGTGACAAATAATGACTAAAAACCTAGATTGCTTGAGTAAAGAGTCTCTTGCCGCATATAAATATTTAAAATTAATGGAAAAAAGGGAATTAGATGAGGCAAAAAAAATACTCTCAGATGATTTTAAGATGACATTTCCGGGTTCCATGGATTTTACAACGCATGAAGAGTTGATTGATTATGGAAAACTAAGGCAAATTTCAGTTTTTAAAACTTTTGACTCATTTGAAGAAGTAAAAAAAAATAGATTCTTAATAATTTATATTAAAGGCACGCTTTTTGGGAAATCTCTAAAGGGAGAAAACTTCAATAATGTGAGATATATTGACAAATTTATTTATTCAAAGGGTAATTTTATTAGGCAGCAAGTATGGAATGATTTTGCAAAAAATCAATTGCTTAATAATATTTATCCACTATCTAATGCAAACCTACATTATATAAATAGACAAGAAGTTAAGTTCTCTTTAAATCCACTTTTATTAGATTTTATGTTTTCAAAAAGACAAACAAAAAAAAATTTAGAGAAATTATTTTTCGAAGGAAATTTTCACGCTATATTGCCAGGGAATAAACTTATTAATTTGCATGATTTTATTTTTTATATACAAAGAGAAGCAGAATTGATAGAAAAAAAAATTTATGAAATTAATTTAATTGAAAAAAAACAGTATAAGGTTATATACTTAGATGGAGTTATATCTAGTTTGAACCTTGATAGAGAGCAATATAAGAATGTTCGATTTATTGAAAGGTTAGAATTTGATACTGATCTTAAAAAAATAATTTCGTACGAAATGTGGAATGATTTAGCTGAGCATGGTTTTTGATTGAATTTAAAAAAAAGTTAGTAAAATAATGAAAATAATAATTGGAATATCGGGAGCGTCTGGTTCAATATTCGGGATTCGTTTACTAGAATATTTGAAAAATTTGAATGAGGTAGAAACCCACTTAGTAATTTCAAAATGGGGCCAACAAACTCTAGAATATGAGACAGATTTTTCTACTTCGGAAGTAAGAAAATTAGCGGATTTTAGTTATTCCCAATCGGAAATGGGGGCTTCAATTTCTTCAGGCTCCTTTCTTACCGATGGAATGGTCATTGCTCCATGCTCTATGAGAACTATCGCTGCCATAGCGAATGGAATTAGTGAAAACCTAATTCACAGAGCTGCTGATGTTGTTATAAAAGAAAGAAGAAAATTAGTGTTACTTCCAAGAGAAGCTCCTCTATCGCAAATACATTTGGAAAATTTACTTAAATTGTCAAGGTTAGGTGTCTCAATACTACCCCCCGATCCTGCTTTTTATAACAGACCCAAGTCTATAGATGATATAATCAACCATGTGGTATTGAGAACATGTGACCAGTTGAGTATAAAAACTGAGTCAAGCAAACGGTGGGTTGGGGATATGCACTCAAAAAGCAATAGGTCCTAGTTATTGGAATTATAGAGGGTTGATAGGGCAATTATCCTCTTTTTCCACAAGGTCGTATACAAACAAAAATTTTGCCATACCTGTAAGTATGCCAGCCGCAATACCAAGTTCAAAAATTTCACCATCATTAAAAAATTTTTTTAATTTACTATATAATTTTTTATTAAGATTGCCATTCATATTTGTTATTACAATTTGGTCGGCTAGCTCTAAAATAGCTCTATCTTTTTCATCAAAGCAATCAGCGTTTTCATTCATTATCATTTTTATTTGTTCCTCAGAAACGCCAGAGTCGTTTGCAGCAATTCTATTTCCTTTATTACAAAAAGCACATCCATGAGTCATGGATAATCTTAATCTGAGTAGTTCTTTTGATCTTACGTCTACTCTGCCGCCGTAAAATATTTTTCCATAAAAACTATCTTTATACCAATCATAGACTTCTGGTGCATTTGCTGCAATTTCCATAAACGTGGCATCATCTCTAATTTTCATAGCTTTGTTAAAGTCATTCTTAATATTTTCAGGCATATGGTCTTTTTTGACACGAGTTAATGTAGGGTTTGGCATTTTTTCCTCTCTAGGTTTTTTGTTTATACTAACAGTTTTTCAATATTTCCCAAGATATTTTCAAAAAATAAATTCTTTATATCGAGGCTTTGGATAATATCAGTGCGAACACCTCTAGGGGCTGTCTCTGAGGGTTTAGATTCTCCTGAAAATATGACCAGTGTAGGGCTTCCAGTAGCAGCTAAAATATGCATAGGACCTGTGTCATTTCCAATTGATATTGTTGCATTTCTTCCTAAACTAGCAATTTGGTCAAGCGATGTTCTATTATTAAGGTTAATTATCTTTTCTGAAGCTTTTGAAATTTTTTTGGTTACATCATGCTCGGTTTTTGTTCCAATCAAGATTGGAATTATATTTTTTTTCAAAAGGTATTGAGACAATTTAATATATTCACGTTCAGGCCATCTTTTATTTTTTCTATGAAAGGCTCCGCCTGGAACAATAAGCGCATATTTTTTAGGTATATTAAATGCTCTAATGTCTCCTTTTAGCCAGGAAATATCTGTTTCAGGAATGTTATTGATTCCTGTAATTTGAAGTTGTTCAATTTGTCGTTCGATTGTATGCAATTTATCTCGCTCAGGGTTATTATGTAAGTGAGAACAATTTTTTTCAATGCCGGACCATTCAGGCTTTGGTTTATTTAAAAATTTAAAATATATACTTGTTCTATCATTATGTTGTAAGTCATATATTCTTGACCAACATGTATCATTAAAAAATTTCCTAAGTTTTAGCCACTCTCTAAAATTGAATACTTTAGGTTTCGTGTCTATATGAATTTGATCAAACCATCCAGTCTTTTTAGCCATTGGAGCAAAGGTAGGTGTTGTAAGAAGGGTTATTTTTGAGTTTTTATGATATTCTCTTATCGCTTTAAAGGGTCCAGTGCATAAAATAAAATCACCTAGAGCTCCTAATTTAATTATCAGTATATTTTGGTATTTATTATTCATAATAAAATTGTATAATGTTTTTTGATGATGTGTAACTATATTATAAATATAATTAATTATTTAGTAAAAAAATTATGCCAAATAAATTCAAAATACCTGAATCAAATAAAATTATAATTGGCAATATTTCAATACATTACCTGTCATGGGATGGTCATGAGCCAGCAATAATTCTTCTACACCCAAATAGAACTAATTCGAGAGTTTGGGATTTTGTTGTTAATAAGAGCTCATTAAAAAATAAATTTATAGCTTGGGATGCAAGAGGTCACGGTTTATCAGATTATCCAAAAAGTGGATATTCGATTAATGATTATATTCAGGATTTGAAAGAATTTTGTAATAAATTATCTTTGAAAGAAATCATTTTAGTTGGTGCTGCTACAGGAGGTAATATTGGTATTCTCTTTGCGTCTAAATTTCAAGAGATGGTCAAAGCTATAGTTGTCGCTGACCCCGGGCTTTCGTTAGATAAAAAAATTAGTAGTGATGTTCAACAAGAAATTATAAATTGTTTCGAATTTGATAATCTAGATATTGCAAGGAACTCTATGCCATTTAGCGACTTGTGGTCAGATCAAATGAAGAATCACTATTCTAAATATAGCTTTAAGTTAATGGATAATAATAAGTATCAGTGGTTGTATTACCCTCCTGGGGTCAGACAAACAGAATCTGAGTTAGAGGTGGATATATGGGACCAAATAGATATAAAATGCCCAACTTTAATTCTTCGTGGGAATAATTCAGATGTGTTTCCAAAAGAAAACTCCAAAAAATTAGCTGAAATAATAGATAATAGCTATGAAGTAACTATTAATGGTTGTAACCACAGAATTAGTCAAGACCAGCCTGAAAAAATGGCCTATGAGGTAGACTCTTTTATAAAGAAAATATTGTAATTTATGGAATAGTTGGTGGCTTTGGTTCTTCGGGGTCAGCTTCAGCTGACTCAACGCTCTCTCTTAAAGTAAAGAAAACTCTGTCTATAAAATCTTTATTGTCATTATTTAAATCTTCTTTTTGTTTTATTGTAAATTTATGGTTTTCTATTTCTTTTTTTGTTATTAGTCCTTTTTTGATAGTTAGATTTTTTATTATTGCTAACTCCTCTTTAACAACCCAAAGTTCTTGTGCAACAGACATACATATTGAAACTAGTTCATCAACACCGTCAGATTCAAAAAATCTAGATTTTTTCCCCCTAACGGAATAGCGAAGTTTTTTTTCATTATCTGACATGAGTTATTTCCAAGATCCAAAACAATACCAATGGATTCCTTTTGTGAACCTTCCTGTTCTGTCATCAACATTCCCATTTTGAGATTTAATAGATTTTATAATTTCTTTTTCTCCAAATTGTCCAATACTTGGTATTATGAACTGAACAAATTTATTTTCTGAAAAACCAGCTTTCATACAAACTTTTTCGGGCTCCATATCTCTAAATGGTTTGTAATAAGGTTCTTTGTTATAATAGCTATCCCAGTCAAGGTAGAAACTGTTATACGCATCAAGCATTTTATTAGGAGGTAATTCCATATGCAGCATAAGGCCTCCAGGTTTAAGGAGCCTTTTAGCCTCCTTTAGAACTAATTTTATTCCTTTACTTGGAACTTCATGAAGGAACATCGAAGAAAAAACTAAGTCAAAACTATTATCTTTAAAATTAGTCTTTTCAGCATTTTGTTGGTGAAAATGAACACTTACTCCCTCGGATTGTGCTCTTGCATGCCCATATCTTAATACTGGAGCTCCAACATCAAGTGCGTGAATTTCTGCTTTAGGGTATGCTTTGCTCCAAGGAAGTGTATTATGGCCGACAGTACAACCAAGGTCTAATATTTTTAATGGTTTAAATTGAGGGTATTTTTTTTTTATAAAAAGAGAAATTGAACTGCCAATATCATCTAGTTTTTCACCAAAAAAACCCATACTGAAAACAGAAACTCCATTATCGTATAATGCTCCTTGTGACATATCATTTTCTGAATGTTCTGAATGATAACATCCAGGCATAAGGTGGACATCTATTGCAGATACACTTTTTGGAATAGATAAGTTTTTATCTAGCTTTAAACTTCCTTGTGCCTTTTTAGATTTAGAAAGCACTTTAGCTTTTTTCTTAAGATCTTTTATAGATCTTTCAATTGGAGGAAGAACTGACCTAAAGACCATTTCCTGAGCATTGCACCTTATAGAAGAGTAAAATTTAAAATATGTATCTTTCTTAATTGTTTTATGTATTTCATTTCCATTCTTAGGTTCTCTTTTATTCAATTTTTTGAATTTCGGTTCTATATTATGGTCATAAATCTTTCTCATTCCTGTTGCCATATCAAGCATCACATAACTTCTCATATTAAGCATAAAGTTCTGTCTAGCTACTTCATCTGGTTTAGATTGAATTTTTAGACCATGTTGAACATATTTTGTCATTTATTTTTCCCACATAAAAATTTCATACCTATTATTCTAACCTTCAAGTTGGATTAATGCAAAGATGAAAACGAAATAGTCTTGTCTTAAGTTTCATATTTAATTAATTTAAGCCCTTGATGGAGGTTAGGTATGAGTGAAATTAAAAAAATGATGCCAGTTATGTTAAGACATGAAGGTGATTGGGATGGTAGTTATGTTCATCTAGATATTGATGGACATGTAATTGACTCTCATAGAGCGCAATTGTCATGTAGTTTTCCTGATAGTGGTCCATACCCATATTACCAAATTAACAGATACACATGGAATAATGGCAAGAAAGAAGAGATTCATTTTCCAGGAACTTATAAAGATAAAAGAGTTTGGTTTGATAATGAAAGAATTTTTGGTTCAGTTTGGGAGTTAGATAGTCGTTCTCTAGTTCTTACATGGACGAGAAAAGATATACCAACTTCTTACCTTTATGAGCTTATTCAAATCAGTGCAGGTGATCAATATAGGACTAGGACATGGCATTGGTTTAAGGATGATCAATGTTTTCAAAGAACAATTATTCAAGAAGAAAAAGTCAAATAGTAAATTCAATAATTGATAATTATTCAACTGAGAGGAAGTCCCTTACCTTTGCTGTAAAGTCCTTAGTAATAATGTCCAAAAATCCGTGACCAAAATTTTCAATTTCAAGTAAGGTTGCATTTTTCGCGTAATTTAAACCTCTAGGCGTTTGTTTTACAAGATCATCATTTGGGTTAACAATCAAAATGTGATTATTGATATTTTGAATATTAGATTTTAAGTCATAATTAAATGCTGCTTTATGGCCCCAATGAGAAAATGGACCTCCCCTAAGGCCTTCTGAAAAATTCCTAGTTAAAATGGAACGTGGGGTTTTTTCGCCATAAAAAGGTAACATGAATTTCCATTTTTTTAATAAATGATCACCATTTTTTTCTATTGGTTGTTTTTTATAATTATTTTTTCTATTTTCTAATTCATCTTCATTATAAATTGGACAGGAAATTTGAATAATTTTTCTAATCAATTCAGGTCTGGAATTAGCAAGTGCAATACATGTTATTGAACCAGTATGATAACCAATTAAATCAACTTGATTGAATCCTAGGTTGTCTATGAAGTTAGACATTGTTTCAGCATAGTCCTCTATGGAAGGTTCTTCCAGAGGTGGGTCGGATTCTCCAAAGCCAGGTGTATCAGGAGCTATAACAATTCTATCTTTGCTTATTTCCTTCATAAAATTTTCATATATTTTTCCTGAATTAGGGCTCATATGAAAACAAATAAGTGGAGGGTTAGAACTGTTATCTCCAGCTTTTCGATAATGAAGTTGTCCATTTTGAGACTTAATGTAGATTTTTTTTATTTTTTTTGTGCTTATAATATTTTGTTTTGGAGGTTCAATCTTTTTAGTTTCTTGGTGTTCTTCAAGTTTTCTATCTAAATAATTTTCAATAATTTTTGATATTTTTTGACTTTTTGTTTCAAACATTCCGTGAGAGCAATCATTTAGTATAATTAGTTCCCCATTGTTTAGTAATTCTTCTGCTCTAAGAGTTGGCTCTAACAAGTCATCATTTGGGCATAGAATTAAGATTGGATGTTCTATTTTTGGAATTAAATCTTTATGATATACCTCAAAAGCTGCTCTGTGACCCCACCAAGAATTCTCTCCTCCTCTTAGAGACTCAACTACTTCCCTGTGTGTAAATATTATTGGTGCGTCTTTATCAACCCATTTAAGATGCCCTAGCCATTTTTTCTTTAGATGGTTTCCATCATCATGTACTTCATCTACCTCTGTGTGCCCCATAGTACGCTTTTGATTATTCAATTCTTCTTTAGTATATACAGGTGCAGAAATAAGTATAATTTTTTTAACTTGCTCTGGTCTTTGCAATGCTAAAGTTAAAGCGATTTTACTTCCTGTGTGATAGCCCATAACATCAATTTCTTTGAAATTAAGGTTATCGATTAGATCTCCCATAGCGGCAGCATAATCTTCAATTTTAGGCATAAAGTTTGGTGGGTCTGATTCTCCAAAGCCTGGTGTATCTGCAGCAAGACAGGTCCTCAATATTCCTAATTTAGAAATTATTGGGTTAAATACTCTGCTAGAATTTGGGCTCAAATGAAAACATATAAGGGGTCTTTTCTTAGATTTTTCGTTTAAGACAACTCTGTAATGAATTTGGCCAAATCTGCAATCAGAATAATTTCTTATTAAATTGGGAGGGTTTCTCCAAAAATTTTCTTGGTACTCATTGTTTTCCATTTTATATTCTCATGTTATTTAACTTCGTAAGTCTGCTTTAGGAAAATTAATTCCTCCTGCAAGAAAACCTCCGTCAATATTAAGTGTATGGCCGGTAATAAAGTCACAATCTTCTGACGTTAAAAATGCAGCTGCAGCGGCAATTGAATGTTTTTCTGCAAATCTTTTTAAAGGAATTCTAGAAATATAGTTTTTAGTGGCTTCGTCAGAGTTTTTAGTAAGTTTTGTATTTACGGGTCCTGGAGAAATTGAATTAACAAGTATATTATATTCAGCGAATTCAACAGCCATTTGTTTTGTAAGTTGAATAATTCCAGCTTTTGAAACCCCATAAGCGCTTCTGCCTACTGACCCAACCGTTCCTGAAACTGATGTTATGTTTAGAATATAATTTCTTTTTTCTTTTCTTTCTTTCATCATTCCAACTGCCATTTTTGAGCAGAGAAAAGTGCCGGTTAAGTTTACTTTAATAACTTTTTCCCACTCGTCTAAATTTTGGTCTTCTAGCAACCTATTAGGAGCAATACCTGCATTATTTACTAAAATATCTAAATATCCAAATTTATCTTTTACAATAGATTTTAATGCTTCCAAATCTTTTTCAGAACTAACATCAGCTTCAAATGATTCAGTGTTTTCCATTAAGGGATCTATTTCTGAAACAGTTTTATTTAAATTCTTTTTATCTATATCAACTAGTATAACTTTAATATTTTGCTGAATAAATTTTTCTGCAATACTTTTGCCTATCCCATTTGCAGAACCTGTTATAATTGCAACTCTTTCATTATTTTTTCCCATAATATCAATCTCACTATTTACATAAATCTAGCATATAGTTTATTTTGTTTAAAATAATTATTTTGGATAACGTTTTACTTTTCATGGACTATACTACATTTTTCATATTTGTTCACATTTTGCTAATGGCTTTTTGGCTTGGTGCAGATATGGGCACTTATTATTCTGCCATGCTTATCTTGAATAAGGAATATTCTCCATCACAAAGAGCAGTTTTAGCAAGGGTTTTGCAAGGTGTGGATATTTTTCCTAGACTTTCAATGACTCTTATTCTTCCGTCGGGGTTAACTATTGCTGCTTTGAAAGGGTGGGTTCCTCTGAGTACAGAATGGCTTAGTTTGTTTTGGCTTGCTGGTATTATGTGGAGTTGGTTAATTTGGACTATTCATAGACCAACTGCTCCCAAATGGGGGAAAAAACTCTTACCATTTGAAAATATTTGGAATTGGTTTCTATTGTTGCTTGTTACATTTACTGTTCTTTTTTCTTTTTTTACAGATTTATTTATTATAGAAAATTGGCTAATTGTTAAATTAGCTTTGTTTGGTGTAACTGTTGCTGTACTTATAGTAGTAAACATAATGTTTAAACCTTTTGGTCCTGCTTTTGAAAAACTAATCTCTGAGGGGTCGTCACCTGAGGTTGAACAAATAATTTCATCATTGATCATCAAGGGCAAACCTTGGATTTGGTCTATATGGTTAATTGTTGTTGTAAATACAGCATTAGGGCTGTTTAAACCCTTTTAATTTTCTAATTAATAAGCGGGTCTAATAATTTCCACGGCCTGCTCTCAACAACATTAGTATGAAGTGTCACAACTCTGTTGTTAGATGCAGCTGGATTAATTTTTGAAATAGTAGTTCCAAAATTATTTTCTGCAATTGTGCTTATTGGTTTGTTAATGCTCCCATCAAAGGGTCTATCCCACTTTGTCCATAAAGTAAAATCCTTGTTAGGGGCGATTATCATGCTTGTTTTTTTGCTTGAAGGTTTGCTAGCAACTATTAATGCCATTCTATTTTCGGCTGACCTTTCAATGAAACCAAACTTAGTCTCCCAGTCTTCTAAAATTTTGGTTGAAACAGCTACTACGTCAACGTCTCTAATTGCTAATAAGCGGAATACTTCGGGGTAGATAGAGTCACCTCCTACAACTATTCCAATTCTTCCCCATTCTAAATCTATAATACTTACTTCATCTGTTAATGATTTTCCCCATTGATGACGAGTGCAATAATGAAGTTGTTTTTGTCTCATGCTAATTCCATTAGAGCCTATTAAAATTCCTTCATGGGATAAATTATCTTCTGATATTATACTCATTGCTACATTTGCGTCTGATTTGTATAGTGCCTTAGTTATAATTGAAGTAATTTCTTTTGTTCTATTGTTAATTTTATTTAGTTCTGAGACATTGATTCCTTCATTTAAGTAGAAGAGTTCTGGAAATACAATTAGTTTAATACCTAAATTTACTAATTTCTTTATTTCATCAAAGATATAATTTTCGAAATTATTAACTGATAAATCTGGCTGAATAACTGCAACAGAAACATTTTCTGTCTTGCTAAATTTTGTCTTTGATTTCGGTTTTTCTGCTATTGGTTTATATATTTTTGGTCTTCTGGAATTAAAAATATCAGTATTATCTGGTCTTTGTTTTAAATCAGCATGGTTTATATTTATGTCTGCCCAAATTACATGGTTTCCGTCTAATGGAGCCTTAGCTAAAATATTCCCTTTTGGGTCAACAATTTGACTTTCACCTGCTCCATTTAATTTTTCAGGGTCAATCATTAATTTTGTTGCTAAATCTTTTCTTGCTCTTTCTGGGACAAGTGCGCCTGATTTATTGCTGGCAACAACAAATACTTTGTTCTCTGCAGCTCTAACAGGTATGTGAAGAGAGGCTTCATCTGTTGCAAATGAGTTTAATGTATTGCACATTATCTGCGCTTTTCTCAGCGCTATACATCTGGGGGTTTCATACATTACACCATCCATGCAGGAAAACATACCCAATCTGCCAATCGAAGAGTTGATTATGGGCCCCAGAGTATCTGAGGGTTTTAAAAAATTATTTTCATTTCCCATTAGAACTTGCTTGTCACTTTGAGCAATAACCTTGCCTGTTTGGTCAATTAAAATATTTGTACCTGTGACCATATTTTTTTCTCTTCTTACTGTGCAATTGATTACTATAAAAGTTTCAAACTGTGATGCTTTTTCACTGATAGAATTTATAAAATCCCCATTTATATCAACAGCTACTGAATAACAATGATCATTATCTTCATACCATGAACAGTGGTTAATAAATTCTGGGAGAACAATTAATTTAGGTCTAAACTCTGATGCATCGCTAATCATCTTTAAAGATAATTCAAGGTTTCTTTCAATACTTTCTCCCACCCCGAACTGAACAGCGGCGACCCTGGTTTCATTTTTAGACAAATTATTTCTCCATTATGAAAATTAGATTATATAAAAACTATAATTATCTTCTTTATATGTTATTTTGTATAGAGTGATAATAATTATCTTGATTATTAAATTTATATTTTGGGTGATAAATGTACAAGATAGACTCTGATAAGGTTGTTATTGTTGGTGGAGGTCCAATAGGTTTGATTTGTGGGTTTTGGCTTGCCAAACAGGGGGTACGTGTATCAATTTTTGAGAAGGGGGCAAAAATACCAGAAGATTTGAGAGCTTCTACTTGGCATCCCGCAACCTTAGACATGTTAGATGAGTTTCATGTAAGTGATGAAATAATTAAGAAAGGCAGTATTACTCCTTCCTGGCAGTATAGGTATCAGGACACAGGGGAAAGGGCTATTTTTGAGCTTAATGTTTTAGAAGGTGAAACAAACCACCCGTATAGAGTCCAATGTGAGCAGTTCCATATAGTAAAATATTTATCTAATAAAATAAATCAGTTAGATAATGCAAGTTTACATCTGAACTCAAATGTCTTTGATATCAAGCAAGATGCAGAGGGAGTGAATATTCAAATATTATCTAACGGGGAAAAAATTACTGAAAGATGTAGGTATTTAATTGGTTGTGATGGTGGTCATTCTTTAATTAGAAATAAATTAGGTCTTGGTTTTGAAGGAAAAACTTATCCAGTCTTAACTATGGTAGCAATTACTGACTTCCCTTTTGAAAATTTTTATGATGGTCTTTCTGGAGTAAATTATATTTGGACTGAAAAAAGTAATTTTAGTTTGTTAAAAGTTCCAAATCGATGGAGATCAGGCATAACTCCAGTTGAAGGTCAGTCACCGGAAGAAGCTTTGTCAGATGAGGCTCTTGAGAGTCATTTTCAAAAAATTTACACTAGACCTGGTGAAAAATATAAAATTCTTGCAAGAGGAATGTATCAGACTCACCAAAGAGTTACTGAAAAATTTAATCTTGGGAGAGTTTTATTGGCCGGTGATTCTGCGCATTTAAATTCTCCAAATGGAGGTTTAGGTATGAATTGTGGAGTTCATGATGCAATTAACATTTCAAAAAAAATACATAATGTATGGCATGGTGGAGATAGTTCTTTGTTTGATCTTTATACTAGGCAACGTAAAACAATAGCAACTCAGTATGTTCATAGTTTATCTGACGCTAATCATAAAAGGATGCGTCAAACTGACCCAGAAATTAGGAGAAAAATTATGGACGATTTTAAAAAAATAACTTCAAATAAAAAATTAATGAAGAGTTACCTAATGAAATCATCAATGATTGATTCTGTTAGATATGCAGAGTCAATAGAATAGGTATTTTTTTTTTAAAAATACTAAATTTTTATCTTTTTCTCTAAATATTTACCCTTAGTAACTTGAATATTTTCCCCATTGATTTACCATATCATTAATATATTTGTATTAGGGGGTTAATAATGAAGAATTTTTTACTTAAACTATTTGTGCCAGTTTTTTCTCTGGTTTTTTTAACAGTTTCTATTTCAGTTGCTAGTGCAGACCAGATCAAAGTCGGATCTTTTGTATCAGCTAAAGGTTTTGGAAGCAGATTTGTGATTATGCCTTGGATGGAAAGAGCTAACGCTGCTTTAAAAGAAATTGGTTCCGAAAAAGAATTAAAAGCCTATTGGGGAGGCTCGCTTGGTAAGAGTCCTTTTCAGCAATATGATCTAGTTAAAGCTGGCGTTGCAGATGTTGCTTGGGTTATGTCTGGTTATACACCAGGTCAATTTCCAGAATTAGAGGTAGTTGAATTGCCTTTCTTTTTCAGGACAGCTCGTGAAGCGTCTGTTGTAAGTTGGAAATTGCATGAGATGGGTTTGCTTTCTGGTTTTGAAGACACACATCTTGTAGGAATGTTTGCAGGTGAACCTGCTTCAATCTTCTCAAGAGAACCTATTTCCAAGCTTGAAGACTTAAAAAACAAAAAAGTTCGTATAATTGGTGCTACTCAAGGTATGTGGCTAAAAACACTTGGTGCTATACCTGAGGCGGCAGCCACTAAAGATATGAATGACAAATTAAATAGAGGCACATTATCAGCTGGTATTCAAGGTTGGTCAGGTATGAAGACATTTAAATCTTTTGGGCTGGTTACACATACTGTGGACGTTCCAGTTGGTACGTTAGGTTTTATGCTTCTTATGAATAAGAAGACGTGGGAAAATTTATCTCCAAAAGAACAAAAAGCTCTTCAAGGTAATGCTGGACTTATGGTAGCTGAAGATTCAGGTAGAGCTTATGCTAAAGCTGGTGTAGACCTCCGAAAGATGGTTAAGGATGGAGGAAAACACACCATGGTAACTTTCACACAAGCTGAACTAAAAAAATATGAAGATGGAGCAAAAGGAGTCTGGGAAGAATGGGCTAATCAAACTCCAAGTAACAGAAAAGTTTTTGATGCAGCTAAAAAAATGCTAAAAGAAATGAGGGGTGAGTAGTAGTTGTTTATTCTTTTAGTCAATTAATTTATGAAACTTATTGATAACATACAGTATCGCATTGACCTTGTTTGCAAGGTCATTGCTACTGTAGGTTTTGTTTTTTTAATATTTATTTCTTTTCTAACAATGTATGATGCAATCATGCGTTGGTTGTTATTACCGAGTATACCTGGTTTTGGTGATTGGGGTCTGATTTCATTTCCAATAATTATTTGTGCTACTTTTCCAGCCGTTTTATTACATAAAAAAAATGTTAGTATTCAATTTTTAGGTGCAGCTTTGGGTCCAACTGGCGCTAAAATTCTTGAACTCTTTGCTTCTATTATCACACTTATATTCTTTTATTTTTTGTCCTCTCAATTTGTTTTGCTTGGTTTTGATATTCAAGCGAATAATAGAACTACAGGAGTTGAGAAAATTCCTATTGCTTTTTGGTGGTGGATTGCAACTATAATTATACTTTTTTGTTTGCCGGTTCAAATTTGGATTATATTCAATAATATCAAAACTGCTTTTTTTGAAAAAATGAATTTAATTGATACTAATAATTCAACAGATAGAGAATAAATAAAATGTCACCTATTTTAATCGGTATTCTTGGTCTAGGTCTTCTTTTTGTATTTATTGCTTTGCATGTTCCTATTGGTGTTTCTATGGGGATAACAGGATTCATTACAATTGGCTATCTGATCGGTTTTGAACCTGCATATGGTCTTTATGGAGCTGAGGGAAGGGCTGTAGTAACAAGTGAAGGCCTTGCAGTAGTAGCAAGTTTCATCCTTATGGGAGCTTTTGCAAACTTAAGTGGGCTTGCTCAAGATTTATACAGACTTGCTTATGCTTTTTTTGGTCACCTTAAAGGAGGACTTGCAATTGCTACAGTTGGAGCTTGTGGTGGTTTTGGTTCTGTTAGTGGTTCGTCTATTGCAACAACCGCAACAATGACAAGAATAGCTTTACCAGAGATGGCTGAAAGAGGTTATTCACCAATGCTATCTGCTGGTAGTATTGCTGCGGGTGGTACTCTCGGAATGTTGATTCCCCCATCAATTGTAATGATAATTTATGGAATTTTAACTGAACAGTTTATTATAGGATTGTTCGCAGCAGCATTAATTCCAGGTTTGTTGTCAATAGTTGTATATTTTTTAGCTATACGAGTTGTAGTCTTTGTTAAACCTGAAATGGGTCCACCCGGTCCAAAATTACCTTGGAATGAAAGGTTAATTATTCTTAAGAACTCATGGGGTGTTGTAACGTTAGCTTCGATTGTTTCGGTAGGGTTATATACTGGAGTTTTTTCCCCTGCTGAGTCGGCTTCTGTAGGTGTAGTGATTGCTTTTCTGTTTGCACTTTTCAGAAAGAAAATTACATGGAATTCTTTTCTTGAAACTCTTATTGATGCTGCAAGTACAACAGGAATGATTTATGTTATAATTATTGGCGCACATATTTTTTCTTTCTTTATGACGTTATCTGGGCTTCCAGAAACAATAGTCAGTTCTATTGAGGGTATGGGTCTAAATAAATATGTTATACTTATAATACTTTATATTATGTTTATAATATTAGGTAGTGTTTTTGATACTGTTGCAGCAATGGTGATTACATTACCTTTTGTCTTTCCATTAATTGTTAATTTAGGTTTTGATCCTATTTGGTGGGGGGTAATAAATGTAATTGTAATGGAGATAGGTATGATTACTCCTCCAATTGGTATGAATGTATTTGTTATGCATGGCATGGCTAAACATTTGCCTATAACAACAATATTTAAGGGCATAGCACCTTTTGCCGGAGCTGATTTAGTTAGGCTAGCCCTTGTTACCTGTTTCCCTGCTCTAGCTCTTTGGCTGCCAAGTATTTGGGGTTACTTGTAATACATATAATTTTATTTTTTTTCCATCAACCATAGAGAGTCTTGGGCTAAAAAATATATTTTTCCATTTTTTGGGTGTACTTGTATATCTCGTATTCTTCCAATTTTATTTTTAAAAATTATTTCTTCTTGAGCTTCAGGTAGGTTTTTAAAGCTAAGTTTTCTTAGTGATTGGTCTTTTAGGGAAGTAATTAAGGCTTGACCATTCCATTCATTAAACTCTTTACCTTTGTATATTGTGATAGCACTTGTAGCAATAGAAGGCACCCAGTATTTTATTGCCTTTGTGAACCCTTCTTTCCATTTTGGTCCTATGGGAATTCCTGAATAATTTTTCCCCCCCCATCCTAATATTTTCCAGCCGTAGTTTTCTCCTTTTCTTGCTTCTCCAAACCAGTCTCCTCCCTTTGCTCCATGATTACTTATATAAATTTTATTATCAAACGGTGATAAAGTTAAGCCTTGAGGGTTCCTTACTCCTATTTGGTATATTTCAGGTAGCCAATTATCTAAGCCTTCAAATTTTGGGTTATCTTTTGGGATTTTCCCATTCAGGTAGATCCTAATTATGCTGCCTGGATGATTTGTTGGATCTTGCGCAATCATTCCTAAGCCTCTTTCGCCAATAGAGGCATATAAGTAGTTATTTTTTATTGCTAATCTAGAGCCAAAATGGAGCCCAGAATTAATTGGTGGGTTTGCTTGAAATATGTTTTTAAATAATATTATGTTGGTATTATATTTGCCTTTAGCTATTGAAGTGCTAGTTAAGACAGCCCCTCTTTTCTCTGAATAAGAGATCCAAACAGAGCCATCATTAAATTGAATATCTAAAAGTCCTCCCTGACCTTTGGAGGAGAACTTAAGATTGTGTTTTATTTCAGACATTTTATTTTCTTTAATATTGAGTATTTTAATTTTTCCATTTTTTTCTGATATTAAAATATTGTTCTCGTCAACGAATGTTGAGCCCCATGGTGACTCTAATCCAGCTATTTTATTAAACTTAAGTTCATAAGATAGCCCAGATGAAAAAGGCAAAATTGCAAAAAATATAAATATAGAAAAAAATTTATTCATAACACTTAATATCTCTTTTTTTAAAGAACGACCAAATTTATCTATAGCTTTGAATAAATATATTTTCAATATTTTATTTATCTTCATAAAGTAATAATTTTTTGTTATAATTTTTTGATTAGTGAATTTGGGGATTAAAATGAAATATAGAAAACTTGGAAAGTCAGACCTAGAGGTCTCTTTAATTGGTTTGGGGTGTAATAATTTCTCAAGTAGAATAGATTTAGAAACTTCAAAAGAAGTTGTAAACAAAGCAATTGATTTGGGAATAAATTTTTTTGATACAGCAGATGTTTATGGGAATAAAGGAGGTTCGGAAGAGTATCTAGGAGATATTTTAGGGTCAAATAGAAATAAAGTATTCATAGCAACAAAGTTTGCTATGCCAATGGATAATGATGGTCAATTATCAGGTGCTTCTGGTAAATATATTACAAAAGCAGTTGAAGCAAGCTTAAAGCGTTTAAAAACAGATTGGATTGACCTATACCAAGTTCATAGACCAGATCCAAATGTCGAAGCTGAAGAAACCATGAAAGCATTAGGTGACCTTGTGTCAAATGGCAAGGTAAGATATATTGGTTGTTCAAATTATTCTTCAGATCAATTAATTGAATCACAAAAAATTATTTATAACAATACAGATAGTATGTTTATTTCATCGCAAGATGAATACTCACTTTTAGTAAAAGACATAGAGAAAAATTTGGTTTCAGTAATTAATTCATATAATATGGGTCTATTACCTTACTTTCCATTAGCAAGTGGGTTGTTGTCAGGAAAATACAAAAAAGATGAACATTTCCCAGGTAATTCGAGATTCTCTGCATGGCCTCGATTATCAGATAGGTACATGACTGAAGATAATTGGAATAAAATTCATAAATTGGAAAATTTTTGTACAAGAAATAATTTAAAATTATTAGATTTAGCTTTTAACTGGCTCGCTTCAAAATCATTTGTTTCTAGTATAATTGCGGGTGCTACTTCTGCTGAACAAGTTGCTGAAAATGTTAACTCACTAAAATGTCAAATCACAGAGAGTCAATTTGAAAAGGTTAATTCTATAATTAGTAGCTAAATAGATTCTTTGCTAATTAGCTTTTAAGGGATCAGGCATGTATTGGTTAGCTTCTGTTTGGGCAGCTTCAGGGTCCTTTAGAATTTGTTGTGCCATCTCGATTGAGTCATCTCCGACATATACTTCAGTTTCATTACTCTCAATTGCTATCATTATTTTTTGTGCAACTTTTAAAGGGCTTACTTTGGGAAGGTGATCTAGTCCTTCGGTCATATCAGTATCAGTTAGCCCAGGGTATGCTTCTAAAACGTCTACATTGTGTTCTTTAAGTTGAGCTCTTAAACCTCTGGTTAAAGCGAGGGTGGCATGTTTACTTGCGCAATATGTTCCACAAAATGGATATGTTACTTTTGCAAGAGTTGACATAACATTTACTATAATGCCCTTGTTTTTATTATCTTTATTTTTAATTAATAAAGGCCAGAAGACATTACAGACATTTAATGGTCCTAAATAATTAACTTCTATCTCTTCTTGAGCATTTATTAATTTATCTTCGCTAGTTAATATTGGAACATTATGCAATACACCTGCATTATTAATCAAAACATCAAGAGATGAAACTTTTTCTTTTGCTTTTTTTATACTTTTTATATCTCTAACTTCCATTACAAGTTCAATAACCCTTTTATCATTAGGAAAATTTATTTTTCCTGCAGTTCTTGTCGTGCCATAGACTGTTGATGCGCCTTTTTCTAATGCCTCAGCTATTAACGATTTACCTATACCTCTATTTGCTCCAGTAATAAGTATTGATTTTCCTTCTAAATTCATTTTTTTACCTGTTATTTAGTTTCAATATTGGGGAGAATTTTTTCTCCAAAATCTTTTATTCCTTCTTTAAAATCCGCCCAGGCGAACATAAACCCTGCAGGCTTTGTTTTATCAATAATTTCATTTATTTTTTTTGCAACACTTTTGTATGAACCATAGATACATGGGTGCGCTCCAAAAGCCATATTCCCTTCTTCCACAGGTGCGTCTTTAGCAGCTCTTAGAGCTTCTAAAGTTCCTTTCTTATTTTTATCGCCAGAACCCCCAAATAGCATAGTCTCTATAGCAGGAATATCTGCTTTTTCTACAATTCTCGCTACTGATTTTGTTGCTTCATCATCAGTTTCTCGAGCCAGTAGATGAAAAAGAAGATAATTACCAAACTTTTGTTTTTTATTTAAATTAATTTCCTCTTTTAATCTTTTTAATGCATTTGGATTGGCAATAATAAATCTGTAGTCTGCAAAATTTTCAACAAAATTTAAGCCTTGATCAGATTGTCCTGCGCTAACTATGTCAATATGTGATTTAGGGACAGGGTAACATTTGCAATCCAAAAGATTAAAGTATTTTCCTTTAAAGGTTGTTTCGCCATTTTCCCAAAGGTCTCTCAAGATAGTTACATATTCTCCTGCCAGAGTATATCTATCTTTATAGTATTCATCTCCGGGCCATAGGCCCATTTGAGAGTATTCCGGTTTATTCCACCCTGTGACTGCATTTAGCCCTGTTCTTCCATCACTAATTTGATCTAAAGTTGAAATCATTCGTGCGGCGTAAGTAGGATGAACCGCTGGCATTGAAACTGTAGGAAAAAATTTTATTTTTTCGGTTTTAGCGGCTAACCCTGCAACAAGATTAAATGGCTCAAGGCATTCATCCCAACAGCCAGTATCTCCTCCAAAACCTCGAAACTTAATCATAGGTAAAACATAATTAAAGCCATTTTGTTCTGCTAATTGAGTGATTTCCAAATTATCTGAAAATGTAGGTGCGTATGGTTTGTAAGCGCTACTCATAAGGTATCCATTTGAACCATTCGGTAGAAAAACACCAAAATCAACCATAATATTTACCTTTCAAAATTTTTTTTATTTCACTATCTCATTATGCATCAGTTAAATCAAAATATCTAATTGATGGAGGTTTCTCTAGTTTTGCAGCTAGATTATCAAAAACATCAGTTTCTCTTTATTAACTTCATTGGCAACTTTTAGTTTGCCTTCTTTTGTTCCTTCGAAATAGCTAGTCAAGTCAATTATAGGTATACTTTGGTTTTTCATCCTATCCTCCCTGTATCGCATTTATAAATATTGCATAACAAAAAATCTTTGACAATAATTTGGCTTTTATAAAGTGTTAAATATGTTGAAAATTTTTTTCAAAGATCATTATATTTATAATATATTATTCTAAAATCTTTGTATAAGTTTAAATTAATCAAAAAATTAGCAAAATTATTAGAAATTAAAAACAAGATATTTCAATAACTTAAAAGAGAAATCTAAGGTAAAAGTTTCTATATGAGAATATTGTCCGTAACTTTTCGCTTAATAATTGAATAAGATTAAAATCTGAGTTAACCTGAGGTTAATATTAAGTAAAAACAATTTTATGGAGGACTTTACAATTGGATCGTAGATCATTTCTTAAGAATTCGGCAGCAGCATCAGCACTGATGACTATGCCTATAGCAACCAAGGTTGCATCAGCTGGGAAAAAAAATAATTCTTTAATTTTTGCATCACCTGGTACACCTCAAAGCTTGGATAGTGAGTTTGATACTAGCTTAGGTACTTTTGATTTCATAAGTGCATGCTATGATAGTTTAATCGCTTATGATACAATGCCCGACCCAAAAGACCCTGATGCAAAAAGGGAAGACTTAAAAAAATATCCGGACAGACCAAGTGGTCATAAAATGACTGGAAAGCTTGCTGAAAGCTGGAAGATTGCTTCAGATATGACTTCAGTTACTTTTAATTTAAGACAAGGGGTTAAAAGTCATTGGGGTAATGAGTTAACAGCCGAAGATGTAAAATGGTCCTGGGACAGAAAATTAGCTTTAGGAGCTATTGGTGGATTTTTTGCTTCCGTTATAGGTTTAAGTAAGCCTGAGCAAATACAAGTTGATAGTAAATACACTGTATCTTTCAGATTAGATAAGCCAGCTCCAATGTTAATGAGGCTTCATAGAAACCCTTATAATAATATCTTAGATAGCAAAAAATGTAAGGAAGTTGCTACTAGTGAAGATCCTTGGGCTAAAGAGTGGTTAAAAAATAATGTAGCTGGATATGGCCCATATAATATGGTCTCAATTGATAGAGGTACATCTGCAGTTGCAAAAGCTCGCAAGGATTATTACGGCAAAAAAGCAGCAATTGATACTTTTGTAATGCAAGAAGTTACATCTTCTTCACAAAGAGCTCAATTAGTTAAAAAAGGAAGTGTTGATGTGGCTCAATTTCTGACTCCATTAGAAGTTGCAAGTTTGAGAAACTCTCCAAATGTTGCTATTGACTCTGTTCAATCATCTTGGATGGACTGGTTGCATCTTAACTGTGCTGAAGCTCCTTTTGATAACAAACTAGTTAGGCAAGCAATGAATTATGCTTTCCCAAAAGCTGCTTCTATAAACTCAGTATATCAAACTTATGGTAAGGTTCTTGAAGGTGTTATGCCAGACATATACCCTGGTTACGTTCCTGGAACAACTTATAATAAGCAGAATTTGGCAAAGGCTAAAGACCTACTTAAAGAAGCTGGTTATCCTAATGGCTTTGAGACATATGTGATTTATGACGCAGGTCAAACTTTTCAGGAGCCTCTGTTAATTCTTTTCAGAACTGCACTTGAGGAAATTGGTGTAAAACTTACTCTTAAGAAAACCCCTAGTGCATCTTACTTTAAAGAAATTGTTGCTAAGAAACATCCAATGACTTTTTATAGAGATGCTCCATGGTCACCAGACCCTGGTTATGCTCTTAACTTGTATTATTTATCATCTTCATTTGTTAATTATTCAAATTACAATAATCCAGAAGTTGATAAGATATTAAAAGCAGCAGCTAGCGAGGGAGACGCTAAAGCAAGGTTTGAGATGCTTGACAAATGTCAGTCAATAATTCTTGACGATGCGCCAGTTGTGTTGATAAGCAATCCAGATTTTTCACTAGTGCGAAATAAGAACCTAAAAGGTTATACTTATAGGACCTATAATCACACTGTTGCTGGTGATTTCTACTGGGCCTAAGGTTCAATTAACTTGGAACAGTTATGTCCTTTGGGATGTAACTGTTCCTAAATCTAAGTTTTTTAAATGAAAGTACTTTTTTTATATTGTAAAGACCGTCCTTTGATTGGTTTTGGCTATTTTTTTGTTTTCTTTCTTGTATTTTTAGCTGTATTTGCTGATTTAATATGTCCGTGGCCTCCCCAAACTGCTAATCCTGCAGATTATTTGCAGCCTCCTAGTTGGAGACATCTTTTTGGGACAGATGAAACAGGAATGGATATTTTTAGTAGATGCATTTATTCAATAAGACTTGATCTTAGTATCGCATTTCTTGGCACTGCTGTGTCAGCTATAGTTGGAACATCTATTGGGGCGTTTGTTGGGTATTATGAATCTAGAGGAAAGCTAAAAACTGTTTTTAGCAGTTTTACAATGAGAGCATTAGACGTGATACAGTCTTTTCCTGTTTTTGTATTTGCTATTGCTTTAGTAGCAATTTTTGGTCAAGGCCTATATAGCATTATTGCTGCCATAGCTTTTGTTAATATGCCTATTTATGTCCGACTTATGAGGACGCAGGCACTTTCTATAAGGCAAATGAGATACGTAGAGGCAGCTTATTTATCAGGTTTATCTGATGTAAAATTAATTTCTAAGCATATTGTGCCAAATTCTATGGGTCCAATATTAAGTCATTTATCCGTGAATGTTGGTTGGTCAGTTCTTTTGGCTGCAGCATTGAGTTTTGCAGGTGCGGGTGTTGAGGCTCCTACTCCAGAGTGGGGCAGTATGATTGCAGTCGGATTTAAAAATATTGTTACTGGTCAATGGTGGCCTTCTACTTTTCCAGGAATAGTTCTAGGTTTGACAGTTTTTAGTTTTGCTCTAATCGGAGCAAGTGTGGAAGTTTTAGCTGACCCTGTAAGAAGAAGAGCTGCAATAGCAAAATATTAATAAATAGAAGAGGGATTAACTTGGCATTATTAAGATATATTGGGAGAAGATTATTATTTGTATTGCCTCAGCTATTTGGGATAGTTGCGGTAAGTTTCTTCTTATTAAAAATGATACCAGGTGATCCAGCCCTTCTTATGTTAGGACCGCTAGCTTCACAAGAAGCAATAAATGAAATTAGATCAGTTATGGGTCTAGATAAAACACTTATTGAACAGTTTGTTATTTACCTAGAACGAGTTATATCAGGAGACCTTGGAACTTCTTGGCAAACTACAAATCCTGTAATGAAAGATTTACTAAAACGTTTTCCTGCAACTATGGAACTAGTTACTCTTTCTTTATTTTTTGCTCTTGTTTTAGGAATTCCAGTAGGTATATTGGCTTCTCTATTAAAAAAATCAATAATCAATAAATTTTCTACCTACTATGGATTACTCGCAGGAGCTCTACCTGATTTTTGGTTAGGGTTAATCTTTATTTATGTATTCTATACTCTCTTTGGTTGGGCTGCAGCTCCAATGGGTCGTTTGGATCTTGGGGTTTTGCCGCCAGCAGTGGTTAGTGGGTCATTTTTTATTGACTCAATTATCGCTGGAGATTGGGAGACATTTAAAAACGTGGTCGCGCATCTTACTTTGCCAGTTCTTACTCTTGGTTTAATTAATGCAGGTCCAATAATTAAAATGACACAATCAACAATGGATAGATTTCTAGAGTCTGACCATATAAGATATGCAAGAAGTTGTGGTTTGAATGAATTTCAAATAGTTAGAAGAGCTTTTAGAAACTCCCTTCCCTCAGTTTTAACAATTGTTTCAGTCTTGTATAGTTTTTTAATTGGAGGAGCAGTTTTAGTTGAAATTGTTTTTAGCTGGGGTGGTGCTGGACAGTATGCACTTTCAGGGGTTTTGAATGCTGATATTAACCCAGTTATGGGGTTTGTAGTTTGGTCTGCAATTTTATGTTTAGTTTTATATTTGATTGTTGATTTACTTTATTTTGCAATTGATCCCAGGCTAAGGGATTAAGGTTTTTTAAAATGAGTCGAGAAATTTCTATAGCATTAAATAATCTAACAGTTGATTACCCTGGGTACAAAGGCTCGGGAACAACAGCTGTTAAGAATATGAGTTTTTCGATAGAAAAGGGAAAAGTGTTAGGTTTAGTTGGTGAATCAGGAGCAGGAAAAACATCAATTGCAAGAGCCATAACAAGACAGTTAGTCGATCCTGGCGAAATAACCAATGGGGAGATATTTTTTGAAGATAAAAATTTGGTATCTATGAAACAAAAAGAATTAAGAAATTATTTAGGTTCCCAGATTTCTTTAATTGTGCCAAATCCTAAAAGTGAATTAGATCCTTTATTAACTATTGGTAGACAATTAAGTGATGTGGTTAGAACCCATCTTAAACTTAATAAAAAAGAAGCCAAGGAGGCTGTTTTAAAAGTATTAGAAGCTGTTCAGATACCTGATCACAATTCTCGATTTTCAGCATATCCACATGAATTAAGTGGTGGTATGGCTCAAAGAGTGATAATTGCAATGTCATTAATTTGCAATCCCAAGTTTATTATTTCCGATGACGCGACTAGTGGGCTTGATGTAACCGTCCAAAGAGAAATTATGAAGTTAATGCAAAAAATTATCAAAGAGAAAGATCTGTCTGTATTATTTATAACTAGAGATATTGGTTTGGCGGCTCATTTCTGTGACCATCTTGGTCTACTATTTAGAGGGCAAATAGTTGAAATTGCTCCTATCAAAAGTTTTTTTAAAAACCCAACACATCCATATAGTCTTGCTCTATTATCAGCTTTTTCTCATTCAGTTAAATGGAGAAAAGTCTATTCAACTAATCCAGAAAATTGGAGTAATGAATTTTTTGTGAATGGAAATGTCCCAGATGAGATGATTGAAATTGATAATGGTCACTTTGTTAGAATGAAAAAATAAATCACTTCTCTTGATTTAAAGGAATTTTTTTTATGAGTATATTAGAAGTTAAAGATGTTGTAAAAATATTTAAAACTAAGGGTGGTGATGTTAGAGCTTTAAATGGTGTTAGTTTAAATATTGAAGAGGGTAAAACAGTTGGTGTTGTGGGAGAGTCAGGTTCAGGTAAAACTACTCTTGGAAGGTTGATTGTTGGCCTTATTAATCCAAATAGAGGTTCTATTAGTTTTGAGCAACGATCAATAGGGAGTAATGTTAATATCAGGCATCCAGAAATAAGGGGAAAGATACAATTAGTTTTTCAGGAACCCTCTGAGTCCTTAGACCCTCGAATTAAAATTGGAGATTCTATTTGTGAACCATTAAAAAGTCTAAAAATAAGTAAATCTGATTGGTTTTCTAAGTTAAAAAAGGTTGCTGACAAGGTTTCTTTAAATGAAGATCAATTGTCATTGTACCCTTCTCAGCTTAGTGCTGGACAGCAACAAAGAGCTGGTATAGCTAGGGCCTTAATAACAGACCCTAAACTAATAGTCTTAGATGAACCTACTTCAGCTCTAGATCCAACAGCTAGAGCTGAAATATTGGCCATGTTACAGGATGTTCAAAAAGAATTTGGTGTTAGCTATATATATATATCTCATGACTTAAGCACTGTAAGATACCTAACTGATGAGACTGCTGTTATGTATTTGGGTGAGATAGTTGAGTTTGGAGAAACAAATAAAATCTTTTCTAGACCCAGTCATCCTTATTCCACTGGTCTACTATCTTCAATATTGCTTCCTGACCCAGAAATAGTTATGGATGAAGCGCTTGAACTTTCAGGTGAAATACCGAGTCCAATTAACTTACCAACGGGATGTTTTCTTGGGTCAAGATGCCCGCTTGCTACAGATGAATGTAAAACTAAACATCCTGACCTTCTTTCGTCAGGAGATAGAATGGTTAGATGTTTTGAGGTTGATAAGATGAAGGATATAGTTCAACCTAGTTCGAAGTTTGAGGATTTTGATAAGTCTTTTGACCAATTCATGACAGAAAGACTTAATGCTTCAAAGCAGATGGATCTTAATTAATGCAAACATTAATTATTTCTGCAAGCAATAGAAAAAATTCACAATCAGAAAGAGTGTCCAAGTTCATTCAAACTTATAATCAAGCTCATTTGTCGGTTGAATCTGAAGTTTTTAGTTTATTTGAAAACGAACTCCCACTTTGGAATGAAAATGGTTATGATGAGAACGAGGAAATGATTTCATCCATAAAACAAAAATTTTTAGATAGTAAATCTTTTATTTTTGTTGTTCCTGAGTGGCATGGAATGGTTCCTCCTCATTTGAAGAATCTAATTTTACTATTAGGAACAAAACCTTTATGGCATAAGCCAGGATTGATAGTTACTATTTCTAGTTCTATCGGAGGGGCTTATCCTGCTATGGAATTAAGAGGTTCATCTCAAAAAAACAGCCATATCTGCTGGATACCGGAGCAAGTGATCATTAGAAATGTAAAAAATTGGCGCCCATCTGAAGGTGATGAGATTTTTGAAAGACTTATTTCGTCAA
>MDSV01156940.1_pt1 | contig 84224 bp, 68 predicted proteins | sample 810851 | NCBI WGS metagenome assembly MDSV01 (sample SAMN05326640, study PRJNA326480) | marine metagenome | isolation source: seawater | place: Atlantic Ocean: North East | collected 2012
AAAAACTCTTGAGCTAATCAGCCTTCTGGAAGACCCGGTTCAGTCATCGAACGAACATCGAGGGCTTCATCAATCTGTTCTTCGGGCAGAAGACGCTTCTCGGTCACGATATCTCGGACGCTAACTCCACGCCTTGCAGACTCTTTCGCGACCACGGCTGCCTCGTCGTAACCGATATAGGGGTTCAAGGCAGTAGCGATTGCAGGATTACGCTCCAGAAGCTCACGGGCACGCTCTTGATTCGCTTCGATCCCTATCAAGCATCGATCAGTAAACGCGTGAGCGATGTTTGAAAGTAGATCTACGGACTCAAGAAGTGCGTGAGCTAGCACGGGCATCATGACATTTAGTTCAAAGTTTCCACGGCTGCCCGCGACGGTGACAGTGGTGTGATTCCCCATAACCCTAGCGGCCACCATCATCATGGCCTCTGACATAACCGGATTCACCTTACCTGGCATAATTGAAGAGCCAGGCTGTACTGCAGGAAGTCGGATCTCATGCAGACCAGATGTCGGCCCCGAACCCAACCAGCGAATATCGTCTGCGATCTTCATGAAGCTCGTAGCAATCGTATTGAGCGCGCCCGCAGCATTGACCGCAGCGTCCTTCGCCCCCTGCGCCTCAAAATGATCATCCGCCTCACAAAACGAGATTCCAGTAGCCAGGGCGATCTTGGCAATCGTATGCCTTGAAAAATCCTCATGCGTGTTAATGCCCGTACCGGTGGCCGTTCCGCCGAGTGCGAGTTCCTCTAACTCAGCTGCAACTACACGAATGCGCTCAATGCCCTTCCGAATCTGTGTTGCGTATCCAGAAAACTCCTGACCAAGACGAACGGGCGTCGCGTCCATAAGGTGAGTTCGTCCGGACTTCAGAACTCCGTCGAATTCGGTGGCCTTCTCAGCCAGCGCATCGTGCATGTGCTGAAGTGCCGGTATTAGTTCTTCCTCAATCGCAATGCGGGTAGATATGTGAATCGCAGTCGGGATCGTATCGTTTGAGGACTGCCCAAAATTTACGTGATCGTTTGGATGGACTGAGCCTGCGTCTTCCAAAAGCTCGGTCGCCCTATGCGCGACCACCTCATTGGTGTTCATGTTCGTAGACGTACCAGAGCCAGTCTGGTAGATGTCCAGAACGAACTCCTCATCCCATGCGCCATCCGCAACTTCACCCGCGGCTGCAATGATCGCCTTTGCTATACCCGGATCTAGGTTGCCCAGTTCAAGATTGGTCTCTGCAGCCGATTTCTTTATCAGACCCATAGCCTGAATAAAACGGCGACTGAAACGCTGACCACTGATAGGAAAATTCTCCACGGCACGCTGAGTCTGCGGACCGTAGCGTGCTTCTGCAGGGACCTTCATCTCGCCAAGAGAATCTCTCTCTGTGCGGTACGTGTCAGCCATCGGACATCGGTCCTTTTTGTAGGTGTGAACGAGCACAAAAACATCGTAAGAACAACTAGTAAAAATCTACTCTCGCTGACCGCTACATGAAGGGGAACACCGCGGCCATGTCCGGCTAGTCACGGCAACCGTGCCAGCATCCTACTCATCCTAGCCACCTCTATGCCCTGCTCTGCCTTTATATGGTCAATGAACCAATCGACCACAATTGTCTCTCCGAGTGAGCCAAACCGTTCAAGGAAGACATGAACCATCTCAATCGCTCCTTTGTGGTGTTCAATCATAGACTGGAGGAAAAGTCGATCAAAATCATCGCCTTGGGCCGTACGAAGTTTCGCCATGCGTTCCTCCGAGAGCATTCCGGGCATTAATCGATCCTGATCACCTGACACAACTCCCACATCGTCATCTGGGATCACGTCTCCATTGAGCCAGTATTGCATCAGCTTGATTTCTTCGGACTGAGTTATGTGCATCCGCACTGCGACCTCACGTATATCCCTTCCGTATGTGCTGCGCGGCACAAGAGCAACCATGTCCAACGCCTGCTGATGGTGGGCAATCATTCCTTTCAGAAACGCTCTAACGGGTTCTGTTTTCACTTCATAAGAGATGCCACCAGCCTTGTCATCAACCGTTCTCACCGAAGAGAAGGATGCGGACTCCGGATCTCCTCTGTAGCACCCAATTGTGTAGGGGTATTCGATAGTGGCGTGGTAGTGATAGCCCAATGGTGAATGATCGTGGCCGTGGCACTCGTCAAGATCGGCGTTGGTTAACTCCACACCCCCTTCGCCGTCGTAGCCGTAAAGCCCGAATCCATCGCGGATGTAGCCGACCAACCCGGAATGGCCGTCCGACATCGGCGCCGAATCAAGCCGCTCAGGAAGAAAGTGATAGTGGTAAGCGCTCATAGCAGGATGGCCGCCGAACTCGTCGACGATTTCGTGGGCAACGGCGTCATTCCCACGCGCATCCACTGCGTTATACAGCACTACCCCATTGAGCGTCACACCGATCGCTCCGAGAGAAGTGCAGGAAGGCGTAACGCTCACCACCGGGGCGATGGGGATATTGAATGTGACGTTTGTAGCCGCTGGCACACCAGGATTGCCGTCGATCGCAGACAACGCCGCATACTGGGTCATGGGCCAGTCGCCGATCCTTCCGTCCACCGGAAGATTGTTCACGGTGATACTGCGGATGCCACCATCCTCGGATACGCTCACTGAGCCGGACTGGGGAGAGAATGAGCCTGAGGGCAGAAACGGCTTAGCGAGCAGATTCCACGTTCCAGCTGCCCAATCTATCCATGTGATCCGTGCCGGATTACTCCCTGGTGCACCCGCGTTTCCCGCAACACAGGCGAAAAGCTTTCCTTGAGCTGGACTCGTGGTAGTCAGGTAAGCATCTCCAAGGCGCAGCGATGTACACGTCGGCCCCTCAGAATCGCCGCACAGCGTCGGGGTAATGAAGTAGCTCGAGAGGTCAACGGGCTCCCCCGGCTCCTCACCAACCTCCGGCTGGTTCACCTCCGCGTCGCATGCAAGCAGGAAACACACCGAAAGCCACGAGAACTTCTTTGAGATAGTAATCATTTACACCCCCCTCACATTCTCTCGACTCTATACGTGGCAGCGGGTAAGATCATTTTCACTCCTGACACGTTAAATGATCATCGCGACCTTGCCCGTGAGGTTCGGAATGAATGTCCTTCCCTAATCTTATTCAATACGTCGCTAAGCGGCGGCGGCAAGCAGGAGTTTCGCCATGACCGATGGTGACAAAAAACGCGTGGCACTGATCACGGGCGGCGCCGTCCGCGTCGGCCGTGCGATCAGCCTAGGACTGGCACGGGCCGGGTACGATCTCGTAATCACGTATCACTCATCATCGGCTCAGGCAAAGACATTGTCGGCCGATGTGTCAGCACTCGGCCGCACGCTGGTGTGCGTCGAAGCGGATCTGGGTGAGGCCCATGCGGCTGATCACGTGATCGACACAGTGCGTAACTCATTCGGCCGACTGGACGTCCTCGTCAACTCGGCTGCATCGTTTCAGGACGTCCCTCTACTTGACGTCGATGCAGACGAGTGGGACCGCGTAATGGACCTGAACGTCCGCGCTCCCCACCTCATCGTACGAGCGGGCGCGGACATGCTACGAGATTCACGCGGGTGTGTCGTCAACATCACTGACCTTTCGGCATGGCAGGCGTGGAGTGCCTATCCGCACCACGCGGTCTCCAAGTCGGCGCTCGCACACCTAACCCGCATTCAAGCACGCGCGCTAGCTCCCCAAGTACGAGTTAACGGTATCGCTCCCGGCGCAGTTCTCCCGCCCGATGAATGGCCGATGGAGCGACGACAGGCACTGGCGGAGCGATCTGCGCTAAAGCGCAACGGCACCCCCGACGACGTCCTTCAGGCCCTGATGTACCTTATAGAAGCCGATTTCGTCACAGGTCACATAATCCCGGTAGACGGAGGCCGACTGCTAGGACCGTCAGGACCACAGGCCTGACGACGCCCGAGCCCCTCAGGCGCGCAGATTGCACTGGGTCAAACTGCTAGCGCTAGCAGCTCCCTAGCGTTTCTCTTTCTCATCCCCCGTGAGCCAACCATCGCTCGGCCTCTAGGGCGGCCATACAGCCAGTGCCGGCCGCAGTGACGGCTTGTCGATAGTAGTCGTCCATCACGTCACCGGCCGCGAAGATTCCGGGCACCGAGGTCTGTGTACGCCACGGGATCGGAGTATCGACGTAGCCATTGTCCTTCAGTTCGACCACGCCCTTCAGAAATCCCGTGTTAGGTGAGTGGCCTATCGCAACGAATAGTCCCCCGACTTCGAGTTCCCGCGGCTCACCCGAATGTACGTCCTTAAGCTGAAGACCAGTGATAACGTCGTCACCGAGCACTTCGGTCACGACCGTGTTCCAGGCGAAGGTGATCTTCTCGCTCTCCATGGCGCGCTCTGCCATGATCTTCGACGCTCGCAGCTCGTCGCGCCGATGAATGATTACTACTTCCTTGGCGAATTTCGTGAGATAGAGGGCGTCCTCCATCGCGGTATCTCCACCGCCGATCACCGCCAGCACCTTATCCCGGAAGTGTGGCAACGCCCCATCACAGACCGCACAGGCACTCACGCCGCCACCGCTCTGTGCCAGCCGCTCCTCGTTAGGAAGGCCCAGCCAGTTTGCATTAGCCCCAGTGGCGAGAATCAAGGCGTCAGCGGTTACAACAGTTCCGTTCGTCGTGGTGAGCCGGAACGGATGCACGTCCTTATCGATGTCCACAACATCCTCCGTGAGCACACGGGTGTCGAAACGGAGTGCCTGAGCCTTCATCTCCAACATAAGGGCCTGACCGTCGACCCCTTCTTTGAAACCCGGGTAATTCTCGACCTCAGTCGTGAACATGAGTTGACCGCCCGGAATCATCGTGCGGCTGATGTTCCCCTCGATCACGAACGGATTCATCTCGGCGCGGGCAGCATAGATCGCCGCGGTCCAGCCTGCTGGGCCGGAGCCGATGATGACAACCTTTTCGTGCTGAGACGTGCCGTTGTCGTTCATGCTCGGTTCCTCACTATTCCTTAAAGACTTTCATGTTCGTTGAGTGACCGGGATTAACCCGTGCCGTAGGATCGACATGATGCACCGCATTGTTCACGGCAACTGCGGCCTCGGCGAACCCAGTAGCGATGAGGTCCAACTTCCCCTCGTAGTTTACAACGTCGCCCGCTGCAAATACGCCCGGAACGCTAGTGGCCATCAGCGCATCCACAAGAATGCGGTTCTTCTCGACCTTCAGCCCCCAAGACTTAATCGGGCCTAGATCGGGTTTGAATCCAACACATGACAATACCGCATCGCACTCAAGCGTCGTTTCTTTGTCAGTCCGGTTGTCGAAAATTGTTACTCGTTCAACCGAACTGTCCCCGTGAATCGCACGCACCTCGTAGAAGGTTCGGAGATCAATCTCCTCAGCCTCAGCAGCCTTTTCCACCAGCGTCACCGTCGCCTCATGCGCCCTCCAGCCATCACGGCGGTGCACTAGGGTCAAGGAGTCGGCAACGTCTTTGAGCATGATCACGAAATCGAGCGCAGTGTCGCCACCTCCGACAATCATGACCTTTCTTCCACGAAACATCTCGGGGTCGCGAACAGCGTACTCGACGCCATTATGCATAAACTCTTCATATCCAGGACACTTCAGCGGCATCGGCTCGAAAGCCCCTTTTCCCCCGGCGATCACTACAGTCCGAGTCCGGTATGAACCACCTGCGCAGTTCAGCACAAAGTGATCGCCAGCACAGTCAAGAGCATGCACCTGCTCATCGAGCACGACGTCGGGGTCGAACTGAAGTGCCTGTTCGACGAGACCCTTTACTAGGTCCTTCGCGAGGACCTTCGCGAAGCCCCCGACATCGTAGATATACTTCTCCGGATACAGTGCAGCGAGTTGACCACCCAGCTCCGGCAAAGAATCTACGATACGGCACGACGTCCCACGCATGCCCGCATAGAATGCAGCAAAAAGGCCAGTCGGCCCGCCGCCGATAATCGTAATGTCCCGGATATCTTTAGCCATCGGCTCTGCGGCCTCTATGAATCAGCATGGCTTTGGGGTAGAACACAACGTCGGGTTGTTATCCTGAAAGGAACACGAGTCAGCACTCACCGTGGTGACCTGAAGACATCAAGTCTAATCGCTCCCCCGAGTCGATCAACGGCTCAAAGCCTAACCCCACCTCTCTTAGCTGAGCTAGCTGTCTGAGTCGGGCTGTCTTTCGAGGGTAAACTCAACTTCTTCGGTGCGTCCATCCCCCACAGGAATCTCATAACAAATCTTTACACACCGTACAGCCGCCGCCGGGTCAGTAAGCGCTACTGTGAAGTCTATAGACTGGTCGGCCGATAAAACTCGCGTTCTAACTCTCTCACCCGGTTCAGCCTCAGACTCGCTAGTAGGGTTCCATAAGAGGGTCTTTGTTGACTGGCGCTCTGATTCCAGCTGCCGAGTGACCCTCACGCGCCTTAGCCAGTCAGGCTGATAGCTGACACGATATCGGAACCCGCATTGGTCCGAACCAGTCCCCTCACGGTTGTGACGTGCCACGACGAAACCTGCTTGTTTTTCCGTAAACGTTTAAGAACGAGTAAACGTTTGTTTTCAATTTCTGCAAGTCAATGCCCTAGTTCCTTAGTAAATCACGGTGAACGCCGGCATTGGAACATCAAAAAAACGCATCCACTTCTTAGCGGACTGCACGATTATGTCAGCCTAGTGATCTAATCTCGGTATAAGAATTCTAAAAAAAAGCGAAAGAGTTGGCTTGACCCCATTTTTTTAGCTGATTACGTTGCCTAGGATCGAAGCTTTCACAGTTCAGTCTCCCGACGTCGGCCCGTTCCATTCGCTTGGACGTGACTCTGCCGGCGACCCATTAATCGCGGCCTGCGGGTCGAATCTTCCCAATGCTCGTGTACGATCGAAAAAGGATCGTGCCAGCTGGTCTCCCACGAAGACATCTCTGTGGACATCGCCGAACTACAAAGCAAGAACGTCGGAGAACTTCACGATCTAGCCGAGGGATTAGGCCTAGGTCAGTACCAGGCTCTCCGCAAACAGGAACTTCTACTCCGGATTGAGCGCACTCTACTCGAAAACGGCGAGTCACTTACCGGAGAAGGTGTTCTCGAGATCCTCAGAGAGGGATACGGGTTCCTGCGCTCACAGATCTGGAGCTACGTGAACAGTCCAGATGACATCTACGTGAGTCCATCACAGATCAAGCGGTTCGCTCTAAAAACAGGTGACACTCTTGTCGGGCAAGTCCGTCCTCCCCGCAAGGGAGAGAAATACATCGCGCTCGAGAGAGTCGACTTTCTTAACGGACTTGACCCGGAAGAGGGACAAGCGCGTGGGGACTTCGACAAGCTAAAGCCACGATATCCTGAGAAGCGACTTAGTCTTGAAGTTCCAGAGGACCCTCAAGGACTCGCGATGCGAATGGTGGATCTCATCGCTCCTATTGGTGAAGGGCAGCGAGGCTTAATCGTTTCGCCTCCCAAAGCAGGAAAAACAACCGTACTGCAACAGATGGCGGACGCCATCTCAACCAATTGGCCCGAGGTTCACCTCATTGTCCTCCTCGTTGACGAGCGACCTGAGGAGGTCACGGAAATGCGGCAAAGAGTCCAGGGAGAAGTGGTAGCCTCCACTTTTGACGAGTCACCGAAGCGACACATTCAAGTTGCAGAGATGGTGCTCGAAAAGGCGAAACGCCTGGTTGAGCACGGCAAGGATGTGGTCATCTTGCTAGACTCAATCACACGTTTGGGTCGGGCCTACAACGCAGCTATCCGCCGCTCAGGGCGTATCATGTCCGGAGGGCTCGACACTAAAGCTCTCCAAAAGCCCAAGCATTTCTTTGGGTCAGCTCGCAACATCATGGACGGGGGCTCACTCACCATAGTCGCTACAGCTCTCATCGAGACCGGCAGTAGAATGGATGAAGTGATTTTCGAAGAATTCAAGGGCACTGGAAACATGGAGTTAGTGCTAGCACGAGAAATAGCCGAACAACGAATCTTCCCGGCGATAGACTTGAACAAGTCTAGCACCCGAAAAGAAGAACTCCTTCTATCAGATATTGAGCTAAACAGAGTCTTTCTCCTTCGAAACTTCCTTTCAGACATGCCACCAGAGGAAGCTATCTCATTCCTGTCCGAGCGAATGAAGATGACGAAGACGAACTCTGAGTTTCTGGACGAAATGACGCGCGGAGTCTAAGGGCGAGAATCATAAGAAATCAAAGGCAGCGCGATACATTGACTTGGATCATTTAGGTCGAGATGCTCACGCCATGAATTCTGATCTGACCAAAAAAGCTGAACAGCTGCTCTTAACGGCTCTTGAGACCACTGGCGCGCGCGACCCCCGGGAGTTCTACCGCGATCAACTCCGTGAGTTAAGAGAGCTGAGCCTTGAGAAGTACGAGGATGCCGTAACCTACTATGAAGGCACACTCATCCCCTCAATTGCGTCAGATGAAGTGGACCCCTTACACGCTTGGGCAAAATACGGTCGCCTTCTCGCCCTAGCGTTAGCTCCGGGGGAAACCGTCCAAATCGATGAGACAGGGCGAGCGAGTTCCTACGTCGAGGACAGCGGCTTCGATTTGAGTTCTATGATGCTCCACATGCCAAACGATACGAGTTCGAAAGCCACGGTGGTGACCCTCCCCTCTACCCTCAGCGAGGCGCAGAAAGCTACATACCAGGTCCTCGTTGCAGGAAAACAAAAAATAGTTTGACCTAGCGGCTCGGCATGCAGAGACGGCAAACCCTTAAGTGCGGGGATACTTGACCCGTCAGGAACTCAATCGATTCAGTCTTCTACAAGCCAGGCCACACCCCACGCTCCCACGCCCGTATGCGTGGCAATCACTGGAGTTGCTGGAGCAGCCAGCACGTCAACATTCGAACCGTACTCTTCTCTTAACGCGGCCTTGATATCCGGAACAATCTCTGGAACCCCCACCTGAACGATCCCGAAACGAACTTTCTTCGTCCCCTCAGGCACCTGCTTTCGAACCACCCTCAACAATTCTGGCCGGGCACGCTTGTCACCAAACGCCTTGCCAAACGCGGCCACCTCACCCTCTGGCGTTACACCCAGGATTGGCTTCAAGCCCAAGAACCGGCCGAGTAAAGCCTTACCGCGACCCACTCGCCCGGATGCGATCAAACGCTCAAAAGTGCTCACAGTAAACACGATTCCGGATTGACGTCGGATGCGGTCCAATTCTTTCCGAATCTCTTCTACACCCCAACCACTCTCTCCAAGCTCCGCTGCCTTAAGGGTCAACATACCTTGTAGAAGAGAGGCTCCGAGGGAGTCTACCACATGTATCGAAGTGTCACCGGTATTATCGACAGCCATCTCGGCGGCACGAACCGTTCCGCTCAATGTAGAGCCAACGAAGACCCCAATCACTGACTCACCCTCCTCCCCGGCAGCCTGGAAGGCCCTTAGAAACTCGACCGGCGCTGGCTGGCTTGTTGTCGGGAGGGCTTGGTCTGAGCGCAGTTTCTCGTGGAATTGCTCAGCGGTGATATCCACGCCGTCTCGCCAAGTCTTGTCACCCTGAACAAGAGACATTGGAATGACATGGATGCCATGTGCGCGGATAACCTCTTTTGACAAATCACATGCAGAGTCAGTTACCACCGTCACCGGCCTTCGCGCGATCTGAATGTGCCCCTTTGACCTATGTGAGGCCGACACACTCGCAGCTCCGATGGTTTCATGCTGGACATGCATGTCCTCAGCTTTATGAGTGACCAGCTCACCGACCGAACGCAGGTATGAAAATACGTCCTCCGGCTCGTCCGTGTGTATGTGCACTTTCAGGACGTCTTGTGATCGAATCACGATCAAACAATCCCCCAACTCGCGAAGAGCTTCGCGCACCGCAGGTTGCGTGGGCAGCGTCATACCGCGCACCAAAGCCTCCGTACAAAAACGGTACTGTTCATCCTCTACCGAATAGTCGACCATCGCCAAGACGGATTGACCTTCAAATTCCTGCTCAGTGTTGTCTACTGAAATGGACACGCCATCCATGAACATCTGCACGCCTTCGAGCATACTCACAAAACCCTTGGCGCCGGCATCGACGACTCCGGCCTTCTTCAAGGCTTCAAGCTGCTCAGGCGTTCTCTCCAGTGATAATCTGGCCTCCCTCACGGTCTCTGCCATTAGGGGTACAAAGTCGTCCTCAGCTGACTTGCAAACAGCAGTGGCGACATCGCGCATAACCGTGAGGATTGTCCCTTCAACAGGATTCTCTAGAGACTCGTATAGAATATCGACTCCCGAACTGAGCGCTCCCCCGAGTTCACCGGTTGTTATCCTTTCCCGACCTTCAATATGCTCAGCAAAACCCAACAAGAAATGCGAAAGCATCATCCCGCAATTTCCCCGCGCACCTAGCACCGCTCCTTGAGCAGCCTGCTGCGCTACTTCTCCAACCGATCGTGCGCTAACTCCCCGAATGTGGTCGGCTATGGCCTGAAGAGTCAGAGAAAGATTCGTCCCAGTATCCCCATCTGGGACCGGGAAAACATTGATGCGGTTTAACTCAACGCGCTGTTGCTGTGCGTAATCGCAAGCCGCCATAAGTGAGCGCCGGAGGCGCGGCCCGTCGAGATAGGCGATCTGGCTTGAGTTCAAATCGGACTCCCGTATTCAACCCCACGGCGTTAACAAAAGAAGGCCAAAGAGAACAAGAACCTATAGCATACAGATACCCATGGAACCCGTGTGATCTTTACCATCTTGCCACGACAGGTATTTTCGCCGCAAGAATTCCAGCTCTTCCTACCCTCTGAAGATAGGCGCTGTGTGATACGAAGAATCAGGACATTGTTGGCCATCACTCCAATGTTGATCGGCACAACACCAGCCTTAGGGCAGCAGCAAGCAACGGCAGTGGCCATCCCGAGCCCACCAGTGATTGACGGGATACTCGATGAGGATTTCTGGTTAGATATCGAACCAGTCACTGGATTCCGCCAGCGGGAACCCGTCGATGGGGCTGTAGCAACGGAGCGTACTGAAGTAAGAATCGCCTATACGCCAAGTGCGCTTTACTTCGGCATATCGATGTTTGACAGTGAGCCAGAAGGGATCCTTGGCAATATCCTCCAACGCGGGGGCTGGATAGACAAAGACGACAACGTGCTCATTGCTATCGACACGTATAACGACGGTCGCAACGCGTACCTGTTCGAGGTCGGATCCTTGGGCACACAGGACGACGCCCTGATCTCTGATGAAACGACCCAGGATTGGAACTGGGACGGTATATACACGACCGAAACACGAATCACGAAAGAAGGGTGGTTCCTCGAAGTCGAGATCCCATTTACTACGATCCGCTTCGGAGACGCCGAGGCGCCCGACATGGGCATAGCCTTCGTCCGTTCGATCCGGCGCAAGAACGAACAGGTATACTGGCCTCACATAGGTCAAGAGTATCGAACAGGTATTCGACAGGTCTCTCGATACGCTCCACTCGCAGGTCTTCGAAACCTCCAGAAGGGTCGACACATCGAAGTGAAGCCGTATCTAATCGCGGGTGTCGAAAGTGAGGAAGCCACAGGGACAAATCAGGACACAGATATTGGACTGGATGTAAAAGCTTCTGTCACTTCGAACTTCACGGTCGATCTCACCTACAATACCGATTTTGCCCAAGTTGAAGCCGACAACGTCCAGATCAATCTCACGCGCTTTAACCTGTTCTTCCCAGAGAAGCGTGAATTTTTTCTAGAGCGCGCCAGCCTTTTCCAGTTTGGAGCATCTCAGGAAGCAGAAGTTTTCTTTACCCGGCGTATAGGACTCGAAGCAGATATCGTTGGTGCGAGCCGCCTCACAGGTCAAACCGGCCCCGTGTCCATCGGAGCCATGAGTCTTTGGACAGAAGCCGTGCCGTCACCTGACCCGGCAACTAGAGAGGCAACGGTCCCCGCTGCTTGGAATAACATTGCACGGGTGCGTGGCGATCTGCCAGGGCGCACAACCCTAGGTGCCATACTCACTGCAAAAGAGACAAACACTGGACACAACCGCGTCGCTGGCGCGGACCTCGTAAGCCGATTTTGGAGCAGTAGTTCTTTCTTCTTGTGGGGTGCCAACGTTTGGGATGCGGACGTTTCCAAAACATCTGGTAGTTCTTTCGCCGGCCAAGCAGAGCTCATTCTCCAAAACGACCTCTATCTCTTCGAACTAACGCGCACACACATCGGAGAGGCCTTCGCTCCGGACCTCGGCTTTGTGCGGAGACCGAATCAAAAACGCTGGGGAGGCCAAATCGGAGTCCGTCCAAGATTCGAAACAAGTTCTTGGGCACGCCAGCTATCCGTCATACTCGGGTCAAACTGGATCGAAGGAATTAACGGACGAAAACAGTCTCATCTTCTTCAGTTGTCGAACCGGCTGGACTTTCAATCGGGCGACAACATCAACCTCCGCGTGACAGAGCGATTCGAGCGTCTAGAGACCCCCGCATTTATTAACGGACGTAAGCTTCCGGTTAGGGACTACACTTTTCGCAGGGCACAGATCGACTTCAGTCCAGATAGAGCCCGGGGATTGGGGGTAAACGGGCGTGTCTCCTTCGGTGACTTCTGGAGCGGAACCCGGACCCAAGTCGGCGGGGGCTTTGTTTGGATTGTGAACAAGCATCTCACAGTCGACACAGATGCCCATTGGAATAACGTCTCCCTCCCAGTCTTAGAGGGGGATTTCAGTACTACACTACTTAGCACAAGGCTCGAGGCGGCTCTGAACCGAAAGCTATTTGCATACGCGTTACTGCAGTGGGACGATGTCTCCAACGAGTTTCAGGCAAATATTCGCGTCGATTGGATCCACACACCGGGGAGCGACCTGTTTATCGTACTTGATACCGGCTATCTAACCGACGCCCTAAATGATCCGAGGGATACCCGCTGGCTCCGTAAAACTGGTGTCGTAAAGCTTACATACGTCAGAGCCTTCTGACCTCGAAAATCCGACTGGTCCCCTTGTCGATTCGCCTGTGAAAAGGTTTCAAGTCCTACGCATATAAATTGAGTCACCCGACACAATCGACGCTCTTCAGTCAATCAAGCGGCAGCAACGGCTTACGGAGATGCGTCAGTCCGTACTTATAGCCTCGAAGACACCGGTCCTCGGATTCTTTTGGACGTTGTCCCAACGAAAAACACGCCCATTCATGATCACGTAGACCCCCGCAGGGATAACTTGAACCGCTGTTAGAGCACCGCCTAGGTTGAAGAGTCCGTCTGACGACCCGAAAGCAATCGGAATCATCGCACCCGTTAGAACGATCGTCTTGTTGAGAGATTCATCCGCAAGTAACCGAGCTGTCTCTACCATCGTGTCGGTTCCGTGTGTGATCACGATGTGCCGTTCAGCAGCATTTCTGCAGTGATTCAGTATGGATCCGCGGTCCTCATCGGTCATCTCCATTGAGTCGATCATCATCAGCGTCTGGATTCGGACGTCAATTCTAGATCGCGCCATAGTCAGCATGTCCGGAAGATGCGTCTTTCGGAACTCGAGCGTGCCGTGAATCTCGTCGTACTCTTTGTCGAAAGTGCCACCGGTCACGAGCAGGCAAACGGTTCTGCTCATCGGACCCAAGGGCTTCGGGTTTGTCGCCGACGATTGCGGGGTTTCCATAGTGTCCCGTTCAGAGTAGTAAAGACTTGATGGTAACCCATCTGACATCACTGCGGCGAGACGAAGTCGCTTCGGTTAAGATGGCGGACCACGTTTCAGCATACCCAACAGAGAGTTAGTCGCAATGTCCTTCGTCGCCGTCGACCCCGCTACCGGGAAACAGACCAATGAGGTGCCCTTCAAGTCTTCGGCACAAACAGAACTCAAAGTTGCGTCTGCTCACGCTGCCTACCTCGATTGGCGACTTCTTTCAGTGGAGGAACGAGTTAGACCACTTGCCGAAATGGGACGTCTTCTTCGTGAGCGGAAAGACGCCTTCGGTGCGCTAATGACTAGTGAGATGGGCAAGCCCATCAGTCAGGCCACTGCAGAGGCTGAAAAGTGTGCATGGGTTTGCGACTACTATGCTGAACAAGCGCCAAGCCTGTTAAGAACGGTCAATGCTCCAACCGACGGGTCATCCAGCTACTGGACCTACCGACCACTGGGGATCGTGCTGGGCATAATGCCGTGGAACTTTCCCTTCTGGCAGGTCATCCGCTTCGGAGCCCCGGCTCTAACGGCAGGGAACGCCGCACTATTGAAACATGCGACGAGCGTACCAGCATGCGCCGCGGCACTCGAGGAACTATTCAACGATGCTGGTTATCCGGAAGGACTGTTCGCCAACCTCTTCATTGACTTGGAAGCAACCGGAGACCTAATCGACGACCCGCGTGTTCGTGCGGTGAGCTTGACCGGAAGCGTGCGAGCAGGAAAAGCTGTGGCAGCCCGTGCCGGCGCTGCCATCAAGCCATGCGTTCTAGAGTTGGGCGGTAGCGACCCGTCGTTAATCCTAGCTGACGCAGACCTAGCCGCAGCAGCCAAAAGCTGCGCCATGGGGCGCCTCATCAATACAGGTCAAAGCTGTGTAGCAGCCAAACGTTTCGTAGTGGTAGAGTCCGTTCGTGAAGCATTTGAAGAAAAATTGGTCCAAGAGATGAGCGAGTGGTCTGTTGGCGACCCATCTGATCCCCAGACAGACGTGGGTCCCATGGCTCGGGAGGACCTGCGCGACGCACTTCATGACCAAGTGTCACGCTCGGTAGAAGCTGGGGCACGTCTCCTCATGGGCGGTAGCATTCCGAATCGTCCAGGAGCCTGGTATCCGATCACTGTTCTCTCGGGCGTTCGTGAAGGTATGGCAGCATATAGCGAAGAATTGTTTGGTCCCGTCGCTACGATCATCTCAGCAGCGGATACAACAGACGCGATTGAGATCGCAAATGGAACGGCATTCGGGCTCGGAGCCTCGGTCTACACTGGAGATGTTCAGCGAGGAGAACAGATCGCCGCGGAACTAATCGACGCGGGGAGTTGTTTCGTCAACGGGATCGTAAAGTCAGATCCCCGGCTGCCGTTCGGAGGTACCAAGGAGAGTGGCTACGGTCGAGAACTGAGCCCGATAGGCATCCTGGAGTTCACTAACGCTAAGACTGTCTGGGTGAAGTAGAGCGCCCAAACAGTCTCCCCTATCGACTCTACTCGAAACTGCTCGGAACCGCCTGATACATTTTCCGCGCCATTGTATCAGCATCTACCATCTGAGACGCGTCCAGTTCGAAGTCTGGAATAGATGGGGCGCTCAGCTTCTCCATCAACTCAGCCACTTCCCGAGTCGACAAGCCTGCCGCCTTCATTTCATCCGCGGTAACCTTCGCACCATCGCGAGCCTGTAACCCATCCTCGTTACCCTCAAGTAGGCTGGAGATCAAGTGACGCTCGACCCGCGTCAGTGGCTCAGAGCCTAGATCGTAGTCAACCCACGCCTCATATGAGAGTGGAGCCACCCTCTTTATCATACCAGCGATCACACGACCAAACTGCTGGATTTCCCACTGAGCCCGGGAATCCACCCTTAAGCTTAGGAAATGAAGCAGGTTGTGGAGGTCGATCTTCCAGTACCACTGAGTATAGGTGGATACGGGGAGGTCAATCCTAGCTAGCTCACGAGCGACATCCTCCTCGAGCATCCAAGAGTACGTACCACCCGCATCTGCCCGGAGCTTTTCCCACCGCCTGACCGCCTCTTGGTAGACCTCTTGTGGCGCGCCCCCCTCCCTGCCTTGCTTATTCGATCGACTTTGCAGTTCGAACTGGTCCTGCCGAGGAGTATAGAAAAGCAGGGGCATCAGAGAGTACCGCGCCGATAGTTCGTTCACCGACGCGGTGCGATGACGTATCCATTGTCGGGCCACAAACATCGGCATCGCACAGTGGAACTTAAACTCCACCATCTCCGATGGAGTCGTGTGACGGTGCCTTCGCAGATAGCGAACGAGGCCCCTGGTCTGTGAAACCTTCCGGGTACCGAAGCCATAACTGACCCGCGCCGCTCGCTCGACATCTTCGTCGGAGCCCATATAGTCTACTAGAGAAACAAACCCGTGATCCAGGACAGGGAAGTATCCACCGAGGATCTCCTCGGCGGCGGGATTGGTGGGGCGCTTCGTGTCCATTCGATATATCACGGGTGGGCCCTAACGGGCAGGTGCGGTAAGAATGGAAGAATATAGCTACGGGCGCCAACCCTAGAGACAGACCTGCTTAGACTTCGTCTAATCCCCAAAGACTAATGAAATTCTCTGGCTCTACCCCCAGCCCATCCGCAACCCGAGTGATGTAATTAAAGTAAGCAACCACCTGTGTGGCGTCGTGTATCGCACGATCGTCGAAACCGTACCCACGCAGTTCGTCCACTGAGTCCTTCTCGATCGCAGCGTTTTTGTGCGTCAACAGTTCCGCGTATCGACAAAGCGCTTGATCCGCCTGCGATAATCCTGCCGCACGCCAATCCCGCACTATCGCATGTACAAACGTGTCACAGTCCCCACCAGACTCGAAGAGATCCTCGACCTCATCCCGGAGGTCATGCGCGTGTGACTGTGTTCAGTAGAAACAGTCGTTCGCCTTAGATGTGACGACAGCGAGCATCTCACGCTGCCAGCGCATGAGCGGTGACGGCCCAAACATGATCACCCTATAAAGACCCATCGACGCATCCATGGCCTGAGGGTTCTGGCTCATGATGTGCACAATGTGCCAGACGCGACCTGACCGCTCTATCGCTTCGTCGAAGAGCTTCCTCAGTAGGCCTGTCGCCTTGCTGACCGGGATCTGCTCAATGAATGGCATAAGCGAAAAGCTATCGTTCTTCTAGAGAGCCGGACAGCTGGGATCCCCTGCATACGATAGGTTCCGCTTTGAATTTCGTGATCCACCTGCCCTTCACGCTTTAGCACCTTGGAATCCGGACATACGGCCATGAGAAGCTGTCGCCTGCAGTTCTCTGTATAGACTTCTCTGAGGAAAGTAAAAGTGACCGGACCGTATTATCGGCCGTGACTGTCTGGCCACGGATCCGCGGAGTTGAAGATCTAGTGCGAATCATTGGGTGATATCGTGTTCAAGCGGCAGATGGACAGGGGTGCCGGGCTGCCCAGATTCTGCTTAGCGTCTAGAACAGTCAGTACGTTCAAACCTGGGCAAACAAGCTCTATCTCATGTCACCAATCATCACGGCCCTCTACGCGATCGCAGCGCTCACAGGAGCGGCTTTCGCGGCAGTGGAGTTCCGTATGCTTTGGCGCTTCGTGCGGAATCGCCAAGAAATCAGGACAACCGTGACCAGTGAGTCGCCGCCAGATCGAGTTAAGGCTCAGACGGACGAATCCAATCTATTCCCGCTAGTCACAATCCAATTACCTCTCTACAACGAGAGGCGGGCGGCGGCGCGGGTCATCCAAGCGGCGGCGTCACAGGACTATCCTCGAAGCCGATTCGATGTTCAGGTGCTAGACGACTCCGACGACGAAACTGCTAGCATCGTGAAAGACGTCGTCCGAACTCTCCGCTCACAAGGGGTTCAAATTGAGCATCTGCGTAGAGAGCACCGCTCTGGATACAAAGCCGGTGCCCTTACAGAAGGACTGCAGAAATCAGAAGCCGAGTTCATAGCTGTCTTCGATGCTGATTTCTTGCCAGACCCCACTTTCCTCCGCACGGTTTTAGTGGATCGGACCGGATTCGATCATCCTGATATAGCATTCGTGCAGACCCGTTGGTCCTGGAGAGAGCCTATTAGAGGATTTTTTGCCGCGTCCCTAGCCCTACTCTTGGATCGACACTTCCTCGTGCAGAAGCCAACGCGAGCTTTTTTTCGAAACGTTGCGACCTTCAACGGTTCAGGTGGAGTGTGGCGAAGAAAAGCAATCGATGACGGTGGCGGATGGTCGGCAGAAACATTGACGGAGGATCTCGACCTAAGCTACAGATGTGCACTGCGAGGTTGGCGGGGTCGATACCTGCGAGACGTAGACGTAGTTAACGAACTTCCAGAAGACATGCGCTCCTTCAAAAGACAGCAGCAGCGTTGGTCCAAAGGGAACGCACAGTGTTTCAGGCTTCTCACCGCAAAAGTGCTGTCGGCCCGAGGTCTTCTTGAAGACCGAATCGATGAGGCATTCCTCCTCGCGGGCTATGCGATTCATCCGATTCTCCTGATAAATCTGATCCTGTGGCCCTGGGCAGTCCTCTTAATGGACCGCCCCACATTCTGGGCGGTTCAGGGGATCATGGGTCTCGTCATAGTTGTGGCCCCGGTCAGCTTCGTCCTAACAGTGCTCGAACGTGACAAAAGGCTAAGCCTTCGTTCCATCGGACACATAGTATCAAGCGTATGTATCGGGATCGGCCTGATGGTAAACAACACGATAGGTCAGATTCAGGGGTTCCTTACATCTGGTGGTGAGTTTGTGCGGACGCCCAAAGGCCACGAAGCTATCGCTGAATCCGAACCCGTCCAAGAAGAACTGAGAGCATATCAAGTGCCGCTCCACTGGAGCTTCTTTTTCGAGCTCATCACAATCATGTACTGTCTCATCGGCACCGCGGTGCTGAGCACCGCTGGCGAAGCGCTCTGGGCCATACCACTACTCTTCTGGGCCATATGTTTGGGATTTGTTGCTCAACAGCAACTAGCACCCACTCGAGTCTGAAGCTAACCCGATGTCTCATCCCAACCGCGGTTACCTGACCCTAGCGGCTGGATCCTCTCGCTACCTCGAGATGGCCGTAGACATGGCTCTTTCGCTAAGAGAGCATACGGAATACCCCATCGGCCTCGTGTGTGACGAGCCCATTGGTCAAATCGTGACATCTACGTACCCGAATGTTTTCGACACGCTCTCGATCTTAGGCGTGGAATTCAGAGGAGGACGAACGCTGAAGTATGGCCTAGCGGACGCATGTCCTTGGGACGAAGCAATCTTCGTAGATGCCGACTGCCTAGTTTTAGGCCCACTGGATCACGCGTTCGACGCCCTCAAGCACACCCCCATAGCGTTCCTCGGTGAGTTGCTCACGAAAAATGAAGACGAGAACCACCACGGATTCTCAACACGTCGGCTCATGGACAAGTTCGACATTGATCATTATCTGAAGACGAACAGTGGCTTCTTCGCTTTCCAGAGGAAACCGGCACGCTCGATCATGCGTGAATTCCTGCACTTCTTTCTCGACGAAGCTAAGCCAGGACTTCGCCTATCTCTGCTCCGAGGGGCATGGCTGGGAGACGAGATCGCTATCGGCATCGTCGGAGGTCGCTTAGGACTGGAGCCAATGCCGAACCCGTCCGCAATGTATTGGCCTGCAGAGTTCGACACTATCGATCCTGATCGGCCGACAAAACCGTTATTGCATTTCATCTGGCCGCTCCCAGAAACCACCTTCGATAAGTTGATGCATATGGCTGAGAATCGACGGAAAGCATCCGGAGTAGCGTGGCCTGGAGCCGACCACTGGATGCAAGAATTGACCAGCCTCAAGCGTATGGCTCAACGTCGGCGCTGGCTCGAACGCTTCAAGATCGGGCAGCACACTCCATAGTCTCCACTGGCGCGACGATTCCCAAATCTCAGACTGATTCCGAGTCAGATTCTAACCGGTACTGGGCCGCATGAAGTCTTGAGAATGGACCTCCGGCCTCTAGCAAATCTTCCCACTTTCCTGACTCGACTAGGCGACCATCATCAAGGACGACGATCTGATCCGCCTCTCGGATTGTGGAGAGTCGGTGCGCGATGATAATCAAGGTCCTTCCTGACGAACGCTGCTGAATGGCCCTCGCGACTTTGAGTTCAACTACGCTATCGAGCGCGGAAGTAGCCTCATCGAGTATAAGGATCTGTGGATCACGCAAGAGAGCCCTTGCTAGGGCTAAGCGCTGTCGCTGTCCGCCAGACAATCTCACACCTCGATCACCGATTTCAGTGTCGAGACCGGAAGTCATAGCTCGCACAAAATCCGCCAGTAGGACGTCATGCAATGACTCGAAGAGCTCTTCATCCGACACTGGCCTATCTATGCCAAATATCAGGTTGTCTCGGACAGACCTGTTGAGCAACCAAACGTCCTGACTCACGATCGCCATGGAGCGGTGAAGTGAGTCCAGTGAGAACGACCGAATGTCTGCGCCGTCTAATGAGATCATCCCGGGAGCCACGTCGTAGAACCGCGCTATCAGGTCGACTAGGGTCGTCTTCCCTGCCCCACTGTGCCCGACCACTGCGGTCAGCTTTCCGGCCTTGAACGTCGTGGAAATTTCATGTAGCACGGGGACACCCGAATTGTATCCGAACGTCAGCTCCTCGACTTCAATTGCGTCTCTGAGGCCTCGGAACGGTTTAGATCCAGAGGGGACAATGAACTTTCCATCATCAGAATAGAGTCCTGTGAGGGCCTCTAGACGGGGGATTTCCTCTGCAACCTTGAGGCTAAAAACGGTCAGATACTTGTAGTCGGGCAATGCTTGCTGCAACAGAAGCAGAAAGGCCCCAAACGCCGCTAGATCACCAGGTCGAAAATCGCCCGACATATAGATAACCACTGCCTGAACGAGCAGCATAACTAGGAGGACGAACACTTCCTCGACCGGATATCGAAGGCTCACTATCCTATCCCGACGTACCGCGACACCTCGAGCCTCATTCAGGACCTCAGCATAAGCCTCGGATGCAGACCGCTCTTGGGAGTATGCCTTGACCAAGGGTACAGAACCGAGAAGGTCTAGAACGCGACCTCGCATCCGGCGTTCGACTTCCACTCCTTCCCGAGAAATGCTTGTGACCGCGCGATTAATCACACGAAGAAACACGTTCACGAAGGGCAGCGTCACTATAAAGGCGATAGAAAGCGGAAGACTGATAGCAATCATCACGCCGGCCTTCACGATGAGGCCCACCCCGTAACGAAGCAGTTCTTCGGCCGCGACCAGAAGGCCGACCACTGAACTCGACCAGCTTATCTCAGCATCGACACGGCCTAACGACTGCTCATCGAAATACTGACGGCCGAAAGAGATGACGCGAGAGAACGTCTCTTCTGTAACAGCAACCCGATACTGTTCATTTCTTGACACTACAAAAAGCTTGCGGAGGTATTCCAATACAAGCTTTGCCACTCTCCCCAAGATGATGAGAGCAACTGTCAGAACCACTAAGTAAGCGTCGCGACTGGGGCCCGAACCCACAAAATCTGGCGTAAGACTAGTAAGCCATCCAAAGGCGGCAGACTCGCCGAGGAAGTCGAAAGAGTTCTCGGAAACCGCATCGGTAAGCGGCACCAGTAGCGAGAACGAAGCAGCTTCGAAGACTCCGGCAAGGAGGATCAGTCCCACCGGGAGCACGAAATGCCAACGACGAGCTTCTGCTACACGCCAGTAACGGCGGAGCAAATCTCGTGTAAGGGGAGTAATTGAGCCGTCCGCCGGCTTCATACTAACCTCTTGTGGCAGGATCGGAGACGGCGAGTGAGTAGAAGTATAGCCAGCAACGCAGTTATGTGCGCTGATAGAAAGATGCTAATGCTTGCTCTCTTTTCGTTGACGCCCCATGCCGGTCGCAGAACGTTCTTATCATGAACCAGCTTGCGATCGTACTCCCGGCCTGGAAACCCGACTTTCTACAATGCGCCCTAGAATCCGTCCGCGTACAAACCGACCAACGATTCACGCTGTACATCGCCGACGACGGCGGGCCCGATAGAATCGCTCGCATTTGTGATGATTTCGATGACCTTGGACTGATCTACCACCGCTTTGATGAGAACCTCGGGAATACATCCCTCACTAGACACTGGGATCGAAGTGTCGCTCTCTCGACTGAGCCCTGGATCTGGCTCTTCGGAGATGACGATGAGATGCATCCCGAATGCGTCGCGAAGTTTTACGAGATACTTGGAAACCTACAGCCCGAGGTTTCCGTCATTCGGTTCAATACTGATGTGATAGACGAAGCGAGTGAGATTCGAAAGTGCAACCCATCACACCCTCAAAGCGAGTCCGCCTCCGAATTCCTGTTTAATCGATTATTGGGTCATAGAAAGAGTTACGTGACAGAATACATTTTCCGTCGCTCAACCTACTCATTAAGAGGAGGATTTCCCGACTACCCAGCGGCTTGGTGCGCGGACGATGCTGCGTGGTTCAGTTTCGCTGGCAACGGTCCCATCCTAACGATCCCCGGACCTCGCGTGCGTTGGCGAAGCAGTCGAATCAACATTACCGGAGCGAACCGAAGCTGCCAGACGGAAAAGTTGGAGGCTGGGAGACGATTCCTCAACTTCATAGAAAAGGAGGTCGAACCGGGCGATTCAGGGCACTCCGCTGACGAATGGAGTGAGGCTCGTAGCATCTGGTTCGAAAACCAGGTGCGCTATCTAAGCCCTCTCACCCCATCTCTGATACGAGCTGTGATCCAAGCCAATTCGCCGTGGAACCGACCCCGTATTGAAAGAGCGATACTTGCAATCATTTGGACAATCAAAGGCCACTTTCGAGAAGCGCGACGCTGGCTAACCAAGGCTAAAACAAAACGCTCGATCAAGACTCCAACTTGTTAAAGGACCACCGCAAATAGATCCCCACTGATACGATCAACGAACTATTCCCAGCCTACAAAAGCTTACATCCGCGTGGGTCGATCCTTGCCGCAGACGGGACTGACACGTCTGTTGCGGCGACCCAAGAACGCGCGCCATCAATCTCCCATGGAATCCGCCTCACCTCAATTGTCTCAATTGTCCCTGATCTCTCGTGCCCGTTCGTTCGGCGAACGGACAGCACTGCTCGCCCCAGAGGGGACTTTCACGTACAACGACCTCCTCAGAGAGTCAGGAATTACAGCAACAGCATTGCTTACAGGGCGAGATGATCTTGCTGGCGAACGGATCTGCTATCTAGTACCACCTGGGTGGGAATACACGGTCGTCCAGTGGGGAATCTGGCGTGCAGGAGGCCTCGGCGTACCCTTGGCAATCTCTCACCCAGAAGCTGAACTGGCTTGGGTACTCGAAGATGCCCAACCGGAAGCGGTTATCGTCCACCCTTCTCTCGCAGAGAGACTTCAAGACCTCACTCGAGATCGTCAGATCCCCCTGTTGATGACCCCCGCACTGCTCAGAGATGCGCCAACTGCCGAACTCCCAGCGGTTGAAGAGACTCGCCCAGCGTTGATGCTCTACACATCAGGAACGACCGGAAAACCGAAGGGGGTCGTCCTGACACATGCGAACCTTAGTGCACAAGTCGAGGCGCTCTCTGATGCATGGGCGTGGAATGAAGACGATCATATCCTTCTCCACCTCCCATTGCATCATGTACATGGCATCGTGAACGTCCTCACTTCAGCGCTGTGGAACGGCGCCACCTGCGAAATCCTACCTAGATTTCGTGCCGTAGACGTCTGGGAACGCCTGGCTAGATGTGAGGTCACCCTCTACATGGCAGTGCCAACCGTCTATCGACGATTAATCGATCAGTGGTACTTGGTGAACTCAGAGGCACGGGAAGCGTGGAGACAGGGAGCGCAAGCCTGCCGTCTCATGGTATCGGGTTCAGCCGCGCTGCCAGTCCCTACTCTCGAGAGCTGGGAAGAGATCACCGGGCACAGACTGCTTGAACGCTACGGCATGACAGAAATAGGCATGGGGCTATCTAACCCACTGGAGGGGGAACGACGATCGGGCTTTGTCGGGGGGCCTCTACCCGGTGTGGAAGCCCGGCTGGTGAGTGAAGATGGGATCGAAGTGCCTGAAGGCTCCGCCGGCACTATTCAGATTCGCGGACCTGGGGTCTTTAAAGAGTATTGGCATCGGACGAAGGAGACAGCCGAAGCATTCACTTCAGATGGGTGGTTTCGCACAGGGGACAGGGCAGTAGTCGAAGATGGGGCATGGAGGATTCTCGGACGCAATTCGGTTGATATCCTTAAGACCGGAGGCGAAAAAATCTCCTCGCTCGAAATCGAAGACATACTGCGCTCTCATCCTGCAGTCACTGACTGTGCAGTAGTAGGTGTTCCTGACCCTGAATGGGGGGACCGGGTCTGCGCAGCAGTAGTGCTCAGGACAGGAGAGGTCACCTCGAAAGAGGCGCTTCGAAACTTCGTCAAGGAAAGACTGGCGCCATACAAGGTCCCCAAAGATGTTCTCGTGCTCTCTGAACTCCCCCGCAACGCAATGGGCAAGGTCACCAAGCCCGCCGTGCTTGACCTCTTCTCTGCGGAGAACACTGAATGATCGACACCGTGCTGAGCAACCTGCGCGAGTATTGGATGGTTCACTCGCTACTGCTGCTCTACACCTTCATGCTCGCTCACCATGCGTGGACTGGAAACCGTAAAACAAAAGGGCTAGCTGATTATTACGTAGGCGGCCGTAACATGGGAGGCTGGGTCATCGGCCTCTCCTTTTTTGCCACATATGCGAGCACAAACTCGTTTGTCGGCTTTTCCGGACGCACATACGACTGGGGCATCCCATGGATGCTCTTCATCCCCACCGCTGTAGCGTTCTCACTGTTCGCCTGGTTAGTCGTAGCGCCTCGACTTCGAGCCTTCACGGCCGCGATGGACTCACTAACGATCCCAGACTTCATTGGCTTTCGGTTCGGGAGTACTAAGGCACGCGTCTTTTCGGCCTTGATCATGATTGCAGCGTCATTCTTCTACATGACGGCAGTGTTCAAAGGTATTGGTAACCTTCTCGAAACCTTTCTCGAGATCCAATACGAAGTTTCGATTGTTATTGTCTTTTTCATCGTGATGACATACACGATGATCGGTGGCTTCATATCTGTGGTGAAGACGGACTCGGTTCAGGGCGTAGTCATGGTCCTAGCAGCAATCGTCCTTTTTAGCGGTACGGTGAACGCCGCCGGAGGTCTAGCCTCAATCTCTGAAGTACGAACGCAGCCTGGGGGCGAAGAACTCTTCACCTGGGGAGGAGGGGTTGCGATTCCTGTTTTGATGGGAACCATGTTTGCAGGACTCGTAAAATTCGCAGTGGAGCCACGCCAACTCTCGCGATTCTTCGCCCTCCAAGGAGACAAAGCGACCCGGACGGGCATGATAGTCTCGTCAGTGACGTTCGCTGCAGTCTTCTCTCTGCTGATCCCTGTTGGCATTTATGCCAGAAGGGTTCTTCCTGGCGGACTTGAGGACACAGATCTAGTCGTCCCGACTCTCCTTACCGAAGTCTTCGGCCCCGGGACTGGCGCTTTCCTGCTCGTCGCCATGGTTGCAGCGGCGATGTCATCGCTAGACTCAGTCTTACTCGTGATGGCATCCACAACTGAACGCGACATCGTGAGCGTCCTTAAGCCGGGCCGAACAGAAGCAGCAGAAATGTTCTGGACAAAGGGCTGGGTCGCACTCTTCGCTCTCATTACGGCAATCATCTCGCTCAACCCACCGGACGGCATCGTCGAACTGACAGCGTTCAGCGGCAGTCTGTACGGCGCGTGCTTCTTCCCCGCTATTGTCTTTGGGCTGCATTGGCGGCGAGGAAGTGGAGCGGGAGTCATTACATCCTTCGTGATAGGAATCGGCGTCCTTCTGGGTTGGGAATATCTTCCCGGATCAGAGGTCCTGCACGAAGTATTCCCCGCGATGATACTCTCCACCTTCGCATTCTGGATTGTCAGCCTATTTACCCTTGACGGAGCGAACGAACAGGTCATCGCGCTGATGGACGAAGCCGACGGTGGCTGAGTAAAAAGGGTATCGATTCGGCCTAGCAGGGGTCTCAGGAGCCAGCGCTCCATCGCCCCTGATTGGAACCATCAAGTATGATTGCAATATCATATATATGAACTCGCTCTCTTCGATGATCCGCCCGCTGTCACTCTTAGTCGCTCTGGCCCTGTCCGGATGCGGAGGTGGAGGTGCGGGAAGCCCAAATCCATTTGACCAAAGCTCGATCCGAGGAGCGAGTCCCTCAGAAGATCCCATCCAGATCGATGTCCAGAACAGTAACTTCAACGATGTTACGATCTGGGCGATCCGATCTGGGCAGCGAATACGTCTCGGGCGGGTGACCGGAAAAACCGATCAGCGCTTTCGTATAGCATGGAACGCAGCCCTGCCGATCTACTTTTCGATCGATGTCGTAAGCGGTCGCGGATGCACTACCAACTCGCTCCCAGTCGAGCCGAATGCTCGTGTATGGCTCATGATCCCGGCCAATATCGGCCTGCAACCATGTCAAGCCGGACGGCGCTAATCAAGAAAGGCCGCCTTATGCGTGTCTCCCTGAGGAGGCCCCTAATAGCCCTCGCGCTTGTCGGTGTCTCTGCCTGTCTGATGACTGGAAGCGAAGCCTCAAAAGACACCCATGCCTTTACCTCGCCCGACCGACCTCAGCAAGTCCGACTTCTGGTGCGAAACATGAACTTTAATGACGCAAGGCTCTTCGCATTGGCAACTAGCGGACGCATGCCAATCGGTCAGGTAAGTGGAAAACAGGACAGGGAATTTGAGCTAGACTGGCCCCTTTCTTCCTATATGAAAATCGAAATCGACATGGTTGCCGGACCGAAGTGCAGCACCTCGGAAATGCAGGTCGACCCAGGAGACATCCTTGAGCTTCAGATAGCGAGTGTGTTCAATCAGACACAAGATTGCCGGTGAACGGAACTCTTCTTTGAATACCTCGGCCTGAGGGCTGGGGCCAACTACTCGTATAGAAGGTCCGGCTCGATCTCGACTCCGAACTCAGTCAACTCGAGTTCTACTCCCTCGAGGATCTCATCGGGCATTGCCCCAGCATCTATACCGGCTCGCAGCCCATCGTGCCCCCACAACATGTCTATAGGCATTAGCGTCTTTTCATACTCATACGGCGGCTGTCGCCAAGGAAAGAGTTCTCCCTCAACCGATCGGCAGGCGGAAAAAAGAGCGACGGCGGCTCTCACCGGTCGGAAACTATCCCTATCAGTGACGTGGAGTTGAACACCACCGCAGACCTCATTCATATGCTTCTGAAAGGTTGGTTCGAAATAGCACGGCCGTAACATGACCCCTTCACCCAAGCTGCTCGGTACGGTCTGGCAAAGTGCTTGCGGATCAAGCCACGGAGCGCCAACCAACTCAAACGGCCGAGTCGTGCCACGCCCTTCAGAGATGAGAGTACCTTCGAAAAGCACCATGCCGGGATACGCTTCGCATGAGGAGAGCGTCGGCAAGTTGGGGCTTGGCATGACCCACGGTAAACCAGTGTCATCCCAATGCATCCATCGACGCCAACCAATGCACGGCACAACCGTCAAATCCACATCAATCCCGCGGACCCTTACGAGCCAGCGCGCCAGCTCGCCCGACGTCAGGCCGTGGCGAAGCGGTATCGGATGAAGCCCCACAAATGACTCGTATCCTCTTCGTAATACTGGGCCTTCTCTCACAACCCCTCCTAACGGATTGGGTCGATCAAGGACTATGAAGCGCACTCCTGCTTCGGCGCAGGCCTCCATCGCAAGTGCCATCGTCCAAACGAAGGTGTATACCCTCACTCCGACGTCCTGAAGATCAAAAAGCACAGCATCAAGGCCGTCTAGCATGTCTGCTGTGGGCTTCCTAACGTCGCTGTACAGCGAGTGCACCCGCACGCCCAAGGCCCGGTCAGTGTAGTGATCGGACTCGATCATGTTGTCCTGTTTCTCACCCCGCGCGCCATGTTGGGGGCCAAAAAGAGACTCAAGGCTGAGACCCCCTTGGACTAAAGCGTCCGCAGAAAGAGTTAGGTCTGAGGTGACAGACGCGGGGTGCAGGATCAAGCCTAGTCGCTCACCCTTCAAATTTGGCCCATGCCCGGCCAGAAGTGCGTCTACCCCTGAAATCACATGCGAGTCACTCATCATTCAGCCTCTAAATCAGCAAACACACATCCATCCAGTTCATTCATGCTGAGAGAGCGAGGGCATCCACCGAAGATGCAATGCTACCGACGACCGACAGTGAACACGGAAGAACTCTCTACCCCATTCAACTGCAACACAGCTGTGTAACTTCCCGGCGGGACATAGTCGCGTCTTCGAGAAAAGCCCCCGCCCCGAGGGGCGTCAGGTAGAAGTTCCTTCTCCAGATTCCATTCGACTTCGTGCAAACCTCGGAACCCGCCGACGCTCAGCCGCGCGACTACTTCAGCGGCCTCATTATGGACCTCAATCACCCCAGCACTCTCGTCACCAAGCCACACGTGCAACCAAGCGCTTTGTTGCTGCGCGCCAAAACCTCTAACCTGAGCGGGAAGAAAACCGTCCTCAGCTTGGAACATGTGCACGTCCGATTCCATTATCCCCGGCGTAAGCTTCTGTAGTTGCCGTACGTCGAGTGCAAGCATCCCCTGACCGTGAGTTGCTGCAACCAGAAAATCTTCGCGAGGATGGATTACAAGGTCATGGACGAAGGTACTCGGCATTCCATTCTCCAAAGGCATCCACGTGTCGCCTCGGTCCATGGAGACGTACACACCCACGTCCGTACCTAGATATAGCATATTCTGATTCTCAGGATCTTCACGGATGATATTGACCGGCCCCGTCGGCACATTCTCTGAAAGGCTCACCCAATTCTGTCCGTAGTCAGTCGAACGCCAAACGTAGGGAGCAAAATCATCGCTGCGTCTTCCGTTCTGCGTCACATAAACCGTCGACTCGCCATACTGTGACGCCACGATTTCTGTCGTGAATCGAGCCTCATGCATACCGCTGGTGATCTCCGTCCACCCGGCATCCGGACCTTGCATCACCCAGACATGACCATCATCAGTCCCTGCGTAAATCAGACCCTGTCTAATCGGTGATTCAGCAAGCGCAGTGATCGTCTGGAATTGAATATCCCCTAACCGGCCAACATCGTTGTCGCTCAAGTCCGGCGAAATCCGCATCCACGTGTCGCCTCAGTCAGTCGACCTAAAGACATAGTTCATTCCATGGTATATCACATCAGCGTTGTGTGGCGACAGGATAAAGTGTGCTAGCCACTGCCCCCGAAGCGGATCAGCCCCCTCCTCCACTTTCGGCATGATCGGTGTCGACTCACCTGTGCCTATATCTGTGCGGGATATCGACCCGTAAAAGCCCGCTGAGTACACAATGTCAGCATCAATTGGATCGATGGCGTGATGGCTACCCTCACCCCCCGGTGCATTGTCCCAGTCTACCGCCGGAATGGTATGACGGCCTTGGCTCAGATCTACCTCTGCCGAGAACGAGCCATGATCCTGAACTGAACCGTAAACTCGGAAAGGGTCACCCATGTCGTGGTTCACGTTGAAGAACGTCACCACCGGGATCTCGACAAAAAAACGCCAGTTCTCACCACCGTCGTATGAGACATAGGCTCCGCCGTCGTTGTTGTTGACGAGATACTCGGAGTTGCTCGGATCAATCCAGAGGCCATGGTGATCAACGTGCGTACCGGTGACTCTCTCAAAGGTTCGGCCCGCGTCCTCAGAAACGTGCAGTTGCACACCCATCACATAAATCTTGTTCTCGTCATTAGGATCAACCCGGATTTGACCAAAGACCCATCCATACGTCCCACCGACACTCTCCATATAAGCATTATACTCACTAGTGCGATTCCAGCTTTCACCGCCATTGTCAGAGCGGAACACAGTAGCACCGCGTATGATGCCCCCTCTAGGCCGACCGTACGCGTCAGTCGCTCCCTCCTCAGCGTCCCGCGCAATCTCATAGTTGTCTACGAATGCGTAGACTACATCTGGGTTGGAGCGCGCAATATCAAGGCCGATTCTGCCCCGGTAACGTGCATCCACGAGGCCATCGTTGACCTGACGCCACGTGGAACCACCGTCAGTGCTCTTCCAAACGCCGGATCCAGTGAAGTAGTCGTCCGAACCAGTAAAAGCCGGCTCGTTGCGCGGATCGTTAAACTTCGCCCGTCGGCGCTGCCAAGTCGCAGCGAAAAGCGTGTTAGGATCTTCGGGATGGATCACCAGATCAATCGCACCCGTCATTGCATCAACGTAGAGGACCTGCTCCCACGTTCTTCCTCCATCTACGGTGCGATAGACTCCACGATCCGGATTGTCTCGATACTCGTGACCGCTAGCCGCCACCCATACCACGTCCGGATTCAAAGGATGTACCACGACACGGCCGATTGTCTGTGTCTCCGAGAGCCCCATGTGCTGCCATGAACCCCCTGCGTCAGTCGACTTGTAGACCCCAGCCCCTGCATGAGAGGAACGGAAAATATTTGCTTCGCCGGTACCGACCCAGACCTGATCGTGATCAGAGGCAGCGATAGCGATGTCACCTATTGATGCTGTGACCTCACCGGTGAAGACCGGAATCCACGTCACACCTTCATTGACCGTCTTCCAAACACCTCCACCAGCCGCACCGACATACATCGTGTACGTCTCCCCTCTCGGCTCAGTGACAGCAATATCCGTGACCCGGCCACTAATGTTCGTCGGGCCAAGGCGCTGCCACGGCAGTCCTCGGAAGGGAGAGGCCTCGACGAGTTCTCGGTGTCGTTCAAACTCGGCCAGACGCTGCGTTGCAGACATCCGATCCTGCGCAGAAGCAGGGAGAGCCGGCAATAACACCGCAAGCACCAGAAATGTCGAGCGAGCGACCCGAGACGAGAGATACATGCCATCTGAGGCTGCAGTCATAAAGCACATCACCGCGAACGGGTGGACAAAAGCAGAAGCTACAAAGCGCCAGAACATACTCGCTAGGTTAGATCAACTACCCCTTACCTGCAGCACGGTCATGCGACCCGTCTGCGTGCCGGGGATCGACACCTCAGTGGGGTTGCTCCGGCGGTTTTCGAATTCTGCCTGAAGTTCAAGACGGATCCCGGCCGGCACACCACAGAACTTGAAGAATCCAGAACCGTTAGAGGTCGTAGTAAAACCACTTACGTCAGAACTTAGATCAGAACCCACCGTAATATTACCTCCACCAGCCACGGAGTACCCAACCCAGCTGACCCGGACCTGAGCATTCGCGATCGGACGATCGCGGAGGTCAAGCACGGTTCCGGCCAAGAGGACAGTGCTCCTGTCCCGGTCAACGCCCTCACACGCCTCTATTAATACCTCTCCCACTGACGGGGTGAAGAAATCAAGGAAGGCCATTTCTCCCCTGATAACATCCCGCTCAACAGGATTGGGGATGTATCCCATATCTTCAAGCTGAGTATCCACAAAACGCACCTGATAACGCCCCTCAGTAAGCCCTGTGATACTGTATTCTCCTTCGGCGTTGGAGTAGACCTCCTGGTTCGATCCGATCACACCGATCCGCACCCCCCGCTTAGGGACGCCTAGACTATCCCTAACGACACCCTCGATCCCTCCCGTCTGAGCTCTCTGGCCTAAGCTTCTTCCCCCAGCTTCCCGCACTTCGAGAACGAGGCCTCCGGTCTGGTGATACTGGGCTATGTAATTACGAACCCTGCGATCGAATCCGGTCTGATTCTCCATTATTGGCATACGGATCCACCACTCGGGTACGATCCAAGTGCCATTCGGCATTCTTTCAAAATCGACCCGTCCACCAACCATCTCGGAAGTCATTTCTTCGTCAAGATACGTGTACTGGTACTCTAACCATTGGAGCTCAGCCGTCTCAGGATGGAGCCACATTGTGCCTTGAATGTCTGGCACACTCTTATCATCGCCAGTCGGCTCGAAACCCAACCCGACGAAGCCCTCTTCATTTCTTGACTCAGCCACTCTGAAGCAATGGGTGTCCAGAAACGCATCAGAAAGCAGCACTGTCGCGTCAGGGGCGTAGTAGAGAAAGTCGCGACCATCCCTCTGGGCAAAGCCATTCGCGACCAGATCTTCCGCTGGACGACTTTCGAAGGGAGTCGTCATGTACCCTTCTTGGCGACTTTGATCTTCGGACAAGATCGTACCACTGCGTCTATCAAGCTGACGATCATAACTCATTAGCTCATACCGGTACGCACCTACCTGATCAGTTATCGAGGCGGCGGAAAGTGCCTTGCGGGCCTCTTCCCATACGTTGGAAACAAGCATTCCCTCCCCACCTGGGCGAACCTGGCAACGACCTCCATCCGCAGCGACCTCAATACCTTCGAGAAGAATCGCACTCGACTCAAGCATTAGATCACGAGTGATAGTCGTCCCGTCAGCAATCTCGAACACACCGGTCTCGGCTGTTGCCTTCCCGATCATCTCTGCTCGAACCGTGTACATCCCTTCCGGCATCTCAGTAAAGAGGGCCCGCCCCCTCTCATCGGTCAGAGTGTTAGTAACCATCTGACCCGAGACATCCATCAAAGACGTAACCGCACCCACCATCGGGCTGCTGCTATCATCACTGATTACCCTGACGAGAACAGTCTGGGCGGATACCGGCGCAGCCAGCGCAAACAATGCGGCAGCGAGGGCTAACTTGGGGTAAAAGAAGCGAATCATTACCAAACCTAAGCCATACGAGAGCTACTGGTGTTACATGACACCGCTCGGGCGAGTTCCGCCGAACAACCTTATCGTGAGCAGCCGACCCGTTTCGTGATCAGGAATATCGAGAATGGCTTGCTCAGACATAAATTCACCGAGGCTGGCATCGACGGTCAACCTTGTATTCGGAGGTACGCCACAGAACTTGAAAAAACCCTCCCGGGTCGTCGTAATCTCCATCCATGATTGGTCCTGCAGGATAGTACCGGTCGGGAGCCGAAATCGGGTATAGCCGACACGGACTGTGGCAAGAGGCACACCTTGGCCTTTTTCGTCCACTACTACACCCGCCAACCGCACCAAGTTATCGGCCACGACCTCGCCTCTGCATGCTTCGAAGAGCACATCACCTGAAGACGGTGTGACATATTCAAGCCAACTCATCTCACCCGGAACAACATCTCGCTCAAGTGGGTCCGAAACGTACCCCATTACTTCGAGTCTCTCGTCGACGAAGCGAACACGATATCGCCCCTCGGGAAGTTCCGTGATGCTGTAGCGACCGTCGGAGTTCGAATAGACCTCCTGATTTGACCCAACGACGCCCACCCGGACGCCCTGAAGAGGCAGGCCGAGACTGTCACGCACGACCCCTTCAATTCCTCCGGTTCGAGCTAGACGCCCAAGTCCACGCCCACCCGCTTCTCGCACATCCAGTACTAGGCCCCCGGTCTGGTGATACTGGACGATTCTGGTATTTCGATTCCCCTCGTAGTCCTGGCTTACACCCACAACCGGCATACGTATCCACCATTCAGGTACAATCCACGAACCATCTGGCATCCGTCGAAACTCTACGCGGCCACCGACCCTAGGAGATCGGCGCTCCCTATCGAGACCCGTATAGCTGTATTCGAGCCACTGAAGCTCAGCTGTTGCAGGGTCCAACCACATCGCACCTCGGATGTCTGGAACACCACGGTCTTCTGTCGGTTCGAATTCGAGTCCAATAAAGCCCTGAATGTTGCGTGCTTCAGCCAAACGAAAGCAGTGGGTATCGAGAAAGACATCAGAGAGCAACGCAGCCGCATCTGGGGCATAGTAAACGTCCGCTCCTCCATCGTCCTGAATGAACCCTCCCTCTACGAGTTCATTAGCCGGCTTGCTCTCGAAAGGCGTCCGCATGTAGGAATCTCGCCGCTGACGCTCCTCACTCAGTACAGCATCCGTCTCCGCGTCGATATCACGGTCATAACGCATCGTCTCATAACGATAGAGCCCTCGATTGTCAGTGATCGACGCCGCGAGCAAAGCCTTTCTCGCCTCGTTCCAGACTTCGGCTACAACCATTCCCTCTTCACCACCGCGAATCTCACAGCGCTCCGATGCAGACACGTCTATCCCTTCTAGCAGAATCGCGCTGGGTTCCATCCGGATCTCTCGTGAGACCGTTTCCGCATGACCCACTGAAAACAGGGCAGTCTCTGTGGTAGCCTGTCCGATCATCTCCGCTCGCAGGTATATGCTTCCATCGAGGACCCCGACGAAAAGTGCACGACCAAGGTCATCAGTCAGAGTGCTGCTTTGAGCTTCTCCTCCTGGCGCGACCAGATGCACGAGCGCTCCAATAACTGGCCGGCCACTCTCTCCGTCGACAACCCTCGCGAGTACCGTCTGAGCCGAAGTATCCTTAGACGTCAAGGCAATCAGGAGCGCTGCAACCATCGCACTAATTGGACTTCGCATAACTGTCATTAATCAGAACTCACACGCAGAACTCTCGAACTAGGTGCCCTGCGAACAGGGCGACCCTTGAGTCACCTATACGTATTCGCATTCGTCTGAATTAGTCAGAAACTTTCGGACCCATAGGTCCCTTAGGGCACCCATGTCGTAAATTGGTCAGCGCTGCTTCTCGGTTTTCCATCCGGCACAGCAGCCGGCTCGCCCACAGCGATAGTGGCTATGATGCGTTCCCCTTGTCGAACGCCCACCGCTTCGCGTGCCCTTGGATCGTCCATCACGCCTCCGCTCTTCACATGGGTTCCAAACCCGAATTCCAACGCCGATAAACAGAGGTTTTGTATCGCCATGTAAGTAGCCGCATAATCCTCTTCCCGGATCTCCGGGTTCTCGTCCAATGTGGTCGCGACAGCGAGCATAGCCGGCAAGTCACGATGTGACGCCTCAACCTTCTCGACCACTGCCATCTTCGCATCTGGCTCGTCCACGCGCTTCGCTTTCCTATGTCCTAAGACCCTGCCGAATCCGGCCCGCGCCTCCGGACCTAACACGTAGAAACGCCACGGCTCTGTCATCCGATGATTGGGTGCCAGCACCGCTGCGGCGATCAGTCGCTCGATTTCTTTTGGGGAAATCAAGCGATCTGTGAAGGATTTGATCGAACGGCGTTCAGAGATTGCTTGTGAGATATTCATAACATCCAATCTGTCGTTATAACGCAGTCTAGAAAAGCGGGCCTGAGTCGGATAAGCTCGGTACCATGAATGATGACAAATGGCCCGATACGTGGGCCCCGTATATGACTTGGTCTAAACACCAAGAGAAGGCAACATTTGATCTGTCCGGGTCAAATCTTCTGCCATGCACTCTCGACGAATTCCCTGAGGCCCTAAGCGCTGTGGCCCTCTATGGACGCAACGACAACGGGTGGCCTCCGCTTATTGAAGCCATCTCATCACGCTACAAGGTGAGCACAGACAGAATTGCAACTGGGCCGGGCGCATCCGGTGCCAACTTCCTCGCATTGGCAGCCCTACTTAGACCGGGTGACACGCTGTTGACCGAGTGGCCGGGCTACGACCCCCACATGGGTGTCGCTCGATTCATCGGTGCGAACGTTGCCACCTTTGATCGGAGTTGGAGTCGTGACTTCAGCCTGACTCCCGATGCCGTCGAGGCGGCTCTCACGCCAGACGTCGGAGCGATCATGCTCACGAACCTGCACAACCCTTCGGGCGTGTATGCCACGTCCGAAGCGCTGGCTCGAGTCGGCGAACTCGCTCGCAGCGTGAACGCACGGGTCGTGGTCGACGAGGTATACCTAGATGCACTGCAGGAGACAGATCACGCTCCTGTTGCTACCCGCGACGACGTTTTCGTCTCGACAAACAGCCTCACGAAGTCCTACGGGCTAGCGGGTGTCAGGGTTGGCTGGCTCATTGCAGAGCCTGAAATTGTGAGGCGGGCGCTACGTGTCCGCGACATTCTCGACGGTGTCGGATCCATTCCGTCTGAGACAATCGGAGCCGTGGCATTCCAGCACCTCGACCGTCTGTTAGAACGGGCCCGCGAGATTCTCGGTCCAGGCGCTGAACGTTTCCGAAGTTTTATGGGAACACGATCAGATCTTGAATGGATAGTGCCGATCGGGGGATCGGTAGCATTCCCGAGGCTTCTCGGAGTTGGCGATACAAGACCGTTCGTCAATTTCGCAGCAAAACATTTCGGCGTCGGCGTGACACCGGGATCTCTCTTTGGTGAGCCCAAGCATTTCCGGGTATCAGTGGCTGGAGACCCGTTAGTTCTTGATCAAGGGTTGGCAAAGCTGGGAGAAGCCCTCGATGCTTGGGACCCCGAAGCCCCCTAAAGTTCTATCAACCTCAAATTCCTCCATCGCACCTTTATCCCACCCCCGTCGTGGATCTGCAGAGCGATGTGACCCTGCCCCTCTCCGATCTGTTCATCCTCGAGATCAATCATTTGCGTTTCGTTAATCCAGGTAGTTATCCGGCCTCCTTCTGCGCGGATCTTCATCTCATTCCACTCACCCATACGAAGAGCCGAGTCTAGCTCCAGATCGGGCTTAATGAGCCAACCTCGGCCATACGACTCGTAAATCCCTCCAGAGTAGAGACCTGATGGAGCTACCTCAGCCTGCCAACCACTGATCCGAACTCCTTCAATTGTAGAGCGAAAAAAGACACCGGAGTTACCATCCGCCTCCTGCTTGAATTCGAGCGTTAGTTCGAAGTCATCATACGTGCGATCGGTACGCAGGTAGCCATACTGAGCGTCCGGGCCACTCTCGCAAACAAGTTCCCCATCTTCAACATACCAGAGTTCGGTCCCATGCACGGTCCAGCCATCTAGGTTTTCCCCATTGAAGATGTGACGCTCTTCTTCCTCAGGTACGCATGTTGCGGCGACTAAAAGAAGAAGGGCCGTAAAGAAGCCGATCCTAGGCATCGCCCAGCCTCCTAACCTTCATATTGCGATACCACACTGGGGTCCCGTGATCCTGTAACCCGATCGAACCTGATGGCGCACGGGCGAAATGCTCTTCTACCGAAAACTTACTGGCTGCGACCCACCCCTCCCATTCAGGGGAGTATAAGTCGTACTCTACCACAAGCTGACCATTGAGCCAGTGTTCAACGTGGTTTCCGTCAACGTAGATCCGTCCCGAATTCCATTCACCTACCGGATATACAAGCCGTGACTCAGCGGCTTGGAGATCATAATTCTCACCTGTGCGATGTGTGCGAGGATCCCATTCAGGAGATTCAGGATATGCCGCGTCGTCTAGGACCTGGTACTCCGGTGCAACCTGCCATAAACCCACGTCAGTTATCTCCTGAACGCGATAAAAGACACCGCTATTACCTCTGCGGCCCACCTTGAAGTCAAAGACCAGTTCGAAGTCTCTGTACTCCGCTTTAGTGATGACATCTCCACCGTCCATGTTGCCACCCGCCGTCTGCAACATCATCTCACCGTCTTGAGCGATCCAAGTTTCGGGCATGTCATCTCGGCCGTACCCACGCCACTGATCGAGCGAGACACCGTCGAAGAGGAGCTCCCACCCATCAGAGCGTTCCTCAACTGAAAGCTTGTTGTGAATCACTTCAGCTCCATCATGGACCAGACTCTCTTTATCCTCGGTCGCAAAACACCCCGACAGAAAAACGACCATCGATATCGTGCACGCGCAGCGGAGTGGGGCACAGGCGCTCATAGAACCTCCATTAGGTCCGGATCCCACGAAATCACCTTCTCATCGAAATACGAGTCATTGCAGGCCAATGCAGGCGCGGCTGCGCGAAGCCCAAAGGTGGCATTTTCTTCCACCGGTGTCCCGTCGCGCACCCCCTTAAAGAAGTTCATAAAATGATCAAAGTGCGCTCCCCAGTATCCGTCTTCAGCCATATAAACCGATTCAGCCGGAGGAAGCATCTCCTTGCGTGTATCTAGACCAAGCCCTGCCTCGTCGGCTTTCATCTGATTAAACGCATCGTTCGCACCGACTGACTTGTTCCGCCTCAGAACGACTTCAGTCCATGTCACGTCCATTGCACCTTCGTTCCCTACTAGCCGAAGAAAAGTCGATCCCGAAGTGCCGTCCACAAAATTGACCCGAAGTGAAAGGTTGAACGGCGGGGGACCTTCTGCCTCCGGGTAGTCAAACATGCCTAAGAGGACGTCGGGTACCTCACGCCCGTCCTTCCAGTGCCTTAGGCCGCCCTGGGCCATAATCTTCCTCGGACCGGTTGACGACGTGACGAAGTGTAGGCTCGAAAAAAGGTGCACGAAGAGATCGCCGGACACGCCGGTCCCGTAGTCGCGATAGTTCCGCCAACGGAAAATTCTCAGTGGATCGAACGGCCTGGCTGAGGCGTCACCGAGAAACATGTCCCAATCGACCGTCTGTTCAGATCCGTCTTCCGGAATCGCGTATTGCCACGCACCGATTGGGTCGTTGCGCGCCCAGAACCCCTCCGCATAGTTGAGCTGACCAATCGCACCCTCCTCTAGCAACTGTTTAGCCTTCTCGTTTCCCAAGGAGCTCATACCCTGGCTGCCCACCTGAAATGTTCGACCTGAATCCCGCTCTGCGCGAATCACGTCCGCACCCTGCGCGATCTTGTGCACCATAGGCTTCTCGCAATACACGCTCTTGCCCGCTTCCAGTGCGTCGACAGAGATGCGATGATGCCAATGGTCCGGTGTCCCGCAAATGACAGCATCGACGTCATCGCGAGCCAAGATCTCGCGGTAGTCCCTAGTGGTGAACAAGTCGGCTCCGTGCTCCGTACGAGCCGCATCAAGACGTCCGTCGTAGCAATCGGAAGCCGCCACGAGCTTCACTCCCGGAACTCGGAGCGCTGTCGACACATCAGCCATACCCATACCACCAGCCCCAATAACCGCAATATTGATCTGGTCGTTCGCTGACCGGTATTGGCGTGCCATCCGCTCCGCAACACGCCTGCGTTCACCAGCCAACAGCAGGTGTGGCGTAGCGCCTGCAGCGAGTGCCGCCGTACCAAGGCTGCCTAGAAACGAGCGTCGGGACGAATTTTTTCTTGAGTCTTTCATGGGCTCTCCGAGGGGAAGGTCCGCAAACAATGCGTGGTAGGATTAGGAGCCGCCAGCGGACTATCCAAATGGGGGGCCTAGAGACCCAGAATCGTAATCACCCTCTCTAGAGGTAGACGGGACCATATAGCAGGGGTCGCGATAGCACTCGACCCAACCCACGTTACTCTCCTCTGCGGAATACCTAACTACAGCCAGGGATTCGAAACGACGGTGAATTCATCCCCTCGAACCGATCGGAACATCAGAGCAATCTCGGCGACCTTTCCGTTAGCCCTGCTCACGTTTTGCCTTTCTTGCTCGCCACCTAACACGCCCCCAAATATCGTCCTCATTTATGCCGACGATCTTGGGTGGCGAGACCTTAGCGTACAAGGAAGTGCCTACTACGAGACACCGAATATTGATCGGCTGGCTGAAGAAGGGATGCGCTTCACAGACGCTTATGCTAATGCCCCAAACTGTGCCCCGAGCCGCGCTGCCCTGATATCGGGGCAGTACGCTCCGCGTACCGGTATTTATACCGTAGGAACGGCGGAGCGTGGGCCCGACGAAGAACGTGCCCTAGTCCCGGTCGATAACGAAACAACCCTCGACCTCAACGTCCGCACCATTGCAGAAGTGCTGGGTAATGCTGGATATGCAACCGGCCACGCGGGCAAATGGCATCTCGGGGGTAAAGGATTCCTTCCCGCAGATCAGGGCTTCACATGGTCGATCGCCGGAAGTGAGGCCGGGGCGCCCCCAGACTATTTCTACCCCTACGAGCGAGGCGACCGACGCGTCCCGGATCTCAGTAAAGGGAAAGAAGGCGAATACCTACCGGAACGTCTCGTCAATGAGAGCATCGCCTTCATCGACCGAGAACAAGAGGGTCCCTTCTTCCTCTATCTCTCACACTACGCTGTACACACGCCGATTCAAGCAAGATCAGAAATTGTTGACCGCTACAGATCTAAGCCCCCTATAGGCGGGCATCAGAACCCAACATACGCGGCGATGATCGAGAGCCTAGACCAGGGCGTGGGACGCATACTGACCGCACTTGAAGAACGTGGACTCTCCGACAATACCGTAGTGATCTTCGCATCGGACAATGGAGGCTTCGGACCGGTAACCTCGATGGCTCCACTCCGAGGCTCAAAGGGCATGCTATATGAGGGAGGAATCCGCACTCCGCTGATTGTAAGGTGGCCCGAACAAGTCGACCCAGGATCGACATCCCAGCTTCCAGTCATCGGCTTGGATTTGTACCCGACCATGGCCCACCTAGCCGGAGCCTCGCTCCCAGACGATCACACGATAGACGGCGTCAATCTGATCCCTGCTCTCACCGGTTCGGGCGAAGTCCCGGAGAGGGACCTGATCTGGCACTTTCCGGCTTACCTCGAAGCCGACCGATCGGTTGCCGGTATTTGGCGCACCACGCCCGTAAGCGCTTTGCGCCGTGGACCTTATAAGGTGATCTACTTCTTTGAAGAAGACCGTTGGGAGCTATACGACCTCAAGTCGGACGCTTCGGAAATGAACGACTTGTCTGAAAAAAAACCTCAGCTCACCCTGTCTCTGGGTTCGAGCCTGCAACAATGGTGGGCGGACGTCGACGCATTCCTGCCCTTGAGTCCAAACCCTCTTTACCGCGACGAGGGCAATTAACCGATGGATCGGCGTGAGACATTGAAGTTGATGATGATGGCGGCAATGAGTTCCGACAGATTCAGCACCCGGATTTTGTCGGCGCAAGAAAATGGGTTCATCAGCCGATGGCATGAGTGGCCAAACATGGCCTGGGCGGGGCCCGAGCATTGGGGAAATCGACTCCAAGATTGGCAGGTCATGCAGGGCTCGCTAGTGTGCCAAGTTTGCGCCCCGGACCGAACTCTTCATTGCCTCACGCACTATGCCGTAGAAGGGCATTTCATGACTTCCGTCGAAGTCACGAGGACCGTCGAAGGTTCCGACACAGTGACAGGCTTTCGCATTGGCCTGAAGGGTCCAGCCGACGATATCCGCTCAGCAGTCGTACATGGAAATGGCCTAGATGTGGGCATCGACGGGTCGGGAGCGCTCGTGATTGGTTCAGCACGTTCTCAACATCCGATTTCTTCATATGAGTCTCTACGCCTCGATGCTACTATCACGCGGTCGAACTCAGGATCTCGGATTGAGCTCGTCGCTAGATCAGCCAGTACCGGAACGGAGATCGCGAGCCTATCCCATGAAGACCTTACGGAAAGCGACGTAATCGGGAACATCGCTCTTCTAAGTCATGCAGGGGAACAACGCGCGGGTGCGGGTGCAGTCTTCCGCAACTGGACAATATCAGGTCTCGGCATCGAGACGGACCCCGCCGCGGTATTCGGCCCTATCATGTTCGCACAGTACACGGCCCATAGAGGAGTGCTGAAACTCACAGCCCAACTCGCTCCGATCGAGAGTATCCCCGGTGTGAGATGCACACTCGACATCCGCACTCCGGATGGGATTTGGGCAACAGTCGCAACAGCTCACGTCGACAGCCTGTCGAGAACAGCCCGTTTTCGTGTAGAGGGATGGGACGTGGCTCGTGCCGCAAAATATCGAGTTAGGCTCACACTGCCCCTAAGGAACGGTCCAGAAACATCGGAATACTTAGGCACAATAGCGGAAGAGCCCGGTCGCCTGACTCCAGTTCGCGCAGCAGTCTTCAGCTGCAACGCAGACCACGGGTTCCCCGACGCCGACGTAGTCAGTCACGTCTTAAAGCATAGCCCAGACTTAGCCCTGTTTCTGGGAGACCAGTTCTACGAGGGATCAGGGGGATTCGGAATCCAGACCGACACAATCGAAGCAGCCTCGCTCGACATGCTGCACAAATGGTACATGTTCGGGTGGTCATACAGGGAGTTATTCCGCCACATACCGACAGCCTTCATTCCCGATGACCACGACGTCTACCACGGTAACATTTGGGGAGAGAGCGGACGAAAGGCTCCTACTGAAGCAGGCTGGGGTGCGCAGGCTCAGGACCAGGGCGGGTTCAAGATGCCGCCAGAGTGGGTTAATGCAGTTCAAGTAGCTCAAACGAGCCACCTCCCAGACCCCTACGATCCGACTCCAGTGGATCAAGGAATCGGCGTATACTACACGCGATGGGACTATGGGGGTGTCAGCTTCGCGATTCTCGAAGACCGAAAATTCAAATCATCTCCGTCGAACGTAATGCCGACTGAGGCTAAAGTACTGAACGGCTGGATTCAGAACCCCAACTTCGATGTAACCCAGCACCGCGATCCGCCAGGCTCTGAACTACTGGGAACCCGGCAAATGAAATTCCTCGAAGCATGGTCAGAGGACTGGGGTGGGTCAGCGCAGATGAAGGTGGTTCTCTCCCAGACAAACTTTGCGTCCGTGCACTCGATTCCCAGTGACGCGATGAGCGGGGCTATACTGCCCTCACTCCCAATGCCTCAGCCCGGAACATATGTGGAGGGCGACAAGATCGCGGCTGATATGGATTCCAACGGCTGGCCTTCTCAAAAACGCGATGACGTGCTTAGAATCCTACGCCGGTGTTCAGCTTTCCACATCGCGGGTGATCAACACCTAGCGACCGTAGTAAGACACGGCATCGACGACTTTGGGGATGCCGGCTTCACCTTTACAGGACCGGCCCTTAATAACATCTGGCCTCGACGCTGGTGGCCACCTCGTGAAGACCGCCAAGCTCCCTTGGACATACCCGGTCCGGAGTACACTGGCGACTTTCTTGACGGATTCGGAAACCGGATAACCGTCCACGCTTCCGCCAATCCACGCGCAACAGGACTGCAACCCGCCCTCCTTCATGACCGCGTGACGGGCTATGGGATCGTAATCTTCGACAAGGCAAATGAGCGGATCACAATTGAGTGCTGGCCGAGGCATGTGGACCCGTCACAAGATCAAGCGGTGCAGTTCGAAGGATGGCCGATCACCTTGCACAGTGACGATGGAGACGGACGCAAACCTGTCGGGTATCTCCCGTCCATCCGCGTTCGTGGACTAGATCATGACCCGGTTGTAGAGCTCCGATCAGTCTCAGGAAAACTGGTTTATTCACGAAGGATACAGGGAATGGAATTCAATCTGCCTGTCTTCGACTATGGGCCTCACGTAGTGCGCATCGGTGATCCGGACCAAGCTCTCTGGCTCGAACGCACCGTCCAACCGAATAGGCAGCCAGCAACAACGCTTTTTTTCGACTTCACTCAATGAGCCCTGCGAAACTGTGCTGGCAAGTCAGCTAACTCGCAATTCGACTTGTGGGTATCCGTCCGCACCCAAACATTCGAAGCGGCTCCCACCGAATCGTTCAACCGAATTTCTGATGAATTCTTGCCTCAATGCACCACACCGTAGGGTCTTTGTTCCCGTCCTACTAATCTCATCCGTCCTGTTCGCGCCGCCCCTTACAGCGCAGGACGCAACAGTCCGAACGCTCATAACCGCGGACCGGTTGATCGACGGTTTCGGGAACCTCCAGCGACCAGGGGCAGTCCTGGTAGCCGGAGACCGTATTGTCGCCGTTGGGCAGGACGTAACCGGACAAGCACACGACGAGCGTGTGGACTTGGGAGATGCAACCCTGCTCCCTGGACTCATCGACCTCCACACACACCTGACTGACGCAGAGGACGCTTACTGGGAGAGAGTTCTGGTGACAACCACACCGTCCGAAGCGGCCCTCTACGGCGCGGCCAACGCGCTTACCGCCCTGCGCAGTGGCTTTACCACGGTCCGAGACATGGGACCGGCCTGGTCATTTACCGACGTGGACCTTCGCAACATTATCGACGAGGGAACCCTCCCCGGCCCAAGAATGATGGTCGCCGGAAATTACGTATCCGCGACAGGTGGTGCCGGTGATGCTCGTCAGTTCTCGATCTACGTCGATGTCCCGGCTGTTCGCAATCTTGCCGACGGTGTAGATGAGGTGCGAAAAGCGGTGAGGACCAACCTCAAGCAGGGAGCGGACTTCATAAAGATCCTGGCGACCGGTGCAGTGCTGTCGCGCGGGATCTCACCAGGGGCGCAGCAGTACTCAGATGAGGAGCTCGCCGTAGCCGTCGTGGAGGCAGGGCGCTGGGACCGTTTCGTGGCAGCGCACGCGCATGGGACGGAGGGGATAAAGGCAGCAATCCGTGCCGGAGTCAGGACTGTTGATCACGGTTCTATGATGGACGACGAAGCCATACAAATGCTGCTGGCCCAAGACTACACATACTACGTCCCAACCCTATATGTGGGAGTGATCGTACCGCGGGAAGGTGCAGCCATGGGAATTCCTCCGGAGCAGGTCCAAAGATCCACTGAGATGATGCGCTACCGAAACGCAACTTTTCGAAAAGCTCTCGAGGCAGGACTACCCATCGGCTTTGGAACTGACGCTGGTGCTTTTCCACACGACCAGAACGCCCGTGAATTCAGCATTCGGGTTCAAAATGGGGAAAGACCCATGGACGCTATCACCGCGGCTACCAGTCTCAACGCTAGGATCATGGGTTGGGAGGCAGACGTCGGAAGCCTAGAAACCGGAAAATTCGCTGATGTAGTCGCAGTTCCGGGGAGCCCATTGGAAGACATCACGGCACTGGAACGCGTCCTTTTCGTGATGAAGGGAGGGGAGATCGTCCGAAACGATGTGCAAAGATGAAAACAGGAGCATCAAAGACTCGGTCAGCGACACAATTCGTGAGCTGGCAAATGTTTGCGGGGTTTGCCTTTGTAGCTCTGTTGGGAGGATGTGACCGTAACGACTCTCAGCCCGTGCGCTTCTCACCTGTCTCGGAAGAGTTGTTCGACGAAGGTGGAGCATTAACCGACGCCTGGGCCGACGTAGACCTAGACGGTGACCCTGACCGTTTCGTTGGCTTCAACGGAACGCCGAGTCGGCTTTACAGAAACGATGGGATCGACGGCTTCGTGGACATCGCATCTGAGGTCGGACTAACGACTAAACGCTCTGTGCGCACATCAGCGTGGGGGGACTTCGATTCAGACGGGGATCCAGACCTGCTACTCGGTTACTCAGGCGAAGAGCCCGTTATCGCGCTATGGAAGAACAACGGAGCCACATTCACCGAGGTGTCGGAGATGGTAGGTCTAAGGATAGTGAGTGGGACCACCAGACAAGCCGCCTGGGTCGATGTGGACGCCGACGGTGACCTAGACCTCTTTCTGGCCATGCGTGACGGACCGAACCATCTTTTTATACAAACCGCCGGAAAGTTCAAGAACGAGGCACACAACCTTGGACTCGATGACACGCGACGCACAGTAGGCGCCTTATGGTTCGATGATGGTGACGGATGGCTCGACGTCATTGTCACCAATATGAATGGCGACGCCAACGGACTCTATCTCGGCAGCGAAGCTGGTTTTACCGAGTCACAGGAAGAAGAAATACACGGCGGTGGAAGGGCTATAGGAGATGAGAGTCAAGGCTCAGTGCGACCGTGCTCCGTCGACTACGATGCCGACGGAGATTTCGACCTGTTTTTCGCCAACTACGGTCCAAACGGACTGCTCGAGCGCACACCCGAAGGATGGCTGAACAGAGCCGACGAGGTCGGAGTCGCAAATCCTTCGCGCTACGATACTTGCGCTTGGGCCGATTTTGATCATGACGGCTCGGTTGACCTGTTTGTTAACGGAACTGTTGGAGGGGAGGTTCACTATCGGGATTGGCTCATGCGCCGCGAAGGAGACATAAACTTCATCGACGTTACCCCACTGGAAATCTTGGAGCGTAATGCTAGCCATGGCGCCACTTGGGTAGACTATGACTTGGACGGGGATCTCGACCTAGCCTTGGCCGGGTCAGCAATAGACGGCACACATGCCCTTCTTGAAAACCTGCTTCGTCCTGAATTTGCGTGGCACTCGCTGCAAGTTCGTGTTTTAGACGAGAAGGGGCATAGCACTAGGCCTGGTTCCGAGGTACGACTCTTCGTCTCCGGAACTGACCGTCTTCTCGGAACACGCCGCGTCGACTCAGGATCAGGCTACGACGCACAATCCGATCTTCCAGTGCACTTTGGCGTTCCGGGTGGGCAGAAGGTGGACGTGGAAATCACAGTCCCCGGCGGCGGGCGACGTAGTGTGACCCGTATCGATGGTGTCGATCCACGGATGTATCAGGGTCGCTCTTTAGAGGTCCGGACCGATCACCGCTAGAACCTGAATCACTACCACTGCTCAATACGGTCCTGGGCCGTGAAAAAGAGAATCCGCTCCTTCACGGGCTCACCGGTCAGCTGAGCCCAAGCTTCAGCATATAGATCAACCTGACGACGGTAGGCCGCCTCTCGAGCCGTAAAATCGGGATCAGTTCCAACGTCCGTTTTGTAGTCCGCTACAACCCAACCACCACGCTCACGGAAGGCGAGGTCAATCACGCCCTCCAGCACCGAAACCGGCATGTTCTCTCCCTCTGCAACATCGGCTGCCGGGTACCCGTGCCCCTGCCGAGACCTCACTTGTTTCTCCTCATCCCTAGAGAGTTCTTGGCCGAAGAGGTCTAACTGCCTACGTGCACGGCCGGGGCCCGACTCAGATTCAGAATCATGCTCCGGGTCGGGCTTGCCGTCACTCAACCCAGGCAGAGCGAAAGAGATTTCTGTTAACATGCGCTTAGCCGCCTTCGCCCTACTCCAAAGGGACGAAGATTGGACCGCTTTTACTAGTCCGATTAGCTCGCGTAATTCCATCGGCTCCCCATTGTCGTCGAGCGGACGTCCGTGCTCTACCAGCAGGTTTCTGAAAACTCCCTGAGAAGCTTGATCCGGAGAGACCTCAGCCGCGTGAGCCAGTGCTGCATGGACCGCACTCCCCCATGAATAGCCCCGAAACTCCGAAGATGCCCTAGTCGGCTCCTTAATGGATTTTTTCAGCGACCGGGATACATCGCGCGAATCCGAGTCAGCAAAAGAACCTGAGGGTGAGAGATCTTCTTTCGTGAGACTGGTCACAGTCTGGTGCAAAAACGTAGGAACAGCCCGACTCGACAGATCTGCGAAAGCTCGCTTAACCTCGTTGCCTACTTCTTCATTTGAAAAACTGAGAGTATCTCGCTCGCTGGCCGTCCGAGGCTCTAAGTTAAGAACGATGGCATTGTCTTCGAGCCAGGTTTCGAGGGGCGCCCACGGTGAGCGGGAACGATTCTTTCTCGGCCACCTAGAGATAACTAGTTCCTCCTCAGCACGAGTGACCGCAACGTAGAGGAGGCGGACATACTCGTCCCGGCTAAAATCCTTCTCGAGTGCTTCATACTCGAACCAGTTCTCCGGACGGGCTAGGTCACGGTTGTCCGTCACGCGCATATAACCCTTGGCCCCGTCATCTCTGCTCCTTGTCGTATGTATCTTTGGCCGCCTCGGGTTCGGTGATGACGTCGGTTGAGCCAGCACAACGACTTTCCCCTGGAGTCCTTTAGCCTGATGCAAATTCATTAATCGCACAGCATCCGGTCGTCCCGGTTCCAGCGGGGCTTCTGCACGCTGCTGATCCAGAGCGGCTTGGACTGCCGAAAGCGCGCCGGGTAATGACGCGTCACCAGCGAGAGCCGCAGCACGCACCGAATCAAGTACATACAACAGTGCACCGGCCCTCAGCGTACCAAGTTCTTCCGCGGCCGCATACGGCAGCAGCCCCAATTCGCTCGTGACACTCCCGAGAAAGATGTCCGCCGGTTCCGAAATAGACCTCCGCCACCACCCGTGCAGGCGCCTCAGAGCCGAGAGCACATCCTCATTCCCCTCACTCCCCGGCCTCATCACGTCGAAGGTACCGCCACCCAAAGAGTGCTGGGTGAGCTTCTCATAATCGAGTCCGAAGAAGAGGCCCGTAAGCACAGCCACAACCCGCACCGGATTAGTGGGGTCGATCATGCACTGAATTAGCACCTTGAGTTCATCTATCTCCCCGCCCACACCGACACCTGCTCCCGCGACCGAGACTGGAAGCCCATGAGACTCCAGCGCTTTAGCATATTCGATGAGTTGGTGTGGGAGCCTGGTCAGAACAAGAAAGTCCTCAGGATTCCTCTCCCCGGCGTCGATGCGCTCACGAATCCATGAGGCAATTCGCAAGCCGTCATCCGCAGCCACATCCTCCAGCCGTGTCCTTTCAGGATCAACGTCGTAAACGAAAACTCCCTCGCACGGGACATCGCCTTTGGGCGGTATTGTGTCCAAGCGCTCAAACGCGGCCTGGCTATCGGTCGCTTCAGCAGGAAAGAAGTCGGGGTCGGAGAAGACCTGATTTACTAGCTCACCAATAGCAGGCCTAGACCTGAAATTGGTTGAGAGGCGCAGAACTTCTCCAAGCTCACTAAAGCGCTCCTTCACCAACCGATAGAACTGGATGTCAGCCCGACGGAATCGATAGATGCTCTGCTTCGGGTCCCCAACGACGAAGAGTGACCCCGGCCTAGGATTCGCAAACCACCAGTCAACTCCCATATCTCCGGACGAATCTTCTGGAGGATCCGAAGCAAGCAGGAACACGATCTCGGCTTGAAGAGGATCCGTATCCTGAAATTCGTCTACGAAGATGCAACGATAACGGTCTCCTAGGTAACGCCGGACTTGAGGATTTTCCCTCAAGAGCCGGCCAGTAAGTTCGAGAAGGTCCTGAAAGTCGAGCTTGCCTATTCGCATCCGGTGAGCAGCGAACTCGGTCACCGCCGCGCGACCAAGATCGATCGCGAGAGCATATCGGTATCCGAGCCAACGGCTTACGAGACTGTGTGCAGGTGTATCCCCTACTCCAAACTTATCGACACGCTCGCATAATGCCTTCGCCAAAGCTTTATCACGCCACCGCTTCTGTACCACTTTGTGCCCGCGTGGGCCTTTCTTGCACAAGAGAGCAACGGCACTAATCACATCCGTTGTCTCTTTCCAACCAGTGACCTCGCGCTCGAAGTGCAACTCACGGATAATTTCCTGCAGTCTATCCCACCCTTTCTCAGGTCGCTTCTCGTCCATTAGCTCCCAGCCAGTCTCCACAATGGACTCGAGTTCTTTCCTTACCGTTGCTAGCTCTGCGGCTGTAGGCAGACCTGACGTCGCTGTGGGAAACACAACATCATCGTTACCGACTAGGACCTCGAACATCCCGTATAGAGAAACCGGTGAAATTCCGGCCTCCGATAATTTTTCGAGACGCGGATCACAATCGCGTGTGAGTCTCTCTAGGTACGAATCCCAGAAACGACGACAGAGTTCTTCCCGCTCTTCAACACGAAGCTCTTCAAAGCCCGGATCAAGACCGACATCAATCGGCCGTTCTCTGAGAAGACGCGCACAGAAGGAGTGAATAGTGCCTATGAATGCACGATCGATGTCATCAAGCGCTTTAACTAGGCGACCCACAATCAGATCGTCCTGCACTTCGACCTCACGCTGCTCATTGAGCGTAAGCTCTACCTGCGCTTGAAACCGTTCCCTTAGTTCTGCTGCCGCCTTTCGAGTAAAGGTGACTGCCGCTATCTCGTCCACTTTAGCCGTTCCAGTCGAGATCAGGGCTACAAGACGATCCACCAGAGCTGTTGTCTTACCTGACCCCGCTCCAGCCTCCACAAATAAATTCGTACCCAAGTCCGACTTGATGCGGGCTCGGGCTTCGTCGTCCGGGAGTGAGGGTCGGGGTGCGGCGTTTTTGGTCACGCCGGCAATCTGACCTTTGGAATCATTCGAGGGAAGATCCTCGACCGCTGGCAGAGCCCATCCGGACCGGTATGAAATGACTGGAGCACACAGAGTCGAGGTGGAGATAAGCGCGGCGACATTAGGTCCCAATGACCGCGGAATCGGAGTTGGCGCCCTAAGCTCTGCTAGTCACGATTCAGGTCGTACCTCATGATGCGGCCATGTGGACCGGCCTTGTTCCGCTCAAGCCCAAAAACCTCCCCTAAAGGACCGGGGGCTAGATCAAGATGCGCTCTGAGCGCCTCTCGTTCCGATTTACTCATCGAGAACGAAAACGCTGAAACATTCCGCTCCATCTGACCCAATCGTGTTGCCCCACAGATCACCCCTGCTACCTGTGATTGATCGAGAACCCAACGAAGCGCTACGGACGACATCTCAACACCGTGATTCTGAGCTATTCCCGCCATAGTTTGTAGCAAAGCCTGATAGGCTTCCCAGCCGCCAAATTCGTCTATGATGAGGCGGTACTTAATGAGTGAGCGGTTCTGAAACTCGATCGGTTCGCTCTCTCCCAACCAACGGTCCGTGAGAAATCCTCCCGCTAGGGCCCCAAAGCCTAACATCCACGTTTGAGAGCCTTCGCAGTGCAGCGCCAATGATCGCTCTGGTCGGCGATCGAGAAGCGAATACTGAACCTGATTGATGATCGGCACGAACCCGACGGCGTTCAGTCTCTTAATCCTGGACACGTCAAGATTGGTGACCCCTACATTACCGATTTTCCCTTCCTCCCTTAGTTCATCCAGCCAGCCGGCCGTGTCCTCAAAGCCAGGGACTTCGTTCCGCCACCAGTAGTATTGGACGAGGTCAAGCCTCTCCAGACCCAGCCGGCTTAAAGACCGCTCCACTATTCGGCGCACATACGATCGATCTACAAGGGGAAGATCCGACCAGTCGGGTACAAACTTCGTATGTATCTGGATCTGAGTCTCGTTAGAACTCGATGCCCAGCGCTTGATGAAACGGCCAAATATTTCTTCTACGCCAGTGTAAATATCAGCGCAGTCAAAGGTTGTGACACCGAGCTCGGCTGAAGCCTCCAGCACATCGATGGGATCATCTTGACCAGCTTGGGTCAGGGGGTGACCTGATGAAAATTGCCAACCGCCATGGATAAGGCGACTTATCGAATATCCGTCCCTAATATCGCGACGATCGACCACGAAATCGCGTGACTTGGCCTTCACCCGGCTGTGCTATCTCCCAGCGGTACACGAGTCACATCAGAGTGACGGAATACAGTCTGTCCGGTCCGTGTGATCCGGAAACGCGCACCGCACAAGGGATCCGGACAAGCAACCTCCATGTCCGTTGTCATCCAGTCGTGCGGATGAGTCTCGCGCTGCTTAGCGGGCAGGAGTGGGAGTAGCGCCGCGAGCGGATAGATCGGAAACGCTTGTCCGGATGGGATCGTAAGGTTTTCACCCGACAGTTCGAAGTAGTCGCCTATAGCGTGATTGCACACCATGGGCTTGTCTCCTGCGATAACCTCGACACGCAGATCGTACAAAAGAAACTCATCAGATGCCTGCACGGTGAGGTCAATCTCCTGCTGTTGATTGCGCCAGCATGTCATGAAGCCAGTGACCCGCTCGGGCCACCTTGGCTTCCACATAAGGTCGATTGTATCTGTTTAGAGTCCCGTGCAACGGTCGTCGATTAACTACCTCAATCCCCGCATCCTGCATCGCCTGGACCTTATCCGGATTGTTGGTGAGTAGCTCGATACGACCGATACCTATCTCGTGGAGGATCTGTGCTGCCACACCGTAGCGACGCTCGTCCGGACCGAAACCTAGGGTTCTGTCGGCGTCTATCGTATCAAGGCCATTTTCCTGCAGGGTGTAGGCCCTGAACTTATTGTTAAGCCCAATGCCACGACCCTCCTGCGCGAGATAGAGAAGGACGCCGCCCCCCTTTTCTTCAAAGAACTTCATACTGCCGAGAAGTTGCTCTCCACAGTCACACTTCAAGCTTCCAAAAAGGTCCCCCGTGAAACACGCTGAATGCAGGCGTACCGGCAGTGGATCGGGCCAATACTTTGGGTTTCCAACAATGATCGCAACATGTTCTTGAAGCCCGTGCGACTCTCGGAACAACACAAAACGGGACTCTTCGTTTTCGCTCAAGGGAACTGGGGCTTCACTAATCGCAACAACATGACCATCGCACGAAGCCGTGTAATATTCGTTCACTTCACCAACGTCGACGGACAGCAGTTCACCGGTGCTGAGAGCTTCATCGATACGTGAGGCAGGAGGTGTTCCAGCCGGCATCGCGACCACTGCCGGCAACAGTCGGGAGAGCCTGACCAACGACAGTCCGGCAGCCTCTCCCGGTGTAGCCGACGACAACTGAATCGCAGCGGTCTCGTGCACGACATCACTTGAACATGCCAAAGCCAGGATCTCCTGCATGTTGACTGCACGCCTCAAGGGGATGGAGTAACCCGCATGCTCAAGCTCATTTATCTCTGCAGGAGATAGTCCCATTGATGCGATCCGATGTGCCGTCACAACGAGACGCAATGCTTCATTGCCCATTGCGCGAAATCTGTCGAGCGAATCCAGATCAAGGCCATCGACGGCAGCGACTAGGGCACCACTCACCAACCCACCATCGGAGGGTGAAGCACCTTTGTCGGTGATAAAGAGAGGGCGCCCTTGGCGCAGATCGAATAGCCCACGTTCAGCGTTGTACATGATACGACTTACTGGGAGTAGTGGTTTAGGCGCAACGGACATAGTGTCCATTAGCTTCTGTCTCTGTGGAGTCGTGCTCCACTGAAAGTGCGTCCTTTGCGGCACGCACAAAGATGATCTCGTCAGACGGTGCTGTCTCAGTTGGCACAAGGAGAAGCCCCGCCGCCTGAGACCGCAGTCCAAACGACTGCAAGCTCGTCCATCGCACGAGCGGTACACTCAAGATGAGCCCAAGGAAAATCGGACTCATCCAGAGAAAGAAAAGAGGGCTCAGTAATAGAGTCGTACCACCCCAAAGTAGTCCAACCGCCAACGGCCAGCGAGCTGTTCCCAACGCCTCTCGCCAAGTCAAGTCCGAGCCTTCTCGGTCCTGAGCAGCCCAACCCACGGACTGGCCCAACATGATTTCGACCACAAATCGCGCATGGGACAGCATCATGACCGGTGCTAGAAGGACTGAGAACACAGTCTCTGTAACCACACTGACGACTATACGGAGCGCTCCACCGAACGCATCCCGATCGTTCGAGAGGCATGCTATAAGGCCAAACATTTTCGGTAAGAAAAGTAGAGAGCCTGTGAATATAAGCAGCGAAAATAACGGAGCCTTGATAAGCAAGGGGGGTGCAACGGTAACTCCATGGCTTGAGGGTATGAGGACATAAGCCGTCCCTGCCACAAGAATTAGTAGCCAGAGGAGCGAGGAGATATAGGTCATAGCACCCAAGAGAAAATGGACTTTGCTCAGTGGGTGAAGTCTCTCACCCTTCAGCAGTCTTAAGTGCTGGAGGCTCCCCTGGGCCCAACGACGATCTCTCCTAGAATAGGCTTCGATGTTGCCAGGAACCTCTTCCCAACTCCCGGCGGCATCTGGGACGAAAATCACACGCCAACCGGCCCGGCGCAAAAACGCAGCCTCTACGAAGTCGTGACTGAGGACCTGACCACCCATTGGAGGACGTCCAGAAAGCACCGGGAGCTTCGCATGGTCACGAAATGGGCGTAGACGCACGATCGCATTGTGACCCCAGTAGTTAGCAGTATCCCCAAACCAGAAAGCCTGACCAAACGCTAAGACTGGACCGTATAATGCTCCTGCGAACTGAACCAGTCGTCCAAATAAAGAACGTTGCAGAGCAGGCAGGGGTAGCGTCTGAATCAGGCCAACATCCGGATTAGCTTCCATAAGATCCATTAGATGCAGGATTATCTCGCCCGTCATAAGCGAGTCTGCATCGAGCACGACCATAAGGTCATAGTCGTAACCGCAGCGCTCACAGAACTCGGACACGTTCCCAGCCTTTCTGCCCTCGTTCAGGTCTCGACGTCGGTAGTGAATCGGGAAATCTGGATACCGAGACTGTAGTTCCATCCACCGCTCGACCTCCGCGGCCGCTATAGAATGGATTCGGGTATCACTTAGTAGGTGAACGTGCACCGAATCAGTCTCAAGTGTCACCTTTCGCAGTGATTGGATCATGGCTTCGATCCGCGCCATGACCAATTCAGGTTGCTCATTGTGGACCGGGATTACCAGAGCCGTTTTTGGAATCGCTCTGGGGCGCACCTGTCCCCTAGGAAGCGGCCGTTTTAACGACCCGGTCACGTCCAAAGTTACTGGATCCCGCCCAGACACCCTGAGCACAAATCCAATCACAGATGTCCAAAACGGCACCACGATACATGCAAAGGTTGGAACGAACAGCGCGAGAATGACACACTCCAGCAATGTCAGTCCCTGCGCGGATACAATGGCGGTCATCATGAGCGTGCCACCTAGAGTCGTCAGCCCCACCAGACCGAAGTACACAGTGCGGCGAACTCGAGTGAACGGAATGTTCAGTTCAAGGGGCACTGGGAGGCTCCCATAAATAGCTCCACGTCTCACTTATGGCTTGGTTTTCTAGGCGAAGGTAAACGCGCATATCTGCCCCGCGATCCTCTTCTGCAACCAAAGTGAACGTCGCTCGCCGACCACCATCAGGAAGGACCTGAACCGAAAGATTCGAGATCTCTCCGGAAGACACCTGAGCCTCCGCAGAAACCATCGCGCGGGGCGGCAAAAACTGAAGTGGGCCACCGTTGAAGTCCACCACAACTCGTCTATGAGTTCTTGGTGGCGGATTAAACTGACCCGGCAATGCGTCCCAACCAATCCGCGTGCGGGTCACCTGCGCAAGAGATTGAGCGCGGTCTCCGGGGCTCAGGATCTCTGAGTCGAGTCTTTCATCGAACGTGATCAGGCGGTATCGGTACGTGCGAGACTCCCCTGCCCCCAACAACTCGTCTGGCACCCAAGAGGCGACGACGTTGTCATTGAACTCTGAGTCCGTAGGAATTTCGAGAAGCTCAAGCCCCCCTGAACCCCAGTCACCCTCCACCTGAACCCACTTGCTCGGTCGCCGATGGTATTCAGCCTCGAGATCCATGTAGTTCTCAAATGAGCGATCTCGTTGCACGAGCCCAAAACCCATAGGGGACATATCGCGCAGCGATGTAAGACGGATTCCATCTCCGTTGGTCAATGGACGCCAAATCCACTCGCCCCTACCCGTGTGCATAAGAACGCCCTCTGAGTCATGGACTCGGGGCCGGAAATCTTCATCCCCACCGCGATCGAAAGTCCCATGCAAATACATACTCGTCAGCGGAGCAACGCCGAGCTTCCCAACATCTGTTCTTGCGAAGAGTCTCGCTTCTACGTCGAGAACGGTTGGGGCCAATTCTCTTCCAGGTGTCAATTGGAAGTGAAATGCACCTGTGATCGATGGACCATCGAGCAAGCCTAACAATGTCAGGCTTTTTGACTGATCCCCCGGCCGCACTACCCAGAACTCAACAAAATCGGGAAACTCCTCCCCGGCAGAGCTGGCGACATCAACCGCTATCCCTCTTGAAGAGATGCCGTAAACCTGTCCCGGACCAAGCAGACGGAAATACGACGCGCCGAGGAACGAAACCACCTCATCTAGGTGGCCAACCTCGTTCAAAGGGTACAGGATCTTCAGCCCGGCGTACCCTGCTTGAGGGGCGACCGATAGGTCTAGCCCTCTCAATTCATCTCCGTATTCAAAAAGAGTTGGATCGAAGGCGATCGTTGAAGCTCGTCCGTCCTTCACGAGATGGATTTGAACCGGGTCGTTGTTACCACCGCCCGGATGGAAGAGCTGTACCTCAAACGGCAATTCCTCACGCCAGATTGCCCGATCTGACCGGAATGCTATGCTCCGATGCTGAACATAGGTAAGGTCTGACAGAGACCGAGACACAATGGGAGTCGGCGCACGGTAATCTGACTGGGCACGAAGTCGTGCATATGTGGTAACGTGTTCGAACAGAGTCAGCCCACCGGGTTCCGAAACCCATGCAGGCATATTCACACCAGATCCGTTAACTACTTCCTCGTGGGGGTGGGCTGGCGGAATCTCATCACCACCGGCGTTTGATCTAGGGATGTCCTCGCCGACACATGCACCCCACCCTCCTGTAAGCAGGAGGGTCCACAGCAGACGAATACGGAAGACAGGTATCATGTACAGAAAGTTTTGGAATCGGCAATCACGGGGTATGAGGGCAATAGCTACCCTCGTACTGGCCAATTCTTTCCTTCTCTTTCCTGTCTGGGTCCTCAACCGCGGATTCAAGCCTCACCTCCTGGCGCTAGAAACAGCAATCCTCACGGCAGCCTTTCTGTTATTTCCACGCGGACGATTGACGAGGGTCGCCGCGCGTCTTTCTGGCCTGCTCGTGGTCACCATCTCTGTACTGCAGCTCGGCGACACCACAGCTCGCATGAGCCTAGCGCGCCCGCTAAATCTGTATCTTGATCTTCAACTAGTTAGTTCCGTAGTCAATCTTCTTCATGGCACACTGGGAGAGCTAGTTGGCACGATTGCAGTAGCCAGCGGCATACTCCTCTATGCTCTCGTAGCCATATTGCTCGGATCCCTTCTTGGAACACTGCACCCAGAAACCGGGAACCGGCAACAAAAGATGGTATCGGCGCTTCTCCTCATATTAGCGCTTGTGGCTGTTCCTTTGCGCTGGATGCACCCGAATGGCGTTGTGCTCGGTCTTCCAGCGGTTCAACTGACCAGAGATCAGGTGAAACATGTCTCAAGCATGATTCTTGAGAACGAGCGGTTCGCGCGGGAGATGGAACACGTGCCGGGTCAATATGAGGAGACTCTCGGCCTGCTAGAGGGACTTGAAGGCCGCGACCTCATAATGGCGTTCATCGAATCGTATGGAATCTCTGCAATTGAGGACGAACGTTACGCGCCGGTAATCCGACCTCGGCTAGAGTCTATGGATGCCGCGCTTGAGGAAGCCGGAATCCACGTCGTCACAGGAAAGTTGATAGCGCCCAGCCAAGGAGGGATGTCGTGGCTGGGGCACGGATCGATACTGAGCGGGCTCTGGCTCGAAAACCAATTGAGATATGACCTTCTCCTCGCAAGCGATCGGCAGACTCTTGTGGATGACTTTAAAGCCGCCGGGTACAGGACCACAGCTATAGTGCCGGCTATAACTATGGCGTGGCCAGAAGGTGACCGTTTTGGATACGACCAGATCTATGCGTTTCATGACATCAAGTATGAAGGCCCTTCACTGAATTGGGTCACGATGCCCGATCAGTTTACATGGTCCTACTTAGAACAAACGGTGCGCAAGGAAAGCTCGCGACCGCTATTCGCCGAAATCAGTCTCATCAGCAGCCACGCGCCCTGGACACCGATCCTTCCGGTAATAGAGGACTGGTCGGCGATCGGAAATGGGGAAATCTTCGATCCTTTCGGGGATGCCGGAGAAGCCCCTGAAGACCTGTGGAGAGACGGCGATCGGGTACGTGAGCACTACGCGCTAGCAGTTGGATACGCAATCGACGCAATGGCATCCTATGCGGAACGCTACCTCAACGCACAAACGGTATTGATAGCCCTAGGAGACCACCAAGCCGCACCTCTGATAACTGGTCAAGATGCTAGCCGGGCTGTGCCAGTCCATGTGATCGCACGGGACCTTGAAGTGCTCACGCCATTCCTCGACTGGGGTTTTCTTCCCGGAGTCATGCCCCCGAGCACGGAAGAGGTCCGACAGATGGACGCATTTCGTAACTGGTTTGTGAACGCATATAGCGGTACAAAAGAGGAGAGCCCCTCTCCATGAGGCGCCTGCTAGGCCTAGCACGTTCGATGCTTATATACTGGCGCCCCGGCCGTCAGAGAGGCCTGCGAACCCTATACTCTTCATTCGTCAGCGCAGGCGACCTAGTCTTCGATGTCGGTGCTCACCTAGGTGACCGGACGGTCGCTTTTTGTGACCTAGGCGCACGGGTCATCGCAATCGAGCCCCAAGAAGACGTACTGCCCTGGCTTCGCAGACGGATCGGCCGAAAATCGGGCGCAACCCTTGTGAATGCAGCAGTTGGTAGAGCGAAAGGCACCGGGAATCTGCTAGTCAGCGACAACAACCCGACCCTTTCGACCTTAGCAGACGACTGGCGAAAAAAGGTCGTGCGCAAGAATCCATCCTTTCGTGAGGTCCGCTGGAATCGAAGGCAAGAGGTTCGCGTGACAACGCTCGACGCCTTGATAGAGGAACATGGAGAACCAAGCTTCTGCAAAATCGACGTAGAGGGTCACGAGGCGGAGGTTCTCGCTGGCCTATCGCAGTCCATCGCTATGGTTTCGATCGAATTCGTGTCCGGGACCCTCGAAATCGCTGAGGCATCTATCGACCGGCTCGAATCCCTCGGTCATTACGAGTACAATGCCATCCCTGGAGAGAAACGCCGTTTCCTCTGGGAAGCGTGGCAGACTCCAGACAAAATGAGGGGCTGGCTAGCACATCAGGCCATTAAATTCCCCTCGGGTGATCTATACGCACGACGGATCTCAAGGTTACAGGACACAACCACATGAAGTGGCACGATCTCAATAGCCCCGAAATCAAGGCTCTAGCCAGTCGAGACCCAGTGGCAATTCTGCCAGTCGCCGCCATCGAACAGCATGGGCCTCACCTCCCGCTCTCCACAGACGTCAATATTGGGGAGGGGTTGGTCGAAGCAGCAGTAACCCAACTGGAGACGATACCGCTAGTCGTTCTGCCGACCCAAGCCGTTGGGGCGAGCTTGGAGCACGTAACGTTTCCAGGCACCCTAACCCTCTCTCCACAATCACTCGAAGATGCTCTGGTGGGGCTAGCGAGCGGACTTCACGCCGCGGGCCTCCGGCGGCTTGTTCTTAGTAATAGCCACGGAGGTAACAAAGCGGCAATCGACTCCGCAGCTCTGCGTATCCGATGTGAGTTCACTATGCTCGTTGTGAAAGCCCATTACTTTCGCTTTCCGAAACCCTCAGATGTCGGACTTCCCGATACGGAATGGATGCACGGGCTGCACGGAGGAGCTATAGAGACCGCGATGATGATGCACCTGAAACCAGATCTCGTCAGGACCGATGAGCTTCAGTGTTTCAGTTCGCTCGGAGAAGAACTAGAAAGGACACTTACCTGGATCAGACCCGAGGGTGTCGCTCCCTTTGCCTGGACGTCATACGATCTAAACCCACAAGGGGTTTCGGGTGATGCCACGCTCGCAACTGCGGAACTCGGCAGCCGCTTGGTCGAGCACTATGCCGGTGTCCTCGCTGAGGTGGTTCGGGATGCACACGCGTTTCCGATCGGACACTTGGAGCGCAGGCAGACCGAAGTATGATCAACGCAGATCTCGGTGAACTCTTAGCGCCCCTAGAGAAGATGGATCGGTTCGTGTTGGGGCAGCTCGGTCAGAGCCTCGATGGTCGGATCGCCACCGTCACCGGTCACTCCCACTATATCAATGGCCCCAAAGATATTGAGCGACTGCATCGAGTGAGAGCGTTAGCCGACGCGGTAGTAGTGGGAGCGAACACGGTTGAATTAGATAACCCGAGTTTGACAGTTCGGAAGGCCCAAGGAACCAATCCCGTCCGCGTCGTTCTCGACCCGCGGGGTCGCTTGGCCGAGACGTATTCAATCTTCACCGATGATGAAGCCCCTACACTCTGGATGCAGAGCATAGAGGCCACCGCCAAAAACGAGCATAAAAAACTTCGTGACGGGCTCCAGATTGTGCCGCTGCAAGAGGGTGTTAAAGGATTTCCCCCAGCGGCGGTAATCGACGAGCTTTGCAACAGGGGCTTGAATCGCATCCTAATCGAAGGTGGTGGCCTAACGGTCTCTCAGTTCCTCGCTGAGGACCTGCTCGACCGACTGCACATCTCAGTTGCCGCACTACTGATAGGCTCTGGGAAAGCAGGCATCACACTCCCAGAAGTGCAGACGCTAGATGGAATCCGAAGGCCTAAGGTGCGTCACTTCCAGCTCGGGTCGGACCTGCTTTTTGATTTAGACCTCCGATCCGAAACAGCGTAAAGACAAAGACACAAGCTCCAGGAAGACTGGAAACCAGCGCTAGAAGTCCGTACGAAATCGATACCGCTACTCCATCAATTGCGGACAGGCCAGCGGTGCTCCACAGCGCAGCAGCAGCCAGCTCCCTAAGTCCCCACCCTGCTATCGTCACAGGAAGCAGCATCGTCATAAGGATTGGTGCAGCTAGCATCGCTAGCAGAAGCCCGTCCGTTTCCAGCTGCACTGCACGAGCGGCCATAACGAATACTAAAAGGTAGGTACCTACTACAGTAGCCGAGGTAATCAACTGAACAGGCAGGGCTATACCATCTATTAAGGCCCGCCTCAGATCAGAAAAAAGCTGCGAGGTCTCCCTGTTTTCCTGAGCGCGGCGCATTGAGAGGCCCACACTTACAGAGAGCAAAAGGACGATTCCCAACGAGATCGCCTGAATACCGCGCGATAGTTCCCGTAGTAACACGACAGCAGAAAACGATGCCGCCGCACTCATCACAACCAGGCCCGAAAGACGCTCAAAAGCCACTGCCTGGAGAGCCGCTCTTTTTTCTGTCCCCTTAGCGTGTCTCCATGCACGGGACACGTCACCTACTATACCTCCGGGCAGCACTTGATTTAGGAAGGTTGCGAGATAGTACTCGAACACCGCGTAGCGTAACGAGATAAGCAGGCCCAATCGATTCGCAGTAAAGCGCCATCGCCATGCAGACAGGAATACTTGGACGAAAGACACTGTGAGCGCAGCAGCTACCCATCCCGGATCGAGCTCGGTGAAACGAACCATCACCGAGCGGAGATCAACCACGAATGCTAGTAACACAAGTGACCCCAAGCTCATGATACCACGCCCAGCGAGGATAAAATTACTTCGGCTCACTAGCGTCCCACGCGCACAAAGCTCTTCCTCACTCAATCCGCATCAACGGGCGGCAGCGCAAGCAAATCATAATGGCCTACTTCCAACTCATATTCGTTTCCCCGCACTTCCTCGCACCTACGGTTTCCCCATGCGTGAATTAGCTCAACGCTATTAGGAAGCACTTCAACCGCAGCCTCAATCCAACCCCGCACGAGAGCTAGAGTGAGATCCTGATCTTTCAATCCGCTCAAGCGCCAAGGAGTAGACCGAAGCAAAACGTCATAGCCAAACTCCATAAACAGAGTCCGCGCCACAATCGGAGCCTCCGGACCCAGCGCACGACCAAGACCCTTAATCCGCCTTTGGTGTTCATTTACCGCATCCCGAACTATTACGTCGTCAGGATCCTCAATGGACCATCGAATGTCTCCGTTATAGCTGAGAGAGAACAAAGCAGCAGCACCCTTCGCTGCACAGGATTTGACGGTATCACTCAACCAATCCCTCGACACCAAATCGAGAAGCGCAGAGGCAGTGACCACATCCGCGGAAGCAATCGCACCCATGCCCTCGACTGCGATATCTCCAATGATTCGAATGGGTTCCGGCACTCCCGGAGCCCTCGCAGTCTTTAAAAGAGAAGAATCTTGATCGAGCAGCACCCAGGAATCCACCCAAGGAAGCCTCGGTGCCAGGTACCTTAAGTTCGAACCAGTGCCAGATCCTAAGTCCAGTACCACGGACCATCCGCACAGCTGACCAACACCCTCTAACCGGTCCGCAAGTTCATGTGCTCGAGCGCGGTGATCTGCTCTCTCACGAAGCTCTAGCCAGCTTAGATCAAAGCTGTCGTCAGACATGGAGTGTCCCATCGGACCCTGCCAGTCGTAACATTGCCTCGTGGAATTGAGTCGCCTGTTCGGGCCAAGTTGGGAGTGAGTCTCTGTGCATGCGGGCACCCTCCGCCAGCACTTCACGTCGATCAGGTGCAACCAACAGACCCTCAAGTGCCCCGGTAAGAGCACCCGCATCACCAGGGGGCACTAATACACTCGCAAAACCAGGGACTGTGTAAGGGATAGCGCCGCCAGTCGTACCGACCACTGGGATCCCTCTCGCGAGGGCCTCGGCATACGCCATTCCATAACCTTCATAGTGCGAAGGGAGCACAAATAGGGAAGCCGTGCGATAAACTTCCTCGAGAGCTGCAGGTTCAAGCTCGCCAACTAGTTCGATCCGCCCTCCTAAACCACGACGGTCAATCTCATCCGAGACCATTTTTGCAAAACGTTCATCGCGAGAAAGGCTTCCCGCGCATACACATCTCCATTCCAGTTCTCGCAATCGACCCAAAGATTCTACAAGCACATCCTGTCCCTTTCGTGGGGTGAGCGAACCCACACAAACCAGTCTAGGCGGATCATTATCAAGTGGGCCATCAGCTAGTGGGGCGGGGTCAGTTCCAGGTTCGACGACCCGGATCCGTTCACTCAACACATCGAAATCCACCAATCGGTTCGCTGTGAAAGAGCTTGTCACGATCACTCCGCGCACTTGGCTCAGAGTCTCCTTCTCTGAAAGGAAAAAATGATCGCGCTGGCTTTCTGTATGGCCCGTCTCGTCTGCCAGAGGATGGTGCACGAGAGCAACGATGGCGAGGCGCGGAGCGTGCTTGGAGATCACATCGGGAAGTCCACCCGAAGCCAAGCCGTCGATCGCGACTCGCGCACCATCATCCAAGTCTGCAAGTATTCTGTCTAAGGCTTCCCGAGCTACAGAATCGACAACGGGGAAAGTCCCGCCTATCGAATGAACGTCAATTGAAAACCCTGCCCCTCTGAGTTCTGAGACCATCCGAGCACCATAGATGTAGCCACCGGTTCTCTGATCAAGGCTCCCCGGAACCACAAAATGGAACGCGCGTTGCTTTGTTCCGATCACACGTCCGCTTCGTAGCTCGCCCATGCAACGTGCGATTCGTTGAGGGTAACTTCTATTGAGTTGCAGCCCGAAGCGTTCGGACCAAGCGCCCCATCGTGCACAGCTTTCACTAGCCGCTCTTGGATCTTGCGAGAGAGAAACTCTGTAGTGGTGTTCTCGCCCTCGAACTCCTGAACCTCATCCAGATTCCGGTAATTGAACTCTTCAAGAATCGTCTTTAACTGACCGCCAGCTAGCGCAATATCGACAACGAGGCCATCCGGATCGAGTTCATCTCGCTTGAACGTCGCGTCGACCACATAAGTCGCTCCATGCAGACGCTGTGCAGGGCCGAACGCTTCTCCGTGGAAGCTGTGGGCAATCATGAAGTGATCGCGAACATTGAGCTTGTACACGTCAAACCTCTCCGGAATCAGTTGTATCGAATACGATGGCAAAGTGAGTCTTCACCAGAAAGAGCCAGCCGTTCCATCACCCTTGGAAGTTCCTCAAATCCACTCTCGTCAGATATCAGCGCGTCTAGCGCATTGTCTTTCAGTAGACTGAGCGCAACCGCCATCCGTCGAGTATGGTTCCACCGTGGAGCGCGTTCGGGCGGGATCCGACCAACCTGACTGCTGCGTATAGTGAGGCGTCGATCATGGAACGCTTCTCCTAAAGGAAGCGATACCGGCGCATCTCCAAACCAGCTCAGCTCGACTACCCTTCCCTCTACACCCGCCGCCTTAAGCCCATCCGCTAGTCCCTCCGGATTACCGCTCGCATGGACAACTACATCAGCGTCGCAGTCGTCCGGCACAGACACAGCGAAGCGGACGCCTAATTGCTCTGCCACAAATGCGTGTTTCTCATTCGGGTCTATGACCGTCACATCTGTAGCCGGTATTTTTGCAATCAGCCATGAGACTAAAAGTCCTAATACACCCCCTCCCACCACTACTACTCTATCACCCAAAGACACCTTCGCGTCCCAAACAGCGTTTAGGGCAGTCTCCATATTGGCGGCAAGAACAGCACGACCCGTGGGGACGCCCGGTGGCAATACCGTCACAGCAGACGCGGGCACCACATAGCGGTCTTGGTGAGGATACAGACAAAAGACATCCTTCCCGACTAGAGCCTTACCGGCGTCACCGGCTGACTCAATTACGCCGACACTTATGTAGCCGAACTTTATTGGAGCAGGAAAAGTCCCTTCCTGAAATGGCGCGCGCATGGCGTCATAGCTTGAAATCGGGACCTCACCTCGAAAGACTAGCGTCTCCGTACCACGACTTATGCCGGAATAGCTCGCACGCACGAGTACATCGTCCGGGCCCATGGGCTTAAGCTTACTTAGAACGATCTCACCGAGCCCAGGCTTCTGGACCCAGAACGCGCGTGTAGTGTTTTCTTCTAACATGTCCGACACCTCTTACTTGGCGGGAGCACGTCCTCAGGCATACACCGACCTGATCGCTGGTCTAGTCTTCGCACTCCTATCCGCAACCGTAACGTGGAGCTTCCTGGACCTCCAGGCCACCTATGTCGTGACAGTAGGCATCCTTTACGCGATCACCGCCTACCTGATTGCTAGTAACCTACCGGATACACTACCTCAACCTGGGCTTGGATCAGCGAATCGCATCACTATGGCCCGCTGCATAGGAACTCTCTGCCTCGCTGGCTTGGTGACCTATGCAGAGTCGCTCGGCACTTTGGGCCGTTGGTCCATCGTCGGGCTAGGCACGGGAATCATGTTGCTCGATGGGGTCGATGGCTGGGTCGCTCGTCGGACCGGTACATCAACAGAGTTCGGTGCGCGATTCGATATGGAAACGGATGCGGCGCTGATGCTCGTACTTTCAGCCCTAGTTTGGGCTGAAGACAGGACGGGAGCGTGGGTCCTTCTCATAGGTGCGATGCGATACCTCTTTTTAGGTGCAGGATTGGTCCTGCCGGCCCTCCGTGGCGAACTTGCCCCTAGCTTTCGAAGAAAACTGATCTGCGTCGTCCAGGGTATAGCACTCCTCATCGCACTCGGCCCTATCATCCCCGACTTTATCGCAGTTAGTGTGTCCGCTTTAGCAATGGCTATGTTGACTTGGTCATTCTCGATTGACGCGGTGTGGCTCCTCCGACCCCGGCCTTTGTGAACCTTCCAACACCTGCCCAGCACAGCTCCGACGTGAACCGCACCGTACCGCTGGGTTTTCGTGGAGGAGCAGCAGGCGCGCTCGCCCCATTCCTCGTCTTCATCGGCGGTGTTTCCTGGCTTGGGATATCGGGCGCTTCCGATGAGACTGGCTTCGGTCCAATCCTGATTGCGTCACTCGGAGCAGGCATTCTCCTAGCCAGAAAGCCCAGCCAGTACGCCGAAGCGGTGATCGAGGGAATGAGTCACCGAATCGTGATGATGCTCATTCTCGCATGGCTGCTAGCGGGTATAATGGGGGTCGTCCTGCGAGAAAGCGGGCTCATCGACGCGCTAGTATGGACGGCCTCGTCAACCGGATTACAAGGCAGCGGTTTCGTAGTCGCCACGTTCGTGGTCTGCTCCATTTTCTCTACAGCGACCGGGACCAGCCTGGGAACCATCTTGGTCTGCGCCCCCCTTCTATACCCGACTGCGGGATTAATGGGCGCTGACGGGGCATTTACCATCGGTGCAGTCCTAGCCGGCGCTACTTTCGGCGACAATATCTCACCGATCTCTGATACTACCATCGCGTCGGCAACGACTCAGGGAGCCGACCTCGGCGGAGTCGTCCGCTCACGTATGCGTTATGCTTTACCAGCCGGAGCAGTCGCGGTCACAGTCTTCGCACTGTTCGGAGGAGCATCGGGGACAGAGGTGCATCTCAGCCCCCAGGGGAACCCCGCGGGCCTGATCATGCTCTTGGTTCCCGCAGGAGTTCTCACTCTGCTACTCAGACGCACTCATCTCGTCGTCGGACTTTTCGCGGGCATAGGATCAGGAATACTGCTCGGCCTAGTTCTAGGTCGTTTCGGGCTCTCTGATCTGCTGGTCTTAGACCGGGAGAACTTCATCGCTACAGGTATCATACTCGACGGTATGAGACGGGCGTTTGGTGTCTCAATCTTTACGATTCTGCTCATGGGCTTGGTAGGAGGCCTAACAGCTTCCGGGCTCCTAGAACGGGTAATCGCATGGGTTACAGAACGTGCCACAAAGCGTCGCGACGCCGAGTGGTGGATCTTTGGCTCAATCAGCGGAGCTACACTCCTGACGACGCACTCAGCTGTCGCGATCCTGACCGTCGGGTCACTCGCAAGACAGGTAGGGATCAACGCCAATGTGGATCGATATCGCAGAGCAAACATTCTAGACGTAACCGTCTGCACATACCCGTTCCTGCTACCATTCTTCATTCCGACCATTCTTGCCGCATCCATGACTGCAGGGATCGACACTATGCCGACGATTTCGCCATGGACTGCGGGACTGCACAATGCGCACTCGTGGAGCCTCTTGATGGTCTTGGTCGCGACAATCGCCATGGGACAGCGGCAGCGTGGTCAAGACAACACCGAAGTGCCACCCTCTCTGGTTTAGAAGAATGCACTGAGATCAGGTAACAGTGATCCTTCCCTGCGCTTCTATGCAAACGTCTGCTCGATCTGGGAAACGAACAATGTCAGTCCTAGTCACCTCAAGAATCGGTATCGGAGCGTACCCAAGCTCTAGTCCCACGATACTGCCCAGTGCAAGAATTGCGTCCGCCTTACCCATCAGGATCGCGGCAGGTGCAGTACCCTCGCGAAGAAGTTCCAGCAGGATCGCACTTGAGGAACTAGAACCCACCGCCCCGGGGATAAGCAAAACAGTACCAGTTATGCAGAGCTCGAACTCGGGGTGCCGTGGATCTACTATAAGACCCGAAACGGGATCAACACCGCCCCAGAAACTTATCGGTCGGGTGAGCTTGAGCAGCGGCCCTCTAGCCTGCCCTTCCACGAGCGGCCTTCCCTTCAGTTCAATGGATGGCTCACCGACCCTTACCACGTCCAGACCTCGTGATTTCGCACAACGGAACCAGTAATAGAAGACTCCACACAGTCTTCTAATGAACCGTAAAGAACGTCATACCCGGTATTAGACGGACCGTAATGAGCAAACTTACCTGAGTTAGTCATGAGTACCCCACCCTTCGCTTCTAGAATCGGGGTAACCACCACACACGTGTCCGCTACAATCTCAACGCCCGACTCTCTAAGGTCTTTCGAGATCCCAGCTGCATCCATTTCAGACAGCGTATCCCTTGCCGTGCATACGTAGAAGGGCACCCCGAGACGGCGACCTCGCAGGCATCGATGAAGTGCTCGGAATTCTAAGTCGCTGAAGTGTGGACTTCCTAAAGCAACCGCATCAATGCGTTCGGTATCACCTGCAGTACTCAAGCGCTCCAGGGCAGCCTGGATACCATGAGGTTCAAGTTCAATCGTTCGAACTAGGTCAGCGCCAGCAAAACTATTCTCGTCTGTCAGATTGGCGACGGGCCGATCGGAATCTGACTTAAGAATAGACTCCACCGTAGGTGCCTCTGGGGTCACTCCTTCTACGTGAAACAATGCGACAGCACCCGACGAAGCACCTGCGGCACCCAGCGCTTTTAACTGGTCTCGCGTCGTCGTGCTGGGCAGGCCCCTGATCACAGAAATTTCACTACCTAACTCCAAGCCGAGCCACGTACCCAAAACCGGGTAAAAAACGTCCCGTGACTTCAAAGTCACTGGGACGCGGGTGGCATCCACCACTACAGTCGCTTTCCTATTCTCTTCTACGTGCAGGCCATAGAACGGCGCTCGTGCAGTCAGCGCACAGCAGGCGTCCAAAAAATCACCGTAACGCTCGGTGCGAGCGCCAAGAACTGAGTTAACAAACGCGATCGCATTTGACTCACCCCAAGCAACCTGCTCACCAACCTTAGGTTCGTGGCCAACTTGATACGGCGCACAGGTAAACGTCGGCTGAGCACCCAGCGCTACGTACGCTTCCATTTGTCTGCGCGCCATATCGGTCTTGTGAGCATCCGCTTGGACGACATCGGGATGCAAAAGATCGAGTGCCCCCACGTTAAGCGTCGTCGGAACCGCTACTTGACCCCCACCTTTCACGAGCGCCTCTGCGAACTCCACCCCACCATCCCCGTGGTAGAGGCATCCGTCTATATGGGAAGACGAAATCTCTACCAGCGACTCCGCGCCAAGAAGCTCGGCCGCCGCGATAACTACACGCATACACATCGCTGTAGCTTCCCCGGAAGATCCGGCTAGGAGTTCACGCTCAGTCTGAGTAAGGTGGAGTGGCATGAATGAGAGGCTACCCTACACTGACGCTCCAGACCAGCTTGATTGCATTCGGTCTCAAAAACCCCCAGGAAATGTCCCTCTTCACAATTAACGAACGTGTCCGCTGGTCAGCGGTCGATAAAGCTGGAATCATCTTCTATGGCGCGTATGTACGCTTCTTCGAACTCGCCGAGATGGAACTCTTCCGCAGTGCAGGCGTGCCCTACTCCGAAGTCTTCGACCGATGGGATATGTGGCTCCCCAGGGTGCATCTTGAGTCGGACTTCCATTACCCATCACGGCTAGACGACGAACTACGCGTCGCTGCCTACTTTACTAAGTTCGGAACCAGCTCCCTGCAGATCAACTTCGACGTGCTCCACCTAGACGCCGGGCGACTTGCCGTATCGGGACACGAAGTGCTCGTTTGCACGACACGGGACACTCTTGAGACCCGGCCGCTGCCGAAAGAACTCATCAAGATCCTCCGACCCTACTGCATGACCGTGGAGGAGGCTCGTGCAGAACTGGCTCTGCAGGGCGATCTGAGCCAATGAGCACATCTGACCCCATTCAGATTCCATCGACCCAAGAAATCTACGAAGCACGCGAACGCATAACCGAAGACGTCACCTGCTCACCACTGATTCCATTGGACGGATACGGACGGGGTCAAGGTGGGATCTGGCTTAAGCTGGAATGTTTGCAATCGATCGGATCGTTCAAGATCCGGGGAGCAGCCAATGCGATCGGTCTAGCAGATTCCGCACAACTAGAGCATGGGGTCTATACAGCCAGTGCTGGCAACATGGCTCAAGGCGTCGCCCTCGCGGCAAAACGACTGGGTCTGCCTTGTCGTGTCATCGTTCCAGACACAGCCCCCAAAGCAAAGACGGATGCGATAAAACAGCTTCAAGCAGAAGTGGTTTCAGTTCCATTCAACGAATGGTGGCAGGTTCTAGTAGAGCACGGGCACCCGTCGGAGACAGGTTTTTTCATCCATCCAGTGAGCAATCCAGACGTGATCGCAGGGAATGGCACAGTTGGCCTAGAGATTATGGAACAACTTCCCGATGTCGATGCCATCGTGGTTCCGTTCGGGGGAGGAGGCTTGAGTTGCGGGATCGCAGCGGCCATTCGAGAACGTACACCCAGCATCCCAGTGTACGCTGCTGAAGTCGAAACAGCGGCCCCTCTTTCTGCTTCCTTTTCTTCGGGTGCCGCGACCGCGATCAGGCGCACCCCTACCTTCGTCGACGGAATCGGGGGGACTAGTGTGCTGGAAGACATGTGGCCACTGGCTCGCGTGCTTATCGAAAGCTCACTGATCGTTTCAATTTCTGAGGTCTGCGATGCCATTCGCACCCTTGTATCCAAGGCTCACGTTATCGCAGAGGGGGCAGGTGCTAGCTCCGTGGCGGCCGCGCTCCATCACCTGCCGAGCAATCAACGGACGGTCGCTGTGGTATCCGGCGGCAATATCGATAGAAGCGTACTGAAACAAATTTTGTCTGGCGAAACACCCCGCTAACTACAACGTCCAGCTAAGCCCTCACAAACTGACGGACCCTGGTGACCAAGCATCGGTGACCACCCATGATTCGCCCGTCACTTTTCGAAAGAACGGACCTTTTGGAACTGTTCGAACTCAGGTGATACAACATCACCCGTATGTTCTTCCGCCCACGCCGCAAGCGGCGAAGAAACATTCCCATATTCGTCCCGACGTGCACGACATATATCTGAGAAGTCGCAGTACTTGCAGTCTTCGGGATCGTCAGTAGGCACAAAGCGCCCTCTCACTACGCCATCCAAGAGAAATTCGAGGAGATCCTCGAGCCGGCTCATCTCATCCCGATCATAGATGAACCTTTGATTCTGACCGCTCCTTGTCGGAAAGTGGTACTGACCGTCTACCACCTCTACACCAAGCCGCTCCTCAGCAACCCTGGCATATATGGCGTGTTGTAGACGGCGGCCTCCTCCAAATACATCCGCACCATAGCGTTTCGCGCTGCCGGTCTTGTAATCAATCACATGTAGACCGTGAAGATCTTGGTCCACTCGATCGATGGCACCTCTGAGACGCAAGCGCCCTCCCTCTAATTCGATTGCCACTGGCTCATCACCGTCAATCCCGAATTTCAGCTCAAGGGCGATACTGTCAGCGCTGTCACTCCGAATCATCCGGACAAACGAGCGCACGTCTTCCCTAAGACCGGCGACCTCTCTGCTGAGTGCACCCTCTCCCGGAGCCGGGACTTGGGACCGGAATACATCGACCCGTTCTTGTAGAATATCCAGTGCTCGCATCTCAAATTCGGCTTCGTCTGGCTCGATCCCATCTGCCCGAGACGTTCGCAGAGACGCTTCGAACACGCTGTGAAGCAGGCTGCCACGCTGACGTGGGTCCAACCACCGGTCTGGGTCCAGTTCCGGATCATCCGGCGAACGAATTCCCAGAACCACACTGTGCAGGTACCGAAGCGGACAGCTGGCCAGTGCCTCCAGGCGACTGGCTGAAAGGACAACTCCGTCCTTCGCACGAGGATCTAATTCCTCAGGTCGTGGCTGGATTATCCCGTGAACCTCGCCTGGCTCACCAAACATTCTCTCCTCAGCAGCAGCTAGGCCACGATCAAGCCCTGGAAACGATCCACGCACCGACTCGACACCTCGCTTGATACTTGAGCTAGTTCCTAACGCCCGCATCCACACATCATCTCCATCAAGCGCTGGACTCTCTGCCCCCGGGATCGCGCTGATGACGGGACCGATCACCTTCTGAAGATCGTCAAACGTCAACGATACATCACCGCGCGCCAACCGAAGCGCGTGCAGCAAGATAGAAGAGGGGGCAATGGTCTGAGCCCCGGAAACATCCCACGCTCCAAAGCTCATCGTGACGACGCCCCTAAGACGTGCGAACATCGCAGCGAAGCTGAAAAGCCTCTCACGAAAAAGCTCAGTTGAAGTGAGCAGGCCGGTTCCGAGCACTCTGCGATCGCTGTCCAGGAGCACTGCGTCCTGCCTCACTCCTCCTGGCATCCTTTCCGCATCGAGCCCTACAACGAAAACTGCCTCACGACCCGAGTAACCTCCATGCTCCAAATCGCTCAGGTGAAGAGCCCCGCCTGTCGACGTCCAAGGTGCCCCTGCCCCGTCAGGATCATCACCAAAGATCTCCGGACGTACTCGGAGGTCCAAGTGACGTCGAAGAATCGAGACCGCAGAACGAAACTCCGTCCTGCGATTTAGCGTAGCCTCAATCCGCTCAAGAACTCGGGATACCTCCTCTCGCGCGCGGCGATCTGCCCCACGTCCACGTGGTACTCTACGTAAAAAAGACCGAAGACCACGCGCGATCTCTGCGGGTGAGACGCGATCGCCCTCTCCACCCATACGATCAGGGATCGCCGGTGTCTCCTTGAGAGGCGGGAACAGGATCGCCCGGATCGCTTCTGTTTCCTCTCGCACTCGGTTCCGGCGACGTTCGAAACTGTCTAAGGGCTCCGCCTGGCCCCTCTCCATGCGGTCTACCCCCTTTAGGGCCTCCTGAATCTGAGTGCGGTAGCGTTTACGACCCCAACCGACTCTTAAACTCCGGAACCTCCGAGCCAATGCAGCCGGCGCATGATTTCCTCTGCCTTTGGGTGGCCGGAGGTCTCCAGCTTCAAGAAGACGGCGGATCAACGAAGCATGAAAACCCTCTTCGATCCAGTCCAGGTATGCTTTCACAACACGACCCGTTCGGGTCCGGCTAATCGGCAGTCCTCCTGCGTATGTGACCGGAATCCCAAGCTGACTCGCTATAGCATGAAGCGCCGAACCATAAGTCGTCCCGTCTGCGGCTATGATCTCAACTTGGTCCCACGAGAGGCCACGCTCTACCACGCGCCTCAAGACCTCACGCAACTCGGCGTCAATTGATGCTGCGCTGAAGAAGACAAGCTCACCTCCTCCAACTGCTTCTCCGGGCGCGTATAGGTGGGATCCTGAGGATGGCTCTCCGGATCGACCCCAAAGCAGCGACCTAGGAACATCCAGCCCGATCACAGGATCAGTCTCGAGCACACGACCTCCGCGCGCAGACAGCGCCGAGATCAAGTTGCCATAAAGTCCCCGCATCGATAATCCCGGCAGGAGGAGAAGCTGATCGGCTTCCAGCGCCGCTGGCATACGGCCTCCCTCCGTTTCTAGCTCCGCCATCGCGAGTCGAAGCACCGTCGCCGTATCTGCTCGACACCGCTCTGTCAACAAACGCTCATACCGCTGGAGCACCCGAACTAAGAAGAGCTTTTTTTCCCACTGAACAAAACGGGCATCGTCAAGCTTTCGTGGACAGACTTCCGCCAACCTTAAAGCTAGGATTGCTCCATGTACTCGCTCCCGGAACCCAACCCCTTCCGACAGCTCACCAAAAACTCCTTCCTCATCAGTTAGGGCAGAATCTAGAGCACGATCCAGAAGCGCTGCCTGCTCGAACTTATCGACAACATCAAGGTTCTCTCGGTCTAAGCCTCTCTGTGCCAGCTTCTGAGCAAGCCTCTGGAGTGTGAGCACCTCAAACCCAACCCAGCCTTCTCCAACTATTGCCAGTCGCCTTAATAGTTCTCGTCCGGCCGCATGCGTAGGCGCGACGATAAGCTTCCGAGCAAGTCGATGCCGCCGAGATACGGCAGCAAGAGAATCGACGAGTCGAGGTGTGGTAGTGGTGTCGATCATTTTACGGTGAAAACCCATCGGCTAGCATTAGAGCCAAGATACGTTTATCGCACGGCGTGGGGGAGAGCCCGTAGCGCCAAGGTCGCATCTCCCGTAGCCTTTCCAATGTCCATCACGATACGACGTGAGCTTACCATGATTCGATGCACCCTAACCTCCAAATTCACCGTAGCAATGCTCTTCACATTGGCAACTGCGGTTACTCCCTCACTTTCAGCTGGTCAGGACTACTGGCCTGGCGCTCACCTCGACTGGGAGCGGCTAGATCCGGCCTCAGCAGGTTTTGATCCTGTAAAGCTCGCCGAAGCGGTCCGGTTCGCTATAGCCGCGGAGTCAACCTCACCCAGAGATCTGGCACTCAATCACGACATGTCATTTGGCCGAGAGCCGAGAGGCGAGGCGATCGGGCCATTCACGGTTCGTGCCCCTCAAAGTGGTGTCATCGTTCACAAGGGATATATCGTCGCTGAGTGGGGTGACCCCGAAAAAGTCGACAACACATTCAGTGTAGCCAAAAGCTTTCTGTCCACGACTGTTGGCTTAGCTTGGGACCGAGGATTAATACGAAGCGTGGATGACCGGTTGCGTTCTTACATGCCGCCGATTGTCCTCGAGCCGGGGGATGGTGAGCCGAACGATCAGGAGGGGAGGCGCCCAAAGCTACTTTTCGAATCTGACAACAACCAGAAAATCACTTGGGATCACCTGCTTCGGCAGACCAGTGATTGGGAGGGCACTTTATGGGGAAAGCCCGAATGGGCAGACCGGCCCGACCAAGATCGATCAACATGGCTAACGAGGGAACGTGTTGAACCCGGAACAGTGTATGAATACAACGACACTCGAGTGAACCTCCTCGCATTAGCCGCTACGAGTGTGTGGCGTCGTCCTCTGCCGGAGGTCCTGCGCGAATACGTTATGGACCCGATCGGTGCGTCACCCACCTGGCGCTGGCATGGTTATCAGAACTCTTGGATCATCATGGACGGGGTCATGGTTCAGGCGCCAAGCGGAGGGAGCCATTGGGGTGGAGGCATGCTAATCAATGCCTACGACCTCGCTCGCTTCGGATTGCTCACTATGCACAAAGGCATGTGGGATGGGAAAAGGATCATCTCTGAGGAATGGATCGACCTGTCCACGACGCCAGGTGATGTAAACGAGTCATACGGCTTCATGAACTACATGCTAAACCCAGACGGCAGCCGCTACTCTAATGCGCCTGATTATACATGGACTCACTCAGGCGCGGGGTCAAACCTCGTTTACGTCGACCCTGCTAATGAGCTTGTGGTGGTTGCCCGCTGGATCCGAGGCAACCAAATGAATGACTTGCTTGGCCTAGTCTTTGACGCAATGGGAGACCTAGCAACCGCACGCTGACCGGCAGTGTGAACGCCACTCTGACGGTGGAGCCAGAAACAATAAGGAGAGGGGTCTCATTCTCTATTCTATGATGAGAAGGTTCTCCTTAATCACACTGCTCATTTCAGTGGGTTGCTCGACAGGTAGCTCAACAGAGCCTGCCGCGTGCACAAAAGAGTATGTCTATGGGTTACATGCCCAAATCAAGGACGCTCGGAGCGACAGTGCTATCGCACAAGGAACGATCCTCACACTTCAGGAGGGCAGCTATCAGGAAGTCGTGACCGAATCATGGGATGGATTGATGATGTTCGGCGCTGGTGAACGTCCGGGCGAGTACACAGTGACGGCCGAGCGTCTCGGCTACGATGAGTGGACGATGAGCGGAGTAGAGATTTTGTCGGACGGTTGCCACGTCATCCCGGTTTCATTGAGAGTTCAAATGGCACCGGCATCATGACCCATCACCTAATGGAAAATCCGGCTGGGTAAGAACAAAAGCAGGAGGGAGTGGCGAATCTATTCGCCACTCCCTCTCCCTTCAGGTCACAACACCCCCGCTCGGACGCCTGTCCTGCCTCTACTTCACAAAGAGCATGTCCCGATAAGCAGGTACCGGCCAAAGGTCATCAGGCACCACGCGCTCAAGACGATCTACTACGTCACGGACGTCATTCATCGCGGGTATAATGTTCGTTCTCATGTGTTCGGCTTTTGAGACCACGTCGTCACCGCCAAGCTCTTGGTTCACTGACGCTAACAATCCAGTCTTCTCGTTGAGCGCGTCGACTAAGTCATTAACTCGTTGCGCCGTCGCCAGAACACCGCCGGCCTTCATACCGAGATCGTCCGCGCGCTCCGCTGTGGTGAGCAAGTTATTCAAGTACCGAACCGCAGCCGGTAAGAACATCGTCTCTGCCATGTGCTGCGCCGTCTCGCCTTCGATGTTGATAGCTATGAAGTACTGTTCGACAAAGATCTCGAAACGGCTCTCCAGTTCGCGATTAGATAGCACGCCGTATTTCTCGAAGAGTTTTAGATTCTTCTCGTCCACCATCTTAGGCAAAGCGTCCATGGTGCTGCGCAGGTTCAGTAACCCACGACCCTCTGCCTCAGTAACCCACTCATCCGCGTAGTTGTCACCGTTGAAGATCACGTGTTTGAATTCGTGGATCTCCGAGGCTAGCAAGGAACGGAGCGCATCATCAAACGATGTGCCTTGCTCGAGTTCAGCTTCGAGCTTCGTACACAGATCATCAATCGCCTCGGCGACTACGGTATTTAGCACCATAGCCGGAAAAGAAACGCTCTGCGACGAGCCGAGCGCACGGAACTCCCACTTGTTACCCGTGAAAGCGAAAGGAGAAGTTCGGTTCCGGTCACCCGCGTGCTTAGGGAGATTTGGGAGCGATTTCACTCCAAGGCCAAGAAGGCCAGAAGGCATACTACTGGTGGCCTCACCTGCCTTCTCAATCTGCTCAAAAACATCCTGAAGCTGATCACCGCAGAAAGCCGAGATAATGGCTGGAGGCGCTTCGTTAGCGCCAAGACGGTGGTCATTCCCTGCATGGGCTACGGCTGCTCGCAGCAGATCCTGGTGCTTAGCTACAGCCTTTAGTGTAGCCGAGCAGAAGAACAGGAACTGCATGTTATCGTGCGGAGTCTCACCGGGTTCCAGAAGGTTCTGATCTTCCGTGCTAAGCGACCAATTCAGGTGCTTACCGCTGCCGTTCACACCCTGGAACGGTTTCTCATGCAGTAAGCAAACGAGTCCATACTTTCGAGCCACCCGGAGAAGCGTAGACATTACGAGTTGCTGATGGTCCGCTGCCTGGTTGGCATCTTCATAGATAGGAGCCATCTCATACTGACCCGGTGCCACCTCATTGTGACGTGTGGTGATCGGCACCCCGAGCCTATAAAGCTCAAGCTCCACCTCATTCATGCATTCTAGGACGCGCGATGGGATCGACCCGAAATAGTGATCGTCAAGCTCCTGACCCTTTGGCGGTTTTGTGCCAAATAGCGTTCGGCCCGCAGTTTGAAGGTCTGGTCGTCGGTAGTAGAACTCCTCGTCGACCAGAAAGAACTCCTGCTCAGCACCACAAGTCGCGGTAACGGGCTTCGATGGAGAGCCAAATAGTTCAAGGGCACGACGCGCCTGAACGTCAATCACATCCATCGAACGAAGTAAGGGCGTCTTCTTGTCGAGTGCATCGCCCGCCCACGATGCAAAAACAGTAGGAATGCATAGATACGCCCCGCCCGGACCCTCCATAATAAAGGCTGGTGAGGTCGGATCCCATCCTGTGTATCCCCTCGCTTCGAAAGTGGCTCGCAGGCCGCCGGTAGGAAATGAGGACCCGTCAGGCTCACCCTGCACAAGCTCCTTACCTCGGAAGTCTGTAATAGCACGGCCGTCCCCAGTCGGCTTTAAAAAGGAGTCATGTTTTTCAGCTGTGCTGCCGGTCAATGGCTGAAACCAGTGGGCATAATGGGTGGCACCCTTCTCTAGAGCCCACTCCTTCATAGCGGACGCTACTGCGTCTGCAACTGACTCGTCCAGCTCTGTCCGGTTCTGGATCGTAGAGAGCAAAGCCTCATACTGCGCACTAGGCATACGAGCTTTCATCTCGTAGAGACCGAAAAGATTTTCACCAAACACCTCTTCAAGGTTTGTGCGGGTTCGCTTCTCAATCGCAGTTGTCGAGTCGTATTTCGCTGCAGCCAGAGTGTCGAAGCGTGACATGGAAACTCCAAATAGGGTGAGGTGCCTTAACTGTCCGAGAACCTGCGAAAGACAGGACACACTCTCAACCCCACAATAAGCTATTTTATGCTAACTTTTATTACGCTAATATTTATTATTTCCTTATATCTAATGGTATAGAGCGTGCGCTTTACAGGAAGATCCCGTGAACTCGGCATTCTCCGAACCGGATTCGATAAGCTAGAAGCTCAGTGTCATTTTGTGAGCGGACCGCCTGGAGCAGGCACCTCCACACTAGTACGCCATGCAAGCAAAGGCCGATCCGGGCTTTCATTTCGGTGTCCACCCCGCCCCGATCCACTCATCCGGCTCTCACTCCGAGACCGCATAGAACAAACGTTCCATCAGGCACCCATAAGCAGCGACCTTCAGCAATCCGAAACGACACACGAGTCAATCACACAGTCGAGTGGCGCGACCCTAGGATGGGCTCAGTTGTTCTCGCTCCTTTTGGGACAGGCTGAGAAGAGTAAACCCTTCATCTTGACCCTGGACGACGCCCATCGGCTGACCGAAGCGAGATCACGATTTGAGGTTGCACTTGCAGATGCCTTGAGGAAGGCTCAAGGATCAGGGATCCCATTCCACGTGGTCCTCGCAGGAAGAGCCGGATCCATGCCAAAAGTCGGCCTAGACTTGCCGATCACAGCACCCAAGACTCGGATTCACGTGGGCCCCCTCCCTCTGCGAGCTGCAGCCCCCCACCTCCCCGGCAACGAAGCGTACGAGAAAATCCGAGCTTACGGTGTCTTTGGTGGCTATCCCGGAGTCCTCACACACCTCGACACTAAGGTAACCGTCGGGACGAACGTCCGGCGCCTCCTGCTTCCCGATACCGGAAGCCTAGGGGACCTGCCAATGACATGGCTTGAAACAGCGATTCACACTCCCACTCGCTACATCGCCGTGCTTGAATCATTGTCACAAGGCGAAGCCGGATGGGCTCAACTATCCAAGGCGATCCCAGACCTTACGAAGGCTGGACAGATAGCCCCCTACCTAAAGAAGCTCTCAGAACTCGGATTAATCCATGCTCATCGCTCGCTCGATGCGAGGCCGCGTGGTCGTAACACAAGGTATGCCCTTTCCGACCCATTCCTTGCCTTCTGGCTCCGCTTTATTCTGCCGTGGCGCTCTTCGGAGCGAGATGAGGAGATCGTTCCTTACTACGCGTCGGAAGTCCGACCCAGAATCCGCGATCATCTCCAGCAGGTCATGGCTCCAGTATGCCGCCGACACATGGAGATAGATGCATTAGAGACATTCGGGTCCAACGCACGCGACGCTGGAGCAATCTGGAACAACGAAGCCGAGCTGCCCATAGCCGGGACGCTGGGCACCGGAGCTACATACTACGGCCTCTGCCTCTGGGACCCTCCAGCAAACAGACCCCGCAAGCCAGAGCTCACTCCCCTAGAAAAAATCGACCGGAGTATTCGAAATACCCGATACGGCTTTGGGCGCGAGCAAAGACTCAGGGTTGTGTTCACTGGGAAAAACACACCAAACTGGCTACGACGGGAGGCCGCCCGACGGAGTGACGCCCGTATCATCAATGCGTCCGACATGCTCGGGGATAAGTCAGATCAAGGAACGTCCTAAGCCCGAACTGTCACGCCTGTGTCAACTAATTCCTGAAGATACACCCGTACCTAGATATCCAGATTCTTCACATACTTGGCGTTCTTCTCGATAAACTCACGGCGTGGTTGAACCTCCTCTCCCATAAGCTCATCGAAAAGCATGGACGCCTTCACACCATCCTCGACCTGCACTTGGAGAATCGTCCGAGCCTCCGGATCCATGGTGGTCTTCCAAAGCTGATCAGGATTCATCTCACCTAGGCCTTTATAGCGCTGTATGTGAATCCCCTTACTCGACTCACCACCCTTACCACCAAAACGCTTGATGGCTTCATCTCGTTCGTCGTCATTGTAGCAATAAACATCCTGCTTGCCCTTTCGCACCCGATACAAGGGCGGCTGAGCTATATAGACGTAGCCCGCATCAATCAAATCGCGCATCTGATTGTAAAAGAAAGTAAGGAGCAAGGTTCGAATATGAGCTCCGTCGACATCCGCGTCGGTCATAATGACGATCTTGTGGTATCGAGCCTTTCCGAGCTCAAACTCGTCCCGGATCCCAGCACCTATCGCCGTAATCATCGCGCCGATCTCATCGTTAGACAGAATCTTATCTATCCGGGCACGTTGCACATTGAGGATCTTTCCTTTAAGCGGGAGAATCGCCTGATAACCCCGGTCGCGGCCCTGTTTTGCTGAACCGCCAGCAGAATCGCCCTCCACCAAGTACAGTTCGCACATCGACGGGTCTGAAATTGAACAATCCGCCAATTTTCCGGGCAATACTCCACCTTCTAGGGCACTCTTTTTTCGCGCCAGATCGCGCGCTTTACGAGCGGCATCACGTGCCCTGGCAGCCTGCAACGATTTCTCGATGATCGCTTTTCCGGCTTTCGGATTTTCATCAAGAAATATCGATAGGTGCTCGTTGACAGCCGCCTCAACCGCGCCACGAACCTCACTATTACCGAGCTTCGTTTTCGTTTGACCCTCGAACTGCGGCTCCATCACACGCACACTGAGCACACAAGTCAGTCCTTCTCGAACATCGTCACCCGAAAGTGACTCACCCTTCTTGAAGATATTGTTGCGCTTGGCGTAGTCGTTGATTGTCCGGGTAAGGGCGGCCTTGAGACCAGTTAAATGCATCCCACCTTCGTGCGTATTGATGTTGTTCACGAACGAATGGGTGTTTTCACTGAAGCCCTGATCGTACTGAAGGGCGAGCTCGATCTCAGCCTCAGGCTTCGACGCTTCGAAGTAGCATATCTTGTCATGGAGCGAACCGCGCGAGCCGCGCAGAAACGTTACGTACTCAGCAATTCCGCCCTCATACTGGTAAGATTCCTCTACACGATCTCCTCTCTCGTCCACAAGGACGATTTGCAACCCTTTGTTTAGAAAGGCGAGTTCGCGAAGCCGGTTAGACAGGATTTCGAACGAGTACACAAGATCGGTAAAGATCTCGTCATCCGGCTTGAAGGTGACCTGTGTGCCTCTGCCTTTCGCTTTTCCTTTCTCCTCGAGTTCCTTCGTCTTTATCCCTCTCTCGTAACGTTGGTGATAAAGCTTCCCTCCGCGTCGGATCTCAACCTCCAAAAAAGCAGACAGCGCATTTACGACCGAGACGCCCACGCCGTGCAACCCACCGGACACTTTATAGGTGTCTTTATCGAACTTTCCACCAGCGTGCAGCGTCGTCATTGCGAGCTCAACACCCGGGACCTGCTCCGTCGGGTGTATATCGACCGGGATGCCCCGACCATCGTCCTCCACCGTGACGGAGTCATCCTCATGCACAGTGACTGTAACCCGAGTACAATGTCCGGCCATTGCCTCGTCAATCGAATTGTCGACGACCTCATAAACGAGGTGATGGAGGCCACGACCCGACGTTGAACCGATGTACATGCCAGGACGTTTTCTAACCGCCTCGAGCCCCTTAAGAACTTGGATCTGGCCGGCAGTGTACTCGCTGCTCTCCTGCTTCTTCTTTTTCGCCATCTCTACTCCGAAGCTTTATGCGGCGCGGCGTGGCGCCTATTCAGTCTCCGCCTGCACGAAGACAATGCGCTCAATCGGTGTGTCCGGCATGTAATCGTTCACACGCCGGACAAAGTCACCCTTCATCATGTTTAATTCCATCAACCACGGACTGCTGCGAACCTCTACTATAAGAACCCCATCTTCTACGCTACGGGCCCGGGTCACCCTGGCCACAGCATCTCCTACTAACGCGGACCACTCATCCAACACAGACATGCGGCGAACCTGATCTAACACGCCATGGTCCTCGAGAATCTTGTCTACTATCGAGCCCAGAGCTACCGGTTTTTTAGAACCTTCCTCTCCACCGAACTCGAAACGAGCGAAACCCTCGTCAGCGCTGGCTCTCATCACGTCGTGATCTCCCCAGCCTCAATCTTCCAGCGTGGCAAGGCGTCGCGTCGGACCCTGACATCCGCGTCCTTGGGTGCTGTTAAGACAACCTGTCCCGTATCTTCCGCTTCCATCACCTCAAGAATCCGTTCGCTTCGCCCCGCATCGAGTTCCGCAAAAACATCATCAAGAAGAATCATGGGTCTCCGACTCCGACGCTCACGTATCGTCATCGCTTCGACCAATCGCAGAGCAAGTGCAGCCGTGCGTCGCTGACCACCTGAACCGTAGTCCCTGAAATCCAAGTCGTCACCCGTGCCACACACCTGTAAACGCAGATCGTCCCGATGCGGTCCGACCAACGTTATTCCGCGACGCGCCTCTCTGTCACGGGAACCCTCTAGTGCCTCACGGAATGACTCCCTCGACGCTGCTATGTCAGCTCCGCTCTCCAACGATACGTTCGGTCGGTAGGACATCCGCGCGCTCCGTCCGCCACTAATACGTCTATAGTAGCCGTCGAACGCACTGGATCGTGATTCGATCCAGCTTCGTCGCCAAATCATGATCTCGGCGCCGGCCTCGGTCAGGCCCGGATCCCAGGCTGAGACAACCGACGCAGGCTGACCCGCTTTCAGGGCCGCGTTTCGGCTCACAAGATTTTTCTTGTAGCTGGACAGGGACTTGACGTAGCCTGGCTCGTTGAGCGCAAGGACGATATCCAAGAAACGTCGCCGATCCGCAGGCCCGCCGCTGACTAAGTCGACGTCCGAAGGTGAAAAGATCACGGCCGAGAAGTGACCTAGGCCATCGGCAAGCCGATCAGAGTTAGCACCGTTGACCGACACCCTCTTTCTCTTGCCCTTCTTTTCGAAGGCAGCCGCAACACGGGTTCCATGAGGTTCGTCCGATTGTCCTTCCGTCTTTCCTACAACTCGGAAAACCTCCTCTCCGAACGCAACCATCTGAGAATCACGAGCTCCCCGAAAGGAACGCAGTGTCTCAAGATAGTATATGGCTTCGAGAAAATTAGACTTTCCCTGAGCATTGTCCCCGATCAGCGCCACCCCTTCACGAGGCACCTCCAAATCCTGATTTTTGAGATTTCGGAAGTGCCTTACAGAGAGCTCGCTGAGATACACGGTTAACTAGTCTGGAGAGTCTCAAATGCCATTCGGAAATCTAACGATTTCGTGCCCCACCGCGAACTCCAAAAAAGCGCTAAGGCTAGGGTCTTCGGGGGAAGACATCGCCCCTTGGACTTAAGGTGGTCACGACCCCTTAAACTCAGCTTTCCGCTTATCAAGAAACGCTTGCATCCCTTCCTTCATATCTTCGGTCGACGCGAGCAAGCCGAACGCCGACGACTCAAAGCCAAGGGCGGCTTCAGTCCCAGTATCCAAAGCCCGGTAGATGGACTCTAGCGCGAGCCTAACGGCTACAGGTCCATTTTTTGTGATTTTTCTTGCGAGTATTTTCGCTTCGTCCATAACAGCATCTGGCTTCGCCACCAGGGACACTAGTCCTATGGCTTGAGCCCTCTCTGCCCCGATGACCTCACCAGACAATGTCAATTCGATAGCTCGCCCCAGGCCCACAAGTCTCGTCAACCTGACAGTACCCCCGTACCCAGGGATGATGCCCAGCCCAACCTCCGGGAGACCGAAACGAGCGTTCTCGCTCGCAACACGCAGGTGACAGGCAAGGGCCAGCTCACACCCACCTCCGAGCGCATATCCTGAAATGGAAGCTATTACCGGTTTGGGAAACAATTCGATTGCTCGAAACACTTCTTGTCCTGCCCTACTCACGGCTACGCCCGACATCGAACTCATGGTCGATAACTCACCGATATCGGCCCCGGCAACAAATGCTTTCTCCCCAGCACCACTGAGTATCACAGCGCGTACAGTATCATCGTCACCCAAGCGGGTGAATACTTCGCCAAGCTCTTGAACTACTTCACCGTTAAGGGCATTGAGCTTCTCCTGCCGGTCGATGCTCACAATTGCTAGCTCATCGTCGTGCTGGACCTTGATGTATGTCATATCGCCCATGTCTAAAGCGTCTCCCGAAAGCATGATCGAACGTCGAGGTGGGCCGAAAGATAGCTACCTCGAACCTCATGGAAAAACATTGACGACAGCCTTACCTTGGGCCCTGCTTCGACGCCCTAAAGAGAAGCGTCAAATTCCTTACCGGCCTCTGGGCCGCCCCGAACTAGGAGTCTTGTTTCCATGAGTCGCTCGCTAAATAAGGTCATGCTGATCGGCAACGTGGGGAACGACCCAGAGATCCGTGCTACGAGCTCTGGAACACGAGTTGGTAAAGTCTCTCTGGCAACTAACCGGTCCTGGACCGATCGATCAGGCGCAAAAGCCGAAAAAACTGAGTGGCACCGACTGACCTTCTTCGGTCGGCTGGTGGACATCGTCGAGCAGTACGTGAAAAAGGGAGATCGACTCTACGTTGAGGGTCGAATAGAGTACTCGCAGACCGAAGGAGACAACGGGCCAAAGTACTGGACCGACGTTGTAATAACGGAAATGGTGATGCTCGGATCCTCGGGAGTAGGAGGCAGTGATTTTGGGGGAACGAGCGGAGGCGATTTCACCGGTGGTGGCTCAGCCACACCCGGACCCGAGCCAGACGACGACCTGCCATTCTGAATCACCCTCAGCACGGGACCCCTCACTACTATTCGTGCCTCCCGCCTTACCCCTCGTCTTCCTGTCGCTTCCAGAGGCCTAGTAGGTATGCATCATAGCGCTTAGGGTGGCGCCTATAATCCTCAACCCAAACCTCGAACGGCGGGAGTGCTACACGACGGCTAAGCCACTCCGTTGCTATCCCAACCATCTCAGTGTACGAGATATCATCGGCCTTCGCTTCCTCGGTCAGGACACTGTGAGCCAGGGTGTAAATCTCATCAGGGCTCATGTACACGAGTAGATCCGCCACCTGCGCAGAACAGTAGTCATGATACTTCGCGCGCAGGATGTGAAGCGGCTCTTCCGAACCTCCTGCTCCATCCACCGCGATGCCTCCGCCGGACGTGAATAAGCCCCGCCAAGTTCACATGGCTAGCCAAGAAAGGGCTCTAGGTCTCCGTCTACTGTTGTCGGCAAAGACTCACTAAAGCAAGCCTTTTGGAGCCTAGCTAGAGTGAAGAGGGCCCAACCTGAAGGTCGACTTCCGCGAGGCTGGACTCTTTTTGACGAAGGTGTCGGTAGATAGAACGGCGCGTCAGCCCATACAAAATCACTCTGCTCATGAATTCCGGGTCGTCGGCTTGAAGCTCCTCCGCCTGGTCTGCGATTTCACGCGGAAGCTGGACAGACAGTTCCACGGAGCGCGTCTCCCACATAGACAATCCTCGCCCTCAATTGACTGTGAAAAATTACACTTCTCTGGGAATCCCTCAGCTCCGCAGAAAACAATCAGCGGAGCCGATGAGAGGCGCTAGCAACCTCAGGGGCAGGAATCCTAAAGAGGTCCGAGAGCGTGCGCAACCCCTTTTTGGATGAGATTTTACGCAATTACTGCATATGCTAAGCTGTTGCAGTGCAACGACTTAAGAATTTGCTTAAATCCAATAATCAACTGTTCCCAAAGATGATCGCAGCTTATACTCTGATGACACTAATAGCCGGAAGCTCAAG
>MDSV01131764.1_pt1 | contig 83769 bp, 74 predicted proteins | sample 810851 | NCBI WGS metagenome assembly MDSV01 (sample SAMN05326640, study PRJNA326480) | marine metagenome | isolation source: seawater | place: Atlantic Ocean: North East | collected 2012
GCTCCATCGGTGTTAAAATACGTCTTGGAACCGATTCATTCTGTTACAACACGGAGTGTTGAGTATGCCAGGCAAAGAAGGTCGTAATTCCTCGGGGCACGCAGTGATATTAGTGGCCTTGTTGGTTGTGACTAGTTTGTCTCCATTGGCCTTTGCCGATGAAGTAGAAGATATTGCATCTTACAGTGTAATTGGTGATCTTGATGAGTTTGATCCTGCTACCGATGGTAAGCAATATTTATTCTCTGAATCATCAATTCCAATCTACTCTGCCACAGGATTCCTCAAGGCTCAGTGGAGGTCGGATGGATATCCGGATCTAACACTCCCATTCTCTCAGTCTTACATTAGCTCAAAGTCAGTATCAAGAAACTGCGACGATGCGTGGAGCGTAGGAGATACGGATGACGTCCCTACTGCTAGTGGCTCTATTGGGGCCACTATTCAGAAAGTTTCCAGCAACTCAGCTATTTTTGTGGAGGATGGCCAGATTATCCCTTCGACCACACTAAATGATATTGCTTCAACGTGGGAAACTACAATTTTTCCCACCGTAACTAGTTATTTCGGAACGGCGCCAGATGTAGACACCAATTGCCAGGTCGAGATAGTCATATTCTCCATTGATGGAGCTGGAGGAACTGGGGGCTATTTTGTTCCGGGACTATCTTCTTCGAGAGAAATTCTCTATGTTGATGTTGATGATCTGAGTTGGAGAAATACGATAGTGGCCCATGAGTTTCAACATCTATTGCATAATGCAAGGGACCCGTTTGAGTTCATGTGGATAGATGAGGGCGCGGCTGATATGGCTGCCTACTTGTGCTTTGGAGTCACTAGCACTCTGACCGGCCATGCGAATGCGTGGTCTGAAAATTCTAACATGAGTATCAGATGGTGGAATCAGAGAATAGCGGACTATGGAGCTGGTTTCCTGTTCCTAATGTATTTGTCAGATAAATTAGGGGGCGCTTCTGCCATCTCGACATTGGTCGCTGATGAAGATACTGGTGGCAAGGGAATAGAAGATTTGGCATCTAACCCACCTCCCGGTTCGACTCCAATAGGAACTACGATGAGTGATATTTTCGCAAATTTCACACTTGCAGTTTCTGTTGATAGTGGGCAAGGTGCCTTTGGATTCTCAAACCTTGATTTGAGTTCGGGTTGTATTGCGGCTTATATCTGCAAGGCACAGATGAGTGGATTCAATGATCAATGGGTAAACCCCTGGACCAGCCCCCTACAGGAACTAGAGGGCTGGGGAATGAGGGCTTACAAGTTCAATCAAGGATCTGGGGCCCCTCTGAATATAATGGCACAGACATCCGAGTTTGGGTTTGAAGGTGCCATTCTGGCTAAAGATAGCAGCACGGGTAGCTGGTCCATGAGTAGAATGAGAGTGGACCAAGTCACTGGTTCCATTACAGGACTCATACATGGATTTGGCACAGATGTGGATGAAGTCTGGATGACTACTTGGTATGAGTCATCTGTTGATGACTGCGACTACAATTATGTCACCTGTGGAATAATTAGCGGTAGCTACCCAGCTGCGACTGTGACGGTACAGGCGATGCTGGTCACTGATCCAGCCGAAGTATCGATTGATTCTATTCGTGATTTTGACAGGGACTCTGATGGGCTATCCGATAGCGTACAAATCGATCTGGATATAGTTTCGAATTCATTCTTCGAAATATTGGAAGTGACCGTGGATGCTTTCTCAAACAATACCCTCGAAGATAGCAAAGTATTCTCAGTGACTGCAGGGAACAGTGTCGCGACGGAGAAAAGTGTGTGGTTCACTCCTCCTTACTCTGGCCGATGGACTTTTGGAGTAAGTATCAATGATGTCACCTCGGCCCTAGTCGATCAGGCTTTCTCATTGCCACTAAACTTGGCAAATATGGAGCCTGTGGCATCTATATCTGTATCTGCTAATGCCACTCAAACTTGGCTCCCTGTCAATATGTTTGGATCTGGTTACGATGAATGGGGATTCGGGATGGAGAATGGTTCATTCTCAAATAATGAAACCCCGATAGCGTACTTTTGGGATTTGGGCGATAATGTGTCCTCCACCCTCAAGAATCCTGTACACCAATATCTGGAGCCGGGAATTTATCCAATAGTACTAACGGTCATGGATCAAGGGGGCTATTTCTCAGAATCTCAGACCTGGGTTGTAGATGTCGAGGATACTAGTGATCCAATTCCTGAGATATCTGTTGAGGGGGTAGTCGTATCTGGAGAATTAGTTCTACTGACCAATCAGCAGGTCATGTTCTCAGCCCTTGGGACTGCAGATAACTTGCCCCTGGAAGAGCTCCACTTCGAGTGGAACTGGGGAGATGGAGAGATAGAGTCTGGCAAAGGACTCTACGAGTCTAGCCATGCTTGGGTTGATGGGAGTGCTGATGGGATAGTTTACACACTATCATTGACCGTTAGTGATGGCATTCATGAAGTAGAGCATACGATTTTCATCAGTGTTCTGAACAGGGTCCCTCAGCAGATTCATGATAGTCAGCTACAGACCTATACCTTGACTCCACTAACCCTGCCGACTGTTTTCGAGGATAGTGACGGGATGATTGTGAATTATGATTGGTCTTTCGAAGAGGGAGTAAATCTTGAGGGAGGGGGCATGACTATGACCTCTGATTACTCAGAAATCTCATCCGATTTAGCTAATCCAATTGTAGGATGGTTAACACCCGGACTGAAAAATATTAGCCTTACCGTAACTGATGATGATGGAAATTCGACCTCTGCGATAATTCAGGTCAATGTAATTAATCAGAGACCTGTTGCAGTATTTACTAGGCCCATGGATGGGACTGTAGACACGACATATACGTTCATCAGCTATTCCTTCGACCCAGATGGCGACTCTTCACAGTTGTCTACTATCTGGACGATTTCTGATCTTGCAGGACCCATAGAGAATACGACTTCGGTAAGTCATACTTTTATGGAGCCAGGACTCTACACAGTAACTCTTACCGTTACTGACGAACTAGGCCTCTCTTCCGCTGAAAAGTCATTCACTTTGAGAGTAGAAAATCCCCTACCGGTTCCAAGTATAGAATTCTCATGCCCTAGTGTAAACGATACTATCCTAGATAGGGAACCCACAGAAGAGGAGCAGGTAATATGGCAGATTCCACAAACAGAAGATGGCGATGCGTTTGTTTCTCCAGAGAGTCTACTGAGACTCGATGGTTCTGGAAGCTATGACTCTGATCCTGCATTCAATGACAAGTTTTCAACAGAAATCGATGATCCTGATTGGAATGGGATAACAAGATGGATTTGGGATTTTGGCGATGCCACGCCTCAAGTTGAAGGGCCCATCGTATGGCACCAATATGCGATTCCCGGAACCTATACGGTGACTCTCACAGTTGTCGATGGATTCGAAGGAGGAGAGACCAATTCTACCTCAATCAGAGTTCTTGTTTCTAAATCTCCTGAGATTCTTACCGACTACCCGATCTCCTCTGATTATGTGAATACGGGAGATCCTGTGTCACTGAACTTCAGCGTATTCGATCAAGACTTGGAAGACGGCCTCGTGGCATGGATGGATGCCGACTCTTCTGTGGACTCAGATGGAGATGGGGACTCGACCAATGACAATGACAGGGACCTTTCCGGAGATCTAGTTGTTAGATGGGACTTGGATGCAAGTGTCGACTCTGATGGGGATGGGGACACTAGAAATGATTGGGATTGGAATCCTCAGACCTGGAATGAAGAGGGCGAAGTCAGAATTACTATGCATGTTTGCGATGCTGTCTCTGTGTGTACCGAGAGAGATTATGTGATTACCGTCCTGTCGACTGAAGACGAATATGTTCCTAAGTCACTATCCGATCTAACTTGGGCCGACATAGTGCCAAATAGGGAAAGTGGCGGTCTTTTGGCCTTAGTCGCTCTTGTCCTCGTGCTCGGTTGGGTAATTATGAAACAAAAGGATGAGGAAGAGATGAATGCTGATGAGATGCTCGAGACTTATGATGTAGACGAAGTCGAAGCAGATGGGGGATTGCCGGGGATGGATCAACATACACCACCCCCTCAGCCGAAATACCTATCCGAGGAGGAGCGTCGTGATGGTGATTCGGGATATGTTCGACCCATTAGGACTAGGAGACGTTGAAATGAGCTCATTGAATGAGAAGAAGGTTTTCTCCTTAATGTCTAATTTTTTCATTTTGGGCCCGACTGTTTTTCTGACAGCAGTTTTACTTTTTGCGACTCCTGTCTCTGCTCAGTTCTCAGGGTCATGTGATGTTCCCGCTGTGAATGATCCAGAAACACAGGAGTTAATTTCGTTAATTCCCGTGGACGATACTAATTTTTGGGAGGTACCGGAGACACTTGACTCCCTAGAAAGGGATGTTTTCGTTGACTTCACTGTCGATAATGACAGTGCAACTGCTATTGGCATGAAACTGGTTCCAGGATACATGTATACTTTCTGTGTGAGTATTTCCAGTAATCAGGATGACCCTCCTGTAAATCCTAGTTCTGATATCTACCTCATGACTGAACCTAACTGGGAAAGATATGTTCTTGGATATGAATTAAGAGAGGATGATGACTTCTTTGAAGCGTTTGACCAACTTCCCGTGGAATGGCGAGATATGGATGACTGGCTTCCTTTCAGAGACGTCCACGCATACGAGGATGTCACTTACCGAGAGTTTTCAGTTGCGATTGATTCTAGTGGCAGCGGTTTCTTCGGAGGGGGCGATATCATCTACTACCTCGTAATTGATGGGTGGAATAACAGGAGATACTCCAATACGGATGCATCTGGAGGCGATGTTGATGTGGAAGTTCTAATTGATGTTGAAGAGCGATTGAATATTCCCAAATTTACTGCTACCCTATTGGTCGGTTCTTTGCCTCTTGCTTGTATCATATTGCCGATGATCATACATTTTCGATATATGGCCACGGGAAGAGAAGCTCGCTCGAATGAGGAAGTTCGAGAGGTCCCTTATCTCGATAGTGAAAGCAATAAAAATCAGAATTACGAAGAGTAGCCCAGTAACTTCCATGCTGTTGAAAGATCGGATACATTTATTTTCCCAGAGTGAGATAGGTGCCAACCGACCTCCATTGTTGAATATGCCATCTTCTGATTCAGTATAGGGGCGTGTATCCTCGCCCAATCCCCTCCTGATCCAATTCCCATGATAGCCATATTGACCTCTGAATCTTTCAATTCCCATGCAGCCTCAAAAATCCTTAGAGCACCCTCTGCTCCCGAAATTGGATAGCAAATCTTCACCATATCACCATAATTGGCATATTCCTTGATCTCATCTACAATTTCGTCTGCCGGAGGGGGCCTCTCTTCTGAATGATGAGAAGCTATGACCTGTGTCTTTCCTGAGGCTGACTCGATTAGGGATTCTCTATCTGGTGAGGCTATGTCGACTTCAAGATCTATCCAACTAACTTCACTTTCTATTGCGACTCTGAGGACATCTATTCTGCTAGATTCATCTCCAGGGTAGTGTCCTCCCTGTCTCTCTGGCCGACAGGTGATTATCACAGGAAGCTCTATCCCTTGTTTGAATGAGGAAAGTGCGATATCTAAATCTACTGATTCCAGAGGTTGGCCGACATATTCTATTTCCTTTCTCGTCGGCCTTCTTGAGTCGACCTCTTCTTCTGTATCTTCTGTCTCTACCTCTCGGGCCCAGAGGCGATCGAGTCTTACTTCAACTAAATCTGCTCCAGCCGCTGTTGCCAAAGCGGCATCCTTGAGCATCTCATCTACGGTGCAACCACTTAGCACGACGCACACGAGCGGTAGTTCCATCTGTTGCCTCGACCCTAGGATTCTGTTTAATCGTGTCGTGTCTGGATATGATGAGATTTTCTCAGTCGAGAATGGTCATAACCCACATTTTACTCTCTTCGTCGAAAGTCGGGTTGGGCAGGTTTGATCCAGGAATATGTTCTATTATGGACAGGAATACCATTTTCCAGTATACCCCATATGCTTCATCCGACGACTTAGAATAGTAGACTATCATGGAATTTTAACTATCTAGTAGGCCGGTAATATACTTTTTTCCCAGGGTTCTGAAACTAGTGAAATTGAATGATTATGAGCAATATATTCGCAGGGTTGAATAACCACCTGCCTCCAGATTATAGCATTATCATGAGGGTTCCTACGGAACCCTCAGAAAATTGAGTTGATTTTTGTGACGGATGACTATGATGCTGATAGCATACAAGTCCTCGAAGGACTAGAAGCAGTTAGAAAAAGGCCGGGCATGTACCTTGGAGATCCGCACGATGGATCGGCCCTACATCACTGTATTTGGGAAGTTGTTGACAACTCAGTGGATGAGCATCTTGCAGGGTACACTGAGACAATCGATATCATAATTCATCCTGATAATTCACTATCCGTTAGAGACTATGGGAGGGGGATTCCCGTTGGAATACATGAAGATTATGGGATATCAGCCGCTGAAGTAATTATGACAAAGTTACATGCAGGGGGGAAATTCGATAACAGTTCATACAAGGTATCAGGGGGCCTCCATGGAGTTGGCGTATCTGCAGTCAATGCGGTATCTGAGTGGATGGAGATGACTATTCACAGAGGTGGAATTATTTATTTCCAGCGATATGAAGCTGGAGTACCTGTTGAGGCTCTCAAGGAAATTGGCACTTGTGATGATACGGGGACAAAAATTTCATTCAAACCTGATCTATCAATATTCACCGATGTCGTAGAGTTCGACTTTGAAGAAGTGGACACGCGAGTGAGTGAAACCGCCTTCCTAAATGCAGGACTAAAGATGGTCATTTTGGACGAGCGGGGAGATGAGCCTCATACCTCTGAGCATTTGTACGAGGGAGGGCTTGCCGAGTATGTAAGCCAGCTAAACGAGAGAAGGGAGGCGTTGCATGCTGATGTCATCAAAATCAAGGGCGAAAAGGAGATTGAAAAGGGCACTGTTGAGGTTGAGCTAGCTTTACAGTGGTCTGATGCATTCAGTGAATCAATACGTTGCTATACCAATATCATAAGAAATAAGGACGGGGGCACCCATATGTCCGGTTTGAGGACAGCCCTCACCAGTTCAGTGAATTCTTACGCGAAGAAGAAGAAATTACTGAAAGGGGATGCCCTATCAGGGGACGATGTCAGAGAGGGTTTGGCGGCAGTAGTCAGTGTCAAGCACCCAGACCCTTCTTTCTCGTCTCAAACAAAGGATAAGCTCGTTAGTAGCGAGGTAACCGGAATAGTACAGACGATTGTTTACGACAAACTCGGTGAATTCTTTGAGGAAAACCCCTCAGTTGCAAAGCAAATCGTGGAAAAGGCCCTGCTTGCTTCTAAGGCCAGAGAGGCTGCTAGAAAGGCCCGAGATCTTACTCGAAGAAAGGGTGTTTTGGAAGGTGGCGGGCTCCCTGGAAAGCTTGCGGACTGCCAGTCAAGAGATCCGAGTGAATGTGAAGTGTACCTTGTCGAGGGGGATTCAGCTGGAGGTTCAGCGAAAACAGGCAGAGACCGTAGAATCCAGGCGATTCTGCCGCTAAGAGGGAAAATACTCAACGTTGAACGTCAGAAACACAATGCCGCGAAGGTATTCCAGAATCAGGAGATCCAGACTATGATTCGTGCGCTTGGTGCTGGTGTTGGCAATAATAGTGAAGATGAGGGCGGGTTCGATACGGAGAAATTGAGGTACAATAAAATCATCATCATGACTGATGCTGACGTGGATGGTGCACATATTCGTACACTCATGCTGACATTCCTCTGGAGATTCATGCGCCCAGCGATTGAAAAGGGGCATGTTTACATCGCACAGCCCCCACTTTTCCAACTCTCCAAGGGCAGAGTTAGCAAATATGCATTCACAGACGAGGAGCGAGACGTGATAATCGAAGAATTCAGGGGAGATAACCCGAATACGAAAATTGGGGTTCAGAGATACAAAGGCCTCGGCGAAATGAACCCTGAACAACTATGGGAGACAACAATGAATCCAGAAACTAGGACGATGCTGAAGGTCACCGTAAAGGATGCTGAAGAATCCGATCGCATGTTTGAGATCTTGATGGGAGAAGATGTTCCCGATCGAAGAGCTTTCATTGAACGTCATGCAAAGGAGGTGACTAACCTTGACATCTGAAGATGGCAATACAAACCAAGAGAGTGGGGACGCCAAAGACTCTGGGACAGTTCTGAATCGATCTTTGAACGATGAAATGAAAACATCTTACATCAATTACGCAATGTCGGTAATCATTGGAAGGGCCTTACCTGATGTAAGAGACGGTTTGAAACCTGTTCATCGGCGTGTCCTTTATGGAATGTATGAAGGAGGACACACCTCAGAAAAGAAATTTAGTAAATCTGCACGTTCAGTTGGAGAGGTAATGGGTAAATACCATCCTCATGGGGATCAATCAATCTATGATACAATGGTCAGAATGGCCCAGGAGTTTTCATTGCGATACCCCCTTGTTGATGGCCAGGGGAACTTTGGCTCGATTGACGGTGATCCTCCAGCGGCGATGCGGTATACAGAAAGTCGATTAGATAGAATATCAAAACATATGCTTGAAGATATCGATAAGAAGACTGTCGACTTTCAGCCTAACTTCGATGATTCTGAAATGGAGCCGACTGTTCTACCAGCAAGATTACCGAATCTACTCTTGAATGGGAGTGACGGCATTGCAGTAGGCATGGCTACTAGAATACCCCCTCACAACCTTACGGAGGTCGCGGGTGCGATTAGATTGCATGTGGACACAATTATCGAAGAAGGAGTGGAAGATCGTAAAATTCCTCAAATCTCTGTGGATGAATATATGAATCACATAAAAGGTCCAGATTTTCCAACTGGAGCCACTATTCATGGAGTTGACGGGATACTAGACATGTACTCTACAGGGAAAGGCCGATTCCATGTTCGCTCAAAATGTGATGTTCATGATGATTCTAATGGGAAGAAAATCATCATCCATGAAATTCCATACCAGGTCAAGAAATCAGATATGCTTGTCCATATTGCTGAATTGGTTTCAAAGGGCTCTATCATTGGAATAAGGGATATTCGAGACGAATCTTCCAAAGAAGGGATAAGGGTGGTTATCGAAGTAAAGAATAATGCTGATCCACATGCAGTCCTAAATCAGCTATTCAAATCAAGCAGATTACAAGAATCCTATTCTGCAAATATGATGGGGATATTGGATGGGAGACCCGTATTGCTCACTCTTCCGGTCATGCTACACACCTATGTTGAACATAGGGAGACGGTGGTCGAAAGACGTGCAATGTTTGAACTTCAAAAGGCGGAAGCGAGAGCGCATATTCTTGAAGGCCTAGTGAAAGCACAGGCACGAATTGATGATGTTATTTCGGTTGGCAAGGCTAGCTCCAGTAGGGAACAGTTTGAAGCGGTACTACAAGGCAAGGAGAAGATTTCAGGAATTTCTCCATTTGACTTCACTGAACCACAGGCCAAGGCTATTGCCGAACGTCGTTTGTATCAACTCAGTCGCCTTGATGTAGAGAAAGTAAAGAAAGAATTTGACGAATTGAGCATAAAGATAGCTGATCTCAGGGATATAATTTCATCAAGAGCTAGGCGTCTTGAGATACTCATTACAGAACTCGATGAAATGTTGGAAAGACATGGTGATGAACGTCGCTCTACGATAGATCCGATGCCACTGTCGATGGATCGGGAAGATTTGATAGAAGAGAGGGCGATTGTCATTTCCCTGTCTGAAGATAATTACATTAGACATATGCCGGTAGAGTCGTTCCGAGTTCAGAACAGGGGAGGAAAGGGGCTCAAGGGAGTTACTACCAAAGATGAAGATTTTGCAAAATCTATTCTTACTTGTTTTAGCAAGGACCGTCTGTTGATCTTTACCAATCAAGGAAGGGTCTATGGCCTTAGAGCTTGGGAAACTCCATCTGCAAGTAGATATGGAAGAGGGACCCATATTCGAAATCTTCTGGGAGGAATCAGGGATGATGAGAAAGTAATCTCAATTCTTCCGATGAATAGAGATCTGATTGATAGTCCTGAAGGGCATTTCCTAATATTCTCTACACTTAATGGAAGGATAAAAAGAAGTCGCCTATCCGAATATGTCAAGATAAACAAGAATGGCAAGTATGCGCTTAAATTTGCTGATGGGGAGTCAGACGCACTTGTTTCTGTCAGGCCTGCTACTGAAAATGATCATGTCGTACTAGTCTCAGCCAGAGGTAACGCATGTAGATTCAAGCCAGCGGAAATTCGTACCAGAATCGATCCCTCCACGGGCGATGAGCAGTCCACACACCTAGTTAGAGTGCAGGGGAGAGTTAGTCAAGGAGTGTCTGGCATGAAACTGGGAAGGGGCGATCATGTGATTGGCATGATAGTCACAGACGACTTCGAAACCAGCGTCCTTACTATCTCAAAGCATGGCATGGCTAAGCGAAGCAGATTGGGATCAGGGGATATGATCCCAGTAATTGATGGCGATACTGGAGAAGCCGTGAAGGATGAAGATGGAGAAGGCGTATTCGAAAGAGATGGATACCGAAGAACGAATAGGGGCACTAAGGGAGTCAGAACCATGTCATTAGATAGTGATGATGAGATTGTTGCAGTTAGGCAGATCCCAGATCTCAGAGATCAATTATTCATGCTAACTTCCAAGGGGATGATGATTAGAATGACTTCAGAGCAAACCAAGGAAACTCTAGGAAAGGTCACCAAGGGAACTAGAATCATGGAACTGAGGAAATCTGATAGGAAAGGTTACGCCGATGAAATAATCTTTGTAGCTAGATTGCCTTCTTCTCTAGTTGATTTTGGTGGATCGGAAGAGGAAGAGTGACACCGTTCCTCTTAAGCGGGGGTCTCTGGTCGCCGGAACGCTGCGGCAGTCGCATAGCCTGGCCATTGCGCTGGATTGCTAATCCAGTGGTGTTTCACCTCGGGAGTTCGAATCTCCCCTGCCGCGCCATTAATATTGGGCATCAATTATGTCCTCGGACGATTACGGGAGTTTGTGCCGACGATTGTTGAGGTGGCTCTTGGAATATTTTGCATCCTTTTTGTTGTATTTATTCTGATTGCGAGAAGGCACTTCGCCATGTCCCCCTCAAATGAAAGATCATGGGTGAACGATAACAGAAGACTGGTAAGCGTAGATGTCGAAGGAGATAAGGCATTGATTAGGAATGTAAGGGATTTCAACTGGCGAACTACCAGGGATTATGATGAACGATGGGTAGACATAACCGTTGATCTTGACAAAGTTAGTAAGATTTGGTTCGTACTTGAATACTTTAGCCCGGATAGAAAGGAGATGGCGCACACCATATTGAGTTACGAATTTGAGGATGGGAGTAGGCTCGCATGCTCAATTGAGGTAAGGAAGAAGGAAGGAGCGTCATATCATCCCTTAAAGGGAATTTTTAGAACATATGAGTTGATCTACGTTTGGGCTACTGAGAGGGATATTATCGGAGTGAGATCCAGATGCAGGAAGAGATCCAGGACTCATCTTTTCGAAGGAGTAGTACTTGGCCCGGGGAATGAAAGAAGAATGCTAGAGTCGTACATTAGGAGGACGAATAAGCTAGCCTTAGAACCGGAATGGTATAACACGATTACCAATACATGTACAACGAATATCGTCAATCATGTAAACGAGGTCTATCCGGGAAGAGTACCTTGGGCACTCGGAATAATGATGCCCGGCCTTAGTCCCAAGATGTTGCTCCGAAATAATCTGGTGAGGAATGAGGGAGGAGTGGAAGAGACCATGCGACTGAGCTTAATTGACCGTATATCCGAGCAGTGGGACACAATTACTGATTTTGGAGATTGGATTCGCAGTGGGAATACGAGGATTGAACATGAATGAGTTTTACGTAAGTACATGAGGGAGTTCGATGGTACCAACCTCAATGGAACTTTTGACTGGATTATACCCCCTTCAAAAAGTCATATTATCAGATGGCTGGCCCTAAGTTCTCAAAGTGATGAGAGGATGGAGATTTCATTTGAAGGACTACCTGGAGAAGACTCTTTTTCAATGGCGAAATGTCTGATTGGGATGGGTACCAAAATTGATTTTGGAGGTCATGAGTGGTTTGTAGAGGGGGGTGCAAATGAGCTTACTTTACCCGATTATGAACTTCAATGTGGAAACTCGGGGACCACCGCTAACACAGTTTCAGCTATGTCGGCATGCTCAGATGGCGATTTGAAAATTGATGGGGATGAGTCACTCAGGATGAGGGAATCTAGGGGCCTCTGCGATACCCTTTCTCAACTTGGTTGTGATATTAGTAGCTACTCTGTCCCTCGGAAGATATCGGGAAAAATCACAAACGGGCAAGCCGAACTTGATTGGAGTGAGACGAGCCAGGGGGCTACAGCTATGGCTTTGGCATCTCCTCGATTACCCCATAGAGTATCTCTCAGATTGAAAGGTGAGCCGGTTAGTAGGGGATATTGGGAATTGACAAAGAAAATATGTTCGAGATCGGGGGGAAAGATAGGGATAGTTGACAATCTGTTAATTATGAATCCCTGGAAAGTTGATACTCCCTCAATTGTTAAAGTTGCTGCAGAAGAAAGCCTGAGGCCTATGGCCACTCTTTTTTCCATTCTCCATGGGGTGGAAGTAAGGGAAAATAGAGTTGCAAGGATAGAAGGATTGGATATCGCCATTCAGAGAATGATTGAGGGTACCGAAGTCCTTGATTTATCAGATGCATCTGATATTATAACTCCATCTGCGGCTATAATGGCTATTGGCAGAGGGGGGATTATTACAGGATGTGCGCATGCTAGGGGAAAGGAAAGTAATCGAATTTCTAAGACCGTGGAAATGCTTAACCGATTTGGAATAAAGTCTATGGAAAATTCCGATGGAATAACAATTCCAGGGAATCAAAAACCTGGTCGTCCCAATAGTCCAGTACCGACATATTCTGACCATAGAATGGCGATGACAGCGATGGTCCTGGCTTCTAAAGTAGGAGGCATTATCGAAGGGGAAGGATGTGTAAATGCTACTGACCCAGGATTTATGGGACAGCTACTAGATATTTGTGAGCAGAATTGAGATACAGGAGGGAGATTTCTTGAGTTCAGTAACAAGAGAGTTTCAGACACATCTCCTCCTATTAGTGGCGGCTATTATCTGGGGATCTACTTGGGCGGCGGGGAGATTCCTCAGTTATGGTTTGGACGAAGGCGGTCCCGCAACTCTAGATCCCGCTACCTCTGCATGGCTCAGATACTCCTTTGCAGTTGCTGTTTTCTTCCTGTGGTACCTTGTAAGTAGATCCGGCGGTGGTTTTCGGTTCCTCCCTCCTGATAGGGAATCATGGAGATTGTCATTTTGGTTGGGGGTTTTCGGCACTATGGCTTACCAACTACTATTCATGCATGGGATGAGCTGGACTGCGGCAGGTGATGCTTCTCTGATAGTTTCATTGAATCCAGTTTTCACTGTTCTACTGGCATGGCCTATGCTTGGCCAGAAAATTTCCATTAGAATGCTCATGGGTCTTTTAGTTGGGATGTCTGGAGTAATAATAGTGGTTGGATGGAGTCCAAACTCGGATATTCCGTTTAATCATAGGCTCATAGGGGATTTGATGATTTTATTCGCGGCCCTAGCATGGGCAACTACAAGCAATTTGACTAAGATATTAATGTCATTGAATAAAGGAATCTCTGCTCTTGAAATAGTGGTTTGGTATTCATTTATCGGCTGGATACTGCTAACTCCTTGGATGATTTTTGAAATCTGGGAATCTGGATTTCCCTCTCCTAATTCTGCCCAGTGGATTACTGTGGCTTATCTTGGAATTATTTCGACTGTTCTTGCTTATGTGATGTTTGTCAGGGGGATTGAGATAATTGGTCCCACCGCGGCTTCATCGTATGTATTTCTCGTACCTGTTTTCGGAGTTATTGGAGGATGGGCTTTACTGGGAGAGAGAATTGGCACGTCAATGATTGTTGGATTTATTCTCATTGTCGCGGGAGTACGAGAGGTTCAGAGACAGAGTGAACGTGTTTCCAATGGCTGACTCAGTCGAGTACGTCTGTCCTCACGATTAAATATGGGGGGTCAGTCGCCCGCCAGAGAGGTGAGTAAGATGGCACGCAAGCCGGCGAAGATGTATCGTCAAGTAAAGGGTCAATCATTTACTCGTAGAGAGTATACTGGAGGTGTACCAAACAACCGTATCCTTAGGTACTTCATGGGGAACAGAAAGGCCGCTGAAGCTGGGGATTTCCCAGTTGTTATTGAGTTGACCTCCGATAATGCATGTCAGATTAGGGACTCGGCCCTAGAAGCTGCTAGACAGGTTGCTAACTCTACCATCAGGAACTCCGCAGGAGTTGATGGCTATGCTCTCAGAATTCACGTATATCCGCACCAAATTTTGCGTGAAAACAAGCAAGCGACAGGCGCGGGAGCAGATCGTGTTTCTCAGGGCATGAGACAGGCATTCGGAAAGAATGTCGGAACTGCGGCAAGAGTCTTGAGAGGGCAAACAATTGTTTCCATTCATCTAAATCCAGAGAATTACGATGCAGCTAGGGATGCTCTTCGTAAGGCAAGCTGTAAGTTCCCAACACCTTGTTCTCACAGGGTTGTCAGGGGAACCGAGCACTTGAAGGGCAAAGTCTGAGGTTGGTGGGCATGGAGCCCGGCGACCCCCTTGTCATACTACAGGAGTCTCTAAGGGGGGCACCCATAATCTGGAAAGGGGATTATCCATACTTCATACATCCAATTTCTGATGGAATACCCCGGATGGATGCAAGTGTCCTAAGGGCAACAAGGGACTTGATTGTTTCAATGGTTGATTGGTCGAAGATAGATCTAATTGTAAGTGTGGAGGCCATGGGTCTTCCCCTATTGGCGGCTGTTGGAGATGCATCTGGAAAACCCACTGTGGTCATCAGGAAGCGGTCTTATGGCATGGAGGGAGAGGTAGAGGTGAATGTATCAACGGGTTATTCTCAGTCTACAACATACATCAATGACATAAAACCAGGAGAGAGGATCTTGATTGTCGATGATGTCATCTCTACTGGGGGCACGATAGAGCCGATACTATCGGCTATTGAAGAGATGGGCGCAAAGCTCCAAGATATTATTATCGCAATAGAAAAGGGAGATGGCCGAGAGCGTCTTTCCAGAGAAAGACCGGGGTGGCCAATAAGGACCCTGGCTCGGATTGATATCATCGACGGTAAAGTTGAAATTATTGAGTGATTACTAATGGATTTGAATAGACATGACTTCCAGCTTGATGAACTAGTCGAGAGGATAAAATCCAATGATCACCGCTTAGTGGCGTTACAAGTCCCAGAGGGATTGAAGATGCAGGCTCTAGAGATGATGGATCAAATCGAAGATGACTCTGATGCTAAGGTCGTACTTGCGGCCGATCCATGTTATGGTGCTTGTGATTTAGTACATGACAAAATGAGGGCAATGGGTGTTGAACTAGTTGCCCATATGGGGCACAGTCAGATGAATATAGACTCAGGGATGCCCACTCAGTTCATTTCGGTCACATATGATGGAGAGCCGGAAATTGAGGATATATTGCCGATTCTAAGGACACACCTATCAATAGCCAAGTCAAGAATGGGAGAGGAACGAGAAGTAGATCTCAATGAGGAGGAGGCGCAGGAGATTTTCCTAGATGCAGTTGGGCGATTTTCCCCCCTCAAGGCGACTAAACTAGGACTTGTTGGATCGATACAGCATCTTCATCTTCTTCCAAAATACAAGGCGATGCTAGAAGGGGCAGGGTTCGAAGTAGTAATACCGACTGGAGGGGACAGGCTAACATTTCCGGGCCAAGTCCTAGGGTGCAATTACTCAGGTGATAATGATGACATAGGGCACTATCTTTTCCTAGGTTCGGGAGACTTTCATCCAATAGGGTTGGTACTACACACAGGTAAGCCACTAGCTCTCTTGGATCCATATACTGGAGATTCAAGCGAGATGTCATTCGGACGTATTGAAAGAATTCTGAGACAGCGATTCGGACTAATTATGGCAATTGACAAATCTAAAACTTTTGGAATTCTAATTGGCGAGAAGCCTGGACAAATGAGAAGGAACTTGGCAATGAGGATGAAGCGTATTCTTGAGAAGCATGGCCGAAAGGGATACCTACTTGCACTAGATCATGTTAGTCCTGATCTAATTGATTTCTATCCAGTTGATGCATTCGTGAATACAGCCTGCCCTCGGATAGCCATTGATGACTCGGTAAGATATAACAAACCGCTTGTTACTCCCTATGAGCTAGAAGTAGCTTTAGGGGAAAAGAAGTGGGAAAATGGTTACCAATTCGATGAAATTCCTTGATTCGGCGAATAATATGTTCGCTTAATGGATACTTTGTGAAACGTTATGTCAGAATATGTCTAAGAACGATGTTGGTACGTGTAGTTTGATGGCGGAGTACCTGGACAGGATTGGGGCGGGCAAGGTCCTAGTTGATAGGGGGCCACTTTCATTCGACTGGACCCCTCCCAGTCTCGTTGGCAGAAATAGTGAATTGGCATATTTGGCATCCATGTTCATGGGAATAGGGAATGACGAAGTAAGTGGACGGGCAGTAGTAATAGGGCAGGTAGGAACAGGGAAGACAGTTCTAACTAGGAGATTTGGAGAGGACATTATCAGGAGAATGGAAGGAATAAGGAAGATTGTTCTCTCTCACGTGAATTGTCGTAATCACCCCTCTACTTCTCAGGTTCTACAGCAAATCGCCCTATCATTAGACTCGCGACACCCAGAAAGGGGGTTTAGCTCCGGCGAGATAATTCAGACCATAAGGAGGAATATTCGTTCAAGAGGGTTACATATGATATTAGTCTTGGACGAAGTAGACGTTCTTGTAAGAAGAGATAGTAGTGATTTGATCTACAAACTTCTCCGTATTGATGAGGGAAAGAGCGGTCAGGGTACGATTTCATTAGTTTTGGTAAGCCAAGATCTTTCTCTAATGGGGATGATGGAGCCAGCAATAATCTCAAGATTGGGAGAGAGTAATGTGATGAAGTTGGAACCTTATGATTTCAATGGACTGATTGGAATTTCGAGACAGCGTTACGAGGCATCCTGTAGACCGGGTTCAGTAAGTGATGAAGTTCTTGAAAAAATAGGCAGATTTGCTGCAGAAACTGGAGATGCTAGACTATCCATAGAACTTCTAGAGGCGGCAATAAGAAGGGCAGAAATGGACGGTAGAGGAGAAGTGAGCGTGAATGATGTAATGCCGAGCACCATACGAGCGGCGTCTGTCGAACCCAGTCAGGTTGATACCCTCAGTATTCATCAGAAACTTGTACTACTTGGAGTATGCAGAAGACTGCGTAAGGAAGAAGTAGTTTCGAGTGGCGATGCTAGGAAGCTGTATGAGCTTGTTTGCGAAGAGTTTGGATTCAAACCGCGAAGCTATACCACGTTCTGGAAACACCTTAAAATGCTTGAAACTGAAGGTTTACTAGAAGCAAAATCAGCGAATACTTCTGTTGGAAGAGGCAGAACGACATACATCTCAATGACCAATACCGCACCCGCGACAATAGGGAGTAGGATTGAGAAGGAGATGACGAACCGCTGAGTGTTAGTTAGAGTACCTTCCGAACCGCTCTTATATGGGCCTCATGTCGGGGTGCCGTCCGAGGAGTAAATATGGCAGGCGAGCAGTCATTCAAGGCAGTCGTTAACGACACTAATCCAAAATATGGAGGACGTGCCTTCTCAGTAGAAATCACGGGTTCAAACTACAATCATTTCCTTGGAAAGAAGATAGGGGATTCAGTAGATGGCATGTTTATCGGCGAAGGCGATAGTTCGCTGACTGGATATCGTCTAGAAATCACAGGAGGATCAGATCTGACAGGTAGGGCAATGCGCCCAGATCTCAATGGAAGTGGCGTAAAGTCGGTTCTAATCACCGCAGGAATAGGGTACAAGGGTGACAGGAAGGTCAACAAAAAGGGTAAGATCTACAGATACAAGTACGATGGTCTGAGGAGGAGGAGAAACCTTCGTGGTAACGTAATAAGTCAGGAAACTAGACAAATAAACCTGAAGATAGTTGAGGCGGGCAAAAGGCCACTTGGGGTAATCTTCGGTGTTGAAGAAGAAGTCGTTCCTGCAGATCAGTCCTCTACTGAAGAGGAGTGAAAAGTGGGAGATGATCTAGCTGGCAAGTGATCTTCCTAGTCAGCCCGAAGTAAATATTGGGATGGTCGGACACGTAGATCATGGTAAGACTACGCTTACTCAAGCCCTTTCTGGAACCTGGACCGATACTCACTCAGAAGAGAGGAAGCGTGGAATAAGTATCAAACTTGGATATGCGGATACTGCATTCTACAGGAATAAGGAAGGCGAGTATTATGCCAGAGGGAAGAATCCTGACGGGGGAGAAGACGCTAAGGACGACCTCTTGAGAGTGATTTCTTTTGTTGACGCCCCTGGGCATGAGACCCTGATGGCCGTAATGATTTCTGGAGCGGCAATAATGGATGGTGCTTTGCTATTAGTTGCCGCGAATGAAACATGCCCTCAGGCACAAACCAGAGAACATCTAGCGGCATTACAGATAGCTGGAATTGATAACATAGTTGTGGTTCAAAATAAAGTCGATATTGTCAGCAAAGAGCGTGCAATGGAATCTCATCAAGAAATAATGTCCTTTATTCAGGGGACGATAGCCGAGGGTTCTCCCATTGTTCCGGTTTCAGCACATCATGATGTCAATCTTGATATTTTAATCCGGGCAATTGAGGATACCATATTGAGCCCAGAGATAGACTCAGATGAGAAAGGACTGATGTATGTAGCTCGTTCGTTTGATGTAAACAGGCCGGGCTCTAGACCTAAAAAACTCAGAGGGGGAATAATTGGGGGAAGTATTGTCGAAGGTGAGTTTAATGTTGGAGACTCAATTCTGATAGCTCCGGGGAGAAGGATCTCAGAGGGCAATAAAACTAGATGGGAGCCTTTGAAGACCACAATAGAGAATATTCAAGCAGGTGGTTTGGATCTTGAGTCAGCTCATGCGGGCGGACTTTGTGGAATAGCCACCCCAATGGATCCAATGTCAACGAAGGCTGATGACCTCTCTGGACAAGTTATGGCCAGAGAGGGGGAGTTGCCTCCTGTCTGGGAGTCATTAGATCTTAAATTGGAACTTCTAGAAAAGATGGTATCTGGAGGCGAGGGCGAAGAGGGAGTAGTCAGACCACTGCAGACAAATGAGATGCTGATGGTCAACTCTGCTACAGCAACTAGTGTTGGAACAGTATCATCATCCAGAAAAGGAGAAGCTAAACTAGCCCTTAGACTACCTATATGCGCTAAGAAAGGAAGTAGAATAACACTATCCAGGAGAGTAGGTGCTCGATGGAGACTGATTGGTCATGGAACCATAAAGGGGTGATTAATTGGCGGGAGTTCTCGTCGATACTTGTGGCTGGGGGGCATTGGTTCAGTCTGGTCTAAATATGGATTCTGCAATGTCCAACGTAATTGGGAAGCCTGATCTGATCGTGATCAATAGTGTTTGGAAGGAGTTGGAAGACTTATCCAAGGATAAAAGGGGGCTCCTCCTAGATTTACTAAAATCTCGATCGGAGATTATTGATGATCCGGAAGGAGAAAGACATACTGATAGAATGTTAATTCATCTTTCGAAAGAGAATGGGTGGCCAGTTCTGACAATAGATACTAGGCTCAAACAAAAACTATCTGATTCTAGATGTTCATACATTGAATTGGTTTCAGGCAGAATGCTACGCTTAGTTGACTAAGGTAATGTGAAAAGAACATCATCATCGTGGCCGTCCATGAATCCGATTCTTACTGCGGCATCGATCCATGCATGCGCGTAATTAATGGCACCGAAGGCCCTGACCATATCTCCATTCTCCATGAAATATTTTGCATCGGAAAAATAATCGTCACACATTCTCATCATGGATTCTAGTCTAACTGAATTCTCGTCATCCATCTTAACTGGAGTTGCCTTTTTCCTAGCTTGGGAAGTTATTGAGATATATTTCTGAACCTTTTCTCTTGTTATCACATTATTTTCTTCCAACATTACGCCTCCACTAATTTCCGGGCTGACTCAGTAATTCTGAACAGTCTCTTTCTTCCTTGCTTTCTGACAGAGAGAAATCCTGACTTGTGCAATCCATTGTAAATCTGGGACAATCTTGGCCTACCAACCTCGAGTCTGGCTTGAAGCTCGGCATCAGATGGAGAAATTTCTCTTTTTGAAGCTATGGAAATAACAAGTAATTCTGCTTGATTTAGGTATATTTCCTTATTTTCATCCAATGGATTATCTGGTTCCCATGAGATTTGTGGATGATAACGAGAGGGAGAGGGAGGAAGGGACTTCTCCTCCAATGCAACCATCGGCGGAGGGGGAGAGTCTTCAATTCCAAAGGGTGGACCCGTAGTAGGCACATTTGTATCTTCGAATTTAGGCAATGAAGATTCCATGGACGACTCCACTGACCAGTGTGCCGAGTTAGTAGAAATTACGCTCGATCTAGCTATATCGGTATTTTCATCTCCCCCATATTCTATAGAATTCTCACTATTTCTAGATGGTAATTCCACTTTGGGCTCTTCTTCTATTTGTTCTTCTGAATCATCCCACATAGGGGGATTAATTTGGGAGACTGATTCAATAAAAGGCGTTTCCTCTGGCTCATTGGGTTGTAAGCTCTGAGCTACTTTTGACCTTCTAGCTAGTCCTTTGAATCCACTTCCAGAATTGAACATTGGAGGCTCAGTTCCCGGCTGCATGTAGATAAAATCATCTAGAGTACCTTGTTCTTCGGACTTATGTTTTGACTCTTGGATTTTCTCGATAGGCTCATTTTCATCACTCCAAAGATCGACGGGATCTTCAGATTCTAGTAAATCGAAGGAGACATCCTCATATTCCTCCTCTTTTTCAATATCTGAATAATTATTGTCGGCACTCTCTAATCCTATATCTTCATCATGAAACAATGTTTTCGGATCTAAAATTAAAGGTTCTTCTTCGAGGGATATTTCTTCATCGGACAAATTAATTGATTGTTCTGGAGTAGAAGATTCTTCCATTTCCTCTTTGCCCTGAATCTCACTTTCCTCGACATTATGATTTATCTGCCATCGCATGAGCCTCTCTAATGTACCGTGAGCGGCTACATCCCTTCGCTCATCTGTGAGGTCCCTTAGAAGTCTAATGACATCCCGGGGATTTCCATCTGTAGATTCATGAATCCTTGTTAAGAGATTCTCATCAATAATCCATTTCTCCCTAGCCTTTCTGGATACGAGTTTATTTGAGAGCTCCTGAATCTGTTTTTTGGATAGTTTAGTAATATATTCGGGCTTATCGAATAGATCTATTGTATCATCATCCAAAGACGATAATTGAGATGGCGTTAGAACTACAATAACCAGTGCCCTTAGCCTTTGAAGTATAGGAGAGATAGAATTCAGAACTGGAGCTATTTTGACATTTGGTGGGTAATCCAGAGATATCACGGGTAGACTCCCGGACTCCTCTTCTAATTTAGAGACTAAATCATCGATCATTTTCTGATTTGAGCCAGAGGAACTGAAACCACAGAAGTGGATTGATAATTCATGGATTATTGAATTTACTGGATTTTCCATTGGCCAGTACTGTCCGACGAAACTCCTTCTTGTCTGGGAAGTTAGAGTCCTTACCACTGAAGATCTTCCAGATCCACGTTCTCCGACTAGCAATAACATCCTGGGAGATTGGGAGACAATGTGCTCCCTCCACGAAGAAATTAGTCGGTCCCTTCCAACCAAGTACTCTGCCCTCCCACTCTCTATGGGCCTAAGATCGAAGGGGTTTCCCCTAAGGAGCGGGAGTCCTAGTTTCGCCGACATATTATCGCCCACAACAACAGTGATTGATGAGTAGTACATAATATTAACGTTTATTTACGTATTTTATTTGAATAATTAACGGTTATTTACGCTTTTCAATATTTTTTTCTTGGATATATTTAGATTAGTACTACGTTTTTATTTGATAAATATTAACGCTTTTCTAACGCTTTAATAATGCGTTAACAATGCGTTAATGTCATAATTAACGCTTAAAATGGCTATATTTTAGATAATTGGAAATGATCAAGAGGGCATATAAGTCGGCTTTTTGAGATGAATCAAGCGAAATGTACAGAAGGGTGTTTCTCCCGAAGAGGTACGATAACATGCCAGTTGATAGCAGTCGATTGAAAGGATTCTACAAACTATCTGTTTCCGAGAGAAGGAAGTTGCTCTCGGATATTGCAGGACTAGAGGACGACATGGTAGAAGCTTGGGCTTCTACAGGGGAGCTTTCTGAGGAAGTTGCAGATAGAATGATTGAGAATGTCATTGGTACTTACTCATTGCCCATAGGAGTGGCTACGAACTTTATTATCGATAATGAGCACTACCTAGTTCCTTTTGTTGTGGAAGAAGCGAGTGTTGTTGCCGCTGCTTCTAACATGGCTAAAAGATGTCATTCCAATGGAGGGTTCGTGTCCAACAATGATGAGCCTGTAATGATTGGTCAAATCCAGGTAGTAGGTTGTAATGATCCTGAAGCTGCTAAATTGGCAATTCTATCTTCGGAGAAGGAGTTGATGGCCGCCTGTAATGAAGTTGATCCAATTCTTGTAAAATTTGGAGGAGGGTGCAGAGGAGTTGAGGCACGAATAATTGAGACGGGATCAGGCCCAATGGTGATCGTGCACATACTCGTTGATTGTAGAGATGCTATGGGTGCCAATGCCGTGAATACGATGGCTGAGACGATAGCCCCTATGATTGAGGAGTTAAGTTCTGGAACTGTCATATTGAGAATCATCAGCAATCTTGCTGTTCATCGTCTTGCCAAGGTAAGTGCTATTTTCACTCCAGAAGAGATGTCTGACAATGGCGAGGATATGAAAAATGGTTCCAACGTAATTGATGGAGTAATTCAGGCATATCACTTTGCAGCTGCTGATCCATTTAGGGCCACTACACACAACAAGGGTATAATGAATGCAATTTCGCCTATTGCAATTGCCTGTGGCCAAGACTGGCGGGCGATTGAATCAGGTGCACACTCATATGCCGCATTTGGAAGAGAATACGGATCAATGACTCACTGGGAAAAGGATCCTGAAGGAAACTTGGTTGGTTCGATAGAGATACCGATGGCAGTTGGTCTTGTTGGGGGAGCTGTGAGAATCCATCCTGGGGCGCAGGCAAATGTAGCACTTCTAGGACTTAGGACTGCAAATGACCTTGCTAAGGTTATGGCCGCTGCAGGGTTGGCACAGAATCTTGGTGCCTTGAGAGCATTGGCTACTGTAGGAATTCAGGCTGGGCACATGAAACTCCACCTGATGAATATGGTCGCTGCGGCAGGTGCTGAAGACCATGAGGTTGAAGCTGTCGCCACAATCGTAAGAGAAAGTGGTGAGCGGATTACAATGGCAGCTGTTGAAGCCGCCATCAATAGAGTTAGAGAAGTCTAGTCTAGCCTTCTATGCGGTTGGTTTCGAGGGATGTACTTGGGCCTGTATATGGGAGTACCTCTCCCTTCCCTGGCATTCCTTTCATCGAGTATTTGGGCACAAATTCCAGCTACCCTTGCCCAACCGAAGAAGGTAGTGTAGTAATCAGGCTTCCTGAATCCGACTGAATGAAGTAGGGTTCCACTTCCAAGATCTACATTTGGGTAGGGGTTCCTTATCTTGGGAATTCTCTCTTTCAGTATATCAGGGGTAATCTCTCTTAGGACCTTGACGGTCTTGTAAAGTTCCTCATCGGGACATATTTCCTCGCCCAAGCCTATGAGGAGCCTAGCACGAGGATCTTCCGCCCTCAGAACTCCATGGCCAAACCCGTAGATAGGGCGTCTGGCATCTATCTCTGCATTAACAAAGGAAGATACATCCTCGGGATTTGATGTCCCTATCCTCTGTATGAACTCCAAGACTGCTTGATTAGCTCGGCCATGCAAAGGGCCCGATAAAGCATTCATGGCACTAGACATCGCCGAATAAACGGAAGCCCTTCCCGAAGCTACAGCCTTCCCTGTGAAAGTCGATAGATTACCTCCCCCATGATCCATGTGGAGAATGAAGAAGAATCGTAGAACTCTGTTCATTCTTTCGGCTTCTTCCCCTTCAATACCTAGCATATGAACAAAATTCTCAACTAATCCGAGCTCAGGATTACGTGGCTTGAGTTGTTCTTTCTTTCCTCCTCTGAGGAGAAATACTCGTGCCATGAGTTCTGGCATTCTAGCGATCAGGTTCATCGAATCAGCACGGACATCACCAGTTGCTTCGGCGGTTCCTAGAGCCATTATTCCAATTGCCAGCCAATCCATAGGATGGCCACTACCAGGAGTTAGTGACTCTAAAACTCTCAATGCTCCAGTCGGTAGTGATTCTGCCCTATGCACTAATTCTGACCTGAATTTTTCAGATTGATCGGGAGTTGGCAACTCTTTGAACAAAAGGAGATAGATGACATCCTCTTCCTCGAGATCTACCAAGTCCTCTACGGGATAACCGACGTAGTGGACTCCCTCTATTGGGTCGACATAGGAAGTCTGACATGTACCTACTGGAATCCCCCTGAGGCCGGTATCTAAATTTGACATGAGGACATTGAAAAGGGTCTCATCGTCTTCCATATGCACACCTAGACTCTCGGGAATGGTGAATGGGTCATAACCCCTCCGTAGGATAGTTTCTATCCAATCTACGTATCGACATGAAATTAATTCTCTGGAATTCAAATTTAGGAATCTTCGGAAACAGCCTCAAAATTGAGAATAGAATTTCTAATTTCTTGTGGGATTGGAGTAGGCTTACCTGATGAATAATCAATTAGAACACCGGTAACATTGCCTGTAGCTGCCACCTTTCCATCATTCCCCTGGCTAGATATCTGGTAGCCCATATCGAAAGATGAGTTTCCAATTCTAGTTACTGAGACCTTGACGTCCACGACATCTGGGGCCACTATTGGAAAATTATAGTCTATTTCTATTCTAGCCAATATGGGTCCTATGTTTGAGCTATGATAGAGATCCATCATTCCAACCCTGGTGAAGTATAACATTCTAGCAGTCTCCATCCATGTAGCGTAGACAGAATGATTCACATGACCTAGAGCATCCATATCTCCCCAATTGACGGTAATATTCGTTGAAAGTGGCCATTTACTCTTATTTTTGTTTGTAGAATCTCTTAAACTCATTTTTATGACCCCTAAATCAAACCTAACTCCTTGCCGCATCTCTCAAATTCAGCTATCACAGTATCAAGATCTTCACGAGAGAGGCCAGATGACATCTGAGTTCTGACTCTGGCCTTGTCCCTTGAAACCATCGGGAATACTATTGCCCCGACTAAGATGCCACTCTTTCCTAGCATTGATGAGAGTTGTTTTGCAATTTTACTTTCTCCACACATTATTGGGATGATGGGAGTCTCTGAACGACCAGTGTCAAAACCTAGGGATTGTAGTTCTTTCCTGAAGTAATTAGTATTCTCCCAGAGCCTATTTACATGTTCTGGTTCGTCCATCAATACTTCAACAGCGGCCTTCTGAGCGGCTGCTACTCCTGGTGGCTGACTTCCCGATAGTAGCCATGAACGGCTATGATTTAGAGCATGGCTCCTTACTAGTTCAGAACCAGCTAGAATGCCTCCTTGGACACCCATGGCCTTAGAATATGAGCCTACTTCGAAATCTACCCTCCCCTGGAGGCCAAAGTGTGCAACTATTCCTTTTCCCCCTCCGAGGACTCCTTCGCCATGACAGTCATCAACCATGACCATTGCACCATATTCTTCTGCTACGTCAGTTATCTGATCCAAAGGAGCGATGTCCCCATCCATGCTAAAGACTCCGTCTGTGATGATTAATTTCCTCTCTGCGTCTTTATTATCGATGAGAATCCTCTCCAGAGCTTTGACATCATTATGAGGATAGACTGCTCTACTGGCTTTCGTGAGCCTGACTCCATCAATGATTGAACCATGATTGAGCTCATCGGAAATAATGATGTCTTCTTTTCCCCTGACTAGAGTTGGGATAAGTCCTACATTTGCTGTGTATCCAGTAGAATAAATTAGTGATGCTTCCACTTCCTTGAATTCTGCTGCCTTTTTCTCAGCCTCTAAATGGATATCGAGCGTCCCAGCAATTGCCCTTACAGAACCAGAACCAGCACCATATTTTCTTGTCGCATCTAGCACTGCCTCGACCACCCTTGGGTGAGTGGTTAGGTTCAGGTAGTTATTAGCCGAGAGCATAATCATATCTTTCCCCTCTACCTTGCATCGAGCACTACTGGCTGATTCCAGTATAGGGGGATTCCAGTCCAGATCCTCTGCTTTCAGTTGCTCGAGCCTCTTTGACATCCAAGATAAGTCGGCCGCCATAGGGCTCCATTAAGCAGGAGGTACATTGCTCCATCGGAGCGAGTTGTTCATTTCCTATACTCATCTCCGCCTTCATGGTAGGGCATTCTGCGGTGGTCACTCTTCTGGGAATCGCACAGGATGGAGGGTATCCACAAGTTGGTTGTATGAAACAATGTTGCGTAAGAGCTAGGGAAGATCCTGCACTTTCAAAAATGCCAGTTTCACTGGGAATTCGAGGTTCTAATGGTACCAGTCATATAATCGAAACGAGCAGGATGATGTCAAGGCAATTTGACTTGTGGAATGCCATCGAAAGGCTCGATTGGCCCCCTTCCAGCATATCACTGACTCATGCCCATCTTGGACACATTGATGGATTGGGTTTGTTCGGCCGTGAAGTTATGGGAGCAATCGGAATAAAGCTACATTGTAGTGAATCATTGAAGGGGCTATTGGATTCTACCCCCTCATGGTCAATAATGATAGAACAAGGAGTGATTGAACCAGAAGTTTGGAATCCGATGGAGCCATTTGAACCGACCCCAGATTGTGGCTTCACCATTACTGCTGTACCAGTACCCCATAGGTCAGAGCTCTCTGATAATCATGCTTTGATTATCAGAGGTCAGAAAAATAGCCTACTCTTTATGCCCGATCAGGATTCATGGTCTGAGACACTGGATGATGATTTGGGAATTGTGGATTGGTTGAAGGAGATGAATGTGGATATAGCACTGATTGATGGAACCTTTTGGGACTATGACGAGATTTCTAGCAGGGATATAAGTGAGATTCCACATCCGACTGTTAGGGATACCCTGGAAATTCTAGGGTCACGAAAGCAGGGGGATCCGGATATTTCATTCTTTCACTTCAATCATACGAATCCCCTACTGAAAAATGAAAGCCCTCAATCTAAGGAGTTGTTATCGATGGGTTGGGGAATCTGTAAACAAGGTGCGATGTACGAGCTGTGAAATGAAGCGGGACCTTATGAGGGATGCATTAGAGGACTTACTATGCTCCTACACGGTGCGGTATCTAGCGGTCTTGGAAGAGCCCATATTTTTATGGCTCAGCCACATTATCAAGAGCAGTTCAAAGAGGTATTGGGTTCCAGTGCTTGGCCTGGGACACTTAACGTTGATTTGGAGAGTGAGAGCTTGGACCCATATAGAAAACTCAGAGTAGCTTCTGGACTTGAGGAGGGAATTGAGGTCGTTGGACTCAAGCCAATTAGGATAATGGGATTTGAAAGAGAAGGCAAGTCGTTTGGCGGTGCCACAGCCTTCCTGGCAAGTATCTCCGTAGATTCGATAACTTGGGACAGGTGCGCATTACTGATACCTGACCTTACTAGGCACACAAAAACTGCAGAGATTATTTCCAATAAATTCCTCAGAGAGGGACTTCCTTGCAATGATGGCGATGAGGTCTGGGTCAGGATTGATCGATTTCTCTAATCCATTCAGAGTTTACCATAGTGGACATTTCTAGGTTACACAGTCCCAGCCAGGTATTATGCCCCCTGAGTGATGAGGGGGGTTTTGAGAAGATACTTGTATCGGGAATTGAACCCATTCCCATACCCTCGAGGGCCGAGTGATTTATTTCCCAAAGAATCAACCCCTTTGGGCTCCCCATGCCCATATCGATTGGATTATCCGGATCTTCCAGAGCACTGACTAGAAAATCGAGATCATGTGCCCCCGAAACAACACCGGTAATTGCTGATGCCATCCTTCTGACTTGATTCCAAAGGAATGACTTTGCCGTCACAGAAATCCCAATTGGCCTATTTTTTATATCCAGCCATGGTTCGCAACTAATCACGGTTCTCTTTGGATCTTTATCTTCTTCTAACCTACACAAATTAGTGAAATCGTGAGTCCCTACAAAGGTCTGACATGCCTTTTTTAAGAGGTTGATATCTACATCATCTGGCCAGCTTTTTATGACCTCGCACCTGTAATAATATTTTCTTGAAATAACAGGTCGTGTTGGAGTTGTCGAAGGCACCTTTTTTGCGCTCCATGCGACTAGATCTTCGGGAAGACGGTCGTTCAGTGCCCTTATCACAACTGCACCATCAACAGAGTGGGTTACTGCTTCCGGTAAATCTATACTCGCTAAATTCATCCTTACGCTTACTCCGGAGTCTGTTCTACTGGAAAGCCGCAAGCAACCCTCTGACCACCATCCAATCTCTTTTAGTGCCTCAACTAGAGCGCCTTGTACTGTTCTTATGTTGGGCTGTATTTGTGATCCATGAAATAAATTTCCATGGTATCCTATGGCGACTAGGAAACAGTCGCTAACCAGTGGGACGGCCCCCTCATTCCTCTGCAACTAGGTACTCCATGGCCTCATCCGTAGATGAGAAACCGAGGCCTAGCATGGCAAACTCCAATGCAACAGGTATGAATTGCCTAGCATTTGGGTTACTCCTGTCAAATTCCGTCTTTAGATCAATGAGATCAATGAGGGTCTTAGCGGCTTCATAGAAATGGGACGAGACGTCTAAGTCATCTAGTTCCTCCCCGAGAGCTTTGAGTTTCCTAAACTCGCGAACTGACATGGAAATTCTATCGAACTCTAAGAGTGCCTTTGCATAGGATGCAAGATACTCGGGATTTTTTGGGTCCATGGAAGATGCTCTTCTGTAATATGCAGCAATCTGGCCTTCGTTAATTCGGTCATTACCCTTCCCATCTAGGTTTCCATTTACCTGGATCTCGAAAAGTGCCGCCTCTGCCCAGCCATGAAATCCAACTGGATCATCAGGATTAGATTCTGAATACGACTCAAAAATTTGCATTGCTCCCGTGAAGTCTCCTTGAGCTATTAACTGGGCCGCCTGTGTTATCTCATCGTCCGCCATTGGTTCCCCTCGGGCTGAATCGGTGGCCATGTAGTTAAGAACGGTGCGGAAGAGTATTATGAATTATCAATTAACTCATTGATCAATCTGTATACTAACATTGGCTCGTTGATGCAGTAAAGGCATTCACTTGGATCTTCAGATGATACTGAAAAATTTCTCTGGATTAAAATCCATCTGGACAGAATAGAGTTGGAGAAAATAGATTTGGAGGCTGAATCGTTGGCTTCTCGATAACTTGATTGTCTGCCGTCAGTGATGATATATACATTTCCGAATCCCAATATTCTGCCAATTAAAGGCGGCTCTACTTTCAAGTTCTCAACTTTTTCAAATGGTATTCCCACAGAGCTAGTATCGAAATACAGGAATTTCTTCCTAATGTGTACTCTCTTGTCTGTAATTGCATACTGGAAGGAGTTCCGATAGTGAGTAGTCATTGAGACTGCGAAGACGAATGAAATTATTCCAAGAAGCGGATAGTACCAATCCATCCACATTGGAGTATCTGGGATATCATCCATAAAATATCCTAGAATCTTGCCTGACCAGTCAAATAAGACAATAACAAATGGTACGCAACCGTTTATTATTAGCCAAGTTGTTGTCCATTTACCGGAGCTTGAGACGTTGAGGAAATGATTTATCTTCGCTATTGCAAACATAACAATCACGAAGCCAAGGACTCCAGAAAAATCAAGTATTGACTTTGCTATTCCAATTACTAAATTCGCATTTCCCTCGCCATCGATATCCTCGAATTTTGCCGCCCAGAAGAATATCATATGGGTCATCAGAACTAGTGCTGCGAGTAAGTATTTAGCCGCCATGGACATTACAGTAGGACTTCCAAACCATATAGGGACCTCAGAGTCAGATATCTCAGGAAAGCTTTCCCTTACTTTCTGCACATCCACCTTGGACTTGAAGTTTAGAATGAAGTCATCCATATGTAACACCTAGTGAAGAACTCCCCATGCATGCTCAGCATTACCATGAATCCACGAGTAGTCATCATTGGTCCTAGTGCCCTCTGAATCCTCGAAGGATAATGAAATGACCTCCAAGGGGTACTCATTGTAAGTCAGGTGGCTCACCCACGATGCCCTAGTTGGTTGATCGAAGACCCATCTTGCTCTACTAACGGCCCTAACTTTGATTGTAGCCCTAGATTGGTCATTCCACACCCTTACTGTGAATTCAGGAAGCACATTTCCCTTGTCATCCTTCAACGCATCGCCAGAGTTCTGCTTGGAAAGCTCAACTGTGCAGTTATCAAAATTTTGAGTCTTTCCTGTTTTCCTGTCATGGAAGACCCCAGTCCCTATATTTGGAGATCTGAAGAAATCCCTAAGCCTCCATGGCTTGTCATCTCTAGCTGACCACATGGGGGTGACGTGTGGCATGAACCAATCCAAATACGAGCCATCATCGAAATGTAGCATTCCCCAGAACCAAGGGAATGATGGGGCCTGAACTGAGACCTTCTGGAAATATCCAGTACCCTCCATGACCTCTCCGTCCACTAACAGTTTACACTTTGTCGCCTGTAGCCTGAGAATATCATAGCCAAGGCCCTTGAAATATACATTATTCCTGTATGTCAATTCACTGGGTGGACCCCACCAAGGAGTTAATTCGGCCTCGAATTTCTTCGGCGCCCCCTTAGAGACAGCATCTTCATCACTGGATAGATTAATCCAGAATGATTTGTTTCCTGGAGCCATTCCTATTGACATATCTTGGGAAGTAAGGGGGATGACTGCCCCTGCGCCTTCCCCCTTTCCTTCTCCCGGCCAAAGTGGGTGTGTATCAGAAATACTAGCCATCCTACATTCTCTCTTCACAAGTGGCTCAAACATTTCTTCTCCGTCGAACCACCAAGCACAAACCATTCCAGGAATAACATGCCCGCCATGCTCGTCAACGAACATTCTACCTCCCGGCTTCCACCAATGGCCACTAACTCTTATGGCTGGAGTTTCTTTAGTGGACCAGAGAACCATCAATTGCTTCGATCTACCTGGATTATCAGGATCCGGGATTAGTATTAGGGCCCACCACCACCACCAAGATAGTCGACGGATCGGGGGCATTATATCCAACCTCCAAAGGGAGGAGAAATCGCCTTTGAAATGCGTAATATCTTGACTCATAAAATCACATTATCTCTCTCTTACTGAATACTGCACTTCCGATGCCAATCATTGAGATGGAAATTACAGACAGCATTGTTACTGAAGTGAGTATGCCCAAATATGGATTGCTAGAATTTAGCGTGTGGACTGGAGGAGACCATATCCACTCAAGTCCAGTTTCCAATCCGAAAGCAGATGACATCTGGGAAAATTGCAATGTATCCGGCCACGAAACTAATACGATCGAGTCGATCAAATGGAGTCCCCAGTGTGAAACTGAAATTGTGGCAATAGATGAACTGGGGGAAATTAGAGTGGTGAAACCCATGGCAAATTCCCAGACCCCAATAATAATGCAAAGATAGACCCCATACTTCGGGAGAAGCAGTCCAATGGTATTGAATAGAGAACCATATGCGGCTAGAACCAGGATTGTGGCAACAGCGATTCCTAGCCAAACTGGGAAGTCCCCTATCCTCACCAAACTATCGCCCGGACCTATCACCGACGTTATCAAGGCCATAAATAGAGATAGAATTAGTATGAATGCAGACACCACCGCTAAGTATCCAAGTACACGATACAGGATGAATTCTCCCCTATGTATTGGCTTGGATAGCAGATAGTGTAATGTTCCCCTCTCAGTCTCATCTCGAACTAATCCTAGAGAAAGGAAGAGAGGAAGGAATAGGCCTAGAAGTAGAACGAATGCTATCTTGCCTGTGGCTATTACGAAGGTTCTGTGACTAGCTTCACCCACATAATTTTCATCAACCGGATCTTCATCCACCGAGGAGTCGGCACTGATGTAAATGACCTCTCCAGTTTCTGGGTCCATGATCCAAATCACATCACATTGGATACCGTTTCTATTTGCATCGGGATTGTGCGGTTCTTCCCACCACATCATATCTTGATCTGATGAAGATACCCAGCCAACCCTGAGACAGTCCCCATCATCATCGACCCCCTGGCTTCCTCCATTGCCATCCCAGTCAATATCATCCTCATCGATATACATCTCCTTCGGATCCTTTGGGACATCGAAAATTCCTGTGACGAAACCCCATGAAAGATAGTAATCCAGGGGGACAGTTAGATTCCCTTCGGCTCTGAACTTTCCATTGGTGACATATGTCCCATCTTGGAGTTGGCATGCTGAGGACCATTCGGGAATCCAATCCATGAATGCCTCGCCCTGGTCTTCTGGGCAACTTGTGACAGAATCCCAGTCAATAATGTAGTCCCATTGCCCGCCCTTGTAATCAGTATCTATCCAACTGGGGTCAAGATAAGCTTGCCCCTCCCAGGTCTTGTTTCCTGAAATTTCACGATTCTCATCATTCCAATCAATTTCTCCCTCGTACACGAATGTACCAGAACCGGGGAACTGTTCACCATCCCAGTCACTAGTGCCGTACTTCCTTTCTTGGCCGAGAGGATACCCGTCTCGATCTTCGTCTACACTGTCCCCGTCATTATCTATTGATTCGAATCCATCTCTTATTGAATCAATATAGAAAGCAAGAAGTAGAACCATCAGCATTGTCCCCAATGCTAATACTACCCAAGTAGATATTTTGTGCCTCAGTTGCCTTATTGTTAGTTCGATTACGGCACCTGCCTTCCTGTCTATTCTGGTCCAAACAGTCTCAGCTAGATCCCTACCTTGTGCGTCCAATTAATCACCTCCGACCAAGTATCCAAGTAGTGAATCTAGGTTATCGTCAGGGTTCTCTACTGATGTGACCTTGATCCCAGATTCAACGATAGCTTCTGGGAGTATCTCATGAGCAGCAGAGAGGTCGCTGGTCTGGATTTCCAGATATCCCTCCTCGGGAAATCTTACACCATAGATTGGTTTTCTCGTGATTAACTCCTTGGCCAGTTCTCTTGGAGCTTCAGTTTCAAGTAAGATTCTATGAGGGTGCTTATCCAATAGGCCCCTAATGGCATGTAAATTTCCGAGAGCTAGGAGTCTGCCATTATGAAGTATTACGATTTGCTCTGTAATCCTCTCAATCTCCTCCAGAATATGGCTAGAGACGATTACCGTTTTTCCACGGTTTCCTAATTCCCTAATGACGCTCATGATACTAGTCCTAGCTAGAGGATCGCAACCATGCAATGGTTCGTCCAGAATAATCAAGTCTGGATCATGAACAAGTGCATGGGCAATCTTCACCCTCTGACGCATGCCTTTACTGTACTTTCCGACCTCTTTATGACGGACATCACTAAGTCCAACGAAATCCAAAACATGCTCGGCTCTTTCCTTCGCCTCCTCTCTGGTCATTCCATGAAGTCTTGCCATAGTAACCAGGAAATCAAGTCCAGTCATCCACTCATACAAAGGCTCGGTCTCACTCACGTATCCCACTCTCCTGAATGGAGAGGTACTCTCCCATGGGTCGATTCCGAATAATCTGACAGATCCCTGACTGGGCCTAAGTCTGCCAAGTAATAGTTTAAACAATGTGGATTTTCCTGCCCCATTAGGCCCTAGTACTCCAGTTACCCCGCCATCGATTGCCAGAGAAACATCGTTGATACCGATAACTTGGCCGTACCATTTAGATGCTGACTCAAGCATAACTGCAGGGGGTTCGGAAGTCATTCTCGAGTCACCTCTAGGGAGCTTACTCTACTTGTGAGCAATGCCAGAGATAGGAAATTGATTAGTAAAATAGATACGATGGAGAATGCCAGTGGATGATCATAGTTTGACTCTATTCCTACCAGCCATTGGCCGATATGAGCTAGTCCATCATAAGGGCTCAGAACATAGAGAATGGATGATTCGAATGTAGATTCTATTAGGAATGCTACCATTTTTGTCCCATATATGACAGCTAGGAATGCCACTGCGGCAAAGAACCTGCTTTGACTGATGCTTGAAAGTGCTAGCCCCAGGGAAGTGTAAGTAAGGACCAGTAAAATCCCTGCAAGCAGGCCCCCCATGAATATTGGGAGAGTATCTATGAGGAACGCCCAGCCCTCACCATTCAGAATGATTGCACTGGTGTAATAAACCATGTATGAGAAGACGATTACGAAACCTAGGACGACAGCACTACTCAGATATTTCATAGCGGTGTAGTCCGTTCTATTTACGGGACGGGAGAAGTAAATCGCACTCGTTCCGTTCCTTCTATCATCAGAAATCATCCCTCCGACGACTAAGGCAGTTAGTAGTGGCCACATGCAAAGGTTACGAGGGAAGAATCCCAGTACTTGGCCCCACAGATTGTATCTATTAATCCCCCACATCCTTGAAAGAACCTCTCCAAAACCACCTTGCCCTCCAAGAGAAGCTAGGAACAACATTGCAACAGGAGAAAGTGAGAATAAGAAGACTATCAGAATAGTTAGCCTTACCATTGGATGGTAATACCTATGCCCTTTACTAGAAAATAAGCCATAAACATGATGTCTGAAAATTGCATAGTTCCTGACCCACCTGGGACCAAGAGATCCCCTCCAAGGACGATAAGTCTGCTCGAAGATGGAACCTTTGACCTCTGCCTTCTGAGCTACAGAAGCACTGGCCTCATCGTCTCCATCACCAGATCCAAAGGCCGATTCCATCCTAGTATTTCCACCGGAGATATCGACTCCCTGTTTCATCTATCTGCCCCCATATATTCAGATGTCATCAACTCGTCAGTTTCTCTTACTTGTTCGCCCAGCTTATCCATTATCAGTAAGAAGATATCCTCCAGATCTGGTTCGTATTCAGACATCTTTCTAACCTGGACCTTGGCTTTAGCTGCCGATGAGAGTATGTCAGAATAGGTATTTTCGTCTATTTTTGTAACTCGCATATTGCGCCCCATCCTCCTCACGGATAGCCCTCTTGACGTCAATTCCTTTTCCATCTTTGAAGCCCCTCCCCAAACCGATATCTCAATCTCCTTCTCTACTTGTTTGACCATGTCATCTATACTCCTATGGACGACAATCTTTCCTTTGTGAATCATAACTATCCTATCACAGACTGACTCAACATCATCCATGACATGGCTGCTCATCAATACTGACCTGCCACCTTCCTGAACTGTCTTCCTCAGTGTCTGTAGCATGAACTCTCTAGCCCTTTGATCTAGTCCGTTCGTCGGTTCGTCACAAATAAGAATCTCAGGGTCATGAACAAGAGCACAGGCTAGCTTGGCCGCCTGTTTCATCCCGGTACTGAAAGTCTCTATCTTCCTATATCTCTGGTCTTTTAGGCCCACATATTGCAATACCTCATGAGCCCTCTGGGTAGCCGCATCTGGATTCATCCCGAGAAGTTCTCCTGAGTACCTTACCTGATCAATGGCATTTAATCCAGGATCGAGTGAATCATACTCTGGCATATATCCTATCTTTGAACGTATCAAGTGCCCTTCGGTCCTGATATCGTAACCCAATACTGTTCCATCGCCAGATGTTGTTTTTATTAGCCCCAGCAAGCACTTGAAAAATGTTGATTTTCCAGCTCCATTGGGCCCTAGAATGCCTATAGCCCCATGTGGAATCTCTAAATTAATATCGTCCAAAGCAAGATGGGGGCCATACATCTTCCTAAGGGAATTTGCCGAAATAAGCATCTCTTTGGCTGCATCCGAGGCCATATCAAGCACCCGACTCCCTACGGGAGTCATTGGTTCCTCTGGAAGGCATCACTTGAATTAATCCCCGAAATGGATTTATTGAGTTAGGCGTGGATATCTGATTTTACTCATTCTTTCAGACACCCATCTCTGACCTTTATCGCTATCCCCTTCTTGAAATATGCCATCTCCCTTGAAGTACATATTGGAACTCCATGTGCGACTAGAATACCTTCTTCGGAGACTATTATACAGGGTTGTCCGGGTGTTAGGTGGGAATCTGCTCCAAGGACATATCCATGCATGACATTACGCCCCTTTCCTACAAAGGGTATAGCGTCATCAGATATCATTACCCTGGGTATTCCGGGAAAATCTTGCTCTTCTTCCTGCGAATCTTTTCCAAATAATTCAGGGGGGTTTGGATTGAGGGAATGAAGGATTCTCGCTCCTTCAGCGGTAAGTGATATCCCTCCGTCTTTCAGTCTAGGAGACAGAACATGTTCCCCATTGAAGCTTACATTGACCATTCTATCTGTGTTAGACCTCCTAGATTCCATCGACCGGGAGACTTGGCAAAGTTGGAGTGGATGTATCCCACAGAAGACTGAAAGTTTGTCCACTACTGAGCATCTGTCTAACCAAGATCGTACTTCTTCAATATCCTTGGAAGATTCATCCAGAGACATTGGAGACTCAAGAATATCAACTGGCAAACCCTCCAATCCAAGATACGAGATTTCTTCTGGGGCAATACTTGGTTCTGTCTGATCCATCCAAATTATTTCAGGGCCATCAAGATGGCACAAAGGGGAGACATCTTCGAAGGAGTAAGGAACTGGGCCAAGGGGTGTCGAGACTAGGACTACCGTCTTTGGAGTACCTATGAGATACTGGACTATTGACCCCAGTGAGCTTTCCCTCCAAGGAGGCGAGGCGTTGTCTATCAAGAGAATCTTCTCAGGTGGGCCGGTGCTCCCATCCCACCAAGATCCGGGTGCCCTCCATCTAAGTGAAAATAATGCCAATAAGTGGAGAATATGCGGCCTTGAACCCAAATCATCTGAAACTGATTCGCCTCCCCTTCGTATAGGATTTGTCGAAGCCATCAGATCGAGAAGGGAGGACCCGACTTCTGTATCCTCCAGTTCTTCTAACTGGTCAATAACCCACTCGAAAGCGTCTCTTAACCTCGGAGATGCATGGCTCCTTATCTCTGCCAGTTTCCATATAGTTCCATTTCTTATCGCCTCCCTACATCTTGCTAATTCGGACTGAGTGACCTCTAGATTATGATGTGCTAGAATTTTTGATCGCTCATCCTTGGACATCGATAAAACCATTTTCGGGGTCTTTCCAAATAGTGCCGAGGAGGAGATCGGCCACTCATTGAGACCTTCAATTCTCACAGTCCCATCGGGAGTAAGAATTCTATCATCACGAGCGAATAAGGCATATGCAGCACTGTCGAATAAATCCACTCCAAGAGCTATTGAGAGGGGGAATAGCATAGGATGTCCGCACCCGAACATATGAATTGGCCTATCGGGGGGAATATGGGATCTTGCCGCCAAAATTATTCCAAATAGTTCACGGTACCTCTGCTGCTCCATCAGGGGGACAATACCCCCTATTGGATGTATTGCGAATGATACTTCAGTGCCTGCTTGTCCCATTAATTCAGCTGATCTTGCTCGGAGGTCGTGGTGCAAACCACCTTGTATCGGGCCATTGAGTAATATCTTGTCTCCTGCTTCAGTAAGGGAATCATCCGCCCTCCTAAATGTTTCATCGACTGAGCTTTCAATTTCTTCCCTACTCATATCTGGCCTTCCAAAAACATCCAGCATGGTACCGACGTCAACACCTATTTCTCTTTGAAAGGAGACTATCTCACTGGGAGAAACCTCAACATCTCCATAGACATAAGATTGGAAAGTTCCGGAGTCTGTTACTACTGCCCCGGGGAAGTCAAGTAATTTGTGAATCCCATCGGATTTTGCAGGATTGGTTAGTTTCTCATGCTTCCAAATCACATAGGAATTAGTTATCAGGGCCTCAACCCCATATTTTTCCCACATTTCTCTAGGCTCAATAGTTCGTAAATTTGGATTAACGACTGGGAGAAGCATGGGAGTAGTAATAGCCCCATGAAAAGTGTGGAATTTTCCGATTCTAGCGGCTCCATCCCGGCTGATGATCTCGAACTTTCCCCAATCCTGCGGGCGGCAGGCCTCTGGTTCGGGTCTCGGGTCCACGACTCGGGCTGTTGGTAGCCGTCATCAACCCTCGCTATTCCTAGACAAGACCTGTATGGTGACTTTTCCTTGATTAAGATTCATTTGGACCACGTCTCCTGTGTTAATTTTCATTATTGGGTCATCTTCGAAACTATGGGCATAAGGAGTCCCAAGAAGAGAAGCTGCGGGAAGAGTAAGTGGGCAAACATCGCTATTGATGATCGCAAGAGGGCCCATTTCCGTGTAAATCAGCCCCATGAGTACGAAAGGAGCTACTGTTGAGCCAGAGCCTTTCGGGTAAATGAGTATGGTCTCGCCTATTGGGACCCCATCGAGTGGATGTCCAGGCTCCTCGATTACCCCAGTGTCCCTATTCACGTATCCAAGGTAGGTGATTGGAACGTCAGTAACGAGTGCCTTGCCCCTAACGGCCCATTTATCCTGACTCGGGATTCCGGAACCAAGGGAAGAAAAGTCACCGCTTACCTTCTTCTTGGAAGTGGGAATCTTCTTAATTTTACCAGACGATAACTTCGGCCGGGGGCCGGTGACTAAGGATGGGTCGAAGGCATGTGCGACGCAGTCTTCAATCGTAGCCACACTGGTGGGCATTTTGTTTAGGCCACTGGTGAGGTAGTGCTCGGCCTTCAGAGAGTTAGTCAAAAGGTGATTGTAACGGGATCTGTTGTAGGGAGTGACTTCAGGACAGGTGTCTCTAAGGACTAAGGCCCCCCCTTCCTCAAGAATATCTAGAGTTCCATCGCCCTCGATAAGGTCATAGTTATGAGAGCTCATGAATACCCATAATCTCTGATTGGAAATTCTTTCTCCCAGTTCCATCCTCGAACGTATGTATGCTGCTGTTGACCTAGCCTCGCCAACGCTAGCTTGTGGACATCCGATGACTACTAGGTCGACTATTCCCTTTGGAGATAGGTCGTGGTATCTTTCAGAAAGCTCTGATTCTGTAAAGGTCAAAATTCCTTGAAAAGAGTCAGTCTCTGGGGCGTCTTTAGTTAGACCGTCAGCCCACAGCATTGGGCAGCCGTAGTTTGCGGCGGACGCCGTTAGAGCTTTTTTCATCTCGAAGGATGCCTTTGGAAGACCGCTAATTCTAGGCATTGGCCCCCAGGGGAGTTTCCACTCAGGGAGAATCTGCTTACCGATCCAATCTCCAAGAATACTCCAGTCAGTAGTATCGTTCATTTCACATTCAACATTGACTAGGATATTCGGAACCCTGTTCTCATCGATATGCAATCCCCACAGTGGCGCCCAACCAGTGAGTGCGGTAGCCAAAGCAGAAAGTCCGGATTCCCTATTAGTCACAAGAGACGTATATGAATTTGAGAAGCAAACTGCGTTTGACTCGGCCCAAGAGCCTATTCCCTGCCCTTGTTCTATCCCCCTATCATATGGAGTGCAAGAAAGAGTGGCTTCTATTCCTAGTTGCGAATATGCGTGTACAATCTCAAATTGTTGCTCTAAGAAATCTGGGTATTCTATCCCCATCTCTTCCATTTTTTCAGTGTCGCATCCCGCTGAATTGAGAGTAGTTGGTATCGAGACCTTGCCCCCTGGATCATCCGATAAATCTGCTAAGAACCTCCTTAATCCATGGCCACCTGTAATCACACTGACACCAGACACATGGGCATTTCTAGCCCTGACAAATTCTCTTGCCCCTGCGGTTGACGCCAAATCAATGAGTAGCCTAGCTGCTTTCTGCTTGGTAGGTCCATGGTCCCCCTCAAGCATAGACATCAATCCTACAGGGACGTCCATGTGTGCGCACATGTTGGAAGCACCTTCAAGATTAGGTGTCATTAATCAGAAAGATGCTGAAAAATCATATCTGATACCATATGGGGAAGAACTCCATATTATCAACAGTGATTGACCGGATATTTACTAAGTGTCAGGTTTGTGAAAAAATGGTAAGCGAAAAAATTTATGCAATATACCACGCAGATGGAGGAATTTTTGGAGAGTTGGCATATGTTTGGGGAAAGATAACCGGTTCGGCGCATTGCGCGCTTTGTGATATAACTCACAGTGGAGTCTCGATGAAAAGGAAGTGGAAGGAACTCATGATGGATTTAGATGTAGAATTTGAGCTTCTTCACCTGAATGAGCAATTTCCCAAGCTCGCTGAATTTACCAGACAAAGGACGCCCTGTGTGGTCATGAGCAACAGTGAGGGATTGAAGGTGATAATAGATGCAGATAAACTGGAAGAGTGCAATAAGTCGGTGGAATCCTTCCAGGGTGCGCTAGAGTCTGCCTTGACATGAATCCAATCAATTGACAAGGAGAGGGAGGGTGGAACCAACATGGAAGAAGGAGACGATGATTCTGGACCGACCTCGGGAGTACAGGAAATATTAGTTCCCGATAGGGTTGTGGATGGCCTCCCCACCATGTACTGCTTCGAAACCTGTCCTTTCTGCTTCAAGGTCAAGGCGTTACTCGGTAGCCGCGATATTGAATACTCAAAAGTAGAGGTCGATCCTACTTTCAAGACTCAGTTGAAATGGTCAGAATGGAGTGCTGTGCCAGTTTTCGTTGATAGCGATGGGACACAAGTAAACGACTCAAACTACATTCTACACTACATTGACAGTAAAGGATCTGATGAATTCCCCCGTGCCGGAGAAGACCCAGAGCAAGACGAGTGGATGGATTTCTCCAATCTGATTCTCGGAAAGTCGATTGTTGCAGTGATATACAAGTCATACAGAACCTCCCTGCAGGCATTGGACTATGTGACCAGAGTTGATAAATTCTCATTCGGAACTCGCCTGATAAACAAGTGGTTTGGAGGAGTGATAATGAGAATGGTAGGAAAGTCCAGAGCCAAGATGTTCGACCTCCCCCCTCGGGAAAACCTAGAGTTCCAGCTAGACCATATGTCTACTGGGATCAAGAGTGATTTCTTCGGCGGGGAAAATCCCAATGGAGCCGACTTCGCAAACTTTGGAATTTTGAGATCGATGGAGGGCTTGTACGGTTTTGATATCGTCGAAGGTCATCCTACTGTTTGGCCGTGGTACCTAAGGATGAAATCAACCTCAGGCATATGAGTCCTATTCTTCAGAGAGTTTGGACTCAATCTTTGTTAGAATATCCCTTATCTCGACTAGAACGTCGTTTGACTCGGCCGGAGAGGGAGCTTGGGGGGTTGAGATCAGCGAGTCCCTTTGTTGTAGAACGAGGTCACGGAACTCGTTAGCGTTCCTCACACCCGTTAATATGAATGGAGCCGCACCCGCAGTCTCGAACTGCATCCTGACGACTCCGAATGCGGATAGAATGGGACCCTCATGAATGGAAACATCTGTTAGTTTGTCCAAAGGAATATTCTGTTGCTTCTTGAACAGCCATCCGATACGCATGTTGATTGAACGGTCAGTTAGGGCCCCACTCATGTGTTCATACTGCTTCCTATGAACAAGCCACCCAAACGGAATCCAGATTGGCATTAGTATAATTCCCACCATTGTCATGAGAAGGCCAAAATTTGCCATTATCCACCAGTAAGTGATAATTTTCCTATCAAATTCTACGGCCATGATATGACCGCTATCCGCATAACTGGTTTGGGTTTGTGAACCTTCCATCATGGAATAGGGGACTTAATAGCTCTAATTTAACCCAGCGGTCACTCTCTTGAATACTGGAATAGGCTTCATCTTGTGCAAATTAGCCCTGTTTAGTTCCATATACCTCGCCATCACATGCCTCTGTCTCTCGTTGGGCTCTACTCCCGATGGACTCTCGATCTCCCTCATAGCCCACTCTAGTTCCTGATAGGTAGCCCCTATCTGTTCCTCGTCGGTCCTACCATCGGCCCATAGGCCATCGGTTGGTGCGGCGTCCTGAATTTCTTGAATGACGCCCAATGCATCGGCAAGAGCATAGACTTCTGATTTGTAGAGGTCAGCAAGAGGGGAGATATCGACCCCTCCATCGCCATACTTGGTGAAGAATCCGACTCCAAAATCTTCAACCTTGTTTCCCGTACCCACAACAATGCCATTGATGGCTTCGATACCGGCAAAATTATACAAGGCGGCCATCCTAAGTCTGGCCCTAGAATTTGCCATACTATGATTTGTGAAATTCTCCCCAAATGCACTACTAAATGAGTCGAATGTTTTAGACAAATCGATAGTCTCAGACCTTACATTATTCCAATTTTTTGTCAGCCACGACAAATGCTGATTGGAGAGGTCAAATTGATCTTCAATCTGATGAATAGGCATGTTAAGGGCCAGTGTTTTGAGTCCAGTTTTAGCACATAGGGCTGAAGTTACAGCTGAATCTACTCCCCCAGATACGCCTACAACGAGGGTGGTGATCCCATTACTATTAGCATAATCCAAAATCCATTCCGTAATCTGCTCACCAAGTTTTTCCCAGAACTGCACAATACATCACCTAATGACAAGCTACTCCATGCTTCTTGAGCCTCCAATAGTTATACGGCCATGGAGTCAAGAAACCTGCTACAAGCATTGGAAGAATTACCCACCATGTAAGTTTGGCACCTCCAGTAAGAACGAGATCTACTACATTCATCGCGGCTTCCATTGATAACATAGAAATCAATGACATTCCGATAGCGACCCTGAAGGCTTCCCTCAATGCCATCTGAGCTGAAAGAATATATGTTTCTAGGGCTATAGAAGTCATTATCCCGTTAAACATTGCAAGGGCCATGATCATCATCGCACTCCAGCCAGACTCTGTGAATACGAATTGGAAAGCCGCGATAGTTCCGAAATCTCCAATACTACAACCAACTAAACACCATTTCGTATTGTGTGCGGATTGTCGCCATATTGGGCCATCTGACCAATCGAAGGGTGCGGCCTCTCCCCCTACTGAATATCCGGCTCCCTGAATTGCTAATTTAATATCATCAATACTAGATCCAGAATGGGTTATGACAACAGTGCCTGTTTCATGGGAAACATCTGCAGAGTTCACATCATCCAGAGAATTGAGAGCGGCGGCTACGTTGGAGGCACAACCATCACAAGTCATACCGCCGACACTTACAGTCATGGTCTGGACCATGACAAGGCGTTGACGATGACATTATTGAACCCTGCTAGGGAGTAATGAGCATGTGTGACAACGAGTCATATTGAATACGATGTCAGGGTTCGCAACTGACATGGTAGTACCGAAGCCAGCAGGAGAGTTCGATCCTGTGGCATTGGAGAACTCCCTGATGGATGCATGGAGAGTAGAGGGGACTTTTGCCAAGTCGATAGATTCCAGAAGAGAGATTGGTTCTCCTTTCACGTTCCTAGAGGGGCCACCAACCGCAAATGGAAAACCGGGAATACATCATGTGATTTCCAGACTATTCAAAGATATGGTATGCCGTTGGAAAACTATGCAAGGTCATGTAGTGGAAAGAAAGGCGGGCTGGGACACCCATGGACTACCTGTCGAGATAGAGGTGCAGAAGCAACTGAATCTGATGTCAAATGAAGAAATTGAAAAATTCGGCATGAAGGAATTCAATGAGAAGTGCAAGGAGAGTGTTTGGACTTATGAGGAAGCTTGGAGGGAGATGACTGAGAGAATGGCATTCTGGGTCGATCTTGACGACCCCTATGTGACACTACACGACCAATACATCGAATCCGCATGGTGGTCTTTGAAGCAGATGTTTGAGAAGGGGCTTCTTTTCAGAGGACACAAGGTCTTACCATATTGTCCGCAGACAGGAACAAGCTACTCCACTCATGAGGTCTCCCAGGGGTACAAGGAGGTAACTGAGCCCGCCGTATTCGTGAAATTCAAGCTCATTGACGACGAAGCCTCTGTTTTGGCTTGGACCACCACTCCCTGGACCCTTCCTGGAAATGTCGGCCTTGCAGTTGGACCGGACTTGACCTACTGCAGAGTAAAAATTACCTCTGAACCTTCAGAATCCTGGGAGGGCAGAGGTGGTGGAGAAGTGGGCGAAGAATTGATTCTAGCCAAGGAACTCATTGGTAATGTCCTCAGAAACCATGTGGAGATATTAGAAGAGTTCACTGGTTCTGAAATCATTGGGAGATCATACAAACCACTTTTTCCAGGCGCTATAGACGGGACTGGGTCCCCTTCAGCATGGACAATAGTAGGAGCTGATTTTGTCACCACTACAGACGGCACTGGGGTGGTACACACAGCAGTGATGTATGGAGAGGATGATTACAGCTTAGGCATGGAAGTAGGCTTCCCTGCACAGCATACCGTAGGCATGGATGGGAAATTCATTGAAGGGACTCATGATGGCCTTGATGGCAAATATGTCAAAGAATGTGATGACTTGATTATCGATATTCTAACGAGTGATGGACTGCTTTACAGAGAGCATGCGTATACTCACGATTACCCTCACTGTTGGAGAACCGAGCACCCCCTTCTATACTACGCAATGGACAGCTGGTTCGTTAGGATGACTGCTGTAAAGGAGCAAATACTACAATACAACTCAGAAGTTGAGTGGGCCCCAGAGTGGACTGGTACGAAAAGGATGGGTGAGTGGCTATCGAACATCAAAGACTGGGCTATCAGCAGAGAGAGGTACTGGGGAACTCCATTGCCGGTATGGATTTGTGGCGAGTGCGGCAAGGAACACTGTGTCGGGAGTATAGAAGAACTCTCTCAAATGAAGACGGATTCCTCTGTCATGCCTCCTGAATTACATCGGCCATATGTGGATGAAGTGAAACTGGTATGCCCCCATGGCGAATGCCAGGGGGAGATGTCCAGAGAGCCATATGTGATGGACTGCTGGTTCGACTCCGGTTGTGCAACCTTTGCTCAGTGGCATTATCCGTTTGATAACGAGGACAAATTCAACGGTTCCTTCCCAGTAGACTATATCTGCGAGGCAGTGGATCAGACAAGAGGGTGGTTCTACTCTCTGATGGCTGTTTCTACAACAGTTTTTGATAGCATCTGCTATCGTAGATGTCTTTCACTTGGGCATATTCTTGATAAGGATGGAAAGAAAATGAGTAAATCCAAGGGCAATGTTGTGAATCCATGGGATCATTTCAACAAAGAAGGGGCCGATTCCATAAGATGGTACATGATGACCCAGAGTGCCCCTTGGTCGCCCACTAATTTCGATCCCAATGGAGTTAGGGAGTCTTATGCCAAAATGTTTCTGACACTCTGGAATGTATACAAGTTCCATGTTGATTATGCTGCACTGGACGGCTTCGACCCAGAAAATAGTGATTCCTTCGTTCCAGTTGAAGATAGAAGTGATCTCGATCGATGGATTCTATCGAGGGTTTCCTCAATGGCAGAAAAATATCATGATCAATTCATATGCTGGGATTTCCATAAGGCTGGTAGGGACCTTGAGAACTTCGTGGTGAATGATTTGTCTAATTGGTATGTCAGAAGATCCAGAAGGAGGCTCTGGAATGAGGTTGATAGCAGTGACAAGCATTCGTGCCAGAACACTCTTCACGAAGTATTACTTATTGTCTGTAGACTAATGGCTCCTGTATCCCCCTTTGTTTCTGATGCCATACACAGAGGTCTTGATGGGACATCTGTGCACTTGGCGGATTGGCCTGTCGGATCTGAGATAATCGAAAGGTCCCTGCCCCCTATTGACCAAGTGGTTGAAATGGAGATGGAGCTAGTTAGATCGATAGCCGAAGCTGGGAGGAGAGTTCGAGTAGAGGCAGGCAGAAGGCAACGCCTCCCTTGCAGATCTGGATGGATAGTCGGAGGGCCCGAACTTTCACATTTCCATGATATTCTCTCCGAGGAGCTGAACGTGGAAACGATATCTGTTATGGATGATCTGGATACTTTCCAGAAGATCGAGATCGTGCCAAACAGGAAGGCACTAGGCGCCAAATGTAGAGGGGATTTGCCTACTGTTCTATCTGAGCTTAAGTTAGCTGATTCAGAGTCTTTATTGCTCGAAATAGAAGCAGGAATAGCGGCGATTAGCGGATATGAAATTCAATCCAGTGATATTGAAATAAAGAGAGTGGAGCGTGAGGGTTTTGCCGCGGCTACACTTTCGGGAGATTATGGGGATGTCTCTTTGGTTCTGGACATGGATGTGGATGAAGATCTTCTTTCCAAGGGACTAGCGAGGGATGTAATCAGGAGAATACAAGCTAAAAGAAAAGATCTGGACTTGGATATCGAGGCCACTATATCACTATCGGTGTGGCTAGATGGGGCCTCTATCTCAGATTCGGATTGGAGTAGGGTGATCACAGAGACTCGTGCAGAGAGTGCCGCGCTCAATGAAGGGGCGGCTAACATAGATGCAATTACTTTCGAAGTGGATGGCGTGGATGTCGCTGTCCACATTGAAGAGAGTCAGAGTTAGTCTATCTTTGCGTTGGATAAGTTGGACTCTGATTTCGGCCAGCACATTTCTAGACCTGTTCTGAATCAAGGGGATGGAGTAAAACAATATAATTGCCCTATATTTATTGGAGTCTAGCAATATACTCTGTCGGAAGAAGCAGCTCTAAGGAAAATAGTGGATCGGGGTCTGTGGAATCTTGATACGCTATGAATGCCCCTCCATCTGGAAGGATTCCCATACTCGCAAAATCGAATCTTATGTCGTTTCCAGCCCCTGATGTTGAATCTAGGTCTCCCTGTCCTATGTATGTCCTAGAATCTGGAACCATGCTATCAGAGAATCCCCTCACATGCCATGCTAAGTCTACGTCGGGGCCTAGAGAGCTCTGATATCTGACATTCAAAACGAATAAGTCGTGCAATCCATTTGAGTGGAACTCCCACTCCTCGAGGCCAACGGCCTCTGATGACAAGTCATAGGATTGGTTTTCCCAGTTCTCTCCACCATCCCATGACATCATGTGAGTAAGTGAAGCATCTCCCGGAATTACGCAATGTAGTGCGCTAGAGGAGTCGAATGCACAGTACTGTGAAGGCATGGAAGTACCATTTAGGTTAACTCCTGTCCACCAATTTAGGGACGTGTCTAGGAATGCATCCCTACCATCGATGAAGTAATCTGGGAAATACAAGCCACCAGAGGGAACCGGGAAGGCTCGCATCTCCTTGTGGGGCTTCGTGAAATCCCATTCTGGGCCTAATTGTGATGGATTCAGATCTACCTCCATTATGTCCAGATCTTCATCTCTGTCAGGGAATCCAAAGTATTCATAGTTCAGACCATCAGTAGATATTTGCCCGCCGATATTCTGTACCTGATGCCAGAAGTTAGATATCACCAAACTCGCCCATGGACCATTTCCATAGAGTCCACCATTTATTGGTCCGATTACCTCTACCTGCCATGATCTGTCATAGAATGGCTCGGGAGTCCTGTTGAAGCACCAACTCCATTCCTCATCATCGGCATCGTAGAAGAATGCATAGAATTGATCCGCCCCACTCGTACTTGGGTATGGGAACCATCCCATGGAAATCAGATCTCCATTTGTCGCCTGAACGATGCTTCCCTCGCCTAATCCCTCCTGTCCCGGAACCGTAGGCTTTGGTTCCATGCACCCTAGCTGTGAGAAGACGGATGGCTGATACTCCTTCCAGGTATGGCCCCTGTCTTCTGACCAAGTGGGATATTCGCCACCAAAATTCAGGATCCATCCTTCCTTTGTAGCCGCGAGATAGTGCTCACAGCAATTTCCACCTTCTGCGTTTCCGAACACTGCCCATGCATGACCGACTTCGTCCCATGTTTCGTTGGAGAACGGATCTCCAATCTTGAAATCCCTAATACAGGGGGCACTGAGGCAGGAGTTGGCGTGATCCTGTTCGTCCACCCAATCCATATCCATGTACCAGGAAGGATAGGGTGAACTCAAATTTTCTCTTATGACCTGATGTAAACATCCCGATAGGGATACAGTAGAGAACATGATCGCCACTAGTACGACACGAGTTGCCCTGACGTCCGGCATATATCGGGGGTCAGTAGAGTGCTATTTTGCACTTCGCCCTTTTTGGACTGGGATAGTTGGGTTGTAGACGTGCCATACCACCGATATATCATACGCGCCGTGGCTGTTGAACCTGGCCCAGAAGAAGAGCTTGAAAATAATGAATCATCCATAATTTATACGGGGATCATTATTGGCATTATTGTCCTAGTGAGTTTCTTGGACTTTTCTAGGAAATGGGCTTTCATGTCACTGGAAGATGAAGAGATATGAGTCGCGAGATACCGCACTCACTCTAGTCTCCATTTTGCCCCTTCTGGGGCATCCTCAACAACTACTCCGATATCGGCTAGCTCGTCCCTGATTCTATCTGACTCTGTCCAATTCTTCGAAACCCTAGCAGACTCCCTCATCTCCAGAAGTGATTCCACTCTTGCAGAGATATCAGACCTTCTGGAAAGTTTTTCATCGTACATAGAAAGCGCAATCTCAGATGAAGGCAGAATACCCAATACGTCCCCGGCAAATTCCTCTAACCATGCAACGTAGGATGCCATCAGCCCATGGTCCTCCTCATTGGAGTAAATTAGTGAATTCAGCTTTTTGACTATCAACTGAACCTCGACTAATGCGATTCGAGTGTTGAAATCATCATCCATGCCAGAGCAGAATCTATTAGCGGCCTCTGATAGATGATCAATTCCTGAGTAGTCATTCTTGACCCCTTTCAATAAATACAGGGCCTCTGAATACGAGTCTACTAATCGAGCATTGTGCGAAGTTGAGTCATCGATCATTACCGAATTGAAATCTACTGGTTGCCTGTAAGGGGCATTTATGAGGGCATATCTCAACACTAATGGATCGATCTGCTCGAGTGCGTCACTGACAGTCCAGAAGTTTCCCTCTGACTTGCTCATCTTCTCCCCGTTGACGTTTATCATTCCATTATGCAGCCAATACTGTACAACTGGTTCATGGCCTAAGCAGCATTCTGACTGGAAAATCTCAGCCTCGTGATGGGGGAAGGTCAGATCAGTACCGCCTCCATGGATATCGAATCTCTCGCCCAAGTGTTTGAGTGACATAGCCGAGCATTCGATATGCCATCCCGGCCTACCATTTCCCCATGGACTCTCCCAGTTTGGCTCCCCCTCTTTTGCTGATTTCCAGAGTGCGAAATCACGATGATCTCTCTTGCCCGATCCAGTTTTTCCTACTCTTCCACCAGCACCCTTCCTCACCATCTCCAATGTCTGACCAGTTAGTTGGCCATATTTTTCAGGGGCTGTATCTATCTCAAAATAGACGCCATCATCTGCCACATACGCATGTTTTTTATCGATTAATTGATTTATCATCTCAATGATTTCTGGAATTGTCTCGGTGACCCTCGGATAGGAATTTGCCCTTACTACATTCAAAGAATCCATGACTCGGAAATAGTCGTGTATATTTCTATTGGCGACTTCAAGGAAGTCGACGCCCTCTTCAAGAGAAACTGCGATTATTTTATCATCAATATCAGTGAAGTTTGCGACGTAGTTTACTTGATACCCACTCTTGCGTAGCCATCTCACGATTATATCGAAGGCTATGGCTTGTCTGGCATGACCTATGTGACTTGGGGAATATGGGGTAATACCACATGCATATATCCCTATTTGACCATCTACCAAGGGTTTGAGAACACGCTTTGAACGAGAACGAGTGTCATATACCCTGAGCGTCATCGACCTATCTAGGAGGCATGCGGTCATCAACTTCTCGCAGCTTCTACGAGTGCGGCGAACAGTAAGTCATGTCCCCTGCGCTCAGGATGCCATTGAACTCCGAGACAGAATTTCTTATCCCTTCTCTCGACTGCCTCGATTAAGCCATCATGCCCGGAGACTGCTGAAATTGAGAGAGATCCCGGATCCGCTACTCCTTGATGGTGAGTTGAGTTTACAGTGAAGGACTTACCCATTACGTTGCAAAGCAAAGAGTCTTCTTCGACAATAACAGAATGGTCGGTAGAAGTCCCATCATAGCCCCCATGCCCCTCATGACCGGGAGTGTCGTCCAAGTGCTGATAGAGAGTACCTCCGTGGGCTATGCTTAGAATTTGCATCCCTCTGCAAACCCCAAGTAATGGCATATCCCTATCCAATGCCTCGGAAATTAGATCGATCTCGGTTTCGTCTTGATTGGGATAAAATTCTACTGTCATTGGGCCCGGTTCCTGATTATAACGAGCTGGAGAGACATCTGGGCCACCTGATATTATCAGTCCGTCTATTGCATCCAATAGAGTAGTCATGTCCCCTGCTGGAGGAATTATCATTGGGATTCCTCCAGCCCTCTCAACTGCAGAGAGATATGCGGAGGGAAGGATTGCGGCGTTCCTATTCCAATTACCATAGGAAGTATCTCGAATGAAACAAGTTATTCCTATTAGTGGACGCAATTAAACACCTGATGATTCCCTTAGTTTCCGAGCATGTCTGAATGACATTATTCCGGCGACCATGAATATTATCCCTAGTACTACCAAGATGATATGGGAGCCTAGTGCAAGGTTGGATTTACCCTCGATATCGAGAAGTCCCTGGGCCCCACCCATGACCATGAGGAGAGCGAAGACCATTGCAGCGTGCATGTAGTGATGCGAATTGGATTCATTCCAATCTGAAAGGAGGCCCAATGACAATAGTGGCAGGCCCATGAATGCTGGAATCATTGCAGTGATTGAGGGAGGGTCTGAACTCTGCATAAAATAAGCCACGACCCCCCAGGCAACCAAGATTCCCCCGAAGAGTTTTGCGAGATTAGAAACTGACATTCCCATAAATGTGAAGATACCTTCCATGGTTCTGGCTCGATGGTTTCACTTATGACTCTCACTATTGGAAATTCTTAGGAGAGGGTTTGAGATTTATATCAAATCTGATATTGATGAATCCCATATTCTTGCCTTGCCAGTCCTATTACGGGACTTGTCATGTATCTCCAGATCTTTTGCCACGATTTGCTCCCAAAGTAGTTCTGCCACATCGAGGACTTCCATATCAGCCCCTACGGCATCCAAGCCATCCTTCACCATGACTGAGCAGAAGGGGCAACCTACTGCCACTGTATCACATCCGGTCTCTGCGAGCTCTGCGGCCCTAATCTCGTTGACCCTCTTATCAGCATCTTCTTCCATCCACATCTGAGCCCCTCCCGCACCACAGCAGAATGAGTCCTTACCGTGTCGTTCAGGTTCGACATCGACTCCACCGATTACTGACCGTGGGGCATCCAAGACGTCTCCTATTCTCCCCAGGTAGCAGGGGTCATGGAACGTAATAGTTCGACCATTCTTTTCGGCCTCTGGAAGTTTTCCCTCCTGCTGAAGTTTGGCAATTATCTCTGAGTGGTGGAAAACCTCAAGATCTTCTCCTCCAAAATCTCCATATTCTTTCCCGAGAGTATGGAAGCAATGTGGGCATGACGCGACTATTCTCTTGACACCGAGCTCCTGGAAAGTTGACATATTGGTCTCAGCTAGCATCTGAAATAGATACTCATTCCCAGCCCTTCTAGCTGGATCTCCTGAGCATCCCTCCTGCATCCCTAGGATTCCTACATCAAGGCCGGCTTCCTTGAGCAGGGATATAGTTGATCTGGCAACCTTCTGATTCCTCTCATCGAAACTGGCCGCACAGCCAACGAAGTAGATATACTCAGCTGGCTCACCCACTTTCACGCCCAAGTCCGAGGCCCAATCAGCCCTCTCATGGGCACCAAATCCATACGGATTTGATGCGGACTCTATGTTTCCCATGGCAGTGTTCAGGACCTCGGGATACTCCATTGTCTCCATCATAGCATTCCTCCTTAGATCTGTTAGCTTTGGTACGTGTTCAATGTAAAGAGGGCATGCATCGACACATGCGTTACAAGTTGTGCATGCCCATACCGCTTCTTCGGTAATTCTCTCCAGCATTGTTTCCTCAGGCTGTCCTCCAGACAGAAGGATAGGTGCGTGATCATTGGCGTAATTCCTTACATCGTGAATAACCTGCATGGGATTCAATCCCTTTCCAGAGGCATATGCAGGACATACGTCTTGGCACCTAGCACAGGAGGTACATGACCAGCCATCGATCAGTTGTCTCCAGGAGTACTGCGTGTATGAGCTAACGCCAAAGGAGTCGATATCTAGGTCTTCCAGAGGGACTGCCTTACCATCTTCCCCGATGGCTAATGGCCTCATCCTAGCTACTGGCCCTACATCATGGAAGAAGACATTTGGAACCGCCATAACCAGGTGCATGTGCTTGGATAGAGGGATGAGGAAAAGAAAGACGGAGATAGCCAGCATATGGGCCCAATATGACAAAACTACAGTTTGCTCGGAGACGCCTAACTCGTAGAACCAGTAACCGATAGGCTCCCAGAATGAGCTTGGAGACTCTGCAGACTCAACAACAAACGAGGTCGTAGTGATGGTAAAGATGAGGAGGAGAATGGCATTTCCCTCAAGCTGAGATTTTCCCTTCAATTTTTCAGGGGTGAATAACACCCTTCGAGTCAATGCACTAACACACCCTATCAGAGCCATTGTGTAACCTAATTCCACCATTCCATTCCATGGCCCCACCAATAGACTGGGCAGTATCCTGCCAGAGAAAGCATTGGCAGTTGCTAGGTCCAGCATATCTGAGGCCAGCATCAGGAATCCCCAGAACATCAGAACGTGCATCGTACCAGCGACCCTGTCTCTCAGAACCTTCTTCTGTCCCAGCCAACCAGAAAGGAATTCACCAATTCTGATGCCCCATGAGTCAAACCTATCATCTGATTTGCCTAGCATTACAAGCCTAGTCGCCTTCTGAACCTGATAGCTGAAGAAACCTATGGAGACTACTCCGATGGCCAATAGAATATACCAGCCCTCAAGGGGGCCGTACGTCTGTAGTAATGGGTGTTCCATCGTTATCACTTGCTCGACTACTGCCTAACGTACCTGCCAAACAGTGGTTGGACTTGAATGAACCGCTATAATTGGCCCATGGCAAGGCTCATTTCCTTTGACTGGGAGCGAGGGGTGTGGCAAGGGCGTTCGCACCAGGTAAATGCATCCTATTTGGGGAGCATGCAGTGGTTTATGGGCAACCTGCCGTGGCAGTCTCGATAAACGCTGGAGTTGAGATCTGCGTAAAGAGATCGGATAGCTGGGTGCTAGAGGGCATGCCTTTCGAACCATCCAGGCACCCGCACATATCCCATATCCTAGATGATATCTTTCAATATTCTGGAGTCCCTCTGGAAATAGATGTCAAGAGTGGTCTTTTCTCTGCAGCTGGACTTGGCTCTTCGGCGGCTCTTTCCAACGCCATGGGTGCCGCTCTACACGAGTTAACAAATCCTGGGGAAAAGCTTGACTTGATCTCACTGGCCAGAATGGGGCACTCTGCAGAGGCAAATGCGCAGAAGGGTAGGGCCAGTCCAACAGATACTGCCACCAGTGCTCTGGGCGGATGCATAGTGGTCTCTGGTAACAGGGTAAAAGGGGCGGAACATGTATTTGATGCGAAACTGGAAACTCCAGATGGAAGTAGGACTTGGTCAATCAGCAGGGCAGTCATACCTGAAATTGATGATGTATGGCTAGTACTTGGATTCACGGGAATAGGGTCACCAACTGGAAAAATGGTCGCAGGCGTATCTAAATTACTCAAGGAAGACCCTCAGAAGATGGTAGAAATAGAAGCAATTGGAGCCATAACCAATGCTGGATTGAAGGCGTTATCGGAAGGCCATATGGAGGGAGTCGGGGAGGCCATGGATGCTTGCCATGAAAGATTAAGAAATATCGGCGTTAGTTGTCCCGAGCTTGAATCATTAATCACAGCAGCCAAGGGCCACTCATTGGGAGCAAAGCTTACCGGAGCAGGAGGAGGGGGGTGCATGGTATCACTGACTAGGGAGCCCAAAAGAGTAGCTGAATGTATCGAAATAGCAGGAGGCAGGCCCCTTATTTCGAAGTTTAGTTCTGGTGGAGCAAGGATTTTGAAGCAAGAAAATTGAGTTGCCCTGATTTTTTCCTACTAATATCGTTTATAAGAAGAATATAAGTGCGGTGCCCATGCTTAGTGATGAAGAACGACTAACTGTAGTGAATGTTGTAGCGTCGACCAGAGTTGCCGAGGAACTCGATCTCCCGGATATCGCAATTCAACTGAATTGTGAATATGAGCCTGAACAGTTCCCAGGAGTAGTATACAGAGTCGTAGATCCGAAACTCGCAATCCTGATGTTTAGGTCTGGTAGAGCTGTCTGTACTGGCGGTAAGAATCAGCAAAATATAGAGACTGGAATAGAGAGGATGATTGGCGATTTACGTGCGGCTGGAATCTCGACCTGGGATGTCGCTGATGTAGACATAGAAGTCCAGAATATGGTTGCTACATATTCGCTCTTCTTCCCTGAGGACTATACAGGGGTCGCAAAGATGGACGACATCAATACTAAGGTCATTGATGATGCAGGGGGAATAAGGGCGGCTACTGATGAAGAAGTGGAGAATGAGGACCCTAGAATCAGGGGAATCAAGCAGGGGGAGCCACTAGCGGCACTTCCACGTAGGCTAAATCTGAATAATCTGACATTCCACCTTCCATTCGACAAGGTAGAGTACGAGCCTGAGCAGTTTCCAGGTTTGATTTACAGACTTGACTATCCCAAGGTAGTCTGTCTAATCTTTGGAAGCGGTAAGATGGTGATAACCGGGGCTAGGGCCAAGGATCAGATCCTAGAGGCTGTTCAGTTCATCCAAGATGAGCTCGCAGATCTCCCAGACTACAGAGCGAAGTTTTGATTGTTAGCCATAGTCACATTGATTTGTAGCGTCATTGCACGAGGTGCATGGGCAACTACTTCCCGACAGCTATTCTCGTGGCCGTACTACTCTCTTCTCAGGGTATCTTGATGATGCAGGGTGGAGAAATCCATGAGTTGGACAATGATTCCCTGAGTGCAGATTCCGTGCAGAGAAATACCAATATTGTCGACCTACCCAGTTGGGAGATAGGAGACAGGTGGATATACGACGGTTATCTAGACGTAGGTGACTTCGTTACATCCTCAGGAGTGTCAACAAATGTCCAATATCTCACTGGTACGCTTGACAGAAGCATTACTGATATCTACACAATGACCGTAGATAATCGTTCAACATTGGTGTACAAAGCGGAGTCACAGGGCACATATGAGGCCAACAACGTGAATCTTGATGGAAATACAGGGGACCTGGACATTGTAATGGACACCCTCGAGATAATTCGGGTATCAGATTTAGCCGTCGTACAACAAGAGGCGACTATTGACATAGATTTTGGATACAGGGTTTGGCTGTGGACGATTGACATTGATGTCGCGGAATTGACCATTACTCAGACATACTCACCGCCTACAGAGGGTTATGACTTCCCATTGTCAGTTGGCGACTACTGGTCGACGAGCTATTACCAGGAAATTGACTACGAGGGCTCTAGTAGCTTCGTTACCATACCCTCTGATGATCAGTCTAGTGAGTCTAGGAGTTGGCAAGTGATGAGCAGGGGGGCGCCTGGTACCTCTTATGCTGGATGTCAACAATCCTACAATGTCACCACCTTCGATTCCAATGGCTCTGCAGATGGATTCAGATGGTTCTGCCCTGCAGTAAGGGGGGATGTATCCTCGAGTACTGATATTATAGACGGGATCAATTCCTTTCACGAGCTCCAGTCTTACCAAGCAGGGAGGAGCAAGGAGATCTCGGTGGAGTTTGAATTTCCACTCTCCCCCCTGGACCTAGATACTTCTGCATGGGCAAATGTGACTCAGAACGGACAACCTGTATCAGGCCAAGAGATGGAATTCAGGTATGGCATTGATGAGGATGTCAGAACCATTACGACATCGGCAAATGGGTCTGCGCATGTCGTCTTCAATACTGGTCATTCCACGGATGATTCAGCAGGAGGTAGCGAGGCGGGGAGTCATGGAGTTATCGCTTGGATACCGTCCGAAGAAATAGTTGGCGTTTCCACGATTACGATTGATCCAAATGTCAGTACTGTTGATCTAGTGGTTCTTTCCGAGGGGGTGACTGTTGAGAGGACAAGAGATGGGGCGACCACCACACTGGCCACATCGACCGGTTTCAATGCAGTGCCCCTGGATACTCTGAGATTCTACGTACCTGTGCAAAATAGGGGATTGCTCGCATCTCCTGCTACAACTATGAACGTGGTTTCTCCGGATGGTTCTACTCAAATTGCCCAAGTCCCCACCCTAAGTAGCCTAGGCCAATCAATAATAGAGATTAATTGGACTATTCGTAGTGCCCATCCCATAGGGGATATCACACTATCATTCCAAGTAGATCCTGATGAGGCCATCACAGATGATGGAGATAGGTCGAATAACAATGGCGTGTTTACTCTATTCATCGGAAGACTCCCTACGGCATCCCTAGATATGTCATCTCAGTCTCTGACTAAGTCTGAGGTAGTTTTGGACGGAAGCGCTTCTTACGATGAAGACGGGGGGGGAATATCATGTGTTTTCTTTATTGGAATGGGAACGGAACAATTGACGATATCTGATCAAGATGACTGCATTGTTGAGATTGAGTGGCCTGATGATGGGGTTTTCGAAACTGTTCTGGTAGTCACGGATGATGAGAACGACGTTTCTACGGAGAGTCGGAGTATAGAAATTCTAAACAGGCCACCTGAAGTAACCATCGGATCAGAATATGAATGGACGTACGTACTTTCACCCATTCAGTTTGATGTGGACGAGAGGAGTGATATCGACACGCAGAACCCCGAGGCGCCAATGGATATTCTTTGGAACTCATCTTACCCTTGTAACGAGGGGCAGGTGGGAATCTACTGTACTGTAACTCCGGAATCTGAAGGAGACTACACCATCAGGGTCGAAGCCGTAGATGATGACGGAGATGTCGGATATTCCAACAAAACGATAGAGGTCAGAAATATTGCCCCTACTAACCCTCGTGCCGAAGTCTGGAAGGGAGGAAACAGAATGATTCCCGATAGCAGGGGCGTCTACCTAGCAAATGAAGGCGACGTTTTGACATTCGAGGGATTGGCTGATGATTCCCCTAACGATCTATACACGCTCTTGCATATCTGGAGCCCTGATGCAGAAAACTCCCCAGGCCTCATGATCAATTTCGAAGGTAGAATGAGCACTATTGATCACACATATCACACATCGGGATTGCACCTAGCAACACTTCAAGTCGTAGATGATGATGGTGCTAGCACTGAATCTTTGATCATCCCCATAGAGATCTCCAATATTGATCCACAGATTTCTCCCTTGGCCCCCCCACTTCCCGCGGCTGAAGACTCTCCTGTGTATATTGCCGTGGAGACTATTGACACTGCTGGTGACCAACTTACCCTTAGAAATTGTTTTGATTTGGATCCGACCACCGACTCGGACGATTCCGGACAGTCTTCCGATGACTGTGATGTAGAATCTAGAATACTTGATCTGTCTTGGCCTGATGCGACCACGGCTCCGACCATGATTGTGTTTCATGTCACTGACGATGATGGAAGTATGGTGATGCTTGAAATCCCCTTGGACATACGTAATGTCAACCCCGTACCTAGGGCATCCGTGAGCTCTTTCTCAACAGTAGAAGGAGATGTTGTTTTCTTTAGCGCAAATGGGACGACAGATTCCTTGCATGATATTGAGAATATGCTATACAATTGGGACATGGATACATCCGTAGATAGTGATGGAGATGGCAATGCTGCGAATGACATAGATATCCAAGGAAAATGGGTTGAGTGGTCATTCACCGGATCTGGAAGTAGGACGATAAGTATGACTGCGGTCGATGAGGGGAACGGTGCTTCGACAACTCTCACAGTCAGTGTTTCAGCCGCGCCGTTTGAACTGAGTGAATTCGTAGCATCTTACGGATTGATTCTATTGATAATCGTTATTCTAGCCTTGGTTGGGGCCGTTATGGTACTGAGCAATAGGAGATCTTCTTCTGTTAGAAGTGAGTCGCAGTTCGATCAAACTAGTAGTTTGAAGAGGGTATCCATGGATGATGCATTTGATGATCCAGAATACGATCCTTTCGATTTGAAGAGTAGGAAAGACGGTCCGAAGAAGAAAGCCTTAGAGACAGTGGAAGATTCCGTTTTAGAGACTGATGAACTTGAAAAATCAGAGGATTCTCAAACTCCAGAAGATACCTCTGAGGAGGAGGATAACGACTTCTCTGAGGAAGAGGAGTTGGAGATTCAAGATCAGGATCATCTCACTGATATTGGCGAGACGGAAGAAGACTCGCAAGAAATTACAGCCCCTCTAGAAGCCGTTCTCAGCGAAGAAGACATCGAAGCACTCTTTGAGGAGTAGTTGTCGGAAGACACGTGGCTAACCTTTTCAGACTACTTGGACTTCCAGATCCATCCAAGGTTATAGCATCTGATTCAAGAAGAAAAAAGGTTTCAGCGGATCCTGGCCCTCAAGAGGGAGATTTACATCTAGACTTGGGAGAACCGCGGTGGTCTGAATGGACTTTGCGCCATACCCCTGGGCCAGAAAGGAACGTAGTCTACCTGAAACCCGATGGGCTTCATAGACTATCTCTGGAAGGGATGTCTGGACCTCTTGCCAGAGGTAGTTTGGTGATTGTGGACCTTGGCTCTCTTGTTCATATGCCTAGCCAGAAGGATGTATGCAAGAGGCGAGTTCAAGAAATGTCGGAACGACTGGGTCTGCATGCCTTCGCAATCAACGAAGATGATTCTTTGCTAATGGTCCCGGGTGCAATGATGAGGGTCGATACTACGAAATATGAATTGGGAATTGGCGGCTACGGTCACTTATCTGAGTCTTGATTTGCGGGTTCAAAATCAACAGGACCGTCCTCGAGCCATGAGTCTAGGTCGCCTGCTGCTACTTCCTCTGCAGCGTGAGCAGTAAAGTCCCTGTAGATAATCCACTTGGCGATTTTTTCTTCGTCCTCGCCCCGATTACTCTTCCTCCTGATAGACTCATTGGCATATGTTACACAGCGCCTGAGGAATCTTTCTACTAAATTCCTCCTTTCATCGGCATTCATAATATCACTCAATCCCTAAATCGGAAATAATTTGCTCAACATGCCCCTTTGTCTTGACCTTGTACCCGACCCATGTCAAAATCCCATCGGGGGAGATTGCGAATGTTGACCTCAGAGTCCCCATGTATGTCTTTCCATACATGCTCTTCTCCCTCCATGTGCCGTACAATGTATGCAAATCTGCGTCTTCATCAACTATCAGGTCAAATGGTAAATCATGCTTGGAAATAAATTTCTCATGTGATTTGGCAGAGTCAGTTGATACTCCGATTACCGTCCATGAGTTACTCGATATCCTACTAAAATTATCTCTGAAATCACATGCCTGAGTAGTGCAACCAGGGGTATTGTCACGAGGGTAGAAGTATAGGATTACTCCACTACCAGAATTTAGTTTTTCTGAAAGTACGAACTTGGAACCATCAGTCAAAAATGCCTCAAATTCGGGTGCTTTCTGTCCGGTTGTCAGTATAACTTCGCCACTCATGTGCCTCACTCCACTACAAGGTTCATCAAGGCTTTTCTCGATCGATATGTGAATTGACTATGATGCTAGTAGGAATTTTCGGAGGGCTACTGAAGCCGAAGGGCTTGGAAAATGAATTTGGGGCCATTTTTCCAAAATCTAATTCATGCGACTTGGCCTCAGCGGAAACCACTTTGGAAATTCCCCTAATGGAGTACCACTCTTTGCTCCCATCTCTTGCTAAGCCGAATGTCTTGGAGCCAAAGAATATCTTGCCAAATATATTTTCTATTGATGCGATGAACCAAAGTGGACGTGGGAGTGGGAGGAGGAGGGATCTTCCCCATGAGATTGAGACTTCCAGATGATCAGTAACAACTTTGATCCTTCTTTTCATTCGTTCAACGTAAATATCAGTAATTTTTATCTCATCGAAGGAATACAAGGAAGAGACGAATTTTGCATGCTCCTGAGAGGGAGACAGTAGCACTCTAGTACCATCCGACCTAGCCCACATTATATTCGTGAAACTTCCTAATGGAGATTCCAGCCAATCACCGATAACTAAACAATCACCACTCTCGAAACCTGAGGAAGATATCCTACCTTTGAAAACCATCATTATCGATCACCTACCCTCATTGATTTTCTTCTTGGTTGCCGCCCACGAGCAAATTGGGCACTCCGAGAGATTGTGACTTCTAGCGGGACAATACTCCCTTCCGAAGTAAATTATCTGGAGGTGCCTGCGATTCCATGTTTCTATGGGAAAAACCTTCTTCAAATCTTTCTCGGTCTTCACAACACTCTTCCCATTGGAGAGGCCCCACCTATCGGCTAGGCGATGGATGTGAGTATCAACGGGGAATGCTGGTATTCCAAAGGCCTGCGCCATTACCACACTCGCTGTTTTGTGTCCCACGCCCGCCAGTGACTCAAGGAAATCCCAATCTGGAAATATGCTCCCTCCCGATTCAATGATCTGCTCGGCCATTCTTCTGAGATTCTTAGCCTTGGTAGGAGCTAGGCCGATTTCTCTAATTAGGGAATGTATTTCTTCAACTTCTAGAGATGCCATCTTTTCAGGCGTATCTGCAATCTTGAATAATGAAGGTGTGACTTCGTTTACTTTCTTATCTGTGGTTTGAGCTGACAACATCACTGCAACTAGGAGTGTGTAAGTATCGTGATGATCGAGAGGAATTGGTGTTTCTGGATACAATGAGTCTAGTTGTTCCCCTATTTTTTTTGCTTTTGCGTCTCTTATCACTGGTCTTCCACCCTACCAGACCTCATTCCAAACATGAAGGCGGTGAACATGAAAAATAGAGGGACTCCATAGCAGGGAAAATACATCCAAGATTCCCATTCTGTTGTATCTGACCCCCCTCCCATAGCAAGATATGCCAGTAGGCCTAGGAAAACCCCGGGTAACAGAGCTATCATGCTCAATGTGAGGCCGCGTAGTACGCTCATGATGTCGGGTTACGCTTACTTTTGATGAAGGTTCGTTATTTCCCACGTTGTGAAACCTCCTTACCCAATACTCACAAGTGTTGGCCTCTTGGGAGGTTTGTGGTCAGTGAACTCGTTGACTTTGTGGAGACTCTTTCTCTAGGAATGTGCGGTGTTGCCGTCATTTTGTGGATGTCAATAGGGACTTTCTCTCGGACTTTGGGAGGGGAGGTTTTTGCCCAAAGGGCAATAGCTACCCTCTGTATCATTTCTGCTGTAATGCTAATAATTCTAAATTTCTTAGGCAGGGAGCTTTGGGGGTCAAGTTCTATCGCATTGCCAATGGCACTTGTTGCTGTAATCGTAGCAATATCTGCCTCAATGAATTTGAGGGGCAAGGATGTTCAGGGAGAGAAGAATCCTCATGAGATCATGAAAATGAGAAAGGAAGAGCGTTAACTCTCACCGCCAATCTTGTCATCAATGAACGCCCTCATGTATGCTGGTAGCTCCCCATTTACGAATATCACATCATTGACGTCTTCTAGTTTCATCAAAGAGTAGTATATTTGCATCGCAGTCATGGGAGTGGCGCTACACCCTGTACATCCGCCCTCAAGTGAAATCGAGATGACTCCAGCCGTCGTATCTAGGACGTTCACAACTCCGTCGTGAGCATCGAGAACTGCCTGCACTGGGCCGACAGAATCTAGGATCACTTGCTTGTCTACCATGTCCGCTTCGTATTGCTGTGCATACGGGGGCCTTTCAAACAATCGCCCCCTCCGACTGCTATGAGTAGCGCTACTAGGGTCTTATTACTGGACTTACTCGTTGAGAGATCTGAGTTCGGACATGGTGGGAATCAAGAAGTTGTTCAACCTCTTGCAAAGAATGGTGATGTGGATGTATTCTTACTAACTCCACAGATGCAGTCCAACGAATCTGGGAAAAAAGCTGCATCTGATGGGCTCTTTTTTCTGAAGAAGGGCGATGTGCCAGATTGGAATGAAGAATATGGTTTCTGGGAGAGCTGTGAAGTGTCGATGGGAGAAAATATTTCCAGGTTTTACAGAATCGCACTTCCAGTTGGACTTGATGACTCGGGAATGGCCGATTGGCTTGAGGCCCTAGGGGTGGACGCAGTGGTGTGCTCTGGCTCTCGTAGAAATGTGACGATGTGGGAAGGATGGATGGATGGAGCGGCTTCTCTAATGCGAGTTTCGTCCAATTCTGGCACACCAACTTTGGGCATTTGCTTCGGTCACCAGCTCCTGTGCAAGTCCCTAGGATCTGAGGTGACTAGAGCAGAGAAGATGTCTAGTGGAATCTGGGATATGCAGCTTAATAGTGAAGGTATGTCAGATGTCTTATTCAAATCTAGAGGGGGGACCATGGGGCCTGCCGTTGTTTACTCTCACCAAGATCATGTGATTACCGTACCTGATAATTGCATACTTTTAGGTTCTGCTAGTCATAATGAAGTGACTGCAGTGAGGGTGATCGGCCCGAAAGGTACCAAATTACCTGCTTGGGGTGTGCAATTCCATCCAGAAGCTGCGAAGCATAGGATTGAGCGTGCGTTTGAATGGGGGCACATAAGTGAAGAAGAGATGGCATCATTCCAGAGGGAGCACGATGGAGCTGGTGTTCTCGAAGCTTTTGCAAATGTGGTCCTTGGCCTTAGGCCTTAGGTTGCTCCCATTTGACCAGTTCTATGGCTTTAATTATAAGTAGGACTTTTCTCGCGGGAGCGATAAGGTTGATACCATGATAGAAGGAGAGACACTAGGAACTATTGGAATGGGAGTGGGTTTATTCGGCCTGCTAATCGCGTACTTGCTATTTAGGAAAGTTGATTCGATAGAAATAGAGAACAAAACAGTAGCTACGATAACTGCAAGAATTCAGGATGGGGCCATGGCATTCCTAATGGCAGAGTATAGGATGCTGATAGTCTTCATCGCTATTGTTGGCGCGCTATTATTCATTGGTGGAGAATACAATGATGATCTGGGAATGGAGACAACTATTGCATTCGGAATAGGTGCATTTTGTAGCGTTGCAGCGGGATTCAGTGGAATGCGGTCTGCAACCAGTGCCAATGGAAGAACTGCTCAGGCCGCAGCGAATGGAGGGCAAGCGGCCGCCCTGACAACATCATACAACGGAGGGGCAGTTATGGGTCTCGCTGTCGGGGGCCTGGGTCTTTTTGGAATATCATTAATGTTTTACTTTACAGAAGTTGAATTCCTGAGCGTGGCCAATATTGCAGGATTTGGAATGGGGGCTTCTTCAATAGCTCTATTTGCTCGTGTTGGAGGAGGAATATACACCAAGGCTGCTGATGTAGGTGCAGATCTAGTTGGCAAAGTAGAAGCTGGAATTCCCGAAGATGACCCTCGTAATCCAGGTGTCATTGCCGATAACGTAGGAGACAATGTTGGCGATGTAGCTGGCATGGGAGCAGATATTTTCGAGTCGTTCGTTGGATCTATTATCGCTGCGATGATCATTGCTTCCGCTAGTCAGGAAATGGGTTCTGAATTTTTGATGATTCCAATTCTGCTAGCAATCGTAGGTTACCTAGCTTCGATAGTTGGTGTATTCTCGATAGGGGCCATGAAAAATATGGATGCCGGCGCCGCTTTGAGAAACACGACGTTCATAGGGGCTATTCTTTTCATCGCGGGCGGATACTTTGCCCTGGACTACTACAACCTAGATACTACAGTTATTTGGGCAGTTGCAATCGGTAGTCTGGTAGGGATAATGATTGGATTAGTTACCGAATACTACACGGGTATTGAGCCCGTTTTCGGTTTCAAGGTAAAGGCCATCCCCTACATTGGGGAGGCATCCAAGACAGGTAGTGCGACTAATGCCATTGCTGGCCTTGCAGTGGGAATGGAGTCGGTATTGATTCCAGTTCTCCTAATGTCCGTAGGGATATATGGTGCCAATGACGTGATGGGAGGAGGAGACCAGGGACTCTATGGGATTGCTATGGCAGCCATGGGAATGCTCGGAACAGTAGGAGTCACAATGACCGTAGACGCTTATGGTCCTGTAGCTGACAACGCCGGAGGAATAGCAGAGATGTCAGGACTCGGGAAGGAAGTACGTGATATCACTGACGGGCTTGACTCGATTGGAAACACCACTGCCGCAATAGGCAAGGGATTTGCAATAGGTAGTGCGGCATTGACAGCACTAGCATTGTTCGCGGCCTACAAAACTAGTGCGTCACTAACTGCCGAAGAGCTGTCCCTAACGAATCCGGATGTCGTCATAGGACTTCTAATCGGAGGGGCCTTGCCTTTCGTAGTAGCTGCGATGACTATGAAGTCTGTTGGAAGGGCGGCTGAAGAAATGATTACTGAGATCCGTCGCCAATTTAGAGAGATAGATGGGTTACTAGAGGGAAGGGAAGGAGTTGAGCCTGACAGTGCTAGATGTGTTGACATCTCTACTAAGGCGGCTCTTCGTGAGATGATAATGCCCGGTATTGTTGCAATTTCGAGCCCTGTTGTCATCGGACTAGTTCTGGGTCCCGCCGCTCTTGGCGGAACTCTAGCTGGAGCTACAGCAACTGGTGTCTTGATGGCCCTATTCATGGCTAATGCGGGAGGCGCATGGGACAATGCAAAGAAGGCAATAGAGCAAGGAGAAATTGAGGGAGCTGAGAAAGGTGATGATGCTCACTCGGCGGCTGTAGTTGGAGATACAATAGGCGATCCTTTCAAGGATACCAGTGGACCATCACTTAACATCCTCATCAAGCTGATGTCGATTGTGTCAGTTGTCATTGCAGGATTGATCTGATAGGCATAGCGTCAGTCTCTTGACTGTGACCCCCGTCGCAGGGCTATGAGAGGCGGCCCGGCAATTGGCATGTCATGTTTGATGCTGTTGTGCCTTCTTTCTGGTTGTATTGAGACTGGGAGTTCAGGACAGTCCGATGTATCGTCAGAAGGAGATGTGCTGCTCCCAGAATGGGAAGTTGGTAATAATTGGCTATACACGTTCATAACCCCTCAATTCGGCGAAGATAGTGCAAGATTAGTCGTTGCAGAAATAGATAATGAGTCCGGTGATTACCAGGTTGGTATTTCTTCGGAAAGAGAGGCTCAAAGGCATGCAGTGATTAATCACAATCCATTTCTAGGCAGAATGACAATTGATGGTTTGTCTGTTTATGAAAATGGTATCCCTCAGCAGGTATTCTCATTTCCATGGGTTGTTGGAGATGAATGGTCATTCACTCTATTCGGACAAGAGTGGAGTGCTACAACTGAATCTATAAACAACGGAAATACCAGAGTAAGTGCAGAATCTTCTGAAGGTCATGAATTAGAGTATACATTCGGTGGCAGTTCCGGCTTCATAGAAAGACTAGTTTGGAAAGACTCAGAAGACCGAAACCAGTTGCGAATGGATTTGAATGTCGCCAGATCAAACTATCAGGGGGATGTGTTCTTCTACAGAGCTAGGGACCTAATTGATAGAATGTATGAGCAAAATGACCAGGAGATATACGATTCATTTTTCGACGAAGGTCATCCCACAGAGGGCGACTGGGATACATTAGTTTGGTACCTTGATGTGGAAATCGCGTCCAATGGGGCGTCTTCGGGCTCTCTAACAATGAAAGATCATGCTGGAGCTTCCCCGTTGACGCGTGCATGGGGATCTGGGGCGACTGAAAAGGGGGCTATAGGAACCATACCTTCCAACTCGGGTGAGTACTCCCTCACAGTAACTGTACGAGGGGAATCATCCTATATCCATCTCAAGGTTGCTGGGGCATTAGTCTTCCAATGGAATCTGTGAGTGATTAGATGAGCAAAGGTACGCTCGTAATGATGCATGGAATGACTGGTACATCGGAGAAGATGGAGCCTCTTGCCAGGGAATTGGTACCCGATGGATGGTCTTTTTTATGCCCTCAGGCTAATATTAGACATCCAACCAGAGGAGGTTTTGCATGGTGGTTATTCGATGATTTGGCCACTCCTGAAGAGTCGGTGAGGCAAATGGAAGAGTCGATATCACAGGTTTTAGAGGAAATACCTGAAGGGCCCTTGATAGTAGGGGGTTTCTCTCAAGGAGGTGCTATGGCGTCGGCACTACTAGAGACTGAGGCGAATAAGTCGATAATAGGATTAGTACTAATTGCAACAAAGACAGTCAGGGGTGGGAAATTGAGAGAGCGGCTTCCCTTCCTAAAGCCACGTCCGGTGATTTGGATGCATGGTGAGCGTGACCATCTCGTACCTATCGAATTAGCAAGAGAGCACGCAGAAATCTTCGATGATGCTGACTGGCCGATTATCAGGCTGGAACATGAGAAGGGGCACATGGTCAATCGCAATCAATTTGAGGAAATGCGGCACAAAATTTCACTGATGGCCGAAAACTATCACAAGTAATCAATCAGATTATCCGAGCCGCCCACGAATACTGGCAGTTCTCCACGTAAGTCGAAGACGACAGGGACTGTCCTATGGCCTGTCTCAATGACCACCTGAGACCTAAGTCCGTCATAGTGATCCAAATTTATTTCGGTGTATGTGAGTTGTTTCGCCTCAAGAGTGCGGGCAGCCCTAGTGCAGTATGGACAGATCGTCTGACTGAAGAATAGGAAGTCCGTTTTTGCGGACCTGATATGATCAAGCAGAGACGGCATCTGGCTCGCCTTCCTCCCACCAGGTATCGGGTACTTCCCCTAAGTCACCATCGTAGTTCTCACCCTCTTCGTCATCTAATCGCCCCTCCAATACTCTGTCGCATTCGTCTGGATCAATGAAGACTAGGAAAATCACAGTCATTAGAGTGAGTGCCGCTCCAAGATACAATGCTGAGATGTAATCCATGATTTCAATTGCCTTCCCAGTCAGACTTAGTGCGATGACCCCTGATAGATTGAACATCGACATGTATGCTGTGAATTGAGTTCCTCCGGCTTTGCTGTAGGTTAGTCGCATAGACACGGAAATTATCGAAATCCAAGCCAATCCGTTGATTATTGCCCTAAGACAGAGATAGGCGACCATGATGGTCGTATTTCCCCAGTAGCCCTCCAACAGAGCGAGTCCTGCATTTGCCAGAGCCAACAAAGTGAAGCCAATCATGGCTACCTCCCTGACGCCGAATCGATCTCCCAAGAAGCCACCTATCAGTTGCCCGGCCATCAGGAAAGCTATCACAACCCCTCCCATTACAGTGCTGTATTTGTCCATCTTCCAACCGGCCTCATTGATGAAAATATCCAGTATAATTGGATCTACGAACAAGTACAACTCTGATAAAAGACACAAGAAAATAAGGAGGAAGGAGGACCTCAGAGAAAATCCCTTTACAATATTGTAAGAGGTTATAGCGGTTCCTTGCAATGTCCTTGCCAGGGGATTTGGGACCAAGGGCAGATTAATTCCTATCTTCTGGGATAATTGTAACAATATGAACAGAGAAATGGATATTGCACCAAAGTTAACAATGTCCATGAACAAAATTGGACGATTTTTTACATCTTCGACTGCAAGAACACCAATAATGTAAATTGACATTGCAAGAAGTATCAGAACCAGGGATACCCAGAGGATTGCCGCTGGCATAGTGATGCGTTGAGATATCAGATTCTTGGCAGTCCAATTAGCAGCGGTGTAAGGATCTTCTTCTCCATTCTCAAACCATGGGACTTCTGGACCTGAGTCTTCCTTTTCTTCACCTTCCGCCTCTGCTGAATCCTGTTCCTTTTCGCCCCATAGAGTCGTGCTCTTGACACTGGTCCAAGGGAATAGCCTATCGCCTGGCCTCTCCTTCAAGAACAAGGGAAGTGCCATAATAATCAGTAACAGTGGGAGTTGAATCACAATTGCCGACTTTATTCCGAACTTCGTTGCCATGATTCCCAGAACAGCGCCACCAATGATGTATCCCGCTCTCTTTGCAGCAAACATGAAGCCATTTGCTTTCGCTACTTCGTCTGGCTGGAGGACGTCAACAGCTAGTGCATCAACACCAACATCTTGCAGGGAAGAGAACAGATTATGCACAAATAGCATTAGTGTGACAAGTTGAATCGATTCAGCTAGGTTAGAAACGAAGAGTAGTGCCCCTAATGTGACTACCATTCCTGTTTGTGCGAATAGAATCCAAGGTCTCCTACGGCCAAAGGAGGGCGCTTGTATACCATCCACCATTGGCCCCCAAACGAACTTGAATGTCCAGGGAAGGGCTATTGCCGCCCATAATGCAGCTATGTCAACTGGACTCACGTCATTAACAGCTAGGAATGCTGGGAATGCGACATAAGTGAATCCCTGTGGAAGTCCCTGTGCTGTGTACAAAATCGAAAGCGAGACATACCTTCTGAACTGATTCTCAGACAATGCCTCTCCATTTACCCAAGCCTTCTTTGCTGAGCTTAAGTAGCCGGAATAGCGCATAGGATTCACGACCTCCATACTTGCCATGAACTTAGATGGCCAATCTGATGGTTCGATAGAGAGATCTATCTTCTTGTCCCATCGTTCCCTAAAAGCAATGAAGCAAATTAAAGCCACGGCCCCTAAAAATGGAACTATAAATACAGATAATCCAAACTTCATCATATTTTCTGATAATGCCCCTGTGGCTTCACCATCAACTAGAATTACCCTTCTGGTGTCTATCGGCGAGATACTATCCTCGCTGAAAACTAGTCTGGCATAGATGGTCGAGTTGCCGGATTCGATATGAGGGTCAAGCTTGACCCTCCACTCACTCCAGTCACCTTTGAGGTCTGCCGCCCCTTTCCATTCTCCTCCGCCTACCCTTACTTCTACGAGCCCCATCCCAGGGGCTACACCTGATGCCTGTCCAGAGATGTAAGACTGGTTCCCAATCTCATCCAAGGTTTCAAGATCCATGCTGACATTTAGTGACCTATCTATACTTCCCGCGGCTTCTACGAATGCCAATGGGTCCGCTTGACCGTATCCAAACTCATTGTCTGGGCGAGTCTCCAGAATACTACAGTCATTGAAACCGGGATCATTGAGAAGTTGTAGTTCCCTCTCTATTGAGTGGGCGGAAATTATATCCTTGAATTCAGCAGGAGTAAGATCAGGATTAGCTTCGACCATCAGTGCCGCTATCCCTGCCATTAGGGGAGTTGCCATGCTAGTCCCTGATTTCCCAGTATAACCGTCACTAGTCGCCGCATCCGGAGCCATAATGTTCGAGCCGATAGTAGCTACATCTGGCTTCACCCTTCCATCAGAGGTGTATCCTCGACTGCTGTATATTGCAAGTCCCAAATCCTTATCCAGACTTGCGACAGTAACGGGAAGCTGGGCATCTCCTGGGCTATCAATGGTGTTACACCCAGCAAAAGTCGCCCCTCCAAACTCATTTCCAGCTGAAAGAGTGGTAATTATTCCAGCCTCAACCACGGAATCCATTTGCCTACTCCAGGCTGAATCTCCATTATTGTCGAAATGGACTTCTAACTGTTGTTCACCTAACGAAGAAGTCAGAATGTCTATCCCATACTTATCCTTGTTTTCGATAGCCCACTGAGCGCCTTGTATGACATCCTCTATATCTCCATCACAGCATGCCAGAATATTGATCAAAAAGGCCCCTGGTGCAGCGCCAACATATTTTTGGCCTGTAGTTGGATCTGTCTGTCCACCACCTGTCCCGACAGCTATTCCAGCTACGTGACTTCCATGGGTCCCAGAGTCGTATGATGAGGAAGGGTCTTGCTCAGCGTCCATTAGAACAGCATCATAGAATGCTATGATCTTGGGATCGCAGTCAACGAATATAGGATTAGGATTGAGCGGGTCTGGATCGGGCTGCTCACAACCAGTGGTGAAGGGTTCGTCATCCATATCGTTGAGTCCTTCGTGATCTCCCCTCACTCCAGTGTCCAGAACAGCGACTACGGATCCCGTGCCATCGTAACCGAAGTCGTTCCAAACCTGATCAACCCCCATATTGGGGACTGCCTCGTGCATCTGTGGTTCTGCCAATCCAAGATCTTCGATCATGACAACGCCAGTGAGGGAACGGATTCCATTAGGCGACAGGATAGCTTCGAAAGGGGCAGTGGCTGATACCGCATCGAGGTACTTTGGACGGAAAGTCACAGTAACTCCTAGCTTTTCTAATTCTGAGATATCTGCATCTGAAGGGTGGTGATCATAATCGACGAACACCCTAGCATTGCCCAATTCTGCCCTCTTCCACCACTCCTGCTGGACCTCTTGGGGTTGTTGAAGTAACCACTCAAGTCTGTCATCCAGAGAATCATGATCTCTGTCCCGGCTCCAGTGAGACCACCATTCCGTGTGCAATTCTGACTCTGCACTCTCCACCCAAACACCTTGTGCGTCAAAGCCACCTTTATCCCTCTGAACTGGCTGAATATTAGAAGATGCCAATGGCAGTAGCATTAGCAATATGATGAACGATGCTGTGGCCGCGGCACGTCCTCTCATGGGTCGGGCCGGTACTGGTGACGTTTAGGGGTTCGGACTAGATAATCCCGCTATACGGTCTCTGCATTTCAGTACGGCGAATATAATTGCACTATTTGAGACAAATAAAGGGAGGTTCGTCAACCGAAAATAAGGGGTATGAGTAACCCCTCCGAGGTGTATGAGTATGGGCATAGCTGAGGCTGTCGAGGCATTCACAGCAGGTAATCCCGTGATGATTTTCGATTCAGACTTCAGAGAAAGGGAGACTGACCTTCTTTGGCCTGCTACAACTGCCACTCCTGAGATAATGAGAAGATTGAGGCAGGATTGCGGGGGCTTACTTTTCCTCGCAATCGGGGATGAGATTGGAGAAAAATTCGGCCTCCCCTGGCTTCAAGATATCCATTCAAACCCAACTTTGGTGTCTGAGAATCCTGTCCTCGGTCACTTGATAACAAACGATTTACAATACGATTCTAGATCAGCTTTCACATTATCCCTCAATCATAGAGAAACATACACTGGGATTACTGACAGGGATCGTGCTCTGACGACGAGAAGATTTGGGGAGCTAGCTGGTGAGATGTCGGGCCGCTCTAACCCGGATGCCATGAAGGCCTTAGGAAATGAATTCAGAACTCCAGGGCACATACCCCTATGCAGAGAGTCTCCTGGCGGATTATCTGTGAGACAGGGGCACACCGAATTGGCTGTGGCGATGGCGAGGATGTCTGGACATGTCCCATGCACAATAGGTGCTGAGATGCTTGATCCTGAGGGAGATGGGGCATTATCAGTAAAGGATGCCCGAAAATATGCTGAAAAACATGGTATACCGATGATTACGGGACGAGACATTCTTGATTCGATGGAAATTGAATAAGGCGAAGGTTTGAGTTTGATTACGGTAGGCGAAATATATGGTCAGGGTGATGGCGGTCGGTGTTTTTGATCTACTTCATGCAGGTCATCTACACTATCTAGAGCAAGCGAAGACCCTGGGCGACGAGTTAATTGTGGTAGTGGCACACGACGATACAGTTCGCTCACAAAAGCATGAGCCTGTTACTAGTCAAGAGCTCAGATGCAGAATGGTAAATGGGCTGAAACCAGTTGATAATGCAATTATTGGAAACCCCCCAGGAACCCCCATCTTCGATATCCTGAAAGTTGTCGAGCCTGCTATCATTGCCTTGGGCTACGATCAGAAACATTCGATAGACTCCATCAGGTCGGGACTAGATGAACACGGATTCTCAGGAGTCGAGTTGACTAGAGTTGAGGGTTTATCGGATGATCTTGATGGAACACGCAAAATTATAGCTAGAATTCTTGATCTTTGGCCTAATTCTGAGGGCGGACCATACGAGGAGGATTGAGATGTTCACAGGTATTGTCTCAGGAGTGGCTCCAGTCACGAGTATAGAAAATAAGGGGAGCTTGTGGTCAATTTTCATAGATCTTGAGGGATTTGATGAGGGCTTAGAAATTGGTGCGAGTGTTTCAATCGAAGGAGTCTGCCTGACTGTAGTTTCTATCGAAGGTACAGAAATTGGTTTTGATATAATTGAAGAGACACTGGAGAGAACCACTCTTAGTGATCTCGGGATTGGAGATAATGTCAATGTTGAACGTTCTCTAAGGGTGGGGGATGAACTGGGTGGGCATGTTCTATCTGGGCATATTCTGACTACAGCAAGAATCATTGATAGGGTCGAGAAAGACGGATCAGTAGATTTTTCGATAGAAAATAAAGAAGAATATTCTCCTTATATTCTTGAAAAGGGATTCGTGGCAATAGATGGAATGTCACTGACTATTGGCGGAGTTTCGGAAGATTGTTTTTCGCTACATATTATTCCTGAAACGCTACGTGTAACTACTATCGAATCAAAATCTGAGGGAGATATGGTGAATATAGAAATAGATTCTAGAACACAGGCAATTGTTGACACAATCAGGAAAATGGGAGTGCCCTCATGAGTAGGAAGATTGCAATTGTATGTGGGTCATTCCACCAATCAGAAGTTCAGAAGATGCTGGAATGGGCGTCCAACGAAGCAAGTAAATTTGGACTTACAGTTGAAGAAGTTGTGTGGGTCCCAGGGGCCATGGAAGTGCCGTTGGCCCTCGATCGATTGTTGTTCAGAGAGGATATCGAAGGGGCCGCCTGTCTTGGAATCATCGAGAAGGGGCAGACTCAACATGGACTAGCGATGGGTCAGGCTGTCATTAAATCAATTATTGAGCTTCAGATTGTTCATGAGAAGCCTGTCGGCCTTGGTATCATCGGCCCTGGTGCTGAACCAGAACATATTGGCCCCAGGCTAGAGCCTCACGCTAGAGCGGCTATTGGGGCTGTTTTTGCTATGATTGAGCAATAACTAGAGAGGCATAGTTGAAGGACGTCCTTCCATTGGGTGGTTCGTGGCGGACACTACACGTAACGTGATAATAATCGGTTCCGGACCGGCTGGATATACTGCTGGTCTGTATTCAGCTAGAGCTCTCTTAGAACCACTGATGTTTGCAGGATATATGTCAGGAGGGCAATTAATGCTGACTTCTGATGTTGAAAATTTTCCAGGCTATCCACAGGGAATAGGAGGACCGGAGATGATGGTGGAAATGAGGGAACAAGCCGAGAGGTTTGGACTTGAGGTTCAAGATAGAAATGTCGAGAAGGTGGATTTTTCCAGTAAACCATATGGTGTTTGGGTAGAAGGAGAGGAATACAGGGCTGAGTCGATAATAATATGCACCGGGGCCGAGTCGATTTGGCTCGGGGTTGAAGGGGAGGAAGCCCAGAAGGGAAGAGGGATTTCCACCTGTGCAACATGTGATGGTGCATTCTTCCGCGAGGAAGAGGTGATTGTAGTGGGAGGAGGAGATTCTGCTATGGAAGAAGCCACTTTCCTGACTAGATTTGCCAAAAAGGTAACTATAGTCCATAGAAGAGATGTTTTCCGAGCCTCGAAAGTAATGTACGAAAGGGCCGCAAATCATCCAAAGATAGAGATAAAGACCTTTAGAAGTGTAAAATCATGGCTATCTGATGAGAGTGGTCTTACCGGGGCAACACTAGAAGACCCCAGAGATGGAAGTACAGAAAATATAGATTGCACAGGCGCGTTCATTGCCATTGGACACAAGCCAATTACACGTTTCCTTGAAGGTCAAGTAGAGACTGATGAAAGCGGTTACATCATTCACAAAGAGAACACTATGACAAGTATAGATGGCGTCTTCGCGGCTGGAGACGTCGTAGATACAAGATATCGGCAGGCGATCACTGCGGCCGGGATGGGATGTCAGGCGGCAATCGATGCAGAAAAGGGGTTGGAAAGTCAACATTGATCTTTTCGAGGCGAAGGACAATGTCCTTTATGCGTACAGGGCCTAACATGTCGGAGGGGCTTTCAGGTTACGATCGTCTGAGATATGCCAGACACTTAGTACTTCCACAGGTAGGCGAAGAAGGTCAAATCAAACTCCTTGCTTCATCAGTACTAGTTGTTGGGGCGGGCGGTCTTGGCTCTCCTGCAATGTTGTACTTGGCGGCTGCAGGTGTAGGAAAGATCGGGATAATCGACGATGACAATGTGGAAGAGTCAAACTTGCAAAGACAAATTATTCACTCCACCTCATCGATTGGAGAACCGAAGTCAGTTTCGGCGGCTAGAAGACTTACTATGCTCAATCCCGGAATAGAAGTGGAGCCAATAGTAGATAGGCTGAATGAAGATAATGCCGTCCAGATAGTTTCAGGATATGACATAGTTATTGATGGGACTGATAATTTCTCCTCACGTTATCTGATAGGTGATGTCTGTGAAATACTGGGAAAGACATGGATATTTGGCAGCATCCATAGATTTGAAGGACAGGTATCGACATTTAACTATCGAGGTGGACCTAACTATCGTGATCTTTTTCCTGAACCTCCACCTCCTGAATTAGCTCCGAATTGCTCGGAAGCTGGAGTCTTGGGTGTCCTACCTGGAATGGTGGGGTCTATACAGGCCGCTGAAGCAATCAAAACCATTCTAGGAATTGGAGAAGTACTGAGTGGGAAGCTTTTGACAATAGATTCTCTGACAATGATTACTAGGCTCCTGTCGTTCGATTCAAAGTCAGGAAGGAGCAAGAGCTCTGAACTCGGAATGGAAGGAAAGACGATGAAGTCTCTAACACCAAAGGAATTTATTGAGCGAAGGAACAATGGGTGGTCGCCATTTCTTCTAGACGTACGGTCGGAATCAGAAGAAGCGATTACCTCACTAGAGGGGACTGATCTAAGAATTACGCATACTTCAGTTCCAGATAAACATGAGGACATACCCACCGATAGAGACGTTGTCGTATACTGTAGGACGGGGGGAAGATCAGGAGCGGTAGTCAGATTCCTAGTACAATCTGGGTGGGACCCCAATCGGGTTTTGAATATGGAAGGGGGCATTCACCTTTGGTCAGATACCGTTGATTCGAAAATAATAAAATATTAATATGGTAATAATATATTCAGTACAACGTTTTTTTATGGTATTTATTATTAAAAATTGCTCCTTATAAGATGGTTTACAAATTTTTATCTTAATTGTGGTAAAAATTTGTAGAGTAAAGCGAATAATTGTTGTACTATGCCCCCTCAGGACATAACATGTTGGGACGACATGGAATTTGGAAATGCCCTAATTGTAAGAAGCATCAGATATGGAAGGTTAGGAGTAAGTCTACCGTAAAGCTCGATAGAAGGTGTATAGCCTGTGATGAAAGGATCAGAGTCACGCTAGATAGGTCGTCAACAGGGCAGGGAAGAAAGGAATCGGTCGAATTATGGGAAAGGTCGCTCAAAGTGGAAGAGGACGCTCTGAGAAGAGAAATAGAAATCAGAGATTCAGAGGAGAGAGATTCAATCATACCGCCAGAGAGAGGTGGAAGTAAGATATTTGGCCAATCTGACCTTGTACCGATCTTTGCGAATAATTGGGCCCCTGAAAGTAATCTCAATTTCCCCAAGAAGGCTTACTCGAAAGAGATTCGTTCAGAATTACTGCGGTTTATTTCTGAGAGGAATGAGGGGTACTTGGATGTCATTGCGAATTGTTGGGACTCGATGGATGCACCGCCTATGTTCGGAGGAGTTTCATTTCACAGCTTCTGTATCAAATTCGAGGAATTAGTCATTGAAACTCTTTCTCAAAAACTATTGGAGCCACACCTTATTGAGATCGGGAATATGGAGGTAATTCCTCGTAGAAGCGGTGTTTCGCACATTGGCAGGAGAACTTCAAGATTAGTCATAGATCTCAGAATATGTTTGCGCAGAATCGCTCATTATCACTCCATAACTATGGAACAAAGAAAGTCTTGGCAGAGATGGATGATCAGAACGAGAATTGTTGATGAGCATCTGAAGGAGCTTTTCACTGATGGACTAGAAACTCCTGATGGAAGTAGATTCACTGGCAAAGGATTCAGATCTACCTGGCAAGAGGGGATTGTTGCTTGCGCTTCGGCGATGAATAGGGCAGTAGACATTCCTAGCTCGGAGGTCGCAAAGGCTGATGTAATTGCCCCAATGATTAGAGATACTGGATTGGCCATGGCAATGGGGCAAACTCCAACAGAGGTCTTTGCAGCACAGATGGGGAAGGCTGAGTCATACATGGATGGAGGTGTGTCTGGTTCAGGGGGTCGTGACTTACATATTGGGAACTGGGAGAAGAGGGTCCTTCCCCCAACTGCCCCACTACCAACTGCAAGTGCTACAACTACGGGGATAGCCCTAGCTGCGCAGAGGTTGGGAATAGCTAGATTTCATCTTGCGCCTGTGGGCGAAGGCTGTAGCAGCAGTGGTGAATTCTGGGAGGCTATGAATCTGGCCGGCACTAGGGGATTGCCAATATGCTTCATGATTCAGAACAATCAGATTGCCCTAGATACGTTTGTCATTGGCCAGTCTGGAGCAGAAACATTTGGGGACAAGGGCCTTGCCATGGGAATTCCGTCATGGACAATAGATGGTTCTGATCCAGCACAATTCTACGCTTCTACCGCTGTGGCTAGAGAAATTGCCCTTTCAGGAGGGGGATCGACCTTGATCCATGTAGAGACTATGAGAGGGTGCGGGCATGCTCATCATCACGACGATCTTTACCTAGGCTCGGTTTCTGGAACCCCCCCTGGGTATGTAGATAGAGAATTGCTGGGGTACTGGTCTGACAAAGACCCTCTTCCAAATCATCGAGAGCTCCTAATAAGGGAGGGATGTAGTGAGAGAGAGCTCGCTTCGATGGAGTTTGATGAGAGGGAGATGGTCGATTCCTGTAGGAAAGTGATGGAGTCAATGCCTTGGCCGGAGGGGCATACCGTAGGCGAAGGGGTGACAAGTCTAAGCGATGCCCGTAGTCACTCACAGCAGATCATGGACTTGGAAAAGGAGGTCTCTTTGCGTGAATCGCCACTGGGTGTAGGGGAAGAGATACTACAGTTCTCGGATGCACCGAATTCTTGGACTTTCAGTAGATCGATACAAAATGCAATGGTCGAGATTGCTGAGACTTATGGAGAAGAAGTAGTCTTCATGGGAGAGGACATGGAAGTAGCTGGAGCATTTGGGATGAATCTACCCCTAAAGGCCAGAGGCCATCAATCGAAGCTCCTAGATATGCCCCTTTCAGAAGCTATCATAATCCACTCTGCTACTGGGGCTGCTCTTGGAGGGATGCGCCCAGTAGCAGAAATTCAGTTCGGGGGTTTTGCGGCTCTGGCAATGAATCCACTGATCAACAACGCCGCACAATTACGATGGAGATGGGGGGCGGATGTTCCACTGACAGTTAGAGTACCATTGGGTGCCAAGACTAGAAGCGGCCCCTTCCATGCGAATATGATAGAGTCATGGTTTACTAATGACCCGGGACTGATAATCGCATTCCCTAGTAATCCTCAAGATGCATATGATCTGTTAATCGAGGGTCATTCACTCTCGGACCCTGTTCTTTTCCTAGAGCACATAGGATTGTATGGACTTAGAGGGGGGAAAACTGGTTGGGGGAACTCAATAAACCAGATTGTAGATACCGAATCTGTCAAAGTAAGGGTGAATGATGGAGAGCTCTCTATTGGACGAGCAAGGGTAATCAGAGGGGGGAGTGATTTGACTATAGTAACATGGGGAGCCATGGTACACGTAGCACTGGAGGCTTCCAGAAGGGCCTCCGAGAAGGGATATGAGGTAGAAGTGGTAGATTTGAGAACCATTCAGCCATTTGACGAGAAGACATGCATTGAATCGGTGAAAAGAACTGGGAGAATGATTGTGCTTCAAGAGTCACAATGGATAGGGGGGCTTGGGCATACCATAAGTAGCAGAATTATAGAACAGACTTTTTGGAATCTGGAATGTGCTCCTGTGGTCATTGGTGCATTGGATACCCCCGTCCCTTTCTCCCCAACCTTGGAGGATCACACTATTCCCACTGCGGACTTAGTGTACAGGCACATCATAAGATCATGTAGCTAGAGAGTGATTGATTGGAAATGGTCATGAGTGGAATTGATGCCCGGTGGGTATGGACTGGCTCCTAGTTGTAGTAGGATTCGCCCTCTTGATGTCTGGGGGCGAGGTTGTAGTGCAGGGAGCAGTGGTGATTGCAAATAGGATGCGCGTCCCGCCCTTATTGATTGGATTCACAATAGTGGCCGTAGGAACTTCCTTGCCTGAGCTTGCCGTTTCTTTAGAAGCAGTAGCGGGAGGACAGCCCGACTTAGCAATAGGAGGGGTGATTGGCTCGAATGTAGCCAATGTGATGCTCGTCCTGGGAACAGCATCTATGTTAGGGGCGGCTAGTAACCCAGGTGCCGGAGTCAGAAGGGACGCAAAGGCCATGATGATGGCATCCTTTATTCTCCTGGGAGCGGTTTACTTCGGCTCCATCGGCCCGGAATTTGGGGCTGGCATGTTGATTTGCTTGGTCGGTTACTATGCATATTCTTACATCAACTCGGAAGAAGAAGACTCTGAAATTGAAGAAAATTGGGTTCCTGACAATATCATGATTGCATCGCTAGTCACCATAGTGGGAGGGTTGCTGATATGGAAGGGGGCGGACTTTCTGATAGAGGGCGCAACGGGAATAGCAACTAGCATGGGAATTTCCGAAGCCGTAATTGGGCTCTCCATAGTTGCATTGGGTACATCACTTCCAGAATTAGCTGTAACAATAGTTGCAGGATTACGTGGACAGGGCGGCGTTGCAGTTGGTAATGTCCTGGGCTCTAATATGATGAATATCCTGGGAATATTAGGTACTACAGCCCTCATAGGAGGAGGGATCGCAATAGATCCTGGATTTTCTGAAAGGGATATCTGGGTGATGCTCCTAACTTCAGGCATGGTAGCCGCAATGTTGCTTGATGACAGAGAGATAGGCCCTAGGACCGGACTTGCTATGGTGGCTGGATATATTTTGTACATGACTTACCTCTACCTCTAAGACCGGTTGCCCAGTCCAATGCCCATGGTTGACTTCGTCTTGAGTGAAGAGCAACGTATGCTTCAGCAACTTGCTAGAGATTTTGCAGAGGAAGAAGTAAAGCCGAATGCCGGCAGATGGGACAGTTCCAGTCAATTCCCAGAAGACGCAATTAAGAAAGCTAGTGACTCGGGCCTACTCACCCTAAAAATCCCGGAAAAATATGGAGGAGGGGGGATGGGTTCTTTCGAAGAAGTTCTGGTCTGTGAAGAGTTCGGGGCAGGAGATCCTGGCTTCGCTACAGCCTGTGGTAGTACTATGCTCGCCTCCTATCCAATACTTACAGGAGGCACAGAAGAGCAGAAAGAGAGGTATATGACAAAGGTTGCTGATGGTTGTATAGCATCATACTGCGTTACGGAGCCTGGTGCTGGAAGCGATGTCCAGTCGATACAAACCGAAGCAACTAGAGACGGGGATGAATACATACTCAACGGAAGTAAAATGTGGATTACTGGAGCGGGCTATGCGGACTGGTTCTTCGTGCTGGCATACACTGACAAGGGAGCCGGTTACAGAGGCATGAGTGGTTTCATCGTCGATGCTGATTCCCCCGGAATAGAGCTTGGGAAGAAAGAGGAAAATATGGGGCAGAGATGCTCTGATACAAGATCCGTGACTTTCAATGACGTCAGGATTCCTGTCGAGAATCTAGTCGGAGAAGAAGAAAATGGAGGTTGGATGAACGCCATGAGGGCATTTGACCTATCTCGTCCCACTATCTCGGCACATGCAGTGGGTAATGCCAGAGGGGCAATGGAGGAAGCACTGGAATACTCAAGTGAAAGGAATGCGTTTGGCAAGCCTATCTTCAAACACCAAGCCATATCATTCATGCTAGCTGATATGGCTACTAAGGTAGATGCGGCTAGACTCCTCACATGGAGAGCGGCTTTGAAATGCGACTCGGGAGAGAGGAACACACTGGAAGCTGCGCATGCAAAGAGATTTGCTGCCGATATGGCGATGGAAGTCACTACTGATGCAGTGCAGGTCTTCGGTGGCTATGGATACTCCGAAGAGTACCCTGTAGCTAGGAGAATGAGAGGTGCAAAGGTCGTACAAATTTTTGAGGGATCAAGTCAGATTCAAAGACTAATTATTGGAAGAGAGATGATTCGTGAGAAATGATGTTTATCCCGATATTGGTTGCGTCATACTAGCCGCAGGCAGGAGCAGTAGACTGGGCAATCCCAAGGCCCTTATCGAAGTGGGAGATACATCCCTTATCTCATGGATGTTCTCGAGATTGAATAGATTGGGTCTTAATCCGATAGTGGTCACTAGGGAAGACTTGGTTGAGAGAATAAGGAACTCCATCGGAGATGTGGAAATTGTAATTAATGAAGACCCAGAACTTGGTAGAACTGGATCAGTCAAGAAAGGATTGAAGTTCCTAAAGGAAGGAAATAGTAGAGAGATCAAGATTCTTATTGTTCCCGTAGATAGGCCGGGATTCTCCATGTCTACTATTGAATTGCTGATTTCCTCAAAATCCAGTTCATGCCCTTCAAGTGGAGGGAGGGGGGGGCACCCATTGTTAGTGGATAATCACGATATTAATAGAATTCTAAAGGCTTCTTCTGATACTCCCCTGAATGGCATCATCAACCCAAATAAAATAGATGTTAAGGACCCTTATCTACATTTGAATGTGGACACACAGGAAGATGTTGATGAGTTCCTCAGGGTTGTAGACTTTCTCTGAGGAAAGGATACTCCCCCATGGCCCAAAGGAAGATTAAACCCACTATGATGGCGGGCAATGTAGTGTGTATGGTGGCCCATATTGAGGCTACTTTGTGACGAACCAGTAATGGAAACAAAGCATCGCCATCTTGAGAAATAGCATTTGCAACCAAAGCTGGGAATGAAATTATCCCCTCGACATAAGCTGAGATAGCGATTATTTGAGGGCCACAGCCCGGTACTAAACCCACTGCGGCGGCTACTGCTACAGCCCCTACCCCCGCTCCATGGTTTGAAAGGTCAGCTTCTGATATCCCAGATAGAATCATTCCAAATTCGAATACGAGATAAGCCACCACAACCCAAAAAGTGACGAAGGCGGTCTCAGAAGCGGCATGTACCAGAGTCTCGTCGAATGAATTTAATTTGTCCCCTATTGTGGCCTCGGTATCATCTCTAATGAAATTCTTAGAAGAAATATACAGGATAATCGATAATAGGGTCCCCACGAATCCAACCCATGTTACGATGCCATCACGAGTTGTGATGTCCCAAACTAAGTCCGGAGAGTATTCTGGATCTTGTGCGTACCAAATCAATAGCATAATGGCTAGACAGAGGCCAACAGCAGTCACCACCCACCAAACTCTGTATCCTTGATGTAGTACCCTGTAGCCAAATCCATCGGGAGCTTCTCTTGGCATTTCCTGAATTATTTGTCGCTCTTCTAAATCTAATTTTTCTTCTTCTAGTGAAGCACTAGATTTTGAATTGGGCCGTATTATTCCTAGTGGAGAAGATGGAGTCACACCCATACGATCTACGGCAAATCCCCATATGACAGCGACAGTGAATGATGTCAAATGAACTGCAATAACCGGAGCTAGAAACGAAACATCTCGAAAAACTGCTCCGATTAGAACAAATGCAGCATCTCCTAATGTTGCTATAAGTGTTGCAATCACCGTGCCGTACGTAACATATCCTCTAGTATACATTGGCATGACAATGATTGCACCTCCACAACCCGGAGTAAGTCCCATAGTCGCTCCGATAAGTGGCTGTATCTCCTTATTCTCTCGAATCCAATCCACAAATTTACCAGCAGTGACGTATTGTAACCAGCTGAAAAGTAAGATCATTGCGGCTACGAAAACTGTAACTGCCAGAAAGGCATCACGCATCGAGACTATCAGAATCTCCAAGGCTTCGTCGGAACTAATCCTAGGTGACATAGCTTGAGGCGTGGGTTTTACAATTATCAAATTTGGCTAGATTGATTTAGTTTTCAATGAGCGTTGATTTATCACTGAAAGATACTAAGAATACTTATCTGATTCTGAGGTTCGTAAAAGCGTAAGTCCAAAGTGCTCAGTATGTTTCCCAGAGTCATGTCAAGAGCCGTTCTTTCCTGGGTGGTAGAGAAGCTTGGTGCTGGAGATAGGGTTGCTATGGCATCGGTAATAGAGGCTTCAGGAAGTGTACCGGGCAAGCCCGGAGCTAAGCTGGCCATCTCTTCCTCGGGTGGTAAATACGGAACTGTGGGGGGAGCTGGTCTCGAGCTTAAGATCGAGGGGGAGCTTCAGGAAATGCTCTCCAAGTCAAAGTCTGAAATGAGGAAAACTGGTGGAAAGATAGAGACTTATGTGCTACACAAAGATGGGAAGGGAAAAGAAGTCATAGCCCTTGATAGCCTATGCGGGGGTCAGCTGAAGGTGTCTTTGGAAGTTATTGAGCCGGTGCCTCACATATTGATTGCTGGAGGCGGGCATGTCGGGAAATGTGTATCCATAGTGTGCGGAACACTCGGCTGGCAACACAGTGTTTTTGATGTCAGGGAGGAGTACTCTAACTCTGAAAAATATCCATCTGCTACTGAGATAACTTCATGCTCTGTTATGGATTTTCTAAATATGGAAAATTCTTCATCAATAAATAGATTCTCCGATATTCTAGTGTTAGGGCATGACTGGTCAGTAGATCAAGAACTCCTGATTGGCCTGCTTGGCTTATCGGGAGAAGGACCTAGAATAGGCGTTATAGGGTCCAAGACGAAATGGAGTGGTTTCAAGAGAGCCGCATTGGAATCAGGTGTCACAAAGGATAGTTTGTCTATGGCTAGATGTCCAATAGGACTAGACATAGGTGCGGATACCCCTGAAGAGATTGCCATAGCTATTTGCGCCGAGATTCTATCGATGGAAAGAGGAACTAATTAGACGAAGTATGAAATTAGTGTCCCTTGACCGGAGGGTGTGCGAGTATCCTCCCTATGGGTCACATTTCTATTTTTGATGCCCCTTTTGAGTGGGTGTTTTTTCTGGGAAGACGAGGTTTCAATCGGCTCGGAGACAGTATTAGAGGGGGAATTTGGATCTTACACCGTTGTTGCACCTATTGATACGGGAATAAATGTCTATCACAACCACTTTGTCATGAATGAAACATATCCTCCGGCACTCTTGGAGGGATTGAATGTCACGATGATTTGTGATATCTCAACTGAAGGGACTTGGGCAGAAAGATACGAGGCTGACAAAGCAGACTGCTGGGACATGATCTCGCCGACGGACATCGTTTGGTTCAGGGGAACTAGAATAATTGGTACTTCTCCTGATAATGGAACTGATATACCGATCCTAGATGACCCTCAAGATGGCCATGGGACAGC